>Ga0209797_10000018_pt1 | contig 79740 bp, 78 predicted proteins | sample DOMMetBare3Fresh_2_FD_187472 | JGI IMG/M metagenome (GOLD analysis project Ga0209797, IMG submission 187472) | Wetland sediment microbial communities from St. Louis River estuary, USA, under dissolved organic matter induced mercury methylation -... | ecosystem: Environmental > Aquatic >... | reverse complement strand
CCAGCAGCCGATCGAAGAACTTCCAGGAGTCCATCTTCCCGTCCACCCAGATGTAGGGCGAGTTGTCCCCACCGATGCACTCGTAGCCCAGGGCTGTCATCTCCTTCCGGATGAGGGCCGCGTTGCGCAGGTAGTAGTCGATGAGCTCCCGGCACTGGGTGCGGCCTTCCGGGCTGTAGACCGCCTCGGCCGCCCGCTGCACGGGGTAGGAGACGCCGTTGAACTTGGTCGTGTGCCGCCGGTGCCAGAGCGCGTGCACCGGCCGCGGCTCACTACTGCGAACCGCTGCGGATATTGGAGATCGAGCCGTCAGAACTGACTAAGTGACGCTCGGTCGAGGTTGCGGCAGGTCTCGCCTGGGAGGCCGCCACTAGATATGGTCGGGACACGATGCGCCAACCGAGCGGGAAGTCAAGCAATGGTTGCGCCAGGCATCAACCATTTCCGGCAATTGGAATAGGAAATGGTGGCTAGCGAGACTATCGCAAAGCCACGATAACTAACTGATCCAAAGCGGTTACGAACAAGACGAGACCGCAGTTGCCCCAAGAGTCGCCCCCACACTGGTCGCGCTGCCGGTGAATTTCCTTGGACGTTGCTGGCCGTTGAAATCCAGCGGACCGCACCTCTGCCCACGAAAAGAAACCTCGACGCGGGCCCGGATCCTCGCCGGCGCACCCCCGTCACTTTCCGGCGCAACACTCGGCGGTAACAGAAAGCCTCTTATAAGTGCTGTTCGCCGGCGCGCGCAAAGTCGTTGACCCCCCAAGAAAGGCCCGGGAGTCGCCTCCCGGGCCCGTTGTTCCACAGGCGTGGATTTCGACTCAGCAGCTCGATTCGGATGGGCAGCTCTTGATCGAACCCGTGCCGGATGCCACGTACATGATGTTGTGGAAAGCCAGGCGATCGACAAAAGCCGTGCCTTCTTCATCCATCACAAGGTAGGCGGGACCTATGCCGAAAACCTTGGCCGACGGGTTCGCGTCAGCAAACACCTTCCATGCGGACCTGGTTCCATCCGAGGCGTAGGTGACGCTGTTTACTTGGATCTCGCATCCCGGGGCAGTCCGTCCGGTGAAGTCCGCTCGACTCCAACGGGTGTCCTCGACCATTGGCTCGTTGCAGTAAAACCCTGACAGGAAGGCGGAGTAGTCGTAATCGCCATCACCGTCTATGTCGAGGTCTACGGAGTAACGAGGAGCGCCGTTGCCAATGTGAACGGATGGTTCCCCAGAAGTGTTGAGGAATTCGAAGGACAGGTTCCTGATCTGGCCGACCAGCTTGTTCTCGGCGCCAGAGCACTTCGAATAGGCGAGATCGTAGTCGTCGCCGTCTTGACGGAGCACGTGAACGGCCAACCGTGAGTTATTGGCATCACGCGGCGAATCGAACCTCGGGCTCTGCCAAGCGATTACGCCAGTATCAGAACTGAAAAGAACCAACTTCTTATTACATGTGGTCGTCGCACTTGCGGGACCGGCCATCACGATGGCCAGCCCGCCGAGCGCGAGTGCGCAAAGTAACTTCTTCATCAGATTCCCCTTTTCGTTGCAGCTAAAAATCGAGTTTTTTATCTCCTGTTTCCCCCTCTTGCGCGGCGTTGATATTTGCTCTTCTCAGCAAAACTCACACCATTTCACGGAGCCTTCGTACTGGAGGCTGAAAAAAGCCCGTCGGCCCATTTTTCGGTACGAACTGTGTTTAATTAGCACCGTTGCCCACAGAATGGCATCCGTATTTACACGTAGGTGCGGCGCATCATCAGGAAGTTACTGCATGAATGAAATGAATCCGTGCGATTTGGCTGGATCAGCGTGCCACGCGCCCGATTCGGCTCGGCCATAGAAATGGCAGCAACCGCAACCCCGGAGCGGCAATAACTGCACCATCGCGTCTGTTATCCGAGGTCACCGTGTGATCCAGCAGCGGCATCATGCTCGGGCCATGCAGTGCATCCGTATCGTGGCCGTATTCTTCCGCCCGGCCAAAGGGGTGTCTGGGTAAACGCCGAGCGATAGCCGTTTTTCCTTTCCTCCAATGCGGTACTTGAAGCGCCACCATCTGCCACCGCTGGGCGAGATTTCCGGATACAGCCCGCCACCATCGAACAGGCGGATTGCTTATGGCCAGGCTTGGCACTACGGATCGAGGCGTCTGTGAGGGGCATGGGGGCAACTCTCTGGGCGAAACTGGACTTGGCCCAAAGTTGCCCCCACTTAGCCCCGGATGCCAATAGACACTGTTGCCCCGTGCTGGCTCACTTCGTGGCCGAAAAAGGCTCTTTTTGGTGAGCTCTTGGATGTTGCCGGATCGTGCTGGACTAAGAAATGGTGGCTAGGGAGAGAATCGAACTCTCGACCCCGGGGTTATGAATCCCGTGCTCTAACCAGCTGAGCTACCTAGCCACGCGATGGGAAGGTACCCCGGGGAGGCGGGATTGTCGGGACCGTGCCGGTTACTGTCAAGGCTCCTGTCAGGACGCTTTCTTTCTTGCGATGTAATCGTCGACCAGTTCCTCGAGAACCGTGAGCGGAACCGCACCGTTCTTCAGCACCACGTCGTGGAAGTCGCGGATGTCGAAGCGGTCGCCGAGTTCGGCTTTGGCGTGCTCGCGCAGTTCAAGGATCTTCAGCATGCCGATCTTGTAGGAGAGCGCCTGGCCCGGGTTGTCGATGTAGCGTTCAACTTCTTTGGTTGCCTCATCTTCCGACGCCGGGTAATTCGCGAGCATGAATTCGATCATCTGCTCGCGCGTCCAGTGCTTGGAATGTGCCCCCGTATCAACTACGAGTCTCGCAGCGCGCAGCATCTCATCCTGTAGCCTTCCGAAATCCTGCATCGGGTCCACGAATCGGCCCTGCTCCTTGCCCAGGCGCTCCGCATAAAGTCCCCAGCCCTCGATGTAGGCGCCGAAGAATGCGAACTTCTGGAACATCGGAACGTCCGTCAATTCCTGCTGGATTGCGATCTGGAAATGATGGCCCGGCGCGCCTTCATGGTAAGCCACCGTTTGCATCACGTGCTTCTGCACCGTCGTCATGTCGCGGAGGTTGACGTAGTAGTAGCCGGGACGGCTGCCGTCGGGTGTCGGCTGGTTATAGAAGGCGACCGGCGCGGTTTCCTCGCGCCAGCTCTCGACACGGCGGACTTCGAGCGGCGCCTTCGGCAGGATGTTGAAGTACTTGCCGACATCCGCGTAAACGGCATCGATGTAGGCCTTCGCCTGGTCGAGATAGGCCTGCCGGCCTGCATCCGTATTCGGATAGAAATTACCCGGATCCGTGCGCAGGAACTGGAAGAACGCAGGCAGGTCGCCCTTGAAGCCGACCTGGCGCATGATCGTTTCCATCTCGCCACGGATACGCGCGACTTCCGAGAGACCGATATTGTGGATCTCATCTGCAGTCAGCTTCGGATCGCTGGTCCAGAAGTCGATCTGCACCTTGTAGAATTCGTCGCCGTCCGGCAGCTTCCAGACGCCGTTCGGCCCAATCGACTTGCTGCGCAGGCTCTCGATCCGGGACAGCAGCGCATTCACGCCGGTACGGAACGGGCCCTTCAGCGCCGCGATCGCGGTGTCGATCAGACGCTGCTTTTCAGCATCGGATATCTCGAGCTTGCCGACCTTGGCACGGAAGTCGGCGAGAATCGCCGAGTCTTCGCTGCTGCCGTCGAATGGCGCGCCTTTCAGGACATTGCGGCCATCGGCCAGCACCGGGTCGAATGAGAACGACGTGGGCACGATGCCGCGACTCGCGGCGATATCCATTCCTTCGATGGTCTGCCGGGCAGCCAGTTCGACGCCATTCAGGCGCGAGATGTAGGCCTCGGCATCCGTCACGTCGTCGATGCGATGGACATTCTGCAAGAACGTCACCAGGTTCGTGGCCGGGTTGTTCTGGGTGGAGAAGGCATAGTTGTGGAAGCGCCAGGGGAAGTTGCGCAGCGCGCGCTCCTGCAGGTACTCGAAGATCCGGTAGCTGACCTTCGACGATTCGGACAGCGAGTCGTACCTGAATTCGCCGCGCAGCCGCGCCAGATCCTGCTTCGTCAATTCGTACTGCCGCTTGGCCTCGGCATCGGAAAAATCGTCCCACTTTCCGTAGTCCGGCCCCTTCATGCCGAGCTGCGACTGGAATAACGGGCTGTCCTTCAGGTTGCGCTGGAAGACCTCCTCGAAGAACGCCATCAGGCGCTGGTCCTCGGTCTGCGCCGACTGGACGGTTGGCGCAGTTTCGACCGGCTCCGCGGCTGTCGCAGAAACCAGCCACAGCGCAGCAAGCACCGCCGAACCTGCCGGAATCCACCGGATTACCCTTTTCATCTCATTGCCTCCGCTGCTCGCCTTTCAGGCATTGAAGCTCATCAGGTGATGTCGTCAGCCGTGGCCGATTCATGCGGCTTCAGCGTGAATTCGCCCTGCGAACGGAAACGGAAGGATCGGAACGCGCTGCGATTCAGCTTGCCGTACATGTCGTAGCGGATCTTGTCGACGGGCTTGCCGTCGAGCACGCCCATGACCTGGCGCACCATGCGCAATACCGAGACCGTGACCGGCACGCTGATGACCGATTCGCCGAAGCCCGCCACGCTGCCACTTTCATTGCTGACGCCCGTAGCAAAGGTCCGGTCCTGCACGTCGAGCTTCACATAGACACCGCTGTAGTCGACCGGCGCGTCGTTCGGATTCTGCACGCGGAGTTTCACCAACATGCGCAGTTCGAGCCCTTCGCCCTGCAAAGGCTCGATGCCCGCCACCGTCACCTGCAGCGGGTCCTGGTGCGACAAGGTGCTGCAGCCGCACAAGGCCAAAGCTGACAGCGCGAGCACAAGCAATGTTCGATTCATGAGCGATAACTCCGGTAGTTTGACTGTGTGAATTCTTCAGACATTGAAACGGAAATGCATGACATCGCCTTCGCGGACCACGTAATCCTTCCCCTCGAGCCGCAACCGGCCGGCCTCGCGCGCGCCCGCCTCGCCGCGGCCCGCGATGTAATCGTCGTAGGCAATCGTTTCGGCGCGGATGAATCCGCGCTCAAAGTCCGTGTGAATCACGCCTGCGGACTGCGGCGCGGTCGCGCCCTGGCGCACGGTCCAGGCTCGCACTTCCTTCGGACCGGCCGTGAAGAATGTCAGCAGGCCCAGCAGGTGGTAGCTCGCGCGGATGATCCGGTTGAGGCCGGGCTCGGCAAGTCCCAGATCCGCCAGGAAAGCGTCGCGATCGGTGGCGTCCAGTTCCGAGATCTCGGCCTCGATCGCCGCGCAGACCGGCACGACCTCCGAGCCCTCGGCCTCGGCGAGCTGGCGTAGCGCGTCGAGTTTCGGGTTGTCCTTGAATCCGGACTCGTCCACGTTTGCGACGTACATGACGGGCTTTGCCGTCAGCAACTGAAGCTCGCGGACCCGCTCACGGTCGAACTGGTCGAGTTTCTGCGCGCGGACCGGCTCGCCCTGATCGAGCCGTTCGCGGATGCGCTTCAGCGAATCGCGCCAGCGCATCGCATCCTTGTCCATGGCCTTGGCAAGCTTGTCGGCCCGCGCCAGCGCCCGATCCACGGTCTCGAGATCCGCGAGCGCAAGCTCGGTGTTGATGATCGCGACGTCCGATGCCGGATTGATGCGGCCGGAGACGTGCACGACGTCGTCGTCTTCGAAACAGCGCACCACGTGCGCGATCGCATCGACCTCGCGGATGTGCGACAGGAACTTGTTGCCGAGCCCTTCGCCCTGCGAGGCCCCCGCCACGAGACCCGCGATATCCACGAACTCGACCGTGGTCGGCAGGATTTTTTCCGGCTTTGCGATCGCGGCCAGCGCGTCCAGGCGCGGATCCGGCACAGGCACGATGCCGATATTCGGATCGATGGTGCAGAAGGGATAATTCTCGGCCGCAATCTTTGCGCGTGTCAGCGCATTGAACAGGGTCGACTTGCCGACATTCGGCAGCCCGACGATTCCGCAGCGGATACCCATGTTCGTTAAGTGGCGGCCGGCATCAGCCGGGCGCTTCCTGTGCCGTCGGCTTTGCGTGCAGACGATTCATCATGATTTCGGCGCCGTCCGTCACGAGTCTCGGGAATTCGGAAACCGCCAGTTCGATGGCTTCGCGCATCAATCGCTCATCGACCCCGGAAGGGCGCTCGAGCACGTAATCGATCACGTCGTCGCGGCTCCCCGGGTGCCCGATGCCGATGCGCAGGCGCCAGAAATCCTCGCCCAAGTGGCTGATGACGTCCTTCAGTCCATTGTGACCGCCCGCTCCACCGCCCCGCTTGAGCCTCGCGATGCCCGGCGGCAAGTCGAGATCGTCGTGCACGACCAGGACCTGTTCACTCGGCACCCGCAGGTAGTCGCAGATCGAGCGGATCGAAAGACCACTGCGATTCATGTAAGCCATCGGTTTCAGCAGCCAGAGTGCGACGCCCGCAATGGTGATTCGGCCAGCATCGCCGTTGTAACGGTGCTCCGGCTTCAGCAAGCCTTCGTGCCGGCGCGCCAGCTCATCGATGAACCAGAATCCTGCATTGTGTCGTGTCGCCGCATGCTCCGCGCCCGGATTGCCAAGCCCGACGACCAGCTGCAAGGGCAAACCACCCATCAATTCTTCCTCGCCATGACGCGCCGCAGCGAGCGCCGAAAATGGCGGGGCCGCCACAGGGGCGGCCCCGCCGTACGCCTGCTCGCCGCGTTATTTCTTGCCGTCGCCCTTCTTGCCCGCGCCTTCCTTGGCGCCCTTGGGGGCGGCGCCTTTGGCCGCTGCGCCCTTGGCATCGGCGGCCGGAGCCGCTGCTGCCGGCGCCGCTCCCGGTGCAGCGCCTGGCGCAGCGCCTGCTGCGGCGCCTGGCGCGCCCGGTGCGGCCGCGGTACCGGCGGCTGCAGCCGCTGCGGCTGCCTCCTCGACGACCGGAACGACTTCCTCCTCGACGCGCGGCATGTGGATCGAGGCCACCGGCTTGTCGCGACCGGCAAGCAGTTCCACGATTTCGACACCCGCGGGCAGCTTGAGATCGGACAGCTGAACGACCTGGTTGATCTGGAGACCGGAGACATCGACCTCGATGAATTCCGGCAGGTCCTTCGGCAGGCAGGTCACCTCGATGTCGTTGCGCACGTGCGAGAGCACGCCGCCCTGTTCCTTGACGCCCTTGGCCTCGGCGGCGCCCTTGAAGTGCAGCGGCACGATCATCTTGATCTTTTCGTCCTCCAGCACGCGCTGGAAATCGATGTGCATGATCTGGTTCTTGTAGGGATGACGATGCACATCCTTCAGGACGGCCGCCTGCACGAGGTCACCCACGCGCAGGCTCAGGATCGTCGAGTAGAAGCGCTCGTCGTCCATCAGCCTCGCGAGCTTCGTGTGATCGACCAGCAGAGTGCGCGCGTCGCGCCTGCCGCCATACAGAATCGCCGGGACCTTGCCGAGATGACGCAGGCGGCGGCTCGCACCCTTGCCCTGGTCCTCACGGAATTCGGCGACGAGTTCGAAAGAAGTCTTCATGTCGATTGCACTCCAGATAATTCCTAATCCACGTACAGCGAGCTGACGGATTCCTCATCGCGAATCCGCCGCATCGTCTCGGCCAGCAGGCCCGCGACCGTCATCACCCGGATGCGATTGCAGGCCTTTGCGTCCGCGCGCAACGGGATCGTATCTGTCACGACCAGCTCGTCGAGCGCCGAGGTGGCGATCCGCTCGACCGCCGATCCTGACAGCACCGGATGCGTGATGTAGGCCGTCACGCGTGTCGCACCCTCGTCCTTCAGCGCCTGCGCCGCGAGGCACAGCGTTCCCGCAGTGTCGACCAGGTCATCGACCATCACGCAGGACTTGCCGCGCACGTCGCCGATGATGTTCATCACCTGCGATTCATTGGCGCGCGGCCGCCGCTTGTCGATGATCGCCAGGTCCGCTTCGTCGAGCCGCCGCGCCAGCGCCCTTGCGCGCACCACGCCGCCGACATCCGGCGACACCACGATCATGTTCTCGTACTTCTGCTTCCAGACCTCGCCCAGAAGCACCGGCGACGCATAGACGTTGTCGACCGGCACGTCGAAAAAGCCCTGGATCTGGTCGGCATGCAGATCCACCGTCAGTACCCGATTCACTCCAGCACGCCCGATCATGTCGGCCACCAGCTTTGCCGTGATCGGCACGCGCGTCGCCCGCGGCCTGCGATCCTGGCGCGCATAGCCCAGGTACGGAATCACCGCGGTGATCCGCCCGGCCGAGGCGCGCCGGCAGGCATCCGCCATGACCAGGAGCTCCATCAGGTGCTCGTTGGCCGGCGGACAGGTCGACTGGACCAGGTAGACGTCCTTGCCGCGGACGTTTTCCATGATCTCGACCTGGATCTCGCCGTCGCTGAACCGGCCGACGAAGGCGCGCCCCAGCGGCTGCGTCAGGTGCCGCGCAATATCCTGCGCCAGCATCGGATTCGCGTTGCCGGTGAACACCGCCATCGTGGACTTGTCCACGCGAGCCTCCCTCATCCAGGCGTGCGACGCACGCCGCGCCTCAACTGGCTGGGGTGGAAGGATTCGAACCTTCGTATGACGGAATCAAAATCCGTTGCCTTACCACTTGGCGACACCCCATTCGTCAACCCTGCCCGTGCCGGGCACGTTCCGCCGCCAGGCGTTCCTGCAGCGGTGACCGGTCGAGGCCTCTTGCGACGAATCCCGACCACCCGTCCGGCAGGTCCGAAAGCGCCGCCTCGGCCTGCGACCGATCCGCAAATCCGGCGAAAACGCAGCTGCCGGTCCCGGTCAGGCGCGCATCGCCCTGCCGCCCAAGCCAGGCGAGCGCTGCGGCGACCTCAGGGTAGCGCCGGCTTGCCACCGGCGCGCAATCATTGCGCCCGCCTGCCTGCAGGAAACCGCGGATTGTCAGGCTCGGAGAATTCCTTGTCAATTCAGGCGCCTGAAAGACCTCCGCGGTGCTGACCCCGATACCGGGGTAAACGATGGCGTAATGCCGCGCCGGCAGGTCGAGCGGAGTGAGTCGTTCGCCGATGCCCTCGCCCCAGGCACTGTGTCCATGGATGAAAAGGGGCAGATCCGCGCCCAATTCCCGGCCAATCTGCGACAGGCGTTCCACCGGCCAGCGAAGGCCCCAGATCTCGTTGAGCGCGACCAGGGCTGTCGCAGCGTCGGAACTGCCGCCGCCCAGCCCGCCCTGGATCGGAATGCGCTTGCTGAGCCGGATATCAACACCTTGGCGGCCGCCGGCTGCCGCTTGCAGCCGCCGCGCAGCCTGCAGCGCCAGATCCGACTCCGCCGGCACGGAAGCGGGACCCTCGAGGCGGCGGATTTCGCCATCCTCGCGCACCCTGAATGACAGCTGATCCGTGAGATCAATCAGCTGATAAACGGTCTGCAGTTCGTGATAGCCATCCGCGCGGCGGCCAAGGACGTGAAGGAACAGATTGAGCTTGGCCGGAGCCGGCCAGTCCGGCGAGGTCATGGCGGGAGCCGCCGGTCCGAAATGACCAGGCGCAACCGGGTGGTGGCGGACTTGATCTCGATGCGCGCAGGCAGGGCAAACCGGCCGACTGCTTCGTAGCGGGCGTAACGAAGTTGCCAACCCGACTGATCGAGGCCCGCAAGGCGGCCGTCGGTTCCGAAAGTCTCCTGATACGGCGACCCGGGCGCCGGCACACCGAGCAGCCAGAAGCGCAACTCCTCAACCGGCAGCGGCGCGCCGATCTGAGACGCAATGTATTCACGTGCCGCGTCGCCCGTCACCGCAGTGCCATCAGCGTCGGTGACTGTCACGTTCGCACCCTCGAGCCGGATCGAGAGTGCCGCGGCGCCCATCGGTCCACGCAGGTCGATTTCCGCCTGCGCGCCATCCTGGCGCCAGACGAGCCCACCCGAGAAACCTTCGGCAGCGGTCGCAACGGCGACGCGGCCAGTCAGGTCCCAGGTCTGGAGCGCCCGAAGTTCCGCCTGTCGCTGCGGCCAGCTTGCCTCATCGCTCGCCGGTGGCAGCGTTGCGCAGCCGCCGGCCAGCAGCAGGACCCCGCAGGCTGCGGCGCTCCGGATCACCGGGGATGGCGCTCGATGGCGCGCCGGAGCGGCTCGCTTTCCGGATTTTCCGCGAGTGCCTCGTCCCAGGTGCGCCGCGCATCTTCCTTGCGGCCCTGCAGCCACAGGGTCTCGCCGAGATGTGCGGCGACTTCGGGATCCCGGGAATTCTCCCAGGCCCGCTCCAGCCAGGTCCGGCCCTCAGCGAGCTTTCCCAGCCGCACGAGCGACCACCCCATGGAATCCTGGATCGCGAAACTGTCCGGTTTGGCCTCGAGGGCGCGGACGATCAGCCGATGGCCCTCCTCGATCGCGATCGACCGGTCGACCAGCGTGTAGCCGAGAGCGTTGAGCGTGACGGGATCGTCCGGGCGGCGGGAGGCGACGCCACGCATGTCGGCCAGCGCCTCAGGCACCCGCCCGAGGCGCTCCAGCAGGAATCCGCGCGCGAGCCACAGGTCGTCGTCCGGCATCAAGGTCAGCGCACGATCCAGAAGTGCAATCGCCTGCTCGCCCTTGCCCTCGTCGACGAGCAATGAGGCGACACCGGAAACGACATCCCGCGTCGTCGCGGGCACCGCAGCAAGAAACTCATCCAGCTGGAGTTCTGCGCGCTCCGGCGCACCGATCTGGCGTTGCAGCCGGAAAGCGCGCAACTGCGCAGCTACCGCACGCGGACCCGAATTGATGCGTTGATAATGCCGCGCCGCGAGTGCCGCCGAGCCGCTCATCTCGGCAATGCGTCCGAGATTCCAGAGCACAGTCTCCGTATTCTGGGGATCGCGTGCCAGATCGTTGAAAATCCGCGCCGCATCGTCGAACCGGCGCTCATCCAGCGCAATGGCGCCAAGTCCCTCCTGCGCGTCGCTGACCGCCGCACCCGAGCGCTGCAATTCCTCGAAGATCGCAGTCGCCTCTGCGCGGCGCTGGTTCCCGAGCAGGAGCCAGGCATGGCTGATCCTGGAAAACACGTCATCGCCGGCTGCAAGCGCGGCCGACTTCTCAATTGCTTCTTCCTGGCGCCCGTGCATCGCGAGCGCCCGGACTTCCGCCAGCTCCGCCATGCGCCAGCCCGGACGCAGCTCGATTGCGCGACGCACGGCGGCGAGCGCGCGATTGCCGTCGTCGGCGCGCTGCCAGAGCACGCTGGCGGCGTACTGCGCCTCGGCAAGCTTGGGATCCGAGGCGGCCAGGAGTTCCATGACGCGCGCCGCGCCAGTCTTGTTGTCCTCCTCCGCAAGGATCCCTAGCAACGCCATATAGCCGCGGGCACGATCCTGATAGGAGGTGTTCAGCAAGATGGAGAACTGCTGCGCCGCAGCGGCATCGTCGTAGAGCCGCAGCAGGCTGGTTGCAAGGTAACGCCGCCCGACTTCGCTGTCCGGCGCCAGCTCGAGCCAGCGCCTTGCGGTGGCCGCGGCGCTTGCGAGCTGGTAGTTGTCATAGGCGATGCGGGTCGCGCGCTCGACCAGCGCAAGGTCGTCCGAATGCGCCGCTGCGCAGGCATATTGACGCGCGGCTGACGGCCATTCGGCGCGGGCCAGCGCCCGCTCAGCGCTCATCGCGAGATCGTCGGGTTCACGCTCGGGGCAGCGGGCAGCGGCGACGGGAACCGCGGCACCCGCCGACAGCGCCAGCGCGAAGCAGCGCAGCCAATTCGACATCGCGTCACTATAGCCCAGTGCTTGTGCTGCCGGGATCGTTACCGGACAATCCGTCGGGTTCATTTTTTGCGGCCGACCATGTCGCTCCTCGTCTTTGGATTGAATCATCGTACGGCGCCCATCGATGTGCGCGAGCGCATCGTATTCGACGCACAACGCCTGCCGCAGGCGCTTGCAGCACTCGGCGCGCTCACCGGCATCAACGAAGGGCTGATCGTCTCGACCTGCAACCGGACGGAAGTTTATTGCGACGTGCAGGCAACCAGCGAATCGCTGCCGGACTGGCTGACGTCCTGGTCCGGCGGCAATGCGCTGCTGAAGGATTGCCTGTACCGTCTCGAAGGCGCGGAAGCCGTGCGCCATGTTTTTTCCGTCGCGTCGGGTCTCGACTCGCTGATCCTGGGCGAGCCCCAGATCCTCGGCCAGCTGAAGGACGCCTACCGTGCGGCGCAGCAGGCCGGAACCGCAGGTTCGCTGCTGAACCGGCTGTTCCAGACGACATTCTCGGTTGCCAAGCGGGTCCGCACCGAAACGGCGATCGGTGCGAGCGCCGTTTCCGTCGCTTCGGCCGGCATCCAGCTCGCCAGAAGGATCTTCACCGATTTTGAACGCCACACCGGGCTTCTGGTCGGGGCCGGAGAGATGATCGAGCTCGCCGCGCGGCACCTGCAGGCCCAGAACCTGGGCCGCATGATCATCGCCAATCGCAGCCTCAGCAGGGCGCAACGGCTGGCCAGCGGTTTCAAGGCGTCGGCGATTTCCCTTGATGCGCTGGAAACCCACCTCCCACAGGCGGACATCGTCGTCAGCTCCACTGCGAGCCCGGTCCAGGTCATCGGGCTCGAGGCGACGCGCAGGGCCATCGTCGAGCGCCGCCACCGCCCGATCTTCATGCTCGATCTCGCAGTGCCGCGCGATATCGACCCGCGCGTCGGGGAACTCGAAGACGTTTATCTGTACACGATCGACGACCTGCGCGACGTCATCGAGGAAAACGTCAAGGCGCGCCAGGAGGAAGCGGAAGGCGCACGGCACATGATCGCCGAAGAGGTCGAGCGGTTCATGTCGGGACTGAAAGCGCGCGATGCGGCGCCCGTGATACGAGAGCTGCGCGGTCAGGCCGAGGCGGCGCGCGAGCAGACGCTGGAGCAGGCCCGCCGCATGCTGGCCGCCGGCCGGGCGCCGGATGAAGTGCTGGAATTCCTGGCTGCGACCCTGACGAACCGGCTGCTGCATGGACCATCAACCGTGTTGCGGCAAGCCGCCGAGAGCGGCGACGCGGAGCTCGCTGCGGCGGCGGCCCGCCTGTTCCTGCCGGAGCAAGGCGACCAATGAAGGACGCGATACGCCGCCGGCTCGAGCGCACGACCGACCGCCGCCTTGAAATCGAACGAATGCTGGCCGAGCCCGCAGTTCATGCGAGACCGGAGCGCTTCCGCGATCTCTCGGTCGAATTTGCGCGCATCGAGCCCATCGTGCAGGCGTATGACCGCTTTCGCGAACGGGAGCGGCAGCTTGCCGCCGCCCGGGCAATGGCGGATGACACGGACCCCGCAGTCCGCGAGATGGCGCGCCAGGAGATCTCCGCACTTCTGGCAGCCGCCGCGACCGATGAAGCAGATCTGCAGCAGATGCTCGTGCCGCCGGATCCGCTGGACGATCACGACGTCTTCCTGGAAATCCGCGCTGCCGCAGGCGGGGACGAGGCGGCAATATTCGCCGGCGACCTGTTCCGGATGTACTCGCGCTATGCGGAGCGCCGTGGCTGGTCGGTGGAACTCCTGTCCGAGAGCCGTGGAGAACACGGCGGCTATCGTGAGGTCATCAGCCGGATCGTCGGCCGCGGCGTCTATGCCCGCCTGAAATTCGAATCGGGCACGCATCGCGTGCAACGCGTGCCCACGACCGAGTCCCAGGGTCGGATCCACACCTCGACCTGCACCGTGGCGGTGCTGCCGGAAATTGATGAAATCGAGAGTGTCGAGATCAATCCGGCCGATCTTCGCGTCGACACCTACCGCTCATCCGGCGCTGGAGGCCAGCACGTCAACAAGACCGACTCGGCAGTGCGAATCACGCATCTGCCCACCGGTCTCGTGGTCGAATGCCAGGACGAACGTTCGCAGCACAAGAATCGTTCGCGTGCGATGTCGTTGCTGCGCGCTCGCCTGCTGGCGGGCGAACGCGAGCGGGCGATGGCGGAGAAAGCACGCACCCGGCGCCTGCAGGTCGGAACCGGCGATCGCTCCGAACGCATCCGCACCTATAATTTCCCGCAGGGGCGCCTGACCGATCACCGGATCGAGCTGACCCTCTACCGGCTGGACGACATCATCAATGGCAACCTCGACGAAGTGATCGATGCGCTGCTGCGCGAGCACCGGGCCGAGGAACTGGCCAGTCTCGAATGACGCGTGCGGGTGATGCGTTTTTCGAGATCAGGCGGCGGCTCGCGTCCTCGCCTTCGGCCGACCTCGATGCCGGCCTGCTGCTGGCTCATGTGCTCGGCTGCAGTCGCACTGCGCTTGCCGCAGCCCCGGAGCGCGAACTGAGCGCAGCGCAGCAGGAAACCCTGGGCGCCCTTGCGACGCGGCGTTGCGACGGCGAGCCGATTGCTTACTTGACCGGACGTCGCGCATTCTGGACCCTCGACCTGGAAGTGACTCCCGATGTGCTGGTGCCGCGGCCCGAAACTGAATTGCTGGTCGAGACCGCGTTGGCAGGTGTGCAGGCCATCAGCAAGCCGGATGTGCTCGATCTGGGTACCGGCAGCGGAGCAATTGCGCTTGCGATCGCGAGCGAGCGGCCGGACGCGTCCGTGACGGCCGTGGATGAGAGTCCGGCGGCGCTCGCCGTCGCCAGGCGCAACGCACAGCGCATCCAGATCGGCAATGTCCGGTTCCTTCATGGCTCCTGGTACGAGCCGGCGGGCAGCTATCGATTCCACGCGATCGTCGCGAATCCGCCTTATGTTGCGGATGACGATCCATTGCTCGCAGCGCTCGCGCATGAACCCCGCTCGGCGCTCGCGGCCGGCCCGCAGGGCCTCGACGCCCTGGCGACGATCTGTGCGGGTGCCTTGCCGCACCTCGTCAGGGGCGGAATGCTCATCGTCGAACACGGTGCCAGCCAGGGCGCGGCGGTGCGGGCAATGATGAGCGAAGCCGGCCTCGGCGCGGTCGCGACGCTCAGCGACCTCGCGGGTCTCCCGCGCAGCACCCGGGGCAACGCACCGTGATCGGCATTAGAATTGCGCTTCATCCAATGGAGTAGGCCCAATGATCCGCTTTGAGACCTCGCTCGGCAGCTTCACGGTCGAGCTCGACACGAAATCAGCGCCGGTTTCCAGCGAGAATTTCCTGCGCTATGTCGATGACGGGCACTTCGACGGAACCGTCTTTCATCGGGTAATCCCCGGATTCATGATCCAGGGCGGCGGTTTTGCCGCGGACATGTCCCAGAAACCGACACGCAAGCCGATCGCGAATGAGGCCGCCAACGGGCTTCGCAACCGTCGCGGGTCGCTCGCGATGGCGCGCACGAACGACATCAACAGTGCAACCGCGCAGTTCTTCGTGAACCTCGTTGACAACGATTTCCTTGATCACCGTCCGGGCAACTTCGGCTATGCGGTGTTCGGCCATGTGACCGAGGGCATGGACGTCATCGACCGGATCGCGGCCGTCAAGACCGGGCGGCGCCAGGGGCATGATGATGTGCCGGTCGAACCGGTCGTCGTGACGGCCGCGCGACGTGTCAAGACCGCCTGAATACCAAGTCCGATGACCCGGCGATCGATGCCGGTCCGCATTGCACGAGTTCTGTCGATCGGGCTGCTGTCGCTTGCGACCGTCAGCGTCCTGATGGTCGGGGTCTTCCGCTGGATCCCGGTCCCGGTGACGTCATTCATGATCCAGGACTGGTTCGGATCCGATGACAAGCAGCAGGCCGGCAGTAATTCACCGCATGACTGGGTGCCCTGGCCGGAAATCTCGATGCAGGCGGCGGCCGCCGTGATCGCGGCCGAAGACCAGAAATTCCTCGAGCATCAGGGCTTCGACCTCGAGGCAATCGACAAGGCCTGGACCGACGCACAACGGGGCCGCAGGTTGCGCGGAGCGAGCACGATCAGCCAGCAGGTCGCAAAGAATCTCTTCCTGTGGCCTGGCCAGAGCTGGTTCCGAAAGAGCCTCGAGGCCTGGTTCACGTTGTGGATCGAAATGCTGTGGCCAAAGCAGCGAATCCTCGAGGTCTACCTCAACAGCGCCGAGTTCGGCCGCGGTGTCTGGGGAGTCGAGGCCGCCAGCCGGCATTTCTTTCACAAGCCGGCAGCCATGCTCAATCGCCACGAAGCCGCGTTGCTCGCCGCAGTGCTGCCAAATCCGAAACGCTACCGGGTCGACCGCCCCTCGCCCTACGTGCTACGCCGCCAGCAATGGATCCTCGGCCAGATGCAGCAGCTGCAACGTGATGGCCGCCTCGGCGGGCTGAGGCGCCGATGACGGCGCAAGACATTGCTGCCTGCGATCTGCTCGTGGTCGGCGGCGGCATCAATGGCGCAGGCATCGCGCGCGACGCCGCCGGACGCGGTCTGTCGGTCCTGCTTTGTGAGCGGGATGATCTCGCCGGGCATACCTCTTCGGCCAGCACCAAGCTGATCCACGGGGGGCTGCGCTATCTCGAACACTTCGAGTTCTCGCTGGTCCGCAAGGCGCTGGCGGAGCGCGAAACACTGCTGGCCGCGGCGCCCCACATCATCTGGCCGCTCGAATTCGTGCTGCCGCACGATTCCCATCTGCGGCCGGCATGGTTGATCCGCCTCGGCCTGCTGTTCTACGACCACCTGGCGCCGCGCCGGAGATTTGCGAAATCGCGGTCGGTGGACCTGCGACGGCATCCGGCCGGTCTCTCCCTCCAGCCGCAGTTCCAGCGCGGCTTCGTCTATTCAGATGGTTGGGTCGACGACGCGCGCCTCGTGGTGCTGAACGCCATCGGCGCCCGCGACGCCGGAGCGCGGATACAGACCCGCACGGCCTGCATTTCGCTCGAACCGCACGGCGATGCCTGGATCGCGACGCTGCAACGGTCCGATGGCACGCGCGAGCAAGTCCGTGCGCGCGCGGTCGTCAATGCGACCGGTCCGTGGGCCGGCGTTTTCCGCAGCGAGACCGCGGGGATCCGCGACGCCGGGGGTTTGCGCCTGATCAAGGGCAGCCACATCGTGGTGCCTTCGCTGTTCGATCATCCATTCGCCTATTTCTTCCAGATGCAGGATCGCCGCATCGTGTTCGCGATTCCGTACGAGCAGCGCTTCACCCTGATCGGCACGACCGACGTCGAATTCCCGGAAGCGCCTGTCGCGGTCGCCGCCAGCGAAGCCGAAATCGAATATCTGTGCGCGGCGGTCAGCCGCTATTTCCGCCGCCCGGTGAACCAGGCCGACGTGGTCTGGTCTTTTGCGGGCCTGCGGCCGCTGCAGAAAGACATGACCGCGGAGCCGACGGGGGTGACAAGGGACTACGAAATCGAACTGGACCGGCGCGATCCGCCGCTGCTTTCAGTGATTGGCGGCAAGATCACCACCTACCGCCGCGTCGCGGAGGAAGCGGTCGACCGGATCGTGGCCTTGCTAGGCAAGCGTGCGCCGGGCTGGACGGAGGGCGTTCCGCTGCCCGGCGGCAATCTTCCGGGCGGTGATTTCAACGCGTACCTGGCGCAACTCGTTGCCGGGCGGCCGTGGGCGGATCCTCTGATGCTGCGGCGCATGGCGCGCGCCTATGGGCGCCGTGTCGAACAGATTCTCGCCGGCGCGGACGGCATGGCCTCACTCGGCCCGGAGATCCTTCCCGGCCTGCACGAGCGCGAACTTGTCTACCTGCGCGACGCGGAGTGGGCGCAGACGGCCGAGGACGTGCTGTGGCGGCGCAGCAAGCTCGGATTGCACCTGCCCGCCGACAGCGGACCACGGCTCGATCGGTGGTTCAAGGAGAACCGGCGCTGACGAGTTCGATGAGCTGCGACCTGTGGCGCAGTGCCGCCCGACTCGGCAGAGACTCGATTCATCGCGCTTCAGGCGGCGTCGGCCTCGGCATCACGACCCAGGATCGGTGCAAGCCAGCGGCGCGCCTCCGGCAAGGCAATACCCTTGCGGCGGGCGTAGTCCTCGAGTTGGTCGGCACCGATCGTGCCAACCGCAAAGTAGCGCGCCTCGGGATGCGAGAAATACCAGCCGCTGACTGAAGCCGCCGGATACATTGCAAAGGACTCCGTGAGCCGGATGCCGGTCGCGGCCTCGGCATCCAGCAGCCGCCATAGCGTGGCTTTCTCGGTGTGATCCGGGCAGGCCGGATAGCCCGGGGCCGGGCGGATGCCGCGGTATTCCTCGCGCACCAGCTGCTCGTTTGTCAGGCTCTCCTCCGGCGCATAACCCCAGAATTCGCGCCGCACGCGCAGATGCAGGGATTCGGCCAGCGCCTCGGCGAGCCGGTCGGCCAGCGACTTCAACAGGATCGCGGAGTAATCGTCATGTGCCGCCTCAAAGCGCGCAACGTGTTCCTCGATGCCAACACCCGCCGTCACCGCGAATGCACCGACATAGTCTGCGACACCCGATTCACGCGGCGCGACGAAGTCCGACAGGCAGAATTGCGCCTGACCGGCGGGCTTGACCTTTTGCTGGCGCAAGTGGTGCAACATTGCAAGCAGCCCGGTGCGCTTCGGATCGGCATAGACCTCGATATCGTCACCAACGGCCGCGGCCGGATAGAAACCGACCACTGCGCGCGCCGTGAGCCAGCGTTCCCGCACCAGCGTGTCGAGCATGCCGCGCGCGTCCTTCCACAAGGCGCTCGCGGCTGCGCCGCGCTCCGGGTCCTGCAGGATGTCCGGGAACCTGCCGGAGAACTCCCAGGCATTGAAGAATGGCATCCAGTCGATGAATGCGACCAGATCCTTCAGGGGTACGGCTGGCAGCGTCCGCGTCCCGAGAAAGCGCGGCACCGGCGCTCGGTAGCCGGCCCAGTCCAGCGACAGCTTTCTCGCGCGCGCGTCCGCAAGCGCCAGGCCTTCCGGGCGGCGCTTGCGGCCCGCGTGCTGCTCGCGCCGCGTGGCGTGCTCGCTCCTTACGCGCGCGAAGAAGGCCTCGCGAGCCTCCGGCGTCACCAGTGTCTGGCAGACGCCGACCGAGCGTGACGCGTCCTTGACGTAGACGACGCCATGGCCGTACTCGGGCTCGATCCGCACGGAAGTGTGCGCCGGCGAGGTCGTTGCGCCGCCGATCAAGAGCGGAATCGTGAATCCCTGGCGCTGCATTTCATGCGCCACATGCACCATCTCGTCGAGTGACGGCGTAATCAGGCCGGACAGGCCGATCATGTCCGCCGACTGCTCGCGCGCCGTCTCGAGGATGCGCTGCGCCGGCACCATGACGCCGAGATCAATGACCTCGAAGTTGTTGCACTGGAGCACGACACCGACGATGTTCTTGCCGATGTCGTGCACATCGCCCTTGACGGTCGCCATGATGATCTTTCCGTTGCTCATCCTGGCGCCGCCTTGTTCGCGCTCGATGAAGGGCACGAGGTGGGCGACCGCGCGTTTCATCACCCGGGCGGACTTGACGACCTGCGGCAGGAACATCTTGCCCGCGCCGAACAGGTCGCCGACCACGTTCATGCCGTCCATCAGCGGGCCCTCGATGACATCGAGCGGGCGCGCGGCTTCCAGGCGCGCAGCTTCGACATCCTCGATGATGAATTCGTCAATGCCCTTGATCAGCGCGTGTTCGAGGCGCTTCCTGACCGGCCAGCCCCGCCAGGCGAGGTCTTCGGCTCGTCGCGCGGCCCCGTCGCCGCGATAGCGCTGCGCGATCTCCAGCAGGCGCTCCGTCGCGTCGGGGCGCCGGTTCAGGATCACGTCCTCGACGCGTTCACGCAGCTCCGGCGCAATCTCCTCGTAGATGCCGAGCTGGCCCGCATTGACGATGCCCATGTCGAGTCCGGCCTGCACTGCGTGGTACAGGAACACGGCGTGCATCGCCTCGCGCAGCGCATCATTGCCGCGAAACGAGAAGGAAACGTTGCTGACGCCGCCGCTGGTCAGGACGCCGGGAAATTGCAGCTTGATCTGCCGCACCGCCTCGATGAAGGCGACTCCATAGCCCGCGTGCTCCTCGATGCCGGTCCCGACCGCGAATATGTTCGGGTCGAAAATGATGTCCTCGGGCGGGAAGCCGGCTTCGCCGGTCAGCAGCCTGTACGCGCGCCCGCAGATTGCGAGCTTGCGCTCGATCGTGTCGGCCTGGCCCTGCTCGTCAAAGGCCATGACGACGACCGCCGCGCCGTAACGGCGCACCTTGCGCGCGTGTTCGAGAAACGACGCCTCGCCTTCCTTCATCGAAATCGAGTTGACGACACCTTTTCCCTGCAGGCACTTGAGACCGGCCTCGATCACCGACCACTTCGATGAGTCGATCATGACGGGAACCCGTGCAATATCCGGCTCCGATGCGGCGAGATTCAGGAAACGCACCATCACCGCCTGCGAGTCCAGCATGCCCTCGTCCATGTTGACGTCGATCAGCTGCGCACCAGCGGCCACCTGGTCGCGCGCTATCGCGAGCGCGGCCGCGTAGTCGCCCGCCTCGATCAGCTTGCGGAATTTCGCTGATCCGGTGACGTTGGTTCGCTCGCCGACATTGACGAAGCGCATATCCGGCCCGATGTTGAGGGCCTCGAGGCCCGACAGGCGGCAGCGCGGCGGGATTACCGGCGGCACGCGCGGCGGCAGGCCGGCGACCGCCTTCGCGATGTGCGCGATGTGCTCGGGGGTCGTGCCGCAGCACCCGCCGACGATGTTGACCAGCCCGCTCTCGGCCCATTCGCGCAGCTGCGCCGCTGTCTCGCACGCCTGCTCGTCGTATTCGCCGAACGCGTTCGGCAGGCCGGCATTCGGGTAGGCGCTGACGAAGCAGTCGGCGATGCGCGACAATTCCTCGATGTGCGGCCGCAGCTGCTTTGCGCCAAGCGCGCAATTCAGGCCGATTGCGATTGGCCGCACGTGCCGCACCGAATTCCAGAATGCCTCGGTGGTCTGCCCCGACAGCGTGCGACCGGAAGCATCGGTGATTGTGCCGGAGACGATGACCGGAATCTCCCTGCCGAGTGCCTCGAACAGTCCGCTGATCCCGAACAGCGCGGCCTTCGCATTCAGCGTGTCAAAGATCGTCTCGACGATCAGCAGGTCTGCACCGCCCTCGATCAATGCGCGCGCAGCCGTCGTGTAGGTGTCGCGCAATTCGTCGAAAGAGACATTGCGATAGCCCGGATCGTTCACGTCCGGTGACAATGACGCCGTTCGACTGGTCGGCCCGAGAGCGCCCGCAACGAAACGTTTCCGCCCGCTGCTGGCCCCGATTTCGTCGGCGACCCGCCTCGCGATGCGCGCCGATTCGAGATTGATCTCGGCGACAAAATCCTGCAGCCCATAGTCAGCGAGCGACGGCGCACTGGCATTGAACGTGTTGGTCTCGATGATGTCGGCGCCGGCCTGCAGGTATTCGCGATGAATCGCCGCGATCAGCTCCGGCTTCGTCAGCGACAGGAGGTCATTGGCACCTTTCAGGTCACGAGGCCAGTCCGCGAAGCGCTTGCCGCGATAGTCGGCATCCGAAAGCCGCGCGCGCTGGATCATCGTGCCCATCGCGCCATCCAGCACCAGGATGCGCTCGCTCAGGGCCTGGCGGATCGCGTTCATCTGGCCCTCAGGCCGAGCGCGTGACAGATGGCATAGGTGAGCTCGGCGCGGTTCAGCGTGTAGAAATGAAATTCATCGACGCCTTCGCGGCGCAGGCGCGCCACCTGCTCGATCGCGACCACGAAGAACTGCGTGATGGCCCGTGTCGCACCTGCGTCCAGCTTGCGCTTCAGGTTGGCGAGATCCTGCTCGGGGCTCAGCGCTTCCGGGTGGGTCTCCGGAAATGCCGCGACCGAGATGTCAAAGCCGGCGACGCTCTTCAGGCCCCGCACGAGGTCGACAGCGTAAGCATAACCTGCGGGGTGCGGTGTATAGCAGGTGCTTCCTGCGGGCCAATCGCCGCGCAGCGCGACGATATGGCGCACGCCCAGGTCCCAGTAGCGTCTCGCGATCTCGCGGATTTCGTCCCGGCTTGCGCCAATGCAGGTCAGGTGCGGGGCGCCGGTCAGGCTGGTCTCGCGCAGCACGCGCGTGACGACCTTGTGCGTGCGGTCTCGTGTCGAGCCGTCGGCTCCATAGGTCACCGATACGAAGCGCGGATGCAGCGGCGCCAGGCGCTCGATCGAGGCCCACAATGTCTGCTCCATGGCCGCGTCATTGGGCGGGAAGAACTCGAAGGACACCTGAACCGGCTGGCGCATTCATTGGAGTATACCGAGCAGCACGAACGCGCCCCACGCGACCAGCATGATGCTGGCCAGGCGACTCACCAGCATCCCCCTGGAAACCAGCTTCTCGAGAAATACGTACGACGTCAGCCCGATGATCCAGTACAGATTCATCACGCCGCCGCAAAACAGCAGGGCCATGAGCATCCAGCAGCAGCCAAGGCAATAAAGCCCGTGCCGTATGCCCATCTTCCAGGCGCCCGACGCCCCCGGCATCCAGTGCGTGCTGACAAATTCCAGCGGCCCCCTGCAATGCTGCAGGCAGGCGTCCCTGAATGGCGTGAGCTGATACAGACCCGCTGCGATGAGGAGCAGGCCACCGAACACGGTGTTGGTGAGCGCCATCGCGGGCGACATCAGCGCAATTTTCTGCAGCTGCCACTGCAACGCGGTGGCCAACAGGCTGAATGCGCCCCAGACGGTGAGATAGCCGAGCAGGAAGATGCCGCTCCATACGGGCTTGACGCCGCGGCCTTCCCGATGGCGGTTCACCAGGCCGTAGAGCAGGACGGTCGGCGCCGCGCTCGGCAGCATCATCGCGATCATCATGACCCACCACATCGCGAACACCATCAGCGCGTATCCGCGGGTCCAGGCGGCTGGCGCGCCCATGTCCATATCCATATCCATGTCCATGCCGGACATCGACGACATGGCTTCGGGCATGCCGGCGCCACGCAGCAGATACCACCAGGCAAACGCGATGAACAGCAGGAGCGCGGCGAGACCGACGATCCGGTCGCGCCGCAGGATGAAGCCGAGCGGCGAGAATTGGTCCCCGGACACGGAAGCTCAGGCGATCGGCCCGTCCGGCCCGATATTCAGCATGGCCAGATGGCAGTGCCGGCTTTCGAAGTCGATCTTTATCGGGCCACTGGCCTTCAGACTGCCGCTCGCGATCTCCGCGGTCCGGTACTCGAATCCATTTGGCAAATTGATGCGCGCGCGGTGGGGTGCATTCGTCACTGGATTGCGCAACGGCACGGCGCTGCAGCTGACCACACCGGGAACCTCGAATCGACCTGTCCGCGTTTCGATGTCGACCTCGAAATGGATCGGCTTGAACAGGGGGTCATGGACCTTTTCGTAGGTTGACGCGAAGATATCGAAGAATGTCGCGCCGGGCGTCGAGGCCTTGCCGGACATGATCATCAGCAGCGCGTGGCGCTGCTTTTCGTCGGCACGCTCGTCGACGATCGGCAGCGCCTGCCCGTGCCCGAGATGGATGGCCTTCGGCCACGCCAGCACCACCGCGCACTTGAGGCCGTTCAGTTTGACGCCGTCGAAATATCCCTCATCGATGCGGATTGCCGCCGCCGCATGGCAGTGACCGTGTGTCGGCAGGCTGTTGAACTGGCAGGGACAGCCGAAATCACAGGTGCAGCTGACGATCTCGGGACCCTTGATCAGCCACTTGTTGGCCATGACGCGCCTGCTCCCGTCGAAAAACGCTGGTGGCGCCGGATATTACTCCCGGCCGACAGTCAATGCAGCCCGGGCGCCGCGCCGGGCTGGCTGCCGGTGGCAAACAGGCTCGTGACATCCACGGCATCGAAGCGCCAGGCGCGATTGCAGAACTCGCAGCGCACCTCGACGTCGTCGCGTTCGCGCAGCAGCGCCTGCAGCTCATCCTCACCGAGCGACTGAAGGATGCCCGCAACGCGCTCTCGCGAGCAGGTGCATTGAAACCACACCGGCGTGCCGGCAAAGAGCCGGATGTCGTCCTCCGGGAAAACCCGCCGCAGCAGCTCGCGGCAAGGCAGCCCCAGCAATTCCTCCGTGGACAATGTCGCCGCAAGCAGTCCGATGCGCCGCCAGGCGTCGTCGGTGACCGGTAGTGCCTCCATGTCACCCGTTGCGACACGCTGCAGCAGGAGTCCGGCCGCGCGCTCCGGTGTCGCGGCCAGCAACAGCCGGGAGGGCAGCTGCTCGGAACGCTCGAAGTACTGCTCGAGACAGGCGGCCAATTCGGGCTCATCCAGCGGCACGACCCCCTGATAATTGTCCGCCCGGCCTTCCTGCTCGATGGTCACCGCGAGCTGGCCGTGCCCGAACAACTCCGCCGCACTGCGACCCTGAATCGGCAAGTGACTCCGGCGTGCAAGGCCGCGTACTGCATGGCGGTGATTGCACTGGGCCAGTAGCAGACGCAGTGGGCCGGCACCCTCGATCTGCAGCGACAGGCGGCCTTCGAATTTCAGCGAGCCGGCCATCAGGACGCTCGCCGCCATCGCCTGGCCCAGCGTGTCGCTGATTTCACGCGGGTACTGCTGGTGCTCGATCGCGGCACGCCAGCTCGCGTCGAGACGCACGAGATGGCCACGAACCGGCAGATTCTCGAACAGGAAGCGATACAGCAGGTCGCCGTCGGACATCGGCGCCGCCTAGCCGGCCAGCATCTTGCGCAGCAGCTCATTCACCTGAGCCGGGTTGGCTTTTCCACCGGTGGCCTTCATGACCTGGCCGACGAAGAATCCGAACAGCTTGTCCTTGCCGGAACGGTAATCGGCGAGCTGCCCCGGACTTGCCTTCATGACTTCCGCGATGACGCGTTCGATCGCGCCCGTATCCGTAATCTGGCGCAGGCCCTTTGCGTCGATGATCGCGTCGGCATCCGACTGGCTCTCCCACATCGCCTCGAAGACCTCCTTGGCAATCTTGCCGGAAATCGTTCCGTCAACGATGCGCGCCAGCAGGCCTGCGAGCCGTTTCGCGCCGACCGGTGACTGGCCGATCTCCAGATTGTCGCGATTCAGGAATCCGGACAGATCGCCCATGACCCAGTTGGCCGCGAGTTTTGCCTCGCCGCCCAGAATGCCGACAACCGCTTCGTAGAAATCGGCGAGCTCACGGCTGGCCGTCAGCACACCCGCGTCGTAGCTGGAAAGTCCATGCGCGCTGGAGAATCGCCCGGCCTTCTGATCCGGCAATTCCGGCAACGCGCCGCGAATCTCCTCGATGAATGCTTCGTCGAGCACCAATGGCAACAGATCGGGATCGGGAAAATAGCGGTAGTCGTTGGCCTCCTCTTTCGAGCGCATCGGTCGCGTTTCGTTGCGATTCGAATCGAACAGCCGCGTCTCCTGCACCACGCTGCCGCCGCCCTCGATCAGTTCAATCTGCCGGGCAACCTCATAGTTGATGGCGCGCTCCACGAAGCGGAAGGAATTCAGGTTCTTGATCTCGCAGCGCGTGCCGTACTCGTGCCGGCCCTTGTGCCGCACCGAGACATTGGCGTCGCAGCGAAACGAGCCCTCCTGCATGTTGCCGTCACAGATCTCGAGGTAACGGACCAGCGTGTGGATCTTCTTCATGTACGCGATCGCCTCGCGTGCCGAACGCATGTCGGGTTCGGAAACGATTTCCAGCAGCGGCGTCCCCGCCCGGTTGAGATCGATGCCGCTGTGCTTGCCGAGCCCCTCGTGCAGCGACTTGCCGGCATCTTCCTCGAGATGCGCGCGCGTGACGCCGATCGATTTCGCCAGGCCGTCCTCGAGCACGATGGCGACCCTGCCATCCTCGACGATCGGCCGCTCGTATTGGCTGATCTGGTAGCCCTTTGGCAGGTCGGGATAGAAGTAATTCTTGCGCGCGAAGATCGAGCGCCGCGCGATCCTGGCGTCGATTGCGAGACCGAAACGGACCGCCATCCGTACTGCTTCGCGATTCAGCACCGGCAGGACGCCGGGGTAGCCGAGGTCCACCAGGTTTGCCTGCACATTCGGCGACGCGCCATAGGCGGTCGAGGAGCCGGAGAAAATCTTGGAGCGGGTCGCAAGCTGCGCGTGGATCTCGAGGCCGATCACGGTTTCCCATTCGATGCTCATGGTGGCCTCAGGCGAAAAGCGGCGGCAATTTGCGGTGCCAGTCCGTTTCGAGCTGCCACGCATGCGCTGCCGCGAGCAGGCGTTCCTCCGCGAAATGCGGGCCGATGATCTGCAGGCCGACGGGCAGGCCGTCCACCAGACCGCAGGGAACCGAGACCGCCGGCAGTCCCGCCAAATTCGCGCCGATGGTGTAGATGTCGTTGAGATACATCGTGATCGGGTCATCCACTTTCGCGCCTATCGCGAAGGCAGGCGTCGGCGTCGTCGGCCCCATCAGCACGTCGACTTCGCTGAATGCACGACGGAAGTCCGCGTTGATCAGGCTGCGCACCTTTTGCGCCTTCAGGTAATAGGCGTCGTAGTAGCCCGCGGAAAGCACATACGTGCCGGTCATGATGCGACGCTTGACCTCGGCCCCGAATCCCTCGCCGCGCGAGCGCCTGTACATGTCCAGCAGGTCGCGCGGCTCCTTGCAACGATGCCCAAATCGCACGCCGTCGAAGCGTGACAGGTTGGACGAGGCTTCCGCCGGCGCCACGACGTAGTAAGTGGGCACCGACAGCGGGAGATTCGGCAGACTGAGCTCGACGAGTGTCGCGCCCATCGCGCGAAAGCTGTCGAGGGCGGTCCGCACCGAGCGCTCGGTGCCCGCCTCGAGGCCCTCACCAAAGAACTCGCGGATGATGCCGATGCGCAGTCCTTTCATTGGCCGCACGAGTTGCGCCGCGTAATCAGGAACGGGCGCATCGACACTCGTCGAGTCGCGCGCATCGTGGCCCGCCATCGCGCCGAGCATCAGCGCCGCATCCTCCGCCGATTGCGCGAGTACTCCCGCCTGGTCAAGGCTGGAAGCGAAAGCGATCATGCCGTAACGCGACACCCGGCCGTAGGTCGGCTTGACGCCAGTCAGACCGGTCAGGGCGGCAGGCTGGCGGATCGAACCGCCGGTGTCGGTGCCGGTCCCGATCGGTGAAAGACGCGCAGCAACCGCAGCAGCGCTGCCACCCGAGGATCCGCCGGGCACCTTTGCGCCATCCCAGGGATTGCGCACCGGCCCGTACCAGCTTGTCTCGTTGGAGGAACCCATCGCGAACTCGTCCATGTTGGTCTTGCCGAGCATCACCATGCCGGCGGCCGAGAGGCGCTCGACGACGGTCGCGTCGTAGGGGGCAACGAAATTGGACAGGATCCGCGAGCCTGCCGAGGTCAGGATCCCTGCCGTGCAGAAGATGTCCTTGTGGACCAACGGCACACCCGTCAGCGGCCCGCCTTCTCCCCGGGCAATCATGGCATCCGCGCGCCTGGCATCCGCCATCGCACGTTCTGGCGTGACCGTGATGAATGCGTTCAGAGAGGCGCTCAGATGGTCGATCCGCCCGAGGAAATGGCGGGTGACTTCGCTACTCGTGAACTGCGCGGTTCGCAGGCCGCGGCCAATCTCGGCCGCGGTCAGGTGGTGCAGGATCATTCGATCACTTTCGGCACCAGATACAGGCCGGCCTCCACTTCGGGGGCGTTGGCCTGGTACCGGTCACGGTGGTCGGACTCGGTAACCAGGTCCTCCCGAAGCGCCTGCACCTGGTTCTCCAGCGGATGCGCCATCGGTTCCACGCCGTCGGTAGCCGCCGCCGACAGCTGATCCACGAACCCGAGGATCCGCGACAGGCTGTCCACATAGACCGGCAATTCCTGCTCGGTTATCTCGAGGCGCGCCAGCAGTGCGATGCCTTCGACGTCGCGGCGGGTCAGTGTCACGGTCGCTCCGGGGGCAGGAAAAATGCCAAAAACCTGACGGAAATCATACATGTCGGCTTGTGGAAAGTCGCGCCCGCGGATACACTCCCGGCCCTCGTTTTCAAGCCATTCCAGCATCCCCAAACCATGTTCAAGAGCCTCCGGGGTTACTTTTCAAGCGACGTTTCGATCGACCTCGGAACCGCCAACACGCTGATCTACGTGCGCGGCCGGGGCATCGTGCTGAATGAGCCTTCGGTGGTCGCGGTCCAGGACGAGCCCGGACACGGCGGCAAGACCATCGTTGCCGTCGGCGCCGAAGCGAAAGGCATGATCGGCCGCACGCCGGGTCACATCACGGCGGTGCGTCCGATGAAGGACGGCGTGATCGCCGATTTCACCTATACCGAGCGAATGCTGCAGTACTTCATCAGCAAGGTGCACGGCAATCGCTGGCTGCGTCCCTCGCCGCGCGTGCTGATCTGCGTGCCCTTCGGCTCGACCCAGGTCGAGCGCCGCGCGATCCAGGAATCCGCGGAAGGCGCCGGCGCACGCCGCGTCGACGTAATCCCGGAACCGATGGCCGCCGCGGTTGGCGCTGGACTTCCGGTCAATGAGGCGCGTGGCTCGATGGTGCTCGACATCGGCGGTGGCACCTCCGAAGTCGCGGTCATTTCGCTGAATGGCATCGTGTACGCCGAATCGGTGCGCATCGGCGGTGACCGCTTCGACGAAGCCATCACCAATTACGTGCGGCGCAACTACGGCATCCTGATCGGCGAGGCAACTGCCGAACGCATCAAGATCGAGATCGGCTCGGCCTATCCTGGCCAGCAGGTCCGCGAAATGTCGGTCAAGGGCCGCAATCTTTCCGAGGGCGTTCCACGCAGCTTCACGCTGAATTCGAACGAGATCCTCGAGGCAATGCAGGAACCGCTGCAGGGAATCGTCCAGGCCGTCAAGAAGGCGCTGGAACAAACGCCGCCGGAGCTGGGTTCCGATGTCGCCGACAGCGGTATCGTCCTGACGGGCGGCGGCGCGCTCCTGAAGGATATCGACAAGCTCCTGATGGAAGAGACCGGGCTGCCGGTCATCATCGCCGAGGACCCGATGACCTGCGTCGCGCGCGGCGGCGGGCGGATTCTGGAGCTTTCCGACGAGCACCCGGGCCTGTTCGGCCTGGGTTAAGCGCCCGCGGAGCGCCAGTTGACCCCACACGAGCCGGACGCGCGGCCATTGCTGCTGGGCGGACCAGCGCTGGGGCTGCGGCTCATCGTGCTCGCGATCCTGTCGTTCGGGCTGATGGTTGCCGATCACCGCCAGCATCAGCTGGCCGTGATACGCAGCTGGTTTTCCGCAATCGTCTATCCGATCCAGTGGGCCGTGCAGGCGCCGCTTGCCGCCTGGAACTCGGTGCGTGACTCGCTTGCGACCCGCGCGCAGATCGAATCCGACAATGTCCGGCTGCAGGCCGACAATCTCGTGCTGCGCCTGAAGCAGCTGCGCTACGACGCGCTCGAGCAGGAGAACCAGCGGCTGCGGGCCGCGCACGAAAGCTCGGCGCGGATCGTGCAGCGCACGCTGGTTGCCGAAATCGTGCGAGTGGACCTCGACCCCTTCCGGCAGCGGGTGCTCGTCAACAAAGGCAGCCGCGATGGCGTGTTCCGCGGTCAGGCGGCGCTCGACGCCAATGGCATTTTCGGCCAGGTGACCCGCGTCGGACCGGTCTCTGCCGAAATCATCCTGATCTCCGATCCCGAGCATGCCATTCCCGTGCAGGTGAACCGCACTGGAGCGCGCACGATCGCTCTCGGTACCGGCCGTTCGGGGCAGCTGTCGCTGCCTTACATGCCGCAGAATTCCGACGTCGTCGCCGGTGACCTGCTGGTCAGTTCCGGGCTGGGCGGTGTCTATCCGCCCGGCTATCCGGTCGGCAAAATCACCGAAGTCGGGCGCGATCCCAGTCAGCCGCTGCTGTCGGTCGCTGCCGAACCGCTGGCAGCGCTCGACCGCGATTCCGAAATCCTCCTCGCCTGGTTTGACAGCACTGTCCAGGAACCGGAGCCGGAGCCCGCAGTCGCAGCGCAACCCGCCGACCCGGCCGGGGGCAACTGAGCATGGCGCGCAGCACGAATCTCGGCTGGCCGCGCATCATCGCGGTGACGATCGCGGCACTTGCCGCGACGGTGCTGCCGCTGCCGGGCTGGCTCGGCATGGTGCGGCCCGATTTCGTCGCGTTGACGGTGCTCTGGTTCTGCCTGATTTCGCCCCGCATGACGGGATTGTTCCACGCCTGGGGCGCGGGCCTCGCGCTCGATGCGTTCCGCGGCGTGCTGCTCGGCCAGCACGCGCTGACGCTGCTCGTGATCACCTATGTCGCCACAAAACTGCGCCTGCAGATCCGCGCCTTCCCTCTGCTGCAGCAGACAGCGGTGATAATGGCGCTGCTGTGGCTCAACGAGTTCCTGCTGTTCTGGATTGACGGTGTTTCCGGTCATGCGATCACCGACTGGCGGCGCTGGCTCGCGGTTCCGGTCGGCGCGGCCTGCTGGCCGCTGATCACCGGGCTCTACGCACGCGTCGTCGCGCGGCGCTAGAGGTTCTCCGATGCCCCGGGTCCGCGTCAAAGACGAGAACCTCGAGCAGAGCATTTTCCTGCAGCGCGCAGTCATTGCGGCGGTCATTCTGGTGGGAATGATCGTGCTGCTGGCGGGCCGGGCCTTCTGGCTGCAGGTGCTGCGTCACGAGCACTACGCGGAACTGTCACAGGGCAATCGCGCGCGCATCGAACCGCTGCCGCCAAATCGCGGAATCATCTACGACCGGGTGGGCCGCGTGATAGCCGAGAATACGCCGGCGTACCAGCTCGAGCTGATGCGCGAACAGGCGGGTGATCTCGACGCGACACTGGCGAAGCTCAAGAACTGGGGGCTGCTCGAACCGGATGATCTCGATCGCGTGCGCCGGCTCGTGCAGTCACGGCGCGCATTCGAGGCGGTGCCGATCCGGCTGCAACTCGATGATGAACTGGTCGCACGCTACGCCGTCCACCGGCACGAACTGCCGGGTGTAACGCTCGAGACACGCATGGCGCGCCATTACCCGTTTGGCGCAATCGGCGCCCATGCGATCGGCTATGTCAGCACGATCAGCGAGAGCGACCTCATGCGGCTCGACAAGGAACGCTACTTCGGCACCGGTGTCGTCGGCAAGACCGGCATCGAGCGCGCCTACGAAGACGACCTGCTCGGGAGCGGTGGCTACCGTGAGGTGCTGGTGAATGCCGAGGGCCGGCGCGCCGAACTGCCCGAAGGCAGGTCCGCACAGCTGCAAAGCCGCCAGCCTCAGGCCGGCCGCGACCTGAGATTGTCACTCGACATCGAGCTGGAACGCGTCGCCGAGGAAGCGATGGCCGGCCGCCGCGGCGCAGTGGTCGCCATCGACCCTTCCAATGGCAATGTTCTGGTGCTCGCAAGCCTGCCCGCCTTCGATCCAAACGGCTTCGCGCGCGGCATATCACGTCATGAGTACCTGGCGCTGACCGAAGACCCGGACCAGCCGCTGTTCAATCGTGTGCTGCGCGGCACATATCCGCCCGGGTCGACCATCAAACCGCTGATGGCGCTGGCCGGTCTTGAGTATGACGTCATTCGACCGCAGGACAGGGTGTTCTGCCCCGGGCATTTCTCGCTGCCCCATTCGCGCCACCGCTTTCGCGACTGGAAGCCCGAGGGCCATGGCACCGTCGACATGCACAATGCCGTGATGCAGTCCTGCGACGTCTATTTTTACCGGCTTGCAAACACGCTGGGCATCGATCGCATCCACGAAATCATGACACGCATCGGCTTCGGCGCGCCCACCGGCATCGACATCGGCGGCGAGCGCGGCGGCGTCATGCCGTCCCCGCAATGGAAGGCGAGCACGTTCGGCACACGCGAGCAGCAGGTCTGGTTTCCCGGCGAAACCGTCATCCTGGGTATCGGCCAGGGCTATTGGGCCGCGACTCCGCTGCAGCTTGCCACCGCAACCGCGCTGCTCGCCACGCGCGGCGAACACTATCGCCCGCGCCTGGTGCGCGCACTCGTTGATCCGGTCACCGGCAAGGTCGAGGAGCGCGCGCCGCAGCCCCTGCCTCCGGTCGAGTTGAAGGACCGGGCGAACTGGGAAGTCATTGTCGATGCCATGGTCGCCGTGACCAGCGGCGCGCGTGGTACGGCCGTGCGCGCGGCGCGCGGCGCGCAGTACTCCATTGCCGGCAAGACCGGCACGGCCCAGGTCTATTCGATTGGCCAGACGGAAAAGTACGATGAAAAAGAGGTTGCGGAACGCCTGCGCGATCACGCGCTTTTCGTCGCCTTCGCGCCGGCGGAGGCGCCGAAACTCGTCATCGCGGTGCTCGTGGAGAACGGCGGCCACGGCGGTTCCGCGGCGGCGCCGGTCGCGCGCGCGGTCTTTGATGCCTACCTGACGAAGGAAAAGGGCTGATGTACGAGGAACTGGGGGCATCACGGACCCGGCGCACGATGACGGCGACCGCGCGCCTGATGCGGGCGCTGCACCTGGACGGCATGCTGCTGTCGGGTCTAGCCATAATCAGCGTCCTGGGGTTGTTCGTGCTCTACAGCGCGGCCGGCGACAATACCGCGTTGTGGATCAACCAGCTTGCGCGCTTCGGCATCGGCATTGCGGTCATGGTTGCGATTGCGCAGGTTCCGGACCATTTCATCCGCATGGCGTCGCCGATGACCTACGTGCTGGGGTTCGTGCTGCTGCTGCTGGTCGCGGTCGCCGGCGACGTCGGCAAGGGTGCACAGCGCTGGCTTGACATCGGCATCATTCGTTTCCAGCCATCCGAGATCATGAAACTCGCGGTACCGATGATGTGCGCCTGGTACCTGCACCAGCGGCCGCTGCCACCGTCGTTCTGGAATGTGGCCGCATTGCTCCTGATGATCCTGATGCCGGTGGTGCTGATCGCCTGGCAGCCAGATCTCGGCACCGCACTGCTGGTCACGGCGGCGGGCCTGCTGGTGGTCGTGCTGGGCGGATTGCCCTGGTACTACATGCTGGGCGGCGTCGCGCTCGCGGGCGCGGCGGTGCCCCTGGTATGGAGTGTCCTGCACGACTACCAGCGGCAACGCGTGCTGACGCTGCTCGACCCGCAGAGCGATGCGCTGGGCGCCGGTTATCACATCATCCAGTCGCAGATTGCCATCGGTTCCGGCGGAGTGTTCGGCAAGGGCTGGACAAATGGCAGCCAGGCGCAGCTCGAGTTCCTGCCCGAACGCTCGACCGACTTCATATTCGCGGTCATCGGCGAGGAACTCGGCCTGCTGGGTTTGCTTGCCTTTCTGGCCTGTTACCTGTTCATCATCTGTCGCGCCTTGTACATGGCAGCGCAGTGCCGTGACGCATTTGCGCGCCTGCTCTGCGGCAGCATCGCGCTGACATTCTTTGTCTATGTGTTCGTCAATGCCGGAATGGTGACCGGGCTGCTGCCAGTGGTCGGCGTGCCGCTGCCGCTGGTCAGCTACGGCGGTACGTCGCTCGTGACGCTGCTGGCGAGCTTCGGTATGCTGATGTCGCTGTATTCCAGCCGCAAACTAGTAGGTTGATGAACACCGCGACAAGGATGCTGCGTTCGCTGCCCTGTGCGCTCGTGCTGCTTGCTGCTGCGACCCCGGCCGTGGCGCTCGACGGCAATCGCGACGACGTGCGGCAGTTCATGCGTGAAATGCGGCGCAAGCACCATTTCGACGAAGCCTGGCTGGCGAGTGTCATCGACGACGCCGTGAGCCAGCCAAGGATCATCGAGCTCATCAGCCGGCCCGCCGAACAGGTCATGCCCTGGCACGCCTACCGCGACCATTTCCTGACCGAAGAGCGCATCAATGCCGGCGTCGAATTCTGGATCGCGCATCGCGCGCGGCTCGCAGAGGTCGAACAGAGCACGGGTGTCGCGCAGCATGCGATTGTCGGAATCCTGGGCGTCGAGACATTTTTCGGGCGGATCACCGGGCGATTCCGCGTCATCGATGCGCTCGCGACACTCGCTTTCGACTACCCGCCGCGCAGCGCCTATTTCCGCGCAGAACTCGAGCAATTCCTGCTGCTGGCGCAGGAGGATCATGTTGATGCCGGTACCGCCCTCGGCTCATACGCGGGTGCGATGGGATTTCCGCAATTCATGCCGCGCAGCTATCGCGCATACGCCGTGGACGGCGACGGCGATTCGCGCCGCGATCTCATGGCCAACTGGGACGACGTCATCGCGAGCGTCGCAAATTATCTTGCGAAGCACGGCTGGCGCCCGGGCGAGCCCGTGGCGGCACCTGCCAGCCTGTGGTTTCCGCGCGCGGACGGGCTGGTCGCCGGCGGCCTGGCGCCTGATACGACCATCAAGGCCCTGCGCGACCGGGGACTCAGCTTCGAGACCAGCCTCGAAGACGAGGCGCCCGCTTTCTTCATCAGCCTGGCCGGCGACTCCGGCCCGGAGCTGCGCGCCGGCTTTCACAATTGCGGCGTCATCACGCGCTATAACCGCAGCGTGATGTACGCGCTTGCCGTGCACGACCTCGGCAGCCGCATCGAAACGCTGCTGCCGCCGGCATCATGAGACTGCGGCTCGCATTGCCGGCGCTCGCCCTGCTCGCCGCGGCCTGCGCGCAGCAGCCGCAGCGTGCGGAGCCCCAGGCACCGGCAGCCGGCACCGCGGCTGCCGGCGTGCCGCGCCAGGAACCGCGCGCAAGACTAGGCAATCCCCCGTTCTACGATGTGGCCGGGAAGCGCTACGTCGTCTTGGCGAGTGCGGCCGGTTATGTCGAGCGCGGCGTCGCGTCCTGGTACGGGCCGACATTTCACGGTGGGCGCACTGCAACCGGCGAAACTTACGACATGAACGCCATGACCGGCGCGCACCCGACACTGCCGTTGCCCACCTGGGTCCAGGTGACGAATCTGCAGAATGGCAGGAGCGTCCTCGTCCGCCTGAATGACCGCGGGCCATTCAGCAACAACCGGATCATCGACCTGTCGCGCGCAGCGGCCGAGCAGCTCGACATGATCCGCGCGGGTACCGCGATGGTAGAGGTGCGGAGTCTCGCGGGCGCAGCTGCGGTGGCCGAGGCTGCGCCGCCCGCGCCACCGGCGGCAACGTCGCGCTTCTTTGCACAGGCCGGAGCGTTCGCGGATGAGGGCAATGCGCGCCGCCTGGCCGGTCAGTTGCGTGACGCCCGTGTCGGGGAGGTGCAGGTCAACGAGGCCCGGGTTGAGGGACGGCGGCTCTTCCGCGTGCGCGTCGGACCGGTGGCCGGCGTCGACGAATTCGATGCCCTGATCGCGCGGCTTCGGCAGGCGGGCGTCGAGGCTGCGCGACTCGCGCTCGATTGAACTGACGCGGACGCCGGCCATCGCTAGAATTGGCCACCCGCCGCGGTGTCCTGCGCCAACCATTTCTGATCGAGGTCAGTCTTGAAATTTCCCGTCGCTGCCCTGCTCCTGCTGCTGCCCGTTCTCGCCCATGCTGATGCGCCGCCGGTTCCGCCCCCTCCAGCGATCAAGGCCCGCACCTGGATCCTGACGGACCAGGCAAGCGGTCAGGTGATCGCCGAACACGGTGCAAACCAGCAGGTGGAACCTGCCAGCCTGACGAAATTGATGACGGCCTATGCCGTATTCCAGGCCCTGCATGACGGCAAGCTGAAGCTCGACACGTTGGTAGCGATCAGTGAACACGCCTGGCGCGCGGAAGGGTCTCGCACATTCCTCGATCTCGGCACCAAGGTGCCGGTCGAAATCCTGCTGCAGGGCATGATCGTGCAGAGCGGTAACGACGCCAGCATCGCGCTCGCCGAGGCCGTCGCAGGCACCGAACCGACCTTTGCCGCACTGATGAACCAGTACGCCGAACGGCTCGGCATGACGGGCTCGCATTTCGAGAACGCCACCGGGCTGCCGGGTGCCAATCACCACGTCACCGTCGCCGACATGGCCAAGCTCGCGCGAGCGGTCATCGGCGAGTTTCCCGATTTTTACCGCTGGTACTCGCAACGCGAATTCACCTGGAATGGCATCACGCAGGCAAACCGCAATGGCCTGCTGGAACGCGACCCGAGCGTCGACGGCGTCAAGACCGGCATGACCGATACGGCAGGCTACTGCATGATCGCATCGGCAAGACGCGACGGCATGCGCCTGATTGCGGCGGTGATGGGCACCGACAGCATGAAGGCCCGCGAGGACGCAAGTCTCGCACTGCTGAATTACGGCTTCAGCTTCTACGAGTCGCGCAAGCTGCAGGCTGCAGGCAAGGAAATGGCCAGCCTGCGCGTCTACAAGGCCAGTGGCGGACGCGCCGCGGTAGGCGTGGCCAAGGACCTGTTCGTCACGCTGCCGCGCGGCCAGGCTGATCGGGTCGAACTCAAGATCGAACTGGCACCAAAGGTGTTCGCCCCGCTTTCGGCCGCCGATCGCGTCGGCATCGTGCGCGCGATGCTGGACGGGAAGATCGTCGGCGAGGCCGCGCTGCAACCGATCGCGGATGTCCCTCTCGGCGGCTTCTTCAGGCGGCTCTGGGACACGATCCTCTCCTGGTTCGACTGAACATGCCACTACCACTCGTCTGGCTCGATGGCCGGTTGCTGCCGCTGGCAGAAGCACGTGTCTCGCCGCTGGACCGGGGATTCCTCTTCGGTGACGCCGTCTATGAAGTACTGCCGGTCTACGACGGACGTGCCTATCGGTTCGATGCGCATCTCGAGCGCCTGAATCGCAGCCTGAGGGAGATCCGCATGCCCGCAGTCATGGATCGCGCGGCCTGGCTCGCGGCATTCGGCGCCCTGGTGCACGGCAATGGCGGCGGCGACCTGCTGCTCTACGTGCAGGTGACGCGCGGTGTCGAACCGGAGCGCAATCACGTGCCGCGACCCGGCACGCGCCCGACCGTGCTCGCGTTCGTGTCGCCGCTGCCGGTGACACCAGCCGCATCGATCGAGCACGGCACGGCGGCGATAACCGCGACGGACCTGCGCTGGGCGCGCTGCGACATCAAGGCAACCTCGTTGCTCGCCAACGTGCTGCTGCGCTGGCAGGCAGCCGACGCCGGCACCACCGAGGCGATCCTGCTGCGCGACGGCTGGCTCACCGAAGGCAGCACCAGCAGCGCGCACGTTGTGCGCTCGGGCCGGCTGCTGACGCCGCCGCAGACGCATGCGATCCTGCCTGGCACGACACGCGGGGTGGTGTTCGACCTGATAGCCCGCGAGGGGATTGTTTCCGAGCGCCGGCCGGTGTCAGAGGCCGAATTGCGCAGCGCGGATGAGGTCATCATTGCCTCCGCGGGCGGCGGCATCCGCGCGGTGACGACGCTCGACGGCGCCGCAATCGGCGGCGGCAGCCCCGGACCGCTCTTTCGCCGGCTCCACGCCGGTTTTCTGGCGACCAAGGCTGAATTTTCGACCGAGCTGCCTGCGTGACGGTCGCGGACGAGCTGTTCCAGTTCCCCTGTGAATTCCCGATCAAGGTGATGGGCCGCGACTCGGAATCATTCCGTTCGCTGACACTCGCGATCGTCGAGCGTCATGCGGGTCCGCTCGCGGCCGGAAGCATCAGTGAACGGCAGAGCAGGAAGGGGCGATTCCTCGCACTGACCTACACGATCCGCGCGGAGAGCCGCGCGCAACTCGATCGCATCTACCAGGAACTGACCGACAGCGGGGTGGTGCTGGTCGCTCTCTGACCCGGCCAGAGCCCATTCCAGCCGACGCCGAGCGAGTCGCGCAGCAGTGGCGCAAGTTCCAGGGCGATATCATGCACGTCGCCCGCGACACCGAGTGCGGCGAGCTGCGTCATCTCGAGTCCGGCCATGCCGCAGGGATTGATGCGGCCAAAGGGCTCGAGATCCATGTCGACATTGAGCGCCAGGCCGTGATAACTGCAGCCGCGCCGGATCCGCAGCCCGAGACTCGCGAGCTTCCGACCTGCCACATAAACGCCTGGCGCATCACGCCGGCCGCTTGCCGCAATGCCATGCGCTGCAGCCAGCGCGATCACCGCCGACTCGAGCGCGACGACGAGCCCGCGCACGCTGATGCCAAGGCGGCGCAGGTCGATCAGCGGATAGATCACGAGTTGACCCGGTCCGTGATAAGTGACCTGACCGCCACGATCGATGCCGACCACGGGAATGTCGCCGGGCGCCAGCAGGTGCTCGCGCTTTCCATTGAGGCCCTGCGTGAATACCCGCCCGTGCTCGAGGAACCAGATTTCGTCCGGCGTCGCCGCGTCGCGTTCATCGGTGAATGACTGCATTGCGCGCCAGGTGGGCGCGTAATCGGCGCGGCCGAGCCAGCGGAAAACCGCCGTCATGGCGTCTCCTCGATGACCTCGCATTCCAGGTGCCGGGTGGCGGACAGCGAGTTGGAGATCAGGCAGATCTTCTCGGCTTTTTCCAGCAATGCCCTGCCACGCGCAGGATCGGTCCCCGCGGGCACCACGAGCTCCGCGTGCGTGTCAAAGCGCGTAAAGCGCGCAACGCCTTCGTGGCGCTCCAGCAGCCCGTGGACTTCTGCCGTCAGTTCGGTCCATTCCAGGCGCGAGAGTTTCGCGACGGACCGGAAACTCAGTATGAAGCAGTCGGCGACCGCCGCGACCAACAGGGTCTCCGGCGACCAGTAGCCACCCGGCCCGTCGAATTCGGGTGGCGGCATCGAGGCCAGATCCGGAATGCCTTCGCCCCCGAGGCTCACTTCCCCTTCGGGCGTCGCGCCGACGCGGACCTTGTAGCGATGCGGATACGGGTGCATGGATCATTCCTGCGCCGCTAGGGCGCGCCACCCGCCGCGAGCCCGCAATTGCTGCCCTCGAGCGCGCGCTCGGCCCGGTAGCTCGAACGTACCATCGGGCCGGAAACACATTCCAGGAATCCGCGCGAGATGGCGGCCTCGCGAAAGCGCGCGAATTCCTCCGGTGCGACGAAACGCACGACCGGCAGATGATTCACCGTCGGGCGCAGGTATTGTCCGAGCGTCAGCAGATCGCAGCCGATCGCGCGCAGGTCATCCATTGTCGAAAAAAGCTCGTCCGCCGTCTCGCCGAGGCCGAGCATCAGGCTGGTCTTGGTCAGGATCGAGGGGCGATGCCGTTTGGCATGTTCCAGTACACGCAATGTCTGCCGGTAACCGGCGCGCGGATCGCGCACCGGGTGAGTGAGCCTCTCGACCGTCTCCACATTCTGTGCAAAGACTTCGATACCGGAATTCACCACGGTCTCGACGCAGTCTGCCTCGCCCTGGAAATCGGGCGTCAATGCCTCGATCGCAGTACGCGGGCGCCGCGCCTTGATGGCGCGCACGCAGGCAGCGAAATGGCCTGCACCGCCGTCAGGCAGGTCGTCGCGATTGACGGATGTCAGCACGACATAGGAGAGACCCATCAGCTCGACTGTGCGCGCGGCATTGGCGGGTTCCTCCGGATCGAGCCGACCCTGCGGGTTGCCGGTGTCCACCGCGCAGAAGCGGCAGCTGCGAGTGCAGACCGAGCCCATCAGCATCAGGGTCGCGGTGCCGGCATTCCAGCATTCGCCGATATTCGGGCAATGCGCTTCTTCGCAGACCGTGCTCAGGCGATGCTCGCGCACGATATTGCGCACGGCATCGAATTGCTTTCCCGCCGGCATCGGCGCGCGCAGCCAGCGTGGCTTGGGACCCGGCAGTGAGGGCTCGCGGCTCGCCGTCTGCTTGATGCCGTCGCGGATCGCGGTAAAGCCTTGCGCGGTACGGTATTTCTCGCCGCTACGCACCGGCCTGCGCTCAAACTGGACAGGAATTCCTTTAAACTCAGTCACTTATGATGATCCGGCAACGGCCTGCCTGCCATTTTAGCCGACCGGAGACTCAAGCACCGGATGGCGCGCCTGCCCAAGGCGCAGCGCGGCATCGAGGGCGGCAAGCCGCTCGGGTGTGCCGACGTCGCTCCAGGTCCCTTCATGCAGTTGCCCGCTCAGACGGCGAGCCGCGAGCGCGCGATCGAGCAGCGGCTTGAGCGGAAATGTGCCCGCCTCGCAACCGTCGAACAGCGCAGGGTCCAGGATCGCGAGACCCGAATAGGTCAATGGGGTCGGCGCGGCCTGAACCAGTCCATCCGCGCCGAGCCCGAAATCGCCGCGCGGGTGGTGCTCCGGGTTCGGGACCAGCACCAGGTGAGCCAGCGAAGCGGCGGGGCGCCGCAACTCCCCGAACGGCAGGTCGATCCAGACATCGCCATTCACGAGCAGGAATGGATCCGCGCCGAGCAATGGCAATGCCCGATGAATTCCGCCACCGGTGCCGAGCGCAGATGCACCCTCGGGACTGTAGGTGATCGCGAGTCCATGGCGGGCCCCATCGCCAAGCGCCCCGCGGATCTGGTCGCCGAGCCACGACAAATTGACCACGACTTCCCGGATGCCGGCTTTCACGAGCGCCGCGAGGTGATATTCGATGAGCCGAAATCCGCCAACCTCGAGCAGGGGTTTCGGCGTTTGATCGCTGAGCGGCCGCATGCGTTCGCCGCGGCCGGCAGCCAGAATCATCGCTCTCAAGGCAACACGCCCTGGCGCCGTGCCGCGGTCGCGAAAGCGGGCACCACCTGCGCGCGCAGAAAATCATCGAATGGCGCCAGCGCCGGCTCGGAGCCGGTCACGGCCAGCGCATAGTCGAGCACGCGCGGCAGGTCGGCCAGGAAGCCCGGTTTGCCGTCGCGATAGCAGAGACGCGAAAAAATGCCGAGCACCTTGATGTGGCGCTGCAATCCCATCCGGTCGAACCAGCGCAGGAATTCTTCGCGGTCCCTGCCCGCATCGATGCCGAGCCGCGCCGCGCCCAGCCGGTAGCGATCAATCCAGCCCAGCAGTCGCGCACGCGGCCAGACGATGTAGCAGTCCTTCAGGAGTGACACGAGGTCATAGCTGACCGGGCCGAGCACCGCGTCCTGGAAATCGAGGATGCCAGGATTGCGGCCCGGGCAGACCATGAGATTGCGTGAATGGTAGTCGCGATGCACCAGAACGACAGGCTGCGCGAGCGCCGCGTCGCACAACCACGCGAATGCGCCGTCGATTGCGCGTTGGTCATCAACGCCGGGCGCGAGACCGAGGTGGCGGCCGATGAACCATTCCGGGAACAGCTCCATCTCCTGCCGCAACAACCCGCGATCGTAAGCGCGGAGTTCGCGGGCCTCGCCCGACCCCCTCGCCTGCAGGCGGAGCAGCGCATCAATGGCATCCGCATAGAGCGGCTCCGGGTCGGCGCCCTTCACGAGTGCCTCGAGGTATTGCAGGCTGCCGAGATCGCTCATCAGGATGAAGCCCTGCTTCGCATCGACGGCCAGGACCTGCGGAACATGGACGCCGGTCGCGTCCAGGAGTCGTGCAACTCGCAGGTAGGAATCGAGGCTCTCGCGTTCCGGCGGTGCGTCCATCGCGATCTGGGTGCCACCATCGCGGTGGACACGGAAATAGCGGCGGAAACTCGCATCGACCGACGCCGGCGCCACGCGCGCTACCTGCGGGCCAGGCAGGCTTGCGAGCCAGCGCTCGAGGCACTGAAGTCGTTGATCGGCGCTCGGGATGGTGGTCATGCGCAGGCGACGGCCGGGGGGCCCGCATTATAGACTTGGCAGTCACACTGTATTCACGGCGATCCCCGACCCGCGTGTATTTTCGTTTCCTCATTGCACTGCTCGCAGCCGCTGCAGTCCTGCCGCAGGCTGCGGCCCAGGTCTGCGCATGGCCGGTCACGACCGAACCGGCGCCGCCGCAGGCTGCAGGTCGCGACGTGGCCGCCATCACCGACCCGAAGGAATCTCCGATTGAAGTGACGAGCGGCAGTGCCGAAGTCACGCGTCAAGGCGATGCCCGGCTCAGTGACGGCGTCGTCGTCCGCCAGGGCGATCGCCGGCTGAGCGCCCGGTCCGCAACCTATGATTCCGCGAATCGCCGGTTCGCGGTCGAAGGCGACGTCGAATTCCGGTCCCCGGACCTGCGCCTGAAAGGCAGCGGCGGCAACTGGGGCGTGGACGGCGGCGGGGAGTTCACGGGCACGGATTTCGAGTTGCCCGCGCGGCCGGCGCGCGGCTCTGCCGCGTTGCTCGCTGTGACGCCAGCCGGCGCGTTGAAACTGAACGATGTCAGCTTCACGACCTGTCCGGCGGGAAACAACGACTGGTTCCTGCGCGCCTCTTCGATTGAAATCGACCAGCGGCGCCAGCAGGGCAAGGGCCGCAATGTGCGGGTCGAACTGAAGGGAGTGCCGATCCTCTACGCGCCGTCGATTTCATTTCCGGTCGGTGCCGCGCGCAAATCAGGATTCCTGTTCCCCTCATTCGGCACTTCGAACAAGAGCGGCTTCGAGTTCGGCGCGCCCTATTACTTCAACCTCGCGCCCAACTATGACCTCACGCTGGCGCCACAGCTGCTGGCACGTCGCGGAACGGGTCTTGAGGGGCAATTCCGCTACCTGACGGCGCGCAGCTTCAGCAGGCTCGGTGGCCGGATCCTGCCGAGCGACAACCTGGCAGGCCGTGACCGCGGCCTGGCCTCATTGTGGCACCAGACCGACTTCAGCGACCGATTGCGACTTTCCGCAAGCTTCGAGCAGGCGAGCGACAGCCGGTATTTCGAGGACTTCGGACTCGGGCCCGACGGCACCAGCGTGACATTCCTGGAACGCCACGCGAATCTCGCCTGGCTCGGGCACGGTTGGCGCTTCGATGGCCGCGTCCAGGACTACCAGACCATTGACGTGTCGGTCGACCCGGCTTCACGGCCCTATTCGCGGCTGCCACAACTCGCCTTCACCGGCGCATGGCCGCTGCTCGGCAGCGGTCTGACCTCGAGTGTCGATGCCGAAGCCGCCTGGTTCGACCGCGATACAGGCACGACCGGCCTGCGCGTGGACCTGATGCCGCGTCTCGCATGGCCGCTGCGCGGGCCGGGCTATTACCTCGAACCAAGTGCCGCCTACCGGCTGACATCCTACAAGCTGTCCGATCTGGCAGCTGGTGCTGACGACGCGCCCGAACGGCTGGCACCGATCCTGTCTCTGGATGCCGGCGTCGCGTTCGAGCGTCTGGCAAGCGTCCGCCGCCATCTGCTGCAGACGCTCGAGCCACGCGTGCGCTATACATGGATACCGTACCGCGATCAGTCGGACCTGCCTCTGTTCGACACGGCGCTGCCCAACCTCAACATCGTGCAGCTGTTCCGCACGAATCGCTATGTCGGCGCGGACCGGCTTGGCGACGCCAACGAACTTGCCGTCGGACTGACCACGCGGCTGCTGCGGGCCGACAACGGACAGCAGTTCCTGTCGGCGACCATCGGGCAGCGTTACTACTTCGACCGGCCGCGTGTCGTGCTGCCCGGCGAAACTGCGGAAACGCGCGACGCCTCGAACATGGTCGGCGAGATCGAGGTGAGCGCCTACCGCAACTGGAGCGCGAGGCTGGCGATGGAATGGGACGGTGATGCGTCCAGTACGATCCTGAGCCAGGCCAGCATCCAGTACCGGCCGCTGCGCGATGGAGTCATCAATGTCGGCTATCGCTACCGCGCGGGCCTGCTCGAACAATGGGACGCTTCGGCCGGCTGGCGGCTGTCGCCCCAATGGCAGGTCTTTCTGCGCCAGGTCTATTCACTGCGCGATAACACCTCGATCGACCGCTTTGCGGGCTTCGAATACGGCAGCTGCTGCTGGCGGATCCGCCTGATCGGGCGCCAATACGTGTCCAACCGCACCGGTGAAAGCGACACCTCGGTGATGCTGCAGCTGGAACTCAAGGGCCTTTCGTCTGTCGGAACCAGCGACGACACTTTCCTGCGGCGGGCCATTCGTGGATACTCCCCCGACCCTGCCGAGACCCAACGTTGACCCGGGCGCTTTCATGATCCGAGTTTTCATCAGCCTGCTTGCCGCCCTGACGCTGTCGGGGGCCGCTTTCGCACAGACGCGCGAACTGTCCACGAGCGGAGTGGTGCTGGATCGCGTCGTCGCGATCGTCAACGACGGCGTGGTGCTGCAGAGCCAGCTCGATGCCCAGATCAACGCGATCATGGATCGCCTGCGCGAGCAGAAGGCCCAGTTGCCGCCGGCCGATGTGGTACACCAGCAGGTGCTCGAGCGGCTGGTGCTGCAGGAAATCCAGTATCAGCGCGCCAAGCGCCTCGGTGTGCAGGTGTCGGACGAGATGCTGAATGAGGCGCTGCGCGACGTCGCAAAGCGCAATGGCCTGCCATTCGAGCAGATGCCGGCAGCACTCGCGGCCCAGGGCATCGACTATGCGGGTTATCGCGACGACATGCGCCGCGAGATTTCCCTGTCACTGCTGCGCCAGCGCGACGTCTTCCCGCACATCTACGTGTCGCCACGTGAACTCGATCAGGCCTTGCAGCGTCAGTCACAGCAACCCGACGAGAATGCCGAATTCGACGTCTCCCACATCCTGTTGTCACTGCCGGAGTCTGCAACCGGCGAGCAGGTGGCGGCCGTCGAGAAACTCGCCGTGCAGATTCATGACCGCGCGAGTTCCGGAGAAAATTTCGGTCAGCTCGCGCTGACCTATTCGCAGGCGCAATCGGCTCTCGAGCGCGGCAAACTCGGCTGGCGGCGCCTGAATCAGCTTCCGCAATTCATCGCCGAACTTGTCGCCGGCATGAAGCCGGGCGAGGTCGCAAGACCGGTTCGCACGCCGACCGGCTTTCACATCGTGCGCCTCGATGATACCCGAGGCACCAGCAGCGGGCCGATGCTGGTCGAGCAGATTCACGCCCGGCACATCCTGCTGCGCCCCAATGAGGTCCAGGACGATGCAACCACTCGTCAGCGGCTTACCGCCCTGCGCGATCGTATTCTGGCGGGCGAGGACTTCGGGGCGCTCGCGAGCGTGACGTCGGAAGACCCCGGTTCGGCAAGCCGCGGCGGCGATCTGGGCTGGAGTTCACCGGGTACTTTTGACCCCGAGTTCGAGAACGCGCTCGCGACACTCGAACCGGATCAGATCAGCGAGCCGTTCCGGACCCAATTCGGCTGGCACATCATCCAGTTGCTGGGCAAGCGCACATTCGACCAGAGCGACGAAGTGCGGCGGCAGCGGGTCCTCACTGCTCTTCGCGAGGGCAAGGTCGACGAGGAGACCGAGCTGTGGCTGCGACGACTCCGGGACGAGGCCTACGTCGAGATCCGCAACCCCTGAAACGGCATTCGCGCCTGATCCTGACGACCGGCGAACCGGCGGGCATCGGCCCGGATCTGGCACTCGCCGCGGCGTTGCTCGACTGGCCGTGCGAACTCGTGTTTGCCGGTGACCCGGGACTTTTCGCCGCGCGCGCGCGCCTGCTCGGGCTCGAACTCGAACCCGCGGAATGGCAACCGGGGCCGGCACCCCTGGCACATCGCGCCGGCAGCCTGCCGGTGCTGCCGGTCGCGCTCGCCACGGGGGTTGAAGCAGGCAGGCTGGATGTCGCGAACGCAGGCTACGTGCTCAAGATGCTCGACGTTGCGACCGACGGCTGCATTGCCGGACGGTTCTCGGCGATGGTCACGGCGCCGGTGCAAAAGTCCCTGATCAACGATTCGGGCCTGGCATTCACCGGCCACACCGAATATCTCGCGGCCAGGAGCGGTGCGCCGCTGCCGGTGATGTTGCTGGTTGCGGGGACGCTGCGCGTTGCACTGGCGACCACGCACCTGCCGCTCGCCGACGTGGCCCGGCACATCCGGCGCGATCTGCTCGATGCCACGATCGATGTGCTCGATCACGGGCTCAGGACGACATTCCGGCTGCCTGTGCCGCGTATCGTCGTGTGCGGCCTGAATCCGCATGCCGGCGAGGGTGGCCATCTGGGTCGCGAGGAAATCGAGGTCATCGGGCCGGCCGTTGCCGCGGCGCGCAAGCGCGGTCTGGAGGTACGGGGACCCGTGCCCGCGGATACGGCATTCACCACCGCTGCGCTCGCGGAAACTGACGCCGTGCTCGCCATGTATCACGATCAGGGACTGCCCGTCATCAAGCACGCAGGCTTCGGCCACGCGGTCAATGTCACACTGGGCCTGCCATTTCTGCGCACATCGGTGGACCACGGCACGGCGCTTGACCTGGCGGGAACCGGGCGCGCTGACCCCGGTAGCCTGTTCGCAGCGATCGATCTCGCACAGAAGCTGGGATGATCCGCGCCCGCAAGCGCTTCGGGCAGCATTTCCTGCACGACCCGGGCGTCATTGCGCGCATCGTCGCAGCGATAGACCCGCAACCCGGGGATCGCATTGTCGAGATTGGGCCCGGGCGCGGGGCCCTGACACGGCCGTTGCTCGAGCGCTGCGGCCGGCTCGAGGTCATCGAGATCGACCGCGACGTGATCCCGGTGCTGCGGCAGCACTGCGCGGGCGCCGGCGAACTGATCGTGCACGAGGCCGACGTGCTCGAAGTCGACATGATCGCCTTGCATGCTGGCGGCCCGCTGATGCGCGTCTGCGGCAACCTGCCCTACAACATCTCGACGCCGCTCTTGTTCCATCTGCTGGAATCGCGCGCCGTGATCAGCGACATGCACTTCATGCTGCAGAAGGAAGTCGTCGAGCGCATGGCCGCGAAGCCGGGCGGCAAGGAATATGGCCGGCTGACCGTCATGCTGGCCGCCGTCTGCCGCGTCGAAGCGCTGTTCCGGGTCGGGCGCGGCGCCTTCAATCCGCCGCCCGGCGTGGATTCCGCCGTGGTCCGGTTGACACCCTATGTGGATGCGCCATTTCCGCTGCCGGATCGCGCGCGCTTTGCGCGAGTCGTCGGGGCTGCATTCTCGATGCGCCGCAAGACACTGCGCAATTCCCTGCGGGGCCTCGCCGGCCCCGCCGAGTTCGAGGCCGCCGGCATCGAGCCCGGGCGGCGTCCCGAGACCCTGTCGCCCGCGGAATTCGCCAAACTGGCCGCGCAGCCGGCATCGGCCCCCGACAGCCTATAATGGCCCCGTGACGAACATCTACCGCAAGGTATTGCTGGTCGTGGCGCTCGACGAGCAGGCCGAGAAGATCGGCGCGCGCGCGCGCGATATCGCGGCCCTCTGCAATGCCGAGCTGTCGATCCTGCATGTCGTCGAGTATGTGCCGGTCGAACCGATGGGCGAGACACTGCTGCCGGCCGTGCAGATCGAGGAGGAGCTGGTGCAGCGCGCCAAGCAGCGCCTCGAAGAGCTGGCGAATCGACTCGGAATCGAATCGGCCCGACGCGAAGTCGCGGCCGGCAACATCAAGGCGGAGATCGTGCGCGCTGCCCAGGATCAGAAAGCCGACTTGATCGTGCTGGGCGGCCGCGAGCGCCGCGGGCCATCCATTCTCGTGAATTTCACCGAAGACACCGTGCTGCACGCCGCGCCCTGCGATGTGCTGGCGGTGCGACTGCGCTAGGAAAGGACCGCATGGGCGAAGAAGCTCAGCACATGATCACGGTGGACGTGGACGCCCGCTATCTCGAGGACCAGTCGGCACCCGAGGAGCAGCGCTACGTGTTCGCATACACCATCACGATCCGCAACCGCGGCGAGGTGCCCGCACGGCTGTTGACCCGCCACTGGGTCATCACCGATGCGAATGGCAAGGTGCAGGAAGTGCGCGGCGAGGGCGTGGTGGGCGAACAGCCGCACCTGAAGCCGGGCCAGGGATTCCGCTACACGAGCGGCGCGGTCCTGGAAACACCGGTCGGCGCCATGCAGGGCAGCTACCAGATGCTGGCCGACGACGGTGTGCGCTTCGACGCGGCGATCCCGCCATTCACGCTCGCGATACCGGGAACCATCCACTAGCTGATGGCTCTTTATGCCATCGGGGATCTGCAGGGCTGCCACGCGGAATTCATGGCCCTGCTGGAGCGGCTGCGCTTCGATCCGGCGCGCGACCGCATGTGGCTGACGGGTGATCTCGTCAATCGCGGCCCGGCGTCGCTCGCAGTCCTGCAAAGCGTGCGTTCGCTCGGCTCATCGGCAGTCGTCGTGCTCGGCAATCACGACCTGCACCTGCTCGCAATGGCCTGGGCCCCGAAGACGGTACGCCGTCGCGAACCGGAACTGGAGGCCGTGCTCGACGCACCGGATGCCGGTGAATTGCTCGACTGGCTCGTGGCGCGGCCGCTCTTGCATCGCGAGGCGGGGATCGGCTGGACGTTGATCCACGCCGGACTCCCGCCGCAGTGGTCGCTCACCGAGGCCGAGGCCTCTGCGCGCGAGGTCGAGACCGCACTGCGCGCGCAGCCCGCGGAATTCCTGGGGGAAATGTATGGCGATCTGCCCGACCGCTGGTCGCCCGGACTCGCGGGATTCGACCGGCTGCGATTCACGGTCAATTGCCTGACCCGGTTGCGCTATGTGGACCTCGAAGGCCGCCTGCTGCTCGGGATCAAGAAGCCGCCCCGCCAGGCGCCGCGCGGGGCGATGCCCTGGTTCCGGCATCCCGCCCGCAAGACACAGGCCGACCGGCTGCTCTTTGGCCACTGGTCGGCGCTGGGCTATCTCGACGAGCCCGGATTGCGTTGCCTGGATACGGGCTGCGTGTGGGGTGGCGCGCTCTGCGCGCAGAGGCTCGATCGCGAGCAGGATCCGCTGCTGCTGCCCTGTCGCGGGAGCCTGCGACCGCCGGGTTGATCAGGGGCTCTGCGCCTGAACGACGTCTGCTGACGGCGCGCCGGCGAGCACCTCGAAGCTGAGATCGATGCGGTTGCCGATCAACTGGTGCGGGATGCAGTTGACGTCACCGGCGACATTTCGCATCGTCAGCTCGGACAGGATACGGTCGCGAAACTGTTCGACCAGCTCGCAGTCGCCCCAGTCAAGCCCGCGCGGCAGATTGCGCTTGATCGACACCGGCTTCCAGACACCGAGCACCGGTTCTCCGACCTCGCGGCTCCCGGCTTCGGGAATCTCCGGCGCGTAGAAGACGATCTTCAGGTGCGGGAAATCGGCGACCATCTGATAGCCATATTCACAGCCACGCTCCTGGATTTTCATGTCGGGCCGCGCACCGACATGTTTCAGCAGCAGCTTGACCTTGCTCTTGAGGCCACCACAGGTATATCGGGTCGTAAAACCCATGTAGACCAGGTCAACCTCGTGCCGTTTCCAGGCCGCGGCCACTTCGTCTGCTGCGGTATCGTCGGCAGCCGCCGGCATTGCTGCCAGAAAGGCCAGGACAAGAATCCCGACGCGTCGAATCATTACCGCAAGTCCTTGCATCCAACCCCAGGTATCAGACCGGAGCCCGGGAGCCGGGTTCCCCGGGCGCCTATAATGACATGATGACGATCATGCATTTCGAGATGGGGGGCCGCCGGCTGAATGCAGACTTCGCCCAGCCCCTGTCGATCGCGATTCCGCTGGATTTCAACGGCCCGCAGCCCTCTTTCTACGATGCCCCGGCGGCCACGTCGCAGCCTTACCGCATATCCGGTTTCACCGGCGACACGCGTGAAGGTGGCAGCTGCAACTGTGAGCAGTTGACGCTGGTTCCCCATTGCAACGGCACTCATACCGAGTGCGTCGGACACGTAACCGATGATCGGGTTGCAGTCGCCGACCGGGTTCGCGGCGGAATTGTGCTGGCACTGCTGGTTTCGCTGCATCCGGTGACGGCAGGCGCCACCAGCGAGGACAGCGACCCGCCCCCGGAGCACTCCGATCTGCTGGTGACCGCCGAGTCCCTCGCCATGGCTTTCGCGGCGCACCCAGGCCCGGCGCCGCGCGCGATGGTGCTGCGCACGCTGCCGATTCATGCCACGAGGCTGACGCAGGCCTATCGTGGAAGCGCCCCCGCTCCCTACCTGTCGCGGCAGGCGGCGTCATGGCTGGTGGACCAGGGCATCGAACATCTGGTGCTCGACCTGCCTTCGGCGGATCGCGCGGACGACAGTGGACGCCTGACGGCGCACCGGCTGTTCTTCGGACTGCCCGCCGGCGGACGGCACGCGCACGACGCAGGGCGTCCGGAAGCCAGCATTACCGAACTGGCCTGGATCGCGCCGACGATCCGAGACGGCTGGTACCTGCTCGACCTGCAGATCCCGGCATTCCTGACAGACGCCGCGCCCAGCCGTCCTTTGCTCTACCCCGTGCATTTCGAGTGAGCGGCGACCTTTCACTGAATGCGGCACGCGCGCGCGATGCGGCGGATCCGCTCGCACGCTGGCGCGCGGAATTTCATTTTCCGCTCGCGCCGCAGGGCGGTGCTGCGCTCTATCTCTGTGGCAATTCGCTGGGACTGCAGCCGCTTCGTGCCGCCGGCGAAGTTGCGAAGTTCATGGGTGAATGGCAACGGCTCGGGGTGCTCGGCTATCACGACGCCAGGGCGGATTGGCTGAACCTGCACGAGCGCCTCGCGCCGACCCTCGCGACGCTTGCAGGCGCCAGCATTCCCGAAGTCGTCGCGATGAATTCGCTGACGCTGAACCTTCATCTGCTGATGGCGAGCTTCTATAAGCCGACGCGCGAACGCCACGTGATCCTGATCGAGCAAGGCGCATTTCCCTCGGATCGCTACGCGGTCGTTTCGCAGATCGAATGGCACGGCCTCGATCCTGCCACGTCACTGGTGCAGATCGCGCCGCGCCCGGGCGAGCAGCTGCTGCGGCACGAAGACCTGGTTGCTGAAATCGAGCGCATCGGTCCGCGGCTCGCGCTCGTCGTGATGCCGGGCATTCAGTATCTGACCGGGCAGCTGCTGGATCTCGGCGCGCTCGCGAAAGCCGCCCACGCTGTCGGCGCGCGTGCGGGCTTCGATCTCGCGCATGCGATGGGGAACGTCCCGCTCTCGCTGCACGACTGGGGCGCGGACTTTGCCGTCTGGTGCTCCTACAAGTACCTGAATGGCGGCCCGGGCGCGACTGCCGGCGCTTTCGTGCACGAGAAGCATTTCGACGCGAATCTTCCGCGGCTTGCCGGCTGGTGGGGCAACGATCTCGCAAACCGCTTCGAATTCGGCGCGGATTTCCGGCCGTACCCGGGCGCCGCCGGCTGGCAGGTCAGCAACACACCGCTGCTCGGCATGGTGCCGCTCAAGGCTTCACTCGAACTGTTCGCCGCCGCCGGATTTCCTGCGCTGTGCGCACGCTCGCGAGAGCTGACCGCCTGGCTCGAACGGCTGCTGAACGAGCGCCTCGGCGAACGCATCGAAATCCTGACGCCACGCGACCCGAAGCAGCGCGGCGCCAGCTTTCAATTCGCCTGCGCGATACGCGCGGCAACGGCCGGGCGCTATTCGACGCGATGCTCGCGCGCGGGCTGATCTGCGACTGGCGGGAACCCGATGTGATCCGCCTCGCGCCCGCCCCGCTCTATAACTCTTATGAGGACTGCTGGCGGGCGGTTGAGCTGGTCCGCGAAATCCTCAACGCCGCAAGACGTTAGCCGCTTCGCGACGTATCCGCGGAAACTTTTTCTGTGCGCTTGGCTCGCTGCAGCAACCCGTCCACTGCTATGTCGTAGTCCAGCCGCGCGCCCTGCCAGCGAGTAATCGCGGTCTGTGCGGTAACGCGGATCTGCCGCGCCTGGTGTGCCGCGACCAGTTGCATCCAGTCGAGCTGCCGTGGAGCAGTCGCAGCGGGACTGTCGAAGGATTGACCATCCGGCCGAACGAACCGGAACGCCCCGTCATCGAGCACTTGCACAACGACCCGTCCCTCATGCAGCAGTCGGTGATGGAAACGGCATAGCGAGACCAGATTGGAAAGGCTGGTTTCGCCGCCCTGCGCCCAGTGCTGTACGTGATGCCCATCCACGAACCGCGTGTGCGTGCAACCGGGGAACCGGCAGCCCCGATCGCGTGATCGGAGGGCGCGGCGCAATGCGGGTGGAATGGTCCGGGTCTTACGGCCCACATTCAGCGGCTCACCCTGCTCGTCCTCGACCAGCACCACCAGGCTTGCATCGCAGGCCAGGCGCCGCGCGGTCTCGGCGGCAAGGCCGGAACCGTCTTCCAGTTCGCAGCGGCCCACATGATCATGTTTCAGCGTCTGGGCATCCACATGCACGACGATTTGCTGGCGGTCGCCGCCCGAAAGCGGTTGCTGGTCGCTTGCCAGAAAGCCCTCCGCCATCAGCGCCAAGGCATCGGCGCGACGGACGGTACGGGACTGGACTGGTTCCAAAGACGTTTCCGCGGAAACGTCCGGTGGTGGCAATGCAGCCTCTGCAGCTTCAAGCGCCTTCAGGAACACCTCACCCGCCTCGGCCGGCAACCGTGCCTTGATCACGAGCGAACCATCGTCGTCATGGAACCACGAGAGCGCCCGATTGGCCTGCTGTTGTGCCTCTCGTGAGAGTTCCTGCGATTCCGTCGCACGACGAAACGCCCTGACCAGCTTCTCGACCTGATGCGCCGTCCCATGCAAGGCGACGTTCAGGAAGTATTCCTCGGTCGCGGTATCGGCGACCCGGGTCATCGCCCGCACTTTGGAGTAGCTGAGCGATCCGGTCGCCATTGCGGCTGCGATGCGCGGCAACTGCTCGAGCGCGTGCGCCACGCGCAGCTTCTCGCGCGCGGCCCCCAGATCCAATCCGCATTTCCAGTTGAGCCAGTGGGCGCAGGACTTCACGCCCCATTCAGCCCAGGCTTCGCGGCGGTCGAACTCGGCAATCAGTGAGAGCCATCGGGCATTGGCAGCGTTCAGATGCCCGGCCAGCTCGGTAATTTGATCGATCAGATCGGGGGTCGAGACGGTCGAAACAGGCGCTTCCATGGCATGCTCCGGCAGGCTGTTTATTTATACAGTATCCTACCAGAAATCCCATCCAAAGCAAGCACTTGAGCGCCAATATTGATGTCCCTGGGATCTGGTCGGAAGAGATCTGAACAAGCAGAAATGCTAAGACAATAGTCCACCACTAAGCTTGCATCATGTGGTTCGCACAGCAGTCTCACTTTGTGGACTTTGCAGGTATTGAGCCACCGGCCGGTGATCGCGAGGCAGACGTTGTTTCACCTGCGGCGGCAAGTCGTGAATCCCCCCCGAATATGGCGGCACTCCGGCTCGAATTGCCTGAGCATGAAAGTGCGCTCGGCGGGATCGAGATAGCTTCTTCCCAGACCATTTGTTGGAATCGTCACGGCTTATCTCCTGTCCTTTACGGGCACGTAGGGGTAACTGCTGTCAGTCCATTGAATCTCGCACATCTCGCGCACTTCGCCACGGCGAGCGTGGTAGACACTCAGTGTTTGGGTCAAAAGCGGCACATTCTCATTGATGTCGCCAAGCGGCCTGTGAAACGTGTCGAAGTAGATTTCTCCACGATACGCCAACACTCCGAACGTACTCCCGCGCCCAATGAAGCCGTTCATCACCGACTCCAGTAAGCGCTTCTCACCGGTTTTCAGATCCGTGTAAGTGAGTTGATGAACCTGCGGATGTTCAAAGAGTCGTCGTGTCCGTTCAACATCCAAATTCCATTCAGTATCCAGGATCATCAGGTAGGTTGGATTCAGGTGGGGAGTGTTGGTAGGTCCATACCCAGCGCCACAGGGAGAACTTTGTCCCTTCCAGACAACGACCTCGTCGGTGTGGCCATCGTTGTCAATGTCGATGCGCGGTTCAAATTGATAGTAGTAGGGGCTTTGTCCCTTCTCTATGCGCGTGGCCTGATCCCGCACCGCGTCGTCGTATAGATTTCCCGGGGCCACCCAGAGCCCACGCTTCTCGCGGTCTGCTCTCCGTTTTTCGAAGGCCGCGGGATCATTGGACTGCGCGAGACCTTGCGCCGACGCGTAAAGCCGCGAAATCTCACCGCTCGTCAGCGGAATGCGAGTGAGCTTCGTGAATCCGGGCACTTCGGTGTTTTCCGGGCGGTCGCAATTGGGAAACTCGTGGAACACCGTCATATTGAGGCGCTTGACATACGCCTCACATACGCCAGTACCTTTGCCGCGTGTAAGGGCAAAGGTGAAATGCGAGCCGCCCTTCTCGATGTTCGATTTCGGTTGGGTTGTGCTGCTGGTTACATTCGCACTCCCGTCGGCCAAATCACTGGCGCAACTGAACGACGACATCGAGAGCAGCAGAACTGCGCAGTATGGAGCGACCGGGCGACCGCCCGGATTGAGTATGCGTTTCAATGTTGCTGACATGGTTGACTTAGCCCTTCTATTCGGTTGCGCCCCGAAACATGTTGCGCCCAAAGGTGAAGGCAAGTACAAGCCAAATTGGTTTGCCGCACATGGCGCGCAGTAAGCATCTGCCCCTGATCTATGCTGGCCTTCCTGGTTCCCAGAGTCTGCGCGATCTTGTCAACACTGGGAATTGCCAAGAAAAGACTGGCCCTGAAGGGGTTTCGCTTCAAGACAGATATTTTCGTCCTCCAAGGGTGGGGCTATTGACCGACTCGTGGCAATGGATTCGGATGGATAATGACCTCTTGTCGCCGAAGGCCGAAGGATCCAAGCCCATTTATGGAACCAAAGGTCAGGACACGCGTAGTTATTTTGTGCGGAGGGACCTGGAACGAGCGTGAAGAGTGGGACGAATGACCGGCCTAGAAAGAACCAACAGCGATCCGCTCAGCGCCGCTCGAGCGTCACGAAGCTGAATGCCAGCGCATGCCGCGCATCCGCGGCATGTTCCTCACGAAATGTCTCGATCCATTTGTCGCGGCGAAAACCCCTCAGGCGCGTGTTGCCCTCCGGCTCGGCGTGCACTTCGGTGAGCTCGATGCGATTCACGAACGGCCAGCAGGCGAGATAGACCTCTGCACCGCCGATCACGAACAGTCGCCCGGATTCCCCGACGGCATTCAAAGCTTCCTCCGGCGTGTGGACAGTCACGCAGCCGGGCGCGCTCCAGTTCCGATCGCGCGTCAGCACGAGATTGCGACGCTCGGGCAAGGGACGCTCGATCGTTTCATAGGTGCGCCGGCCCATCAGTACGGTGTGCCCGATGGTGATGGACTTGAAGCGCTTGAGGTCGTCCGGCAGCCGCCAGGGCAGGCCATTGTCGCGGCCGATCACGCCGTTGTCGGCCATCGCGACGACTGCAGTCGGCGGGAACTTCACGAGGCCTCAGACGGCGATGGGCGCGCGGATGGCGGGGTCGTACTCGTAGCCGATGAGCTGGAAGTCTTCAAACTCATAGGCCGCGACATCCGCCGGCCGGCGTTTCAGCGCGAGCGTCGGTAAGGGATGCGGCTCGCGCTTCAGTTGCTCGTCGGCCTGTTCGAGGTGATTCAGGTACAGGTGGCAGTCGCCGCCGGTCCAGATCAGTTCGCCGACGCCGAGATCGGCCTGCTGCGCGAGGATGTGGGTCAGGGCCGCATAGGACGCGATATTGAATGGCAGGCCGAGAAAGATATCGACGCTGCGCTGGTAGACCTGGCAGGACAGTTTCCTCTCTGCAACGAAAAACTGGAACATCGCGTGACAGGGCGCGAGCGCCATCTTGTGCAGCTCGCCGACATTCCAGGCGCTGACCATGATCCGCCGCGAGTCCGGGTCGTTGCGCAACTGATGGAGGACCCGCGCGATCTGGTCGATCGTGCGCCCGTCCGCCGTCGGCCAGGCGCGCCACTGTTTTCCATAGACCGGCCCCAGCTCGCCGTGCTCGTCGGCCCACTCGTCCCAGATCGTGACCCCGCGCTCGCGGAGCCACTTCACGTTGGTCTCGCCGCGCAGGAACCACAGGAGTTCAACGATCACGGATTTCAGGTGCATGCGCTTGGTCGTAACCAGCGGAAATCCGGCGCCCAGGTCGAAGCGCAGCTGATGGCCGAATACCGCAAGCACGCCTGTGCCCGTGCGGTCCGCCTTGCGGATGCCGCGTTCGCGGACGTGACGCATCAGGTCGAGATAGGGATGCATATCAGGCGTAGTTTCCGGAATGCTCGCGCCGACGCAAGGCCCAGGTGAGCATCGCAAGCCCGGCAGCCAGCACCGGCAGCGACAGGAGCTGGCCCATCGTCACCCAGCCGAACGCGAGGTAGCCGATATTGGCGTCCGGCAGCCGCAGGAACTCGACCAGGATCCGGAATGCCGCATAAAGGGTCAGGAACAGTCCGGCAGGCGCGAGCCGCGGGCGCGGCTTCGACGTGAACCACCAGATCACGATGAACAGCACGATCCCTTCCAGCGCCGCCTCGTAGAGCTGAGTTGCATGCCGGACATCGGCACCGACCAGAAAGCCCCAGGGTACGTCTGTCGGCTTGCCCCACAGTTCGCCATTGATGAAATTGCCGATGCGGCCCGCAAACAGGCCGATCGCGGGCAGCGGTGCCGTGAAATCGAACACGTCCGCAATTCTCCGCCCGCGCCGGCGCGCGAACCAGGCGACCGCGATCATGACGCCCGCGAGCCCGCCGTGGAAAGACATGCCGCCTTCCCAGACGCGGATGATCGAAAGCGGATCGGCCAGCAACCGATCAAAACCGTAGACGAGTATCCAGCCGAGGCGCCCCCCGGCGATGACGCCGATCGCGGCGAAGAAGATCAGGTCGTCCACGTCCACCGGCTTCCAGGTCGAGCCCGGCATAGCCGCCCGCCGGCGCGCCAGCCACCAGCCCGCGATGAAGCCGATCACGTACATGAGCCCGTACCAGTGGATTTTCACGGGCCCGAGCTCGAGCGCGACGGAATCGATCTCCGGATAGATCAGCATGAATCGACGACCCGGAACAGGAATGCCCGCAGATAGCGGGTTTCATCGATGGCCGGATGCACGGGATGGTCCGGTGCCTGCGCACCCACCCCGATGAGCTGGGCAAATCGCCCCAGGTGACGTGCAGCCCGCTGCACCGAGTCGGTCAGTTCGCCGGGTGCCAGGTGGTAGGAGCAGGAACAGGACAGCAGCAGTCCGTCGCGATCGAGCATCTGCATCGCGAGCTGGTTCAGGCGCCGATAGGCGGCGAGGCCCTTCGGATGATCTTTCTTGCGCTTGATGAACGCAGGTGGATCGATGACCACCAGGTCGAAGCGGCGGTGATCCGTGTGCAGGGCTTCCAGCATGTCGAAGGCATCGCCTTTCAGCAGTTCGACCTCGAGGCCATTGGCTTCTGCGGTCGCAGCCGCAGCCTCGAGCGCCGAAGCAGACGAATCGATGCAGGTCACTTCGGCCGCGCCCGCCCGCGCCGCCTGCAGGCCGAAACTGCCCGCATAGCTGAAGACATCCAGCACGCGCTGGTCCTTTGCATGGCGTGCAAAAAGGGCGCGATTGCCGGCCTGGTCAAAGTACCAGCCGGTCTTCTGGCCGGCGGCGAGCGGCACGCGGAACAGTACGCCGCCCTCCGGCACTTCGACCATGTCAGGCACGGTTCCGAACGCGGTCTCTGTGTAGCGCTCGAGCCCTTCCAGTTCGCGGATCGACGAATCGTTCTTCCACAGCACGGCATCGGGATCGAGCACCTTGACCAGGGCGTCCAGGATCTCGCCCTTCATCGCCTCCATGCCGGCCGTGCCGATCTGCGCCACCAGCACGCTGCCATAGCGATCCACGACGAGTCCGGGCAGCAGGTCGGCTTCGCCAAAGGCGAGCCGGTAGAAAGGCGCCGAATAGAGTCTTTGACGCATGGCGAGTGCGACCTTGAAGCGGTGCACCAGCAGCGACTTTCCCGGCGGATAGTCGGGATCACGGCCCAGCAGGCGCGCGCTGATCAGGGTGCGCGGGTTGACATAGGCATAACCGAGAAAGCGGTCGTGGCTCGAGCGCACCTGCACATGCTCGCCCGGAGTGAAGTCCGTGAGCGGCGTGGCGGCCACGTTCACTTCATTGGAGAAGATCCACAGGTGCCCGGCCTGAAGGCGGCGCTCTTCCTGCGGCTTCAGCACGATTGGTCGCAGGCCGTCGCTTGCGACTGCACTGGTTTCAGGGATGCTCGACATTCGCGGGAACGCGGCGCCGTGGCTATAGTGGCTGGAATTCTACCCGACCACGGCCCCATCGACATGCATGCCGAGCCCCGCGCACTGCTGAAAAACCGGCTCGCAGGCGAAACCAGCCCATACCTGCTGCAGCACGCGGCCAATCCGGTGGACTGGTATCCCTGGGGCGAGGCTGCGCTTGCGAAGGCCAGGGAGCTGGATCGTCCGATCCTTCTCTCGATCGGCTATTCCGCCTGTCACTGGTGCCATGTGATGGCCCACGAGTCCTTCGAGGACCCGGCGACTGCCGAGGTGATGAACCGGCTGTTCGTGAACGTCAAGGTCGATCGCGAGGAAAGGCCCGATCTCGACAAGGTCTACCAGATCGCACACCAGGTGCTCGCGCAACGCGGCGGCGGCTGGCCGTTGACGATGTTCCTCGCGCCGGACGACTTGACCCCGTACTTCGGTGGCACGTACTTCCCGAAACAGGCGCGCTACGGGATGCCGGCCTTCACCGAGCTGCTCGAGCGGGTGGCTGCCTTCTACCGCGACAATCGCGACCAGGTGCGTTCCCAGAATGCGGCGCTACAGAGCGTCTTCACCGAGCTGGTGCCGCCCCCCGGCGATGCGGGTGTGCCCCTCGGCAGTGCGCCGCTGCTGGCCTGCCGCCGGGAGCTGGAGGCGAGCTTCGACGAAGAGCATGGCGGCTTCGGCGGCGCGCCAAAATTTCCACACCCGGCCAGCATCGAACGCCTGCTGCGGGACTGGCAGGCATCGTCATCGAGTCTTACGCCTGATCTCAAGGCGCTGTACATGGCGACGCTGACGCTGAAGCGAATGGCCGAGGGCGGGCTCTACGACCAGCTCGGCGGCGGTTTCTGCCGCTATTCCGTGGATCCGTACTGGATGATTCCGCACTTCGAGAAGATGCTCTACGACAACGGCCCGCTGCTCGCGCTCTGCGCGCAGGCAGCCGTCGCAACGGGCGACGAATTCTTCCGCCGGATCGCCGTTGAAACAGCCGCTTGGGTCATGCGCGAGATGCGGGCGCCGGAAGGCGGGTTCTACTCGACGCTGGATGCCGATTCCGAGGGCCACGAGGGCCGGTTCTATGTGTGGGATCGCGCCGAAGTCGAGTCGATCCTGCCAGCGGACGAGTACCGCGTGCTCGCGCGCCGCTTCGGCCTCGATCGTGAGCCCAACTTCGAGGGCGCGTGGCATCTGCACTGCTACGTCGCCATCGAGCAGATTGCCGAAGAACTCGGCCTGCAGCCGGGGGCCGTCACGGCCCTTCTCGACTCCGGCCGCGCCCGGCTCCTCGCAGTTCGTGAGCGGCGCGTGCGGCCCGGTCGCGATGACAAGGTACTGGCCGCGTGGAACGGGCTGATGATCCGGGGCCTTGCAATCAGCGGTCGCCTGCTCGGCGAGCCGGGCCACGTCGAGGCAGCCGCGCGCGCAGTCGATTTCATGCGCTTGAACTGCTGGAGGGATGGCCAGTTGCTGGCGGTGTGGAAGGATGGCGCCGCGCGCTTTCCCGCGTATCTCGACGATTACGCATTCCTGCTCGACGGCCTGCTCGAACTGCTGCAGGCCCGCTGGCGCAGCGAGGATCTTGACTTCGCCCGGGACCTGGCCGAGGCCTTGCTTGCCAGGTTCATGGACCGTGAGCGCGGCGGATTCTGGTTCACGGCGGAGGGCCTCGATCCGCCATTGCACCGGCCGAAGGGATTTGCCGACGAGGCGACGCCGTCGGGCAATGGCATTGCGGCACTGGCGCTCGCGAGACTCGGCTGGCTGCTGGCCGATACCCGCTATCTCGACGCTGCGGAGGCCTGCCTGCGCGGTGGTCTTCCTTCGATGCAGCGCGCGCCACAGGCGCATACGTCGCTCGTCAACGCGCTGGATGAGCATCTGGATCCCGGCGAAGTCGTCGTGATACGCGGGCATGCCGATGCTGCCATCGCATGGTCGATTGCGCTTGCGACGCAATATGCGCCGCGCCGCATGGTCTTCGCCGTGCCGGCGGATGCCACGGGCCTGCCCGATTCAATTGCGTCGAAGCAGGCTCGCGCCGGAACCGTCGCGTATGTCTGCCGCGGTCCGCAATGTTCGGAGCCGATTACCGAACTGCCGCTGCTGATCCGGGCGCTGCGCGACAAGCTGCAGGCCGCATAGAATGATCGGCCAATGAACTTGAGCTTCTGTCTCGCGCTGCTCGTGGCCTGGGGCGCGATCGGCATTGCGGGGCTTGCTGCCGTGCGCAGCATGGAGCTCGTCGCTCGCTTGCTGTTTCCGCTGGGCGCGCTCGTCGGGCTCGCGCTCGCGGTGACCGCGGCGACCAGCATTGCGCTTCCGCCGGAGCAGCTCGTGCTGCCGATCGGCCTCCCCGACCTGCCGATTCACCTGCGCCGCGACGCGCTGTCCTGCGTTTTCTTGCTGCTGCTCGGCGTCGCCGCAACCGGTGTTTCACTGTTTGCCGCGGGCTACTTCCGCAAGGGCGAGGGCACGCCGCCGGGTCTGCTGTGCCTGCAGTACCACTGGTTCCTGGCCGGCATGGGCCTGGTGCTGATCGCTGATGATGCTTATTCGTTCATGGTCGGCTGGGAAACGACGGCGATCGCTTCGTATTTCCTGGTGATCTCCCAGCACCGGCTTCCGGAGATCCGGCGCGCCGGTTTTCTCTACTTCGTGATGGCGCACGTGGGCGCGATCTGCATCCTGTTCTGCTTCGGCATGCTGCAGGGCGGCGGCTGGCAACTGACATTCGACGCGATGCGTGCGACACCACTGACGCCATCCATGGCATCGCTCGCGTTCCTGCTCGCACTGACCGGATTCGGCGCGAAGGCGGGGCTAGTCCCGTTGCACGTGTGGCTGCCCGAGGCGCATCCGGCCGCACCCTCCCCGGTCTCCGCGCTGATGAGTGGTGTCATGCTGAAGACGGCTGTCTACGGCATGTTACGCCTGACGCTCGACCTGATCGGCGACCCGCAATGGTGGTGGGGCCTCATCGCGCTCGCACTCGGTTTGATCTCGGCCTTCTACGGCGTGATATTCGCGGCCGTACAGACCGACATGAAGCGCCTGCTGGCCTGGTCGTCGATCGAGAATACCGGCGTCATCTTCACCGGCTTCGGCCTCACGCTCATCTTCCAGGGCCTCGGCATGGGCGCGATCGCGGCGCTGGCGCTGATCGCGACGCTCTATCACTGCGTGAACCACGCGGTCATGAAGAGCCTGCTGTTCCTGGGCACCGGGGCCGTGCTGCATGCGACCGGGCACAGGAATCTCGGCAGGCTCGGCGGCCTGATCCATCGCATGCCCTGGGTCGCCTGGCTGACGCTCGTGGGCGTGCTCGCGATCGCGGGACTGCCGCCGTTGAACGGATTCGTATCCGAATGGCTGCTGTTGCAGTCGTTCCTTTTCACCGACGACGTGCCGCGGCCGTTCGTCAATATGCTGCTGCCGGTCGGCGCGGCGGTCGTCGCGCTATGCGCGGCGCTCGCCGGCTATGTGATGGTCAAGTTCTTCGGCGTGATTTTTCTCGGCCAACCGCGTGAAGCGGCGCTCGCGGATGCCCACGACGCGAATCTTTTGCAACGCATTGGTCTTGGCTGGCTGGCGCTGGCCTGTATCGTGCTCGGCCTGCTGCCGGTGCAGGTCATTGGGCTGCTCGACGCCGCGAGCTCGGAACTCCTGGGTGTCACGCTGGGCCAGCGCACAAGCGAGTGGTGGCTGCTGGCGCCGACGCCTGCCGGTGCTGCGTCCTATGGCCCATTCGCCTTCCTGCTGGTCGCCGCGCTGATCATCGTCGCGACACTGTACGCAGTGAGCCGCCTTTACCACCGGCGTGTGCGGCGCGCAGCAGCCTGGGGCTGCGGCTTTGCGCGGCTCGATTCGCGCATGCAGGACACGGCCGAGGGCTTTGGTCAGCCGATCCGCCACATTTTCGAGGGTTTCTTCCTGATGGAGCGGGATCTGCCGGCGCCGGATGATGCGGCGCCGCTCTACCGCGTCACCGTCAGCGATCGCATCTGGCGTGGCGCCTACGAGCCGCTCGCCGCGCTGGTCGGCCGCGTCGCGGAGCGGGTCGCGGTCCTGCAGCGCGGGCGGATCGCGACCTACCTGATGTTCAGCTTCATCACTCTGCTCGTGCTGCTGGCGCTCGTCCTGTGAGCACGCTCGGCATCCTCGCCCAGGCGCTGGAGATCATTGCTGCGGTGCTGGCGGCACCGCTCTTGCTCGGCTGGGTCAACCAATGCCGGGCGTGGCTGCAGAATCGCAGCGCGCCAAGCCTGCTGCAGCCCTGGCGCGCGATCCGCAAGCTGTTTCACAAGGACGCGGTGCTTGCCGAAAATGCTTCGACACTGTTCCGCGCCGCACCCTATGTCGTGTTCGGCACGATGGTGCTGGCGGCCGCGATCATTCCTTCGATGGCCACGCGCCTGCCGCTTTCGATTGCGGCGGATAGCATCGCGCTTGTCGGGCTGCTCGCAACGGCGCGCATGTTCATGGCACTTGCGGCCATGGACGTTGGTACCGCATTCGGCACGATGGGCGCGCGCCGCGAGATGATGATCGGCTTCCTGGCCGAACCGGCCCTGCTGATGGTGATCTTCCTTGCGGCGATGATCACGCAGACGACATCGCTGACGGGGATCGCTGAAAGTCTGACCGGCCAGCAGCTCGCAATCTACCCCAGCGCTGCCTTTACCGGCGTCGCATTCCTGCTGGTATTGCTGGCCGAGAATGCGCGCATCCCGGTGGACAATCCCGCGACGCATCTCGAGCTGACGATGATCCACGAGGCCATGCTGCTCGAGTACTCGGCGCGGCATCTGGCCCTGATGGAATGGGCCGCTGCACTGAAGCTGTTCAACTACGCCTGCATCGGGTTCGCGCTGTTCATTCCCTGGGGCGTCGCCGCGGAGGGCGCGGGGCCCGCGGGGTTGCTGGTCGCGATTCCCGCTCTCGCCCTGAAGCTGCTGCTGGCGGGTGCGGGTCTTGCGCTCATCGAGGCGGTGTCCGCGAAGCTTCGCGTATTCCGCGCCTCGGAGTTCCTGGCGACCGCATTCCTGCTCGCGGTGCTGGGCCTGCTGGTCCATCTGTTGCTGGGAGCCTGAGGCAGTGGCCGGCATATCGTTCGATCTGCAGATCCTGAATTTCTGCGCGGCGCTGCTGCTGCTGCTGTCGTTTGCGATGCTCTCGCAGCGCCGCGTCGTGACCATGGTCAACCTGCTCGCCACCCAGGGCGCGCTGCTTTGCGCCGCCACGCTGCTGCTCGCCTGGCGCACCGGCGCGAATCATCTTTATTACTCAGCCGCGCTCACGCTCGCACTGAAGGTGGTTTTCCTTCCCTGGCTGCTGCATCGGCTGATCCGGCGACTCGGCGTCTACTGGGATGCGGAACCCGTGATCAATTCGTCCGGCACCATGTTTCTGGGGCTCCTGATCGTCATTTTCGCCTTCGGTCTTGCCCAGCCCATCACGGCACTCGCCAGCACGGCAACGAAGAGCACGATCGGGATCGCAATCGCGGTGATCCTGCTCGCCTTCCTGACCATGATCACGCGGCGCAAGGCGATGTCCCAGGTGGTCGCATTCCTCTCCATGGAGAACGGGCTCTTCTTCGGCGCGATGAGCGCGACCTACGGCATGCCGATGGTCGTCGAACTGGGTGTGGCACTCGACGTGCTGGTCGCGATGCTGGTACTGGGCGTCTTCTTCTTCCAGATCCGCGAGCAGTTCGACAGCCTCGACCTGCATCATCTCGAGTCGTTGAAGGAGGACCAGTAGCATGGAGTTCATCCTGCTGCTCGGAACTCCCCTGCTCGGCGCATTCGTTCTCGGGTTCATCGGCGGCAGGCCGCGTGCGGCCGAGGTCAATGTGCTGGTGAGCCTCGTGACCTTTGCGGCCGCCTGCGCACTGACCGCCCGTGTGTTCGCAGAAGGAAACCTGCTGGCCGGCAACGAGCAGTTCTTCATTGACCCGTTCAATGTCCTGCTGGTGACGCTGACCGCCTTCGTTGGACTCACAACCTCGTTGTTCTCGCGCCGCTACATGCGCGGCGAGCAGGAACACGGCCGGGTCAGCGCGCGACGCCTGCGCCTGTACCACGGCATGTTTCAGCTCTTCATGCTCACGATGCTGGCCGCGCTCACGACCAACAATCTCGGCCTCATGTGGGTGGCGCTGGAGGCTGCAACGCTGTCCACGGTGCTGCTCGTCACGCTCTACCGCTCACCTGCGAGCCTCGAGGCCGGCTGGAAATATTTCATCCTCTGCGGCGTCGGCATCGCGCAGGCGCTGTTCGGCACGATCCTGCTGTATTTCGCGGCCGAGAAAGTCCTGGGTGGCGAAGGGGTGACCGCGCTTCTCTGGACTCATCTCGACGCCGTCAAGGGCCAGCTCGAGCCTGCAGTGCTCTCGCTCGCCTTCGTTTTCCTTCTGGTTGGCTATGGCACGAAGGCCGGGCTTGCGCCGCTCCACAACTGGCTGCCGGATGCGCATGCCGAGGGCCCGACGCCGATTTCCGCCGTATTGTCTGGCCTGCTGCTGAATGTCGCGCTTTACGCCGTGGTGCGCTGCAAGGTGCTGGTCGAGGGTTCGCTGCAGTCCACGCTGCCATCCAACATGCTGATGGGCTTCGGGCTCCTGTCGATCGTGCTGGCCGCCTTCTTCCTCTGGCGGCAGCGCGACATCAAGCGCCTGTTCGCGTATTCGTCGATCGAGCACATGGGCATCATCACATTTGCATTCGGGATGGGCGGCGCAGTGGCGAACTTTGCCGCGCTCCTCCACATGACGGCGCATTCGCTGACCAAGTCCGCAATCTTCTACACGGTGGGCCATGCGACGCAGCAGGCCGGCACGCAGATGATGGAGGACATTCGCGGCCTCTACGCGCTTTCGCCGGCTGTCGGCTGGGGGCTCATGGTGGGCTCGCTCGCGATCCTCGGTCTGCCGCCATTCGGCATCTTCGCGAGCGAATTCCTGATCCTGACCACCGCGATGCGCCAGCAGGCATGGGCCACGCCGATCCTGCTGATCTCACTTGGTGTTGCCTTTGCCGCGATCTTTGGCCGCGTGCAACCGATGGTGTTCGGTGAGACAAACTCGAAGCACCCGGCACACCGACCGGCTCTCGTGCCGGTCTTTGTGCACCTTGGCATCGTGCTGGTGCTGGGCCTTTACATACCGCCCTTCCTCGCAGACTGGTATCGCGAGGCCGCGATGCTCATCGGAGGTCGTTGAGATGGGCACACCGGCTGCAGCAAGACAGGCCATGCCGGTTCCCGGCAGCCCCTCGGCCGCGCGCATTGCGGTGGATGCCGCGGCATGGATTCGCGCGGCGCGTGATCTCGCGGAAGCCGGCGGCTGCCTGCTGTCGCTGTGGGCGACGCGACCTTCGAGCACGACGCGCGCGGTGGTCCGCGCCGCCGTCCTGATCGACGGCCGGGCGCTGGTGCTGGAACTCTCGGTGCCGGAGCCGGCACAAGCATATCCCGGCTTGCAGGAGATCTTCCCCGCTGCCGCGCGCATGCAACGCGCGGCCTTCGATCTCTGCGGCATCCGCTCCGATGGTCCCGATCAGCGCCCCTGGCTGCAGCATCCGGATGAAGGCTATGCATTCGTGCGCGTCGATGGCGAAGGTGTCCACGAGATACCGGTGGGCCCGGTGCACGCCGGCATCATCGAACCCGGTCATTTCCGCTTCTCGACGGTCGGTGAAAAGGTCCTTCGGCTCGAACAGCGGCTCGGCTATGTGCACAAGGGGATCGAATGGCGTTTTGAGCAGATGAATCTGCTCGATGGCCATCGTCTCGCGGCACGTGTGTCGGGGGATTCCGCCGTCGCCTATTCCTGGGCCTATTGCCAGGCGCTCGAAGGCCTGGCCGGCGTCACCGTCCCGCCCCGCGCCCTGTGGCTGCGCGCGCTGTGCCTCGAGCTCGAACGTGTGCAGAATCATCTCGGCGATCTCGGCGCGCTCGGAAACGACGCCGGTTTTGCATTCGGTCTCTCCCAGTTCTCGCGACTGAAGGAGGAGTTGACGCGCGCGATTGAGGCGGCGCTGGGAAGGAGGTATCTGATGGATATCGTCGTGCCGGGCGGGATGGCCTGCGATCTGCGGGAGTCGGCCGAAGGACCCCTTGCGAGCCGCATTGCCTCCGTTGCGCGGGCCGCACAGACGCTGCGCCGCGTCTACGATGACCACGGTGGTGTGCGGGATCGCTTTGCTGGCGCCGGCTGCGTCGACCCGGCGCTTGCTCGGCGGCTTGGCCTCATCGGTCTGGCAGGCCGCGCCAGCGGCCAGGCATTCGATCTGCGCGCGGACGGCGCGTGGGAGCCCTATGACAAGCTGGAGGCGGTCAAGAGTGTCCGCGAGGAAGGCGATGTCTCTGCCCGCGTCGCCGTGCGCTTCGACGAACTGCAGGAATCCTGCCGCCTGATCGCGCAGATATTGAGGACGCTGCCGCCGGGGTCGTGGTTCGATCCGGTGGGCGTACCATATGGCCAGGCCCTCGGGATCGGGCTGATCGAGGGCTGGCGCGGGCCCGTCATGATCGCGCTGGAGTCCGGCCCGAACGGAACCATCCGCCGCTGCCATCCGCAGGATCCGTCCTGGCAGAACTGGCCGGTGCTCGAGCACGCGATCATCGGCAACATCGTCCCGGACTTCCCGCTGATCAACAAGTCGTTCAACCTGTCCTACAGCGGACACGACCTGTAGCGCCGATGCTCAAAACCCTTCGCACCATCGCCTCGATCGGAATCGTCAGCGAACCCGTGCCGCCGGCGGACGAGACGCTGCGCCTGCGCGAGGCATTGCAAAGCGGGATTCTCGATGTGCTGGGGCGCGCCCTTTGCATCCGGCACGTGGACGCGGGTTCCTGCAATGGCTGCGAACTCGAGATCCACGCGCTCAACAATCCGATCTACAACCTCGAAGGCCGCGGCATCCGCTTCGTCGCGAGCCCGCGCCACGCCGATCTCCTGCTCGTGACCGGTCCGGTCTCGCGTCACATGGCGGAGGCATTGCGCCGCACCTACGATGCGACACCCGACCCGAAACTCGTCGTTGCGGTCGGCGACTGCGGCTGCACTGGCGGAATCTTCGGCGAAAATTATGCAAGTCTCGGCCGCGTATCCAATGTCATCCCGGTGGACGTCGTCGTTCCCGGTTGCCCGCCGAGCCCTGAACGCCTGATGCAGGGAATACTGACCGCGATCAGCGCTGCTTGACTAGACCTTCGTCTTGCGCACCGATTTGTATTTCTCGAGCCCGGGCTCGTCGCTTGTGTAGCGTGGCAGCTTGTCACTGTCCTCGATCCAGGCCACATGCTGGTCGTAGAACACGTGGCATTGCGGCTCGCGATCGATCGGTCCCGGTATCGAAGCGCGCGTCACGTGGATCTCGCCGGGGCAAAGCGTTGAGGCAAAAAACAACGTAGTCCCGCAGAGCTGGCAGAATCCCCGGCGGCTTTGCTGCGAGGACTGGTACCAGCGCGGCTCGCTCGAACCGGGCAGCAGCCGGAAGCGCTCCTCCGCGGCGCCGACCCAGCTGACGAAAGCGGCGCCGTGCGCCTCGCGGCAATAATCGCAGTGGCAATGCGCAAAGAAGAGCGTCGGCGCCGTGACTGAGAATCTGACTGCGCCGCACAGGCAGCGCCCCTTGAAATCGCTCATTGCACGATCCGCACGAGGAATGCCACCCACATGCCGAACAGCAGCACCGTGCTCGAGGCGTACACCAGGAAGCGGTGCATGACGCGGTTGTAGCTCACCTGAATCAGGCTATGCAGGGCGCGCAGGCCGACGAACAACCACGCAGCCGCAACCAGTCCTGCTGTCGAGCCGCCATTGACCGCGATTGCGACGCAAAGGACGTAGAACAGCACGGGCACTTCGAACAGGTTCCGGAAGTTGTCCGCAGCCTGGGTATTCTCGAGCCTGCTGGCCGCCCCACGCGTCGTCGCGAGCGACTGGGGATCGATCCGCTTGCCGCGCATCTCCCCGATGCGATCGACGTAGAGCTTGACCCAGACGAGTGCAGTCACCAGCACCATCGCCGTGCAAGGCAGCCAGATCGGATCGGTCCTCATGCCTGGTCTCCCCGTTGGTGCGCTCATGCGCCGCCGCACGGGGTAACATACCGCAGACCGGCGCAGATGACAGCCGGCGGGCAAGTCCGATGATTGATGAAGGCAGTGTCGGCGTGCTTCCAACGTTTGCGGACGTTGAGGCCGCGGCCCGGAGGATCACCGGCGTCGCGCGACGCACGCCGCTGCTCGCGGGCACGCCACTCGACGAACTGACCGGCGGCCGCGTGCTGCTGAAGCTCGAGTCGCTGCAACGAACCGGTTCCTTCAAGATCCGCGGCGCCTACAACCGGCTGGTCCAGCTGGGCCCCGAGGAACGGTCGGCAGGTGTCGTCGCTTTTTCTTCCGGCAATCATGCGCAGGGCGTGGCCTGCGCCGCCGCGCTGCTCGGCATGCACGCGACGATCGTGATGCCGGCCGACGCTCCGCGCGCCAAGCTCGATGGAACGCGCGCATTTGGCGCCGAGATCGTCATCTATGACCGCGAACGCGAGAGCCGCGAAGCCATCGCGTCTGCTCTGGCCACGGAACGCGGCGCGACCCTGGTGCCTGCCTTTGACGATCCGCACGTCATCGCAGGCCAGGGCACGGTCGGACTCGAGTTGATGCAGCAGGCCCGCGAACTCGATGCAACACCCGACCAGGTCCTGATCGCCTGCAGCGGCGGCGGGCTCGTCAGCGGCTCGGCACTGGCAGTCCGGGAGCTGTCACCCTCGACGGAGGTGCTGTGCGTCGAGCCCGCGGGCTTCGATGACACACGCCGTTCCCTCGAGGCTGGGCGCCGATTGACCAATGCAGGCGGAGCGCGGTCGATCTGCGACGGGCTGCAGTCGCCATCGCCGGGCGTTCTGACTTTCGCACTGATGCGGCGGTTGCTGGCGGGCGGCGTGGCTGTCACGGATGCGCAGGTGCAGGCAGCAATGGCCTGGGCGTTCCGCTACCTGAAACTCGTCATGGAGCCAAGCGGCGCAGTCGCGCTCGCGGCGCTGCTCGCCGGCCTGGTACCGACGCGCGGCAGGACCATCGCAATCGTCGTCACCGGCGGCAACGTGGATGCGGAGATGTTCTGCCAGGCGCTCACCCGGAACCAGCCGTAAATCGGCCAGCGTTCCGCTAGAGCGTCTGTTCCAGGAACTCCACGACACCCGTGTCCAGCGAGTAGCTTGCGCCGACGATGATGAGGCCCTGGTTTGCCACGAGGCCTTCAATGATCGCCGAGCCGTGGCGGAGTTGCTGCACGGAGGCAAGGATATTCGCCTCGACGGCGCGGCTCACGAGTCCGGGCCGTTCCTGCTGATCGCCGCCCGCCAACAGGCCTTCAACGGCAGGGCGAATGCGGTCGACGATGGATTTCAGGTTGGGTGACTGATTGGCGGTTGGCCGCCGCAGTTCGTCAAGCGTCGCGAGGATGGCGCCGCACTGCGAGTGGCCCAGAACGACAACCAGCCGCGTCCCGAATTGAGAGGCTGCGAATTCGACGCTGCCGATCAGCGACGGCGCGACGATATTGCCCGCCACCCGTATCACGAAGAGATCGCCGAGACCCTGGTCGAAGATGATTTCCACCGGCACGCGCGAATCCGAGCAGCCCAGCACGATCGCAAACGGCTGTTGCGCAACCGCCAGTTCGGCCCGGCGTGCCGCATTTGAAATCGATTCCGCGCTGCGCACATTCGCCACAAAGCGTTTGTTGCCGGCGCGCAGCCTCTCCAATGCCTCAGCACCCTTCATCCGATCTCCGCTCGCAACCGCTGCAGGAAGTCCCGCATGAAATCGCTGCGGTGCCTCGCCTCGCGACGCCCCGCTTCCGTCTGCATCGTGTCCGCAAGTTTCAGGAGCTTGGTATAGAAATGATCGACGGACGCTGCGTTGTCGTCGGCCTCGCGCGTCTCGCAGAATGGGTCTTCCGCCCGATAGATCGGCCGGCCCAGCGCGGCACCGACCGCGATGCAGCGCGCGATGCCAATCGCGCCCAGCGCGTCCAGCCGGTCGGCGTCCTGCACGACCCTGGCCTCGATCGTGCGCGGCGCGATGCCTGCCGAGAAGCTGTGCGCTTCGATCGCATGCCGGATTGCAGGGAGACAATCTGACTGATAACCGGCTGCGGTGAGAAATTCGACCGCGCGCGCCGCGGCAAGGCGCGATGCGCTCGAACGCTCCGGGGAATCCTTGGCGACATGGACACAGTCATGCAGCCAGGCGGCCGGCAGCACGATTTCACCGTGCGCGCCTTCGGCGATGCACAATCGCATGGCTGTTGCGACCACACGGTGGACATGCACCAGGCCGTGGCCCGGGTCGCCGGTCGGCTGGTCCGACAGGAAACGCTCGAAGCGCGGTTCCCATTCCCGTTGCAGGCCCGCGAAGTCTTCCATTGGCAGCGCGTCTATCGGCGGCCCGCCGGGCGTCGGCGGCGGGCACTGCGCTTCGGGCGCGCGGCGAGAGCGGCCGCGACCGCCTCCCGGACCCAGAGTCGCAGTAGCTCCGGATCCTCCAGTACTTCGGCCGGCACTTCCCAGTAGGCCATCACGTGGTTTGGCCGGTCCGGAAATGGACGGAACGGCCGGCTGCCCGCTCTCTCAAAGCGCGGCTGGTTGGCGTCATCCGTCTTGAAATACAGCGCGTCATCACTGATCAGCGCAAAGAAAAGGCCATCGTGGTAAAGCCCGACACCGCCGAACATCCGGCGCGCAGTGACCTTGCCAGCGGCCGCAAGCTGTTCAAGCACGTAGTCGCGGAATGCGTCAGTTACGGCCATGCTGCTTCTCCGAGCGCAGCGTGAATGCGATTGACCAATTCGCGGTGCTGTTCGGGATCGAAAGCGGCAGCCGCGTCCCAGTCATAGGCCCAGGGGTGCGTCGTGGCGTACTGCGCTGGTTCATCATGAAACCGCGGAATCACGTGCGCGTGCAGGGCCGGTTCCAGGTTGCCGAGGATCGCGTAATTGATGCGCAACGCCCGCGTGACTTTCTGCACGGCGTCGCCGAGCGCCGCCATGTCGCTCAGAAACTGCCTGCGTTCGGCGATCGTGAGCGCATTCAGGGTGGGTACGACCGGATCGGGCAGCAACAGGCAATAACCGGGCAGTACCTGACGCTCGCCCATGACGGCCCAGCCCGAAGAAAGGCGCGCGATGAAGGTGCGGTCACTGCCGGCGCGCAGCGCATCAACACGTCGATGGATGGCGGTCGTCAGAGTCGTCACCAGCCGAGTCAATCGCCGGTTGGCGTGACATTGACAACCAGCACGTGCGCGCGCGGAAAGAAATTGAAGTCCGTCGCGGTTGCGTTCGTGTACGCGCCCATCTGGCGGCCGAGCAGCAGGTCACCGGCCACAAGCTCGGGCATCGGGATGTCCTCGGCAACCACGTCGATGCTGTCGCAGGTGGGCCCCGTCAGCACGCAGGGAAACAGCGGGCCGGCATGCGGCGCGACCGGGGCCACGGGATAGCGCGAGTGGTCATACAACTGGCCGCTGAAGGAACCGTACATGCCGTCGTCAAGGTAATACCACCAGCGTCCCTCGCGCCTGGCGCGGCCAATGACCGTGGTCAGGCAGAAACCCGCAGGCCCGCAGATGAAGCGACCCGGCTCGGCAATCACGCGGAGCCCTCTCGGCAGCCTGGCGAGCGCCTTGCGGATCGGCCTGCAGAACTGCTCGATGGCTGGTGCAGGCTGCAGGTAATCGATCGGAAACCCGCCGCCGATGTCCAGAACGCCCAGCGGCGGCAGGCCGCGGGCTGCCGCCTCGGCGATCAGGCGGTCGCAGCCTTCGATTGCGCGCACATACGCGTCCGCATTTCCGACCTGCGAGCCGACATGGAACGAGAGTCCGGTGACTGTTATTCCCGCGTGCACCGCGGTCTGTGCCAGTGCAATGACGTCATCCGGATAACAGCCGAACTTCCGCGAGAGGTCCACCATCGCGTCGGCGCTGCCGTAGGCCACGCGCAACAGCAGTTTCGCGCGGTCGCGGTAGGGCGCGAACTTGATGATCTCATCCGGGTTATCGACGACAAACGTCGTGACGCCGAAGTCGAGTGCGTTCTGGATGTCTTCATCGCGCTTGATCGGATGCGTGTGGATGCAGCGCTGCGGGGCGATTCCGGCCCTGCGAACCAGTTCCACTTCGCCGTTGGTCGCGAGATCAAACCAGGCTCCCTCCGCAGCCAGCACTCTTACAACAGTCGGATCTGGCTGCGGCTTCAATGCGTAGTGCAGGTCCACGCCGGGCAGCGCCGCTGCGAGTGCGCGGTACTGGCGCCGGATGATGTTGCAGTCGATAAAGAGCAGCGGCGAGCCGAAACGGGCGACGAGGGCCGTGAGTGCCGCCTCGCTATATGGCTCGGCGAGGCGCAGTTCGGTTCCGGCGGCGCGATTCCTGCGGATCCTGGCGGGAGCGTTCAATGGATACCTCATCAGAGCAGCGGATCAACGAGTCGCAACAGGCGATCGGTCGCCCCGCGGTTGGCATCCAGCACGCCACGCCCCGCGGCGCCCATCGCGGTGCGCAGATTAGCATTGCCGAGCAGATCTGCAATGGCCGCGGCGAGCTCGGCAGTGTCGGCAACGACGCGTGCCGCGCCCGCTTCGAGCAACAGGCCCGCGACGGTCTCACTGTTGAAATTGTGGGGCCCGGTCAGCACCGGCCGGCCCAGCGACGCGGGCTCCAGCAGATTGTGGCCGCCGACCGGCACCAGGCTGCCGGCGACAAACGCGATGTCTGCCGCTGCATAGAACATCATCAGTTCACCCATCGTATCGCCCAGCATCACGGACGTGGCGCGCGGAATTGCCGCGCCGCCCGAACGACTGGTGTATGTCTCGCCGCGCCGGTCGAGCAGCTCGCGCACGACTTCGAAGCGCTGCGGGTGTCGCGGCACCAGCAACAGCAGGGCATCCGGAAAGCGCTTGCGCACCTCGCGGTGCGCATCCAGGATCATGTCTTCCTCATCCTCGTGCGTGCTCCCGGCAACCCAGACCGGCCGGTCTGGGGCATTCGCCCCCCGCCAGCGGGCACCACGATCCGCGATTCCGGACGGCGGCTGAAAATCAAACTTGATGTTGCCGGTCACGTGCGTGCGCTCGGGGTTCGCGCCGATCGAGCAGAAGCGCACGGCATCCGTGTCGCTCTGCGCCGCAATCACGATGCCGTGCGAAAGAGCCTCGCGGAACAATGGCACCAGGCGCCGGTAGCGCCCGACAGAACGCGGCGAGATGCGCGCGCTTGCGAGTACCAACGGCACTTCGCGGCGGCCGCATTCCGCGTAGAGGTTTGGCCATAACTCGGTCTCGAGAATCATCGCGAGCCGGGGATGAACGCGATCGAAGAATCGCCGCACCGAGCCCGGAAGGTCGAACGGGACATAGCGCAGCATCACCGTATCGCCGAAGAGCTGTCTTGCCCGCGCAGCGCCTGTCGGCGTGACCGTCGTCATGAGCAGTCGGTGACCCGGATGGCGCGTCAGCAACTGCCTGACCAGCGACTCGGCTGCCTGGACTTCGCCGACCGACACGGCATGGATCCAGATTGTGTCGCCGGACAGCGCGGGCCCGAAACCGAAGCGCTCGCTGAGGCGTTCGCGATAACTGGGATCGCGCAGCCCGCGCCAGAAGTGCATCAAGAGCGCCACCGGCGCAGCGAGGTAGATCAGCAAATTGTAGATGAGACGCATCAGTCCTCAGGCATCGTGCGCCAGGCGCAGGGAAGAAAATCCACGCTGCCACTCGATGCGACCCATGGTGACTTTCGTCAGGCTGCGTGCCAGACGATCCAGTACCCGTCCCCGCCAGACGCCGGGCTTGCGCAGACGGCCACGGTCGAAATCCAGCACCCAGACTTCGCCCGCCTCGCCCAGCATGATGTTGTTAGCCGTCAGGTCGGCGTGCTGTACGCCGGCATCATGAAAACGCCGCAGGCATTTCCCGATAGCGACCCAGCGCGCCTCATTCATCTTCCCCGCGCGCAACACCTCGGTCAGGGACGCCGCACCCACCAGCCGCTCGGTGATGAGTTCCGCCACATAGGTGAACAGGCCGCGCCGGTACCCGGCCGCAACCGGCACCGGAACCGGCAGGCCCCTCTGCAGCAAGGTCGCGAGCAGCCGTAATTCGAGGAATGAGCGCGTCCGTTCCTCGCCCAGATACAGGAATCGCTCACGAACCAGCCGGGCTACGGCGCCTCCACGCAGGTAGCGCCGAAGCGCCCAGTGGCGCCCGTGGTCCTCGATGAAATGAATCGACCCTCGTCCGCCGCTGTGCGCTGTCAGTGCGCCACGCGCCTGCCAGCGCTCGCGGTCGAACAGCTCCCAGCCGGGATCGTCGACTCGTTCGGGATCAAAGAGAATCGCGCCGCGGTCGACAGCGAGCCGCTGGAACATGTTTCGAGTATAGCGGCGCGCACTCCCGGTCCGCGACTATCGCCAGCCTCACGCTTCCTCGAAGCGCGCCGTGAAATGCCTCAGGACCGGCGGCTCATGCACCATTCGCAGGCCACGCAGCTGGTCGCGCCTCGCTCCCAGTTCGCTGCCGACTTCGACGACGTAATCCATGTGACTCTGCGTGTAGACGCGCCGCGGCATTGCGAGCCGGACCAGTTCCAGTCGTGGCGCCAACCTGTCGGTGCCGTGAACGAGAGCCGAAGGCGCCTGCTTGCCGAACATCACCGAGCCGATTTCCACCGCCCGGACGCCGCCGATCCGGTAGAGGGCGCAAACCACGGCCTGCCCGGGGAAGCGGTCGCGCGGGATGCCGGGGCACAACGCGGCAGCGTCGATGTAGATCGCATGCCCGGCGGGCGGCTGCATGATGGGAATGCCCGCCGCCGCGAGGCGCTCGCCCACGTATTCCACGCTGCGAATGCGATAGGCGAGGTAATCCTCGTGGACAACTGCCTTGAAGCCCTGGGCCATCGCCTCCAGGTCCCGCCCCGCCAGCCCGCCATAGGTGATGAATCCCTCGGTGAGGATCAGCAGGTTGCTGGCCCGGTAGAGCAGCGCTTCGTCGCGCAACAGCAGCAGGCCGCCGGTGTTGGACAGGCCGTCTTTTTTCGCGCTGATCGTCGCGCCGTCCGCCAGGTCGAACAAGTCCTGGACGATTGCACGCACCGATCGCCCGGCGTGACCAGGCTCGCGGCGTTTGATGAAAAAGGCGTTCTCCGCAAACCGGCAGGCATCGAGGAACATCGGCAATCCGTGCCGGTCGCAGGTGGCGCGGACCAGGAACAGATTGAAGCCGCTTCGCGAAGGACGGTCTCGCGCTGCTCCCGCGTGGTCATGCGGATCGGCTCGACCGACTTGATCCGAAACGGCTCAATGATCGTCTTCACGCAAGCCCCTGGTCGCCCAGCATCATGCCATCCCACTGCCGGTCGCTCATTGCCGACGTGCCTGAATCCGTCAGCAGGTCGATGTAGACATCTTCGCTGCGCAGGTTCAGCGTTTCAGCACGAATTCGGCACTGCAGTAGGGGCATTTGGCCCAGCCGGTTTCTTCGATCGGCAGATAGACGCGCGGATGGCTGTTCCAGAGCGACATCGACGGCATCGGGCAGGACAGCGGCAGGTCTGAAACCGTCACCTCGTAACGGCTCTGGGCATTCGGCGGGATGCTGCTCGCGCTGCTCTGGATCTCGGGCACGGTGTGGATTCCCTGCGTCGCCTGCCGCGATTATACCGGCTGCGGGCTGCCACCTGCGATCATCACCTGTTGCCAGATCTTCGCTACCCGCGCGCGGGTCCCGGCGAACGGTCCCTGCTCGACCAGTGGCGGTAGTTGTTCGAGCGACAGGTGATGCGCCGCCTCGCGGTAACGGCGATAGGCGTCGACCAGGAAATCGATCATGCCGTGGTCCACGAGCGCGGCTGATCCGACTGATTCCAGGTGACGGATCGTATCCGCGAACTCGCAGAGTGGCGGCTGCTCGCCGGCGAATCGCAGCACCCAGTACTGCGCCATGAATTCGATATCGGCTATGCCGCCGCGGTCCTGCTTCAGGTCGAAGAAACCCTCACGCGCCCGCGTATGTTCGGCGCGCATGCGCTCGCGCATGGCGACGATGTCTTCGCGCAGCGTCTGACGCCGCACGGCATTCATCAGGACCTCGCGCCGGACGCGGCCGAACTCTGCGCCGAGGCTCGCATCGCCCGCCACCCAACGCGAATGCAGCAGGGCCTGGTGTTCCCAGGTCCAGGCTTCCTTGCGCTGGTAGTCTTCGAAGGCGCGGATCTGGGTGAATGCGAGGCCGCCCTTCCCGCTCGGCCGCAGCCGCACATCGACCTCATAAAGACGGCCCGCCGCGGTGTGCACGGTCAGCAGATGCACGAGTCGCTGCGCGAGGCGCAGGAAGAAGACCTCGTTGTCGACCGCCTTCGGCCCTGCCGTTTGCTGCTGCTCGCCGGCAGAGTCGTGAAGGAACACCAGATCCAGATCCGAGCCATAGCCCAGTTCCATGCCGCCGAGCTTGCCGTAGCCGACGATGGCAACATGCGCGGCGCGCGGACCTTCCGCGTCCACGCAGCGTGGCTCGCCGTGAATTGCCGCCGTGCGCTGCCAGGCAAGCGCGAGGGCCTGTTCGAGGATCAATTCCGCGACATCGGTCAGCCGGTCACTGACCTGCATCAGCGGCAGGTGCCCGGTAAGGTCCTGCATCGCGATGCGGAATATGGCTGCGCGGCGGAAGTGCCGCAGAGCATCCACCTGCCTTTCCTCATCATCGCCGGCATGCCCGAACCGTATCGCGAGCTCCTGCCTGAACTGTTCCCGGTCGGGAAGCGAGTCGAAGATGCGCGAGTCCAGCAACTCGTCGAGCAGCAACGGATGCGCGGCGATCTGGTGGGCCAGGAAATCGCCAAGCCGGCAGATGCTGACGAGCCGGGCAAGGGCCTTGGCGTTCTCGATCAGGAGAGCCAGATAGGCGGTGCGGCCGCCAATCGCTTCGATGATTCCGATCAGGCGCGCGAGCAGTGACGCCTCGTCGGTGCTGCGGTCGCCTCCGGCGGCGGCGGCGATCTGCGACAGCAGCAGCGGCAAGAGAGCTTCGAGGCGGCGCCGGCCAAACTCGTCGAGCCGGCGGAAATACGCCGACTGCCGCAATTCGACCAGCAGCCCGGCCGTAGTGGCGCTGTCCCTGATTCCCAGCTCCGCGATTTCCCGCGCGATCGCGTCGCCGCCGGTTTCCGTGCTCCAGAGGGACTCAAGCCTGGTAATGGCTGACCCGGCAGCGCGTCCGCCGGGCCCGAATACGACCGCGTTGAAATGCGTGGTCACCATCCGGCGAGTGGCATCCAGCTGCTGGATGAAATCGCTCCAGGTGCCGGCACCCATTGACGCCGCCAGGCGCTCCCGGCCGAGTTCATCGGTCGGCAATGCATGCGTCTGTTGATCCGCGACCATCTGCAGGCGGTTCTCGCAACGCCGCAGGAACACATAGGCATCCAGCAGCTCGGCAACCACGGCAGGCGACAGCAGCTTGGCGCCCTGCAGGCGCGGCAGCACGGAAAGCAGTGACGCTGACTGCATGCGCGGTTCCGAACCGCCGCGGATCAACTGCTGCGCCTGCACGATGAATTCGATTTCGCGAATGCCACCCGGCCCCAGCTTGATGTCGTCCTGCAGGTCGCGCCGGGCGACCTCGCCCTCGATCATCTCCTTCATGCTGCGCAGGCTCTCGAATACGCCGAAATCGAGGTACCGTCGGTATACGAATGGACGCACTGCCTCGTCGTAGAGCCTCCGATAGCTCGGGATGCCGGTAATCGCGCGGGCTTTGACATAGGCATAGCGCTCCCAGTCGCGGCCGTGCTTTTGCAGGTACTCCTCGAATGCGCCAAAGTTCACCACCAGCGGACCGGAATCCCCGAACGGTCGCAGTCGCAGGTCCACGCGAAACACCAGTCCTTCCGCAGTGCGCTCATTCAGCAGCCGGATCAGCGCCTGGCTCATGCGCGTGAAGTAATCCTCGTTGGCGACCGGCCGCCGTCCGTCGGTCTCGCCGGCTTCCGGATAGAGCAGCACGAGGTCGATGTCCGAGGAGAAGTTGAGCTCACGACCACCGAGCTTGCCCATGGCCAGAACGACCAGTTCCTGCACTTCCCCGCCGGCGGACCGCGGCTGCCCATAGCGGGCTGCGAGTGCACGCGAGGCGAAGGAGAGCGCGGCTATGATCGCAGCATCAGCGAGGTCGGATAGCTCGGCCAGCACCTCGGTGAGTGCGGCAGCGCCTGTCAGATCACGCCAGGCGATGCGCACCAGTTCGTGACGGCGCAGGCGCCGCAACCGGTCCATGAAACCGGCTTCGCTGTCGCCCGCTTCCAGCAATGACAGGGCGCGGCCCAGGACTTCTCCGGAAATGCGGGCGCGGCCCAGTTCGCCGCTCGCGGCAAGATCATGGAGCAGCGCCGGCTCGCGGATCGCAACCTCCGCCACGAACTCGCTTGCCCCAAATACCCGCTGCAGGTCCGCTGCGCTTACCGACGCCGTCCCGCCAGCATCGCGCCAGCGCGCAAGCAACCCGGAGGTACGGACGAGAAGCTCGTTCAATCGCGGTTCACCATCCACAGTCCGGCCAGGCAGAAGGCCACGCCCACGAGATTTGTGATCGTCAGCCGGTCCTTGAAGAACAGGTACCCGACAACGAGCAGGACGATCGCCGCCGCCACTTGCGTCACCAGCGCACCGAACGACAGCGGGAATCCACCGCGGTACAGCAGAATGAACGCGAAATCGATCAGCACGATGGAGGTCGCGAGCGCGGGCGCTGTCCAGTTGACGTGGTTGAAGTGGCTGCGAAAGCCGGCCTCGGCCGGTATCACGAGCAGGATGCCGGCGCAGAGAAGACTGCCGAACAGGTAGGCCATCAGCAGTGTTGCCACCGGGTGGGCACCAGCCGGCACCAGCTTTGTGATGAGGTGATAAGCCACGGTCGAGCCGATGGCGAGTGCGAGCGCGATGGATTGCATGGAGATACTCCGCGAGGCAGCGGTGAGCCTATCAGCCGCCTGCTTCATCGTGGCATCCTGCTTCAACTCCGTTGCCTTTCCAAGCAGTTGCGATCACATCCGCAATCGCGCATTGTTCAAGTACCTGCGCGCGCAGATTGCTTCAGAGCCGCTTTTTCAGGACTTCGATGAGGGCATCGAAAAATCCCGCGTTGGGCACATTTCTGGCAACGGCACTATGGATCGTGGCAGCTCCATCGGCGAGTGCCGCCACGCCCGCAGGCGACTGGAGCGCAGGTATCGCGGGCAGCGCCCTGGATAGTATTTTGCCGGGCACATCCGCGGTGCCCGGCGGCGTCGTGACGCTGCCGATCGAAAGCCCGGGTGGCCTTGAACCTGTTGTCACGTTCGATGGCGCCCGCACCATGGTGCTGCGTGACGCTGAGCGCTGGCTGGCGATCGTCGGCATCCCGCTGGGCACCACGCCGGGTCCGAACCATGTCGTCGTGAAGCACGGCGATTCAACGGCACACATCGGCTTCGACGTCGCCGCCAAGACATACGCCGTGCAGAAGCTCTCCGTGCCGCCGGGCCAGGTGAATCTTTCAAAGCGCGACCTCGCGCGGGTCGAAAAAGAGCGCGTCAGGATTCGCAACGCGCTCAGGACATTCTCCGCAAACCCGCCCGCGACGCTCAGGCTGCTGCAGCCGGCGCCGGGCCCGCGCTCGAGCTCCTACGGCCTGCGGCGCTTCTTCAACAATGAGTCACGCAATCCGCATACCGGCATGGACATCGCAGCCCCGCTCGGCGCCTCCGTGCAGGCCGCAGCCGCCGGTACCGTCATCGACGCCGGGAACTATTTCTTCAACGGCAACACCGTCATCCTCGATCACGGCGCCGGGCTTGTGACGATGTACTGCCACCTGAGCCGCATCGGCGTGGAACCAGGACAAAGGGTGAGCGCCGGCGAACTGATCGGCGACGTGGGCGCCACCGGCCGGGTCACCGGCCCGCACCTGCACTTTGGTGTGACGCTGAACGGCACGATGGTGGATCCGGCGCTGTTCCTGCCGGCGGAGTGAGAAAGGCCCGGGAGTCGCCTCCCGGGCCTTCATTATCAAGCCGTAAAGCCCCGCGGCTTTACATGTCCATGCCGCCCATGCCGCCCATGCCGCCACCACCC
>Ga0209797_10000016_pt1 | contig 82211 bp, 85 predicted proteins | sample DOMMetBare3Fresh_2_FD_187472 | JGI IMG/M metagenome (GOLD analysis project Ga0209797, IMG submission 187472) | Wetland sediment microbial communities from St. Louis River estuary, USA, under dissolved organic matter induced mercury methylation -... | ecosystem: Environmental > Aquatic >... | reverse complement strand
AGCATTCAGATCTTCCATACTCCCGATCACCGTCCACGAATAAGGATGACCAACGGGATAAGTGCTTTTCTCGGTCAGCTCCCACGAAATTGCATAAGGTTCATTTTCGCCTTGTCGTTTTTCATTCTGTACAACGCCGCGTTGCTCATTCAATCTTGCAGAATCGATCACCCCAAGCAGATGACCCATCCGGTCACTTTCCAGCCATAGCACCTGGTCAAGAGCGGATACAGGAATATTTTGAAAATAATTGGTGCGGTCTTCATTCGTTGTGCCATTCAGATCAGTGGCGCCAATGCTTTCCATTAGTTTGAAATAATCTTTATTATAGTTTTCACTTCCATTAAACATCAGGTGTTCGAATAAATGGGCGAAACCGCTTTTGCCAGGCTTTTCATTTTTACTGCCTACATGATACCAAATGTTAACGGCTACAATCGGTGCTTTGTGATCTTCATGTACCAACAGGCGGAGACCATTTTCCAATACAAATTTTTTGTAGGGAATATCAATGTTTGGAAAAGAACTGTTTTGAGAATTAGCAGTAAATATTAATACAGTTAGCGAAACAGCTAAGAAAAAGAACTTTTTCATACCAGTCTGGTTTTAATGATTATTAGAGAAAGGTAATGAAGTCCTCTGAAAAGACAATATAGAATTTGGTAAGTGAAACTAGTAAGATGCGTTATTCCTCTCCACCTTTTTCCGGTCGCATCATTGGGAACAAAAGCACATCCTGTATAGAAGGTTGATTTAATAATAACATGCAAATGCGATCTATACCAAAACCAATACCGGCTGTTGGCGGCATTCCATATTCCAATGCTCTTAAAAAATCATAGTCAATAAACATTGCTTCATCATCACCACGTTCCATCAGTTTAGTTTGTTCTTCAAAACGGTCACGCTGATCGATAGGATCATTCAATTCACTGTATGCATTGGCAATTTCTTTCCCGTTTACCATTAGTTCAAATCTTTCTACAAATCCCTCTTTGCTTCTGTGTTTTTTTGTAAGTGGACTCATCTCTTTCGGATAATCAATAATGAATGTTGGCTGCACAAAATGCTTTTCACATTTCTCGCTGAATATCTCATCGATCAATTTTCCTTTACCCATTGTTTTATCAACATGAATATGCAACTGCTTGCATACACTACGCAAATGTTCTTCGCCCATGTTGCTGATGTCAAAACCAGTATGCTCTTTAATCGCTTCAGCCATTGTTATTCTGTGGTAAGGAGCTTTGAAATCAATTTCTTTTCCATCAACAACAGTCTTAGTAGTTCCATTAACAGCTATCGCTGCTTTTTCAAGCAGCTGCTCGGTAGTTTCCATCATCCACATATAATCCTTGTAGGCAACATAAAACTCCAGTACCGTAAATTCCGGATTATGCGTACGATCCATTCCTTCATTGCGGAAGTTGCGGCTAAACTCATATACCCAGTCAAACCCACCAACAATCAATCTTTTTAAATAAAGTTCATTGGCGATCCGCAAATACATTGGTATATCCAATGCATTGTGATGAGTTGTAAAAGGTCTTGCTGCTGCGCCACCTGGTATGCTTTGTAAAACCGGAGTATCAACTTCCAATGCGCCACGTTCATTCAAAAATTCACGAATGGCATTTACAAGCTTTGTTCTTTTTGTAAATACTTCTCTTACTTCAGGATTGATGATAAGATCAGCATAACGCTGGCGATATTTGAATTCCGGATCGGTAACTGCATCAAATGTATGGCCTTCTGCTTCTTTTACAATTGGCAACGGCTTCAGCGCTTTTGCAAGCATTGAAAGCTCCTTCACATGAATAGATGTTTCACCTGTTTTTGTTTTGAACACATATCCTTTTACTCCAATAATATCGCCGATGTCGGTACATTTTTTCCAAATGATATCGTAAAGAGTTTTGTCTTCGCCAGGGCAAATATCATCTCTCTTAATATATAGTTGTATACGACCTGATGAATCCTGTATCACGGCAAAGTTTGCTTTGCCCATATCACGAATGCTCATGATGCGTCCTGCAACACATACATCTTTAAACTCTTCTTTATTATCATCAGTAAAGTGTTGCTTAATGTTTTCAGAATTATTATTTATGGGAAATAATTCAGCAGGATACGGGTCGATTCCCATTCCCAACAGATCACCCAATTTTTCCCTGCGTATTTGTTCCTGCTCTGATAATTGACTTGTCTGCATCCGTAATTTTTATAAAAATAACTTATAAATAAGTGGGCAAAATTACGGGATGCAGACTGCCAAAACAAAAGACATATTTAATGGCTAATGGTAATTTAAGATCATTTATTAACCGGCTCGGATTCAGGTTTTACTTCTATTGGCTTCTCCTTTTTCGATTTTCTTACAATACCGCGTATCATGAAAAAGGTAAGTAATATCACACCGGCTAAACCCAAAATCGCTACTACCACAGCAGCTCCTTCTGCTCCTGAACAAGATAATGAGCAAGCTAATGCTGCTACGCCATAAGCAAGTATCAACGCAAGTAAGACGCAAAGTATAATTAAAAGCACTTTTCCACCATCAGATAAATCATCTGCGTTTTTAATAGCCTTCACCTGTTTCTTCAACAGCTTTTTTCTTTCTTTCCATTTTAATGTTTTCCCATTTTCATCCTTCATCATTTTTTTAAATTCATCAACTGACTTGTAGGTTTTACTGCTGTCTTTGGGTAGCGAGAATGTAGTAGCTGCTGAAATAACAGGAGCAAAATAATTAACCGGTGATGTTTGACGATTGCCAAAATATACAAACATCATAAAAGTGGAGCCAATGAGAATGAGGTCACAGGTCTTTTGTAGAAAATAAGATCTGGTTTTTTCAATAGCGGTGCTATTTTCTTTTTTTGACGGGTATTTAAACCAGGCAAAAAGAAAAATTAAAATTGTCAAAACTAAGATCAAAGAGGAAAGAGTGACATTTAAGCTGTTGAATAAAACCCCTGTAATAATTCCAAGTGCATTCATAATAATAAATGCAAATACAATTATGAATCGTGATGCCCATTTGTGTTTTTTAGCCCAAAAGGAAAGCTGTTTGATTTGTGTCATAAGTTTTAATTATTAGATGTGATTTGGTTGAGTTGCTGACGGCTTAGATCCGGGGCATTTGCCTGCAGAGTTAAAAATTTAAAATGAGATACAATTGCTTTACGAAAATTATAATGAGGGTAATTAATACCATGTTCCTCACAATGCCCCTTTATAATTTTTGTAATAGTAAAATAATGACGATAACAGAGTTTAGGAAAAAGATGGTGAGCAAGATGAGTGTTTAATCCACCGGTGATCCAGTGCAATAATCTTGAATCAGTACTACAGTCATAGGTAGTGTTCCATTCATGTTGCATCCAGGAATTTTGTATGATGCCGCTTTCATCAGGCGAGACATATTCTGCTCCCTCTACGCAATGCCCTAATACAACTACTGAAGAAAGTAAAATGCCGGCTACGATATGGTATATCAGGAAACCTGCTAACACAATTGACAATGGGATCTTTATAATAAATGCAGGCAGGATGATCATATAAAAGAGATAAAATGACTTGAAAATTATAAGCTTTACCCATTCTTGCCTTGAATGCCGGATGTCCTTAAAATTTCCCATTGTTTTTTGAAAGAACATATTAATATCGATAACGAAAACCCAGAAGATTGAATAAAGAATGTATAACAGGGATACATACCACGGTTGGTATTTATGTATCGCAAACTTTTTTTGATACGGACTAATACGGAGCAAAGGAATATTATCAAGTAATATATCACCACCGGCTACATTGGTAAATGTGTGATGCTGGATATTATGACGAATATTCCACATATAAGAACTCATTCCCACCATATCACCGAGATAAGCTGCCGCACGGTTATAGGAAATATTTCTAAAAAGAACTTTGTGTGAGGCATCATGAACAATATTAAAAACGATCATTACAGCTGTAAGTCCCATTATCATGACTAATAAAATTGATAATATTGTATTAAGATTACCACTGAGTAAAAACATGTAGCAACTCCAATAGACTACAACGAGGAGAAGTCCTTTCATGTAGATACCAGCATTACCAAATCTATTGCCGTCTTTTTCAGCAATGTATTTGTCAATTTTTTTAATAAGTTCACTGAAGAAATCTGAGTTATTTTTTGATTTGAATTTCATATAAGTGTTTTAAGATCAGGCGATCATTTTTTGAGAATTGGAGTGACCGAAATAAACTTCATTTGCTTTTGCGGTAACGCTTTTTTCGGCTGAACCCGCTGTATTAAAAATTCTATCCCACCAGGTAAACGTAACGCCAAAACATTTTTCTGTTTGACCAAAATGATGTCTCATGTGAAATTTCTGCAAGCGACCTAACCATTTTGCCGCCCAATGTTTATGTAACCACATATGCATATATCCGTAGATGGCAAAACCGCTTAAAATTCCAGCAGGCAGAAATAAATAATTACTGAATAAAACACTTGACCATATAGCCAAAATTGCAATTGAAGTAATTATTAATCTTCTTAAATGACTCGTTAATATTTTTCCAGGATTGCTGTGGTGAACGAAGTGATGACTTTTTTGATTCTGGCTACTTTCTTTTTTGTGCATGAGAAAACGATGAACAAAATATTCGATAAAAGTCCAGCAAAATAAACCGCCTGCAAATGCAAGAGCCTGGAATGTCCAGTGTGTATTTATAAGAAAAAAAAGTGTAGTGGTTGGAGGCACAGTTACTACGCCAAAGAACAAAAGGCAAACACCCGCAGGCACAGGTTTATTTCTAAGTTTGTAATAACTGAGTAAGCCTAACATATAAAATATCATATAGCTGTTTTTAATGGGTGAATAGAAAATGTGACCGGACTTTTTATCGCCCTGCTTTGCTTCATACTTCTGTCAGTAAGTAATTCTTTGAACCATTTTGGAAGAAGTTTATCTAAAAGCATAAAGAGCCTGTTCCAAAATCCGGGAATGATAACTTCTTTTTTTGCAAACATTCCATCTATTGCAATTTTGGCCACATCTTCGGGGTTCATTACTGACCAACGCCCCATTCCTTTCATGCTTTTATTTTGAAGGATCAGCATCGGTGTTGTGTTCATTCCGCCGGGGCAAACTGTACTTACAAAAACATTTTTACATTTTAATTCCCGTCTTAAACTTTTTGAAAAAGCAATTAAGTACGATTTAGTACCGCCATACACACCTTTTTTGGGTAAATAAAAAAAACTGGCAAGGCTTCCAACATTCAGGATATATGATGGTGAATTTTTTTCAAGTGTTTCAAGAAAATAATGTGTAAGAAGGGTAGGGGCTACAACATTTAGTTCTATTTGTTTGTGATAATACTCAGCGTCTCTTTCTTCAAAGTAATGAGTACCACCCAGACCAGCATTATTAATAAGCACAGTCAACTGCAGATCTTTCTGATTAATCTCCTCAAAAAGCCGGTGACATTCATCTTTTTTTGAAAGGTCATGTTCGAAGAATAAAACACTTACATTATAATTTCTTTCAATGAAACAAGCAAGGTTACTTAAACCTGAGCCTGGTAGCGCAACAAGTATCAGATTCATATTGCGGCTTGCACATTCAAGTGCCAGGGCTTTGCCAAATCCTTCGCTGGCGCCTGTTATCATTGCAAAATTTTTGTTACGCATAATTTTTATTTTTAAGGTGAAGAATAGTTTTTTGTATGCCTTCGGCAAATGGTGTAATTGAATAACCCAGTTGCCTGATTGCTTTATTACAACTCAATGCACGGTTTTGTGCAAGACGGTCAATAACTTTTGGTGAGATATGTGTTTCTTTTTTTAAAAGACCACAAACCACCATGTGAATAAAGCTCCAGATCTTTATCAGGAATGTAGGAATGCGAATCAGCCTTATTTTTTTGCCTGCTCTTTGTTTTATCGTTTGAAAAAATGATCTGTAAGAAAGATTCTCGCCGCCAAGAATATATTTTTCGCCACCTAATCCTTTTTCCATTGCCAGGAAGTGACCATTCACCACATCATCAACAAATGCATAATTGGCGACAACACTGTCACATGAAGGAACAAATGCAAGCCGCATTGATAAAATATTTTTTAGAAGCACATTCATCGTATTGCCATTGCAATCATGTCCCGGGCCATAAACTCTTGGCGCTGCAACGATGACTGCAAACAATCCGCGACGGCAGTATTCTTTAACCAACTCTTCAGCCCAATGCTTTGAAATTTCATAATCATTTTCAAATGCTGCAATACGGGGATCATTTTCATTCATTGGATATTTTCCGGATGGTCCGATGACTGCTCCTGAACTTGTGAATACAAATCTTTTTACACCTGATGCCAGCGCTGCATCCAGCATATTGCGGGTGCCTTCCACATTTACTGAATAAAAAATACTGTTGTCTTTTGCTGATAGTTTAGCAATAGCAGCTGCATGTATTACTTTGCTGCATCCCTGCATTGCAGTTATCACAGATTCTTTATCGGTAATATCTCCTTTGAACTTAATAATATTGGGGTGCACCGGTAAAAGCGGTGATTGCATATCTCTGACAAGAATATGAACCGTATAATTCCTCCTGACTGCTTCCATTACCAGATTATAACCAATATACCCGGTGGCTCCTGTTATTAAAATTTTCATGACCATGATTTTTTTATGAGTGACTTGTTTTTTATCAATAATGTGATCTCGTTACTTAATGCCAATGAAAGGTGGATGATGATGGCAGGCCAAACAGAATGGTAATAAATGCTTACACTGCACAGAACGATACCCATCAGCACTGAGCCATATCTTTCTTTTTTATCAAACCAATGAACCAATACATATAAAATGAGATTTACAATAACAGCAGTAACAACGCCAACATCTTCGATCATTATAAACAACACAGCACCACGAAAGAAAAATTCATACACGATCAAAAAGATGGTACGGATCAAAAGAAATGATAGTGTGAGAGAAAACGGAAGAGAATCATTAAAGATATTAGTAGCGGACAATTGCTTTAATTCGGATAAGGTACCAACGATAACTGCCAATGCTATCAAGACCCATACAATCAGATCATATTTATCCCAGTCAGGTGTGATGATCCCGCCATCAACATTTCTTTTTACGAAAAGAATTGCGCCACCCAACCCAAGGAAAAATATCCCGGCAACTAAACGAGCCATCAAAGTTCCAGGCTCACCTTTGCCTGATAAAACATCTTTTAATTGCCCGCTGCCATTTTTGTACCCAATGGTGATTGCTAAAAAGAACAGCGAGTAATAAAAGAATATTGATCCGTATGTGATTATATAACCCAGCATAAAATTGTTTTTATGATTTCAATTCAATGGTTGCCCTGTATAAACTATGATGTACTTCCACTCTTGAACATACGCCATTTGTATAGAAATATTCACTGTAGTTGCCATCAGGGAATTTTATTTTATAATGATGCTCAGCGATCTTCTGGATATCAAGTTGTTTTTGGAAATTATCCGAGTAAACTTTTAAAATATTAACAGGCTCACAGATATAAATGTTAAGCATATTGTAACGTATCGGGTAATTGTTCAGCGTTTCTGTTTTACTGCCTTTATATACAGTATAAGAATTGCCGTTTGCTTTGGTTTTTTTATCAATTTTTACATTACCATTCAACTTGCGGTAAATGGATGACCAGGTCATAATGCTGTCATCATAAATAGCTTCTTCTTTTGCTTTTGCTTTAAAGTTGAAAATGAAACGGGTGTTGACTTCTGACTCCAATGTGAGCACAGTCCGGTTGCCTGCTATACCTTGAGTGAAATTGATGGCACCAACTATATCACCGTTTCTTTTTATACTGTATTCTAATTTCTTTTGCTGTGCCTGTACACTGATCGCTATGCTTAGCAGAACAAGCAGTGATAAGTTCTTTAGTTTCATAAATCAGGTTTTTAATTTTTAGGTATAGCTATCCCGTTCCCGGCATTTGCTGAGTTTGCGGGGTAGTTATTGTATTGTCTTAAATGAGCTGGCTGTGCTTAACGCTTACAAAATGTTATAAGCAAAACTGAGATAGTACATTCCTCCTATATATGGATTTCCAAATCCTGTTTGATAATAATTGTTTGTGATATTAGCGCCACCAAGTTTTATCATCGATTTTATTTTAGGGAATTTATAGTTTACCTGTGCATCCAAAGTTGCAAACGCTTTTACTGTTCCATCGACATGGCCGCCGCCTTCATAGAAGAAATCATCCTGCCAGCTGAAATTTATATTGAAGCCGATTCGTTTTGCTTTGCCTAATTCACTATGGCCAACGCCTGCATTCAGCCTGTATTTCGGAGAATTAAAGCCAGCCAAAAATCCAGTGGGAACATTTGTAAGATTATCAGTAAATGCATTAAAGAAACAAAATAGTTTGTTTTCCATTTTATAATCAAAACTGATACCGGCACCCCAGGCTTTTACTTCAGTTTCGCTATTGGTTACAATGGAGTAAATTTTATTATTGTTGGTAGGCTGAATTAAAACAATACGGCCTGTAAAATCCTGGTATTTGCCAAAATATGCATACACATCAACCAGGAATTTGTTTTGATAACTTGCCCGGTAACCAATTTCAAATGAACGCATACTTTCTGGTTTTAATTTTTTATATACAAATGGCGTTGTTGTGGGAGGAGTATATACAAATGTTGGATTTACTTTCACGTTCATGTGATCAAGGACCCAAGGCAGTCCACCAAGTAATTCATAGGTGCCGAGGTTAAGCCGTATCCATTGTTGCTGGGTAGTGGGAAATTTATAGGCTGTTTGATAAGACATGCGGATATTATGTCCTTTAGCAACATTGATCAATGCAGTGAATCGTGGTGTAAATTTTCCATCAAAGTTTTCATTCTTATCATAACGGCCGCCGGCAGTTACAGTAAGTTTATCTTCAAACAATTTTTTTGATAGCTGGGCATAGCCTCCCCACTCATTTATTTTAATAGGCCCATTGGGTTCATAAAACAATGTATTTTTTGAATCAAGAATATATTTCTTCACATTGCCGCCTATGATGAGGTCAGCAAATTTTATTTTGTCTTTAAAACTGTATTGTCCTTCGGTTTGCCACATTTGTGATGTTTCTTTAAATAGACCACCACCGGGTATTGGTGTTTTTCTTACTGCGTCAAATAGTTGATTGAATTGCGTACTTCCTGCAACAGGTCTGCCCTGGTCGGCAAATCCTCTTCCGCTTGTATGAAGCTGTGGTGCAGCCGCAATGACGGCTGCTTGTGCCTGTGCCGGAGTTCCACCATTACTAATTACACTATTATAGATTTGAATCGCCCCACCGGCAAATACAGCACCATATTGCGGGTACCAGCTTCCGCCTGGATTCGAAGGGTTATAACTTCTTTTCCAGCCTTCATTAAGAATTTGTGCTGTGATGCCAAGACTGTAAGCTTCACCTGCATCTTCTTGTGTGGTGTAGCTACGAAGAAACCAATTTTTATGTCTCAATTCAACTTTATATTGGCTAACTCTTATACCCTTGAACCCATAACGGCCATTGCCAGAATAAACAGTATTGCCTTTGCCCCAATGCCCTGCAATTATCGCTTCTATTTTTTCAGAAAATTTATAATGTACAGCGCCATTAAATTTCAGATTTTTGGTTTTTGGATCAATCAAAGTTTCTTCGTTATACCCGGTACGTGAAGCCATATATGGTGAACCCATAAAAGGCTGAAGGGCAGGATGAGCACCTCCCGCACCAAAGAATGGACGTAAGTCAACACTTGTTTCGTCTCCGTACACATTCACACCATCATAGTTGGGGTCTGATTGTCGATTGCCTGGAATCACATTTCCATTAGCGCCAACTCTTTTATAATTGCTGCTGTCATTGGCCAGCCAATCCGTTGCCTGCATATACTGGACACCAATTTTAAATGCCAGTTTATTATTGAAGCTTTTTGCCCAACGCAAACTATAATCATAATAACCATTCACTTTATCTCTTTGCTCTTTGCCAATATCAGTCAAACCAGTTCTTAATTGTAAAGAAAGCCCGGGTGATTTAAATGGACTTTTGCTGTTTAAAATAATCGTGCCATTTACACCTCCGGGTCCGTATAGACCAGATGATGCTCCGGGGAGTATTTCTATGCTCTCAACATCCAGATCAGTAAGACCAATAAAATTCCCTACAGGAAAATTAAGAGCCGGCGCCTGGTTGTCCATTCCGTCCATAAACTGATTGACACGACTGCTGCCGCTGCCATTAAACCCTCTTGTGCTATAGGTTTTGAAATTCATACTTGAGTGTGTTACAACTAATCCTTTTTTAAGCAACGGTAGATCATAAAGGGTGCCGGTGGCATTTACGATTTCTTGTTTCCCTACCCGTTCAAAAGAAATAGGTTGGTTGATTATTTTACCTATGATCCTGCCATCACCGCCTGCATTAACGGTTACCTCCTCGAGTGTTTTTTCATTTGGGGTTAAAATGATAGATATATCATCCGAACCCGCTATTGATACTTCTTTATCATCATACCCGATTGAAGTAATCAGCAACACGGCAGGAAACGAAGCGACTTTGAAACTGAATTTGCCTTGGACATCAGTTTGGGTTGCCTCCCTGGCATTTTTTACTTTGATGGTTACAAAGGGTAGTGGTTCATTTTTTTCGTTAGTTACTTTCCCTGTTACTGTTGTAGTTTGGGAAAAAATAACCTGGCCAAGCAAGCTGATCAACATTGTTGTCAGAATTATTTTTTTCATGATCGGTGGTTTTTAATTATATAATCTGGTTGATAATTTATTTTCAAAAAATCAGTTTTCACATACACACATTGTAAAGAAGTAGGGATCAATTGACGTGTCATGTTCAGCAATCACGGGGGTAGCGCCTATGTTTATGTACAGAAAGTTTTTACCCGAGAGCACTTGCCATAAAAAACTATCGCATTTAGGATATAAGCTACCAAGAATTTCTGGAAAGATTTCATAAAGTATCCCGTTCCAGCAGGCTTTTTCCAGTTCTTCTATTGCCGAAAGCTTTTTTTCCCGGTTATTTTGTTCGGTGCTTGTAAGTTGCTTGTTGGCTAAACCGGTGTTTGCAAACAAGAGTATTTCGTAGTGGTGGTTTGTCTGTTTCATATTTTTTATTTTTTCATACTGCCAAGCTACTACCACGAATAGGGTATTTATAATTGAATTTTGCATTAACAAACCCCCGATTTGCAATTTATGCAACCGGCCTTGCCATTTAATTTTCAGATTTCTGTTTTCTAAGAATTAGTAATATTGAAAGTTATGAGTTGCAGATTTTGCAAAAAAGGGTCTTTTAACGGGAGTGGGAATAATATAGAATCGGGAATTTTAAGCTAACTTTTCAATATAAAGTTGCAAAATGTGCTTTAAGAGCTAACCAATTACGAACTCTCAATGCCCGGCTACCAATCACAAGAATTTTTGTTCCAGCGAATTAAGGAACTTTTGCCACCTCATGCCTCTTTGGTGGACGAGGTAGCCAACATAATACATGTAAGTAATGACAGTGCCTATCGACGTATTCGGGGTGAAACGCCGCTTGTGCTTGACGAGGCAAGAGAGCTCTGTGCTCATTTTAAATTATCGCTTGACCAGATACTGAATGTACAAGGTGGCGGCGTCATGTTTCAGAACGTGAGGATCAATACAAAAAATTACAGTTATGCAAAATACCTGACTGATATTATCAAACAGGTGGAGTATGCGACTAGTTTTATTCATAAAGAAATTATTTACCTGACCAAGGATATGGCACTGTTTCATAATTTTTATTACAGGCCATTGATTGCATTCAGGTATTTTTTCTGGATGAAATCTATTGTACAGCATCCTGATTTTGCAAATAAAGAATTTGAGTTTAATTTTTTGCCGGAAGATATAGAGAACCTGAGCCGGGAACTTGCTACTGTATATTGTAAAGTTCCTTCAGTAGAAATATGGAATACCGAATGCATTAACTCTGCAATTTCACAAATTGAGTTTTACAAAGAGTCAGGTTGGTTTGCTACATCGTCTGATATAAAATCGATCTATGAAGCATTGGAAGAATCAATAGTTCATTTGAAAGACCAGGTGGAACACGGTTGTAAATTTATGCCTGGCGAAAACCCGGAAACAAAGAAATCAAACTTTCGTTTTTTTTATAACAGGATCATACTTGGAGATAATACCGTGATGGTGGTTACGGATAAAGTAAAAACAACTTTTATCAACTACGATGTGCTCAACTATATGTTTACGAGGGATGAAAACTTTTGTAACCCCTGCTATGAAGATCTGTATAATATGATGAAGCGTTCAACACTGATCAGCCAGACAAGCGAAAAACAACGCAACATATTTTTTGGCATTATGCTAGGTAAAGTGCAGGACAGAAAAAAACGATTATAAAATGCAGGAGCTATGAATATAAACGAAATTCAACAACAGATTTTCCAGCTTATCAAAACAAAATTACCCGCTGAAGCATCGGTAGCTGACGAAGTAGCCAAACTTCTGAACATCAGCAGCGACAGTGCTTACCGCCGCATAAGAGTAGAAAAGCAAATTACTTTTGAAGAATTATATGTGTTGGCAAATCATTTCAAAATTTCGACCGACCAGTTAATGGGAATTAGCACCGGCGGGATGTTGTTCCAGGGAAATTTTGTTAATGAAAAAACCTACGGGTTTGAACAATACCTGACAGGGATGTTGCATACAATGGCCTATTTCAACAGCTTTAAAAATAAAGAACTCTACCAGTCCTGCAAAGACATGCCGCTGTTTCATCATTTCCATGTAAGGGAGTTTGCAGCTTTCAAATGGTTTTTCTGGCTCAAAACATATCTTCAATTTCCCGGTTTCGCCAAAAAAAAATTCATGTTCTCCGATTATCCTGACGACCTTTTTAAATTGGATCAGCAGGTTTTAGGAATGTATAACCAGCTTGCAAGCCGTGAAATATGGAATATTGAAAGTATGAGCATTTTTTTCCGGCAAGTGGAATTTTATCGTGATGGCAATGTGTTTGAATCAGATGAGGATGTTTTAAAACTATATGAAGCGCTGGAAAAAATATGGGACCATCTTGAAAACCAGGCAGCCTTAGGTTATAAATATAAAATGGACGATCCGGAACGAAAGACTTTGGGTGAATATAAAATGTATTTTAATGAGGTGTTATTGGGTGACAATTCATTACTTGCAGTCACCGATAATGTAAAAATGGCTTTTATAACCCATACCACTTTTAATTTTATGATGACAAGAGATGTTGGTTTTACAGAGAATATGTACAATCACATGCTAACGCAAATGAAGCGTTCTACCCTTATCAGTGAGGTGAGTGAGAAAGAAAGATCCCGTTTTTTCCGGATTATCAGGGACCGTATTCAAAAACGCAAGGAAGCTTTAGCGGTTTAATGTTATAATTTTCAAAAGAAGTAATTCTCCCTTCTTCCGGTAGATTTTTTGAGATACTTTTGAATTACTATGAAACAATTTCTACTTCTTCTTTTAGCAGCATTTATTGTCGTCAACTCTGATGGCCAATCTATTTTCGATAAAGCTAAAAAGACACTTAATAAGAATAAGTCAAACGTAACTGAGGAAGAAGCCGGCTCAGGTGTTAAAGAGGCTTTGAACAATGGTATCTCATCGGCAGTTTCTTTTCTTAATAAGCCTGATGCATTTTTTAAAAATGATCTTTACAAAGTCTTACTTCCTCCCGATGCAAAAAAAATGGAAAAAACCTTGCGGGATATAGGTATGGGTAAAATGGCTGATGATGCAATTGAAGCAATTAACCGTGGCGCTGAAGATGCAGTGGGTTTTGCCACCCCAATTTTTGTAGATGCAATAAAAGAAATGACGGTAACCGATGCATTGAAACTTGTTACAGGCGGAAGGAATTCAATTACGGAATTTTTTAAAGCCAAGACATCTGTTAAGTTAAAAGAAGCCTTTATGCCTGTTATCAATAAGTCACTTGAGAAAACAAATGCTACAAAATATTATGGTGATGCTGTAGCCAGGTATAATAAAGTTCCTTTAGTTAAAAAAATGAATCCTGACCTGGCCGATCATGTGGCTGAAAAAACTTTGTTTGCATTGTTTGACAGGATCGCTGTGGAGGAAGTTAATATCAGAAGTAATCCTGCTGCCAGAACATCTGATTTGTTGAAGAAAGTGTTTGGCGGTAAATAAGATAGAAGGACAAAAAATTTATGACCCGGCAATAGCCGGGTTTTTTAATTCAATGCCAGCAACACCTGCCAGACTTCATTCACTTTTCCTTCATTCGGTACTTTTTATTAAGGGGAAAAGACCAGCCAGTTGGCAAACCGTAAAAAATTAAAGATTTGATTTATTAAGGTTATAAAGTTTTCCGTAAACCAAAATATAATTTAGCCGTTGGTTGGTACCGAAATCAATAATTTTATTCTATGAATTTTCTGAATGAACAATTACAACCCGGCCAGATACCTGATGCAATGCAAATAAACTGGCAGCCTGTTGAAAAAAATTATTTAAAAGTGCTGCGTCTGCAATGGCTGATTGTTTCAACCGTTATATTAATCGTTGCGGTAGTTTTAATAGCACTTATAGCAGAGTTCCGGAAATTGCCCCAGCTATTATTAATTACTGCTGCGTGGTTATGCGTTATTCTTTTCTATTTTTTTATCCAGGAAAAATCCTTTCGCCATCTTGCTTATGCAGTACGTGAACACGATATCCTTTATCGCCATGGCTGGATAGTACAGCATATGATTGCCTGCCCGTTTAACCGCATTCAGCATTGCAGTGCCGATATGGGCCCGCTGGACAGGAGATATAAACTTTCATCGCTTACAATATTTACAGCAGGAGCCAGCGGCGCTGATTTACGCATTGCAGGTTTGAAAGAATCAGATGCACAGAACCTGCGTGAATTTATTATGCATAAAATTAAAACGGATGAACAAAGCGGAAATTGACTGGTCGGTATCGCAGAGACAAGGTGGGTCGGCACTGTTGATAATCATTCTAAAAACCATTATTGATCTTGTTAAAAATATCTGGCCGTTTGCAATCGCCATATTGTTAACTGGTAAAAGCAACCGCTCTGATAAACTCGAATGGTTCCTGATTCTTTTTTCATTTATAGTATTGGTACGTTCACTGTTAGAATTTTATTTTTTCAGGTTCCAGATTATCAAAGATGAACTCGTAATCCACAAAGGAGTTTTTACAAAAAAAATAATTGTACTGCCATTGGAAAAAATAATTGCGGTGCATATTGACCAAACCTGGCTTCACCAGTTATTAAGTTCAGCAAAGGTTTCGTTCGATTCTGCAGGGAGCATAAAAACCGAAGTAGTGATTGATGCGATTCCTTTAACCAAAGCAGAATCACTGCGGCAGTTTATTACGGAATCAAAACCGCTGCCAGGAATTGAGGAAAGCAAAACTAAAGTTCAACCTTATGTTCAACCCATCATTTCTTTATCGGCAAATGATATATTAAAACTTTGCATTTCAGCAAACCATATAGAAGGATTGTTCATACTGATTGCATTTGGGCTTTCTGTTGTTTATAACATCAGTGAGGCAACCGGCAAAGAAACTACCGGGTTACTCTCATGGGTATATGAAAGAATAGATACCAACACTGTTTCCGGAATTTTATTTCTTGGTTTTGCACTGTTACTGGTTTCAATTACAGTTTCAATCATACTTGTATTGCTGCGGTATTCCAATTTCAGAATAGTACGTTCAGAAAAAGGGTTCAGCATCCGCAGCGGTTTGATAAATACAAAAGAAAAGCTGGTGCCATTCCGGAAAATTCAGTATTTGTCGTGGAAGGCAAACTGGCTGCGTGAAAAAATGGGAATATTCCTGTTACATTTTCATGCCGCAGGGACCCTTGAAATAAAAGAACGAATGGAAGTAAAAGTGCCGGTTACACAAAAAAGGTTTATTACTGAGATCCTGAAAGACTATCACGATTTGCTGCCGGTAAAAGAATTGAAACCATTGCGTGTTGATAAAGCATATATAACCAGGAATATTTTATTGCGGGGTATCCTGCCTTCTGTTGTTTTTTTTATCTTTTTTTGGTTTAATATTTCGTGGACTGCATCCTGGTTTTTCCTGCTTATTCCCTATGCCGCATTCACCGGCTGGTTGTTCTGGAAAAAATTCAGGTTATGGGCCATACCAGAGGCGCTTCAGATTAAAAAAGGAATATTTGGTATTGAAAAATCAATTCTTATCTGGAATAAAATTCAATCCGTTCAATACAGCCAGTCAATTTTCCAGCGCAGAAAAAAACTGGCTACGCTGAAACTGTTTACTGCCGGTGGCGTGGTCAATATACCATACATCATGCATGAGGAGGCCATGAAGATTTATAATAATGCACTTTTTAAAATAGAGTCAGAAAACAAACCATGGATGTGATTAAGTAGCTGCCAGCAAAACCTGCCAGGCTTCATTCACTTTTCCTTCTCCCAATAGTTTTTTTGCATAAATATGCAATTCCTTTTCCATCTCGTCCGGATTGATAGAGTAATAAAGAATAATCTCTTTCAGGTGTGGATCTTCAAATGAAGGATCAATGATGGGGTATTCATGAACATTGGCCAGCTGCCCTAAATTATTACCCGTAAGTATTTTACTGGTTCGGATTGATTCGGGCAATGCATCAATTCCAATTCCAAGCTCAGTATTTGGTTTTGGTACAATAAATAAATTTGTTTCATCCACTTTACAATACCAGTCGCCACCCAGCCTTGCTACATGATGTATTTTACGCTGATCTATTTTTCCATTATTATCTAACAAACTATCATCTATATGCAGTTTGAGTACTTCGCAAATCACAAGATTACCTGCACCTCCTTCATTTCCCAAAGGTTTTACTTCAATTACCTTACACTCCAGCTTTACTTTGCTTTCTTTAACCATCGGAGGCTTAACTAATGTAGCCGGCTCAGCAGTAAAACCTGCTTTTGCAAACTCATTTACTTCTTTCGGGTATTCACAACTTGAAAGTGAAACCTGGTGAACCATATCATAGGTAACAATATTTATAACTACTTCAGGAACTTCCATCACATTTTCCAAAGTATGTTTTGTTGTGTTATCTCTAACTCTTCTCGATGGAGAAAAAATTACAATTGGGGGATTGGAAGAAAACAAATTGAAAAAACTAAATGGACTCAGGTTCACATTACCTGCTTTATCAATTGTTGATGCAAAGCATACAGGCCTTGGCGCTACTACATGTTGTAAGTAATATTGTTTTTCAGCAGTCTTGAGGTCTTTTAGATCGAGTATCATATTTGCAAAACTATTCCGACGTCTGACTTCTTACTTTTATTTTCTTTCTCTCGAGAATACTCCAGTCATTCTCTTCCGCCACAATTGTATTACTTAATTTTCCCAGCCCATCAATTTCCATTTCTACAACATCATTTGGCTGGAGCCATTGTTCAGCATAATTGGGGTCATTTAATTTTCCAGTTCCATTCAATTCTAAAAAACAACCAGTGCCAACAGTTCCGCTGCCAATTACATCACCGGGGAAGAGATCAACACCATACGATGCTCTTTCAATGATCTCAGCAAATGTCCAATCCATATCAGCAAGATTTCCTTCACTTACCTGCACAGCATTTACCCAACACTTCATTGAAAGATTCCAGCTTTTGCCAACATGATTTTCTTTGCATGGTACAACAAATTCTTCCAGTTCTTCCAGCGTTACCAGCCATGGCCCTATAGCAGTTGAAAAATCTTTTCCTTTTGCCGGTCCGAGGTTCAATAACATTTCTTCCATCTGTAATCTTCTTGCACTCAGATCATTCATGATCATCAGCCCGCCGATATATTCATCAGCTTCTTCTGCTTTAATATTTCTTCCATGTTTGGAAATAACAATTGCCGCTTCAAGTTCAAAATCCAGTTTTTCAAAATGATCAGGCATGCAACGAACATCACCCTGCCCCTGTATGCTATGATGATTGGTGAAATAAAACACCGGGTACTGATCAAACTCGGGTATCATTTCCACTTTGCGGTTCCTTCTTGCAGCCGCCACATGTTGCCGGAATGCATAACCATCGCGACAAGAACTTGGATATGGCACCGGCGCCAGCAATTCAACCTGGCTCAATGGTATTCCTTTGCTGCTGATCCTTTCTCCTTCACGCAACATCATTTCTCCCGCCTGCGCCACCGGGTATGATTCTTCCCAATAATTCAGAAACAAACCCATGCTGTTTGGTAAGTCAGGATGCAACACCTCCATATCATAAACAAGGTCATCGATCAATATGCCTAACCTGTCATGACCATCTTGTAAGTAAGAAACTAATTTCATTGAATAGGTATTTAATAGCGCAAGATAATTTTTATTATTAAGTCGGCTGAAGGAATTCTATTAAGCTTCCGTTGCGTCGCACTCTTGTACGCCTGGTAATTCTATTCGGCACAATTCGTAACTTGAGTTATGAGAATAAAACTCAGTATTGCATCTATTATTCTATTTGCTTTTACGCAAAAGCAGGAAGAAACAAAATCATGGATTCGCATTAATCAACTTGGATATCAGCCAGGCAGAGTTAAAGTAGCAGTATGGTGCAGCAAAGAACAGTCAGTAGTCAACAATTGGCAATTGGTTGATGCAAATACAAGCAAGATCGTTTTCAGTCAAAATGCAGGAAAAGCATTCGGCGCTTACGGGCCCTTCAAACAGACTTATCGCTTTAACTTTTCATCCTTTAAAAAACCCGGAAGATATTTTTTACAAGCCGGAGCAACAAGATCACCAGAATTTGAAATAGGAGATGATGTTTACAAAGGGGCCGCCGATTTTTGTTTGCGATATATGCGTCAGCAACGAAATGGATTCAATCCTTTTTTAAAAGACAGTTGTCATACACATGATGGTTATGTGTTGTATGGCGAAAAAGCAGGAATAAAAGACAGCACACATATTGATGTTGTTGGTGGTTGGCATGATGCAAGTGATTACCTGCAATACAGCGCTACTTCTGCCAATGCAACTTATCATTTACTTGCAGCCTACAGAGATTTTCCAAAAGTGTTTACTGATGAAAAATCAGCCAATGGCCTGGATGGAAAAAATGGAATGGCTGATGTACTGGATGAAGCAAAATGGGGATTGGACTGGTTATTAAAAATGCATCCTCGGGAAGACTGGATGTTTAATCAACTCGGGGACGACCGTGATCATATCAATATGCGCATACCCAAATTAGACTCTCAGTATGGAAAGGGATATGAACGACCGGTGTATTTTGTAAGTGGTGAACCGCAGCAAAGAGGAAAGTTCTTGAATAATACAACAGGTACATCTTCTACAGCAGGGAAGTTTGCAAGTGCATTTGCATTGGGTTTTGAAATATTTGGAGATAAGAAACACTACATTGATGTTATTACAAAAAAGGCAGAGAAAAAATTCGGTGATTCATTATTTGAAAGAGCAGTGTCAGCATTCAGTTTTGCTCAACTTAAATTAGGTAATACACAAACGGCCTCTGTTCGTTCTCCCTATATTTATGCAGAAGATAATTGGGTGGACGATATGGAACTTGCAAGTGTGGCTATTTCAAATATGACAAAAGGGTGGATTACCCATTTAGGGCTTACTATTCCAGAAGCTATTAACTATGCCTTTCAAGAACGAATAACTCCATGGCTTGCCAGCGATACAGCAAAACATTATCAATGGTATCCTTTTATCAATATCGGCCATTATGAGTTGGCAAAAATCTTAAAAGGTAAACCAAGAGATACAATCGTCGGTTTTTATAAAAAAGGAATTCAACTCGTCTGGAACAAAGCAAAACAAAATGCTTTCTACCGCGGCATTCCATTTATCTGGTGCAGCAACAATCTTACAACTTCATTTGCTATTCAATGTTATTGGTACAAACAGCTAACCAAGGATAAAACTTTTGATGAACTGGAGCAAGCAAACTTCGATTGGCTCTTTGGTTGCAATCCATGGGGCACCAGTATGGTTTATGGTTTACCATCATGGGGCGATACTCCTGTTGACCCGCATTCTGCATTTACACATTTAAAAAATTATCCGATAGATGGCGGTTTGGTAGATGGCCCGGTATACGGAAGTATTTATAATAATCTTATCGGCATCAAACTTTATCAGCCCGATGAATATGAAACTTTCCAAAGCGACCTTGCAGTTTATCATGATGACTATGGTGATTACAGCACCAACGAACCAACAATGGATGGAACGGCTTCATTAATTTATTTACTTGCTGCGAAGGAGGCAGAGAGTAAACCAAAAAAGCAATAGCCTCCGGAAAAGGAGGCTTCTCTTATAGTTACGGAGGCATCATTCGGGGAGATTCTACAAAGAAAAATATTGCATTGGTATTTACTGGTCATGAATTTGCCGAAGGCGGCGAATTCATAAATAAAACTTTACAGAAGCAAAAAATTAAAGCCTCTTTCTTTTTTACCGGCGATTTTTTCCGGAATCCGGCATTTACAAAGATCATTGTTGATCTTAAAACCAATAAGAATTATATCGCTCCTCATTCTGATAAACATCTTTTGTATTGCGACTGGACAAAAAGGGATAGCCTTTTAATATCAAAAGATACTTTTTCAAAAGACCTGTTGAAAAATTACAGCATGATGAGTCGCTTTGGATTGCACGAAAAAGATGCTCCGTATTTTCTGCCGCCTTATGAATGGTATAATGATACAATTACGGCATGGACAAAGCAATCAGGTTTTAAACTGATCAGCTATACACCAGGCACTTTAAGCCATGCTGACTATACAACAACAAAAGATAAAAACTATCGAAGCAACGAAACCATTTATAATTCCATTACCAATTATGAAAAAGCAAAACCTGCAGGTTTGAATGGTTTTATCCTGCTAATGCATATCGGGGCCGGGCCTGACAGAACAGATAAATTTTATAACAGATTGCCGGATCTGATAAAATATTTGAAGCAAAAAGGCTATCATTTTCAAACAGTTGACGAACTACTAAAAACTGACTAAAATCATAGGACACATTTCACATATTTCTTTACTCACCACTCACTATTCACCATTCGCCATCCTTATCTTTGCGCCAATAAGATTTCGTGTATGCAATTCGAGAAAATTCATAATAAAGGCCAGGCCCAGTTGTTCAGAAACCCTTACCTGGAGATGCTTACAAAAAGCCATCCTCTTGTTATCTGGGGCATGTATATCCCGATCATGGGTATTATGCTTTATCATGCTAATGCCAATCTTTCTTTTGGCTTAACAAGGGTGATACTTACTTTTTTAGGCGGTATGATGTTCTGGTCGCTTTTTGAATATGTAGCTCATCGTTTTTTATTTCATTTGGTAAGCGAAAAACCGCGGCTGCAGAAGTTTGCTTACATACTTCATGGCAATCATCATCATTATCCCCGCGATAAGCAGCGTTTGTTTATGCCGCCGGTGCCAAGTCTTATACTTGCATCAGTAATTTTCGGCATCCAGTTTCTTGTTCTGCGCCAGAATACTTTTATGTTCTTTCCCGGGTTTCTTTTTGGCTATCTTATGTATGGCACTATGCATTATGCTATCCATGCATGGAACCCGCCATTCAAATGGATGAAAGGGCTTTGGAGGAATCATCATCTTCATCATTATAAAAACGAGCACCAGGGCTTTGGTGTAAGCTCCACAATTTGGGATCATGTCTTCGGCACTATGTTCGATCTGAAGAATGAGAAAGAAGATAAAGAGAAAGTGAAGGAGCTGATGTTTAAGAAATAATTTTTTAGCCAGCGATAGTGCTACTATTAAGCTTCCGTTGCGACGCTCCATTCATCATTAAATTCATCATTGGGCACATGCGGCGCAGTTTACCCAGACACTGAGCAAAGCGAAGTGGAAGGGTCGCACTCTTGTACTTTCTGTTCACTACTCACCACTTTTCATTATCTGAAATATCTTCATCCCGCTTGCTATGCTCTTGGCGGGATTTTATTTTCTGTAGTTGTCTTTCAATGATCAGTTCAGCAATGATCTTTCCGGCATCATCACCGGGATTTTCTTTCAGCAGGTATTTAAGTTTCGGTTCATTTACGTCAATCCTGTAAAGAATAGTTACCAATTTTTGAAAATCATGTTGTATCAATTCATTGACATGAAAACTGATTTTTTCTTTCAACTTTTCGAGGGAAATGTTCTCCGGTATATCCATTTCCATGGATTTACGCAAAATGGGAATCAGATCTGTGTTAAATTGCTCCATTAAAATTTTTCAATAGCCCCGAGATTAAACAAAGCAAAATCGTATTTCACCGGGTCGTTTCTATCTAAATTACGCAAAGCTTCGGTCAGCTCCACGGCAGCAAGCCAATTAATATTTTTGGCTTTTAACAATCCCAGTTTTTTTGCCACTCTTGCCACATGCACATCGATCGGGCAAATGAGCTGTGAAGGTGAAATATTTTTCCATAATCCGAAATCAACCCTATTATCATCATTTCTCACCATCCATCTTAAAAACATATTTAATCTTTTACATGTTGATTTTTGTAGGGGAGAGGAAACATGTCTTTCTGTTCTTTTTAAATGCTCAAATGAAAAAAAATACATTCTGAAATTTATCAACCCTTGTTCAGCATTTAATTTCTGAGCTGGGAAAAATGCTGGCTCCAGGGAATTATGTTTTGAAAAATGCTGATGAAGAAATTCAATGAAATAGTAAAGATCATCTTCATTAAATGTCCGGTGCTTAAAACCTTTTAGCTTCTTCAGATCTTTTGCAGAATGGTCTTTTATAAAATCATAAGGCGAATTATCCATTCGTTTCATTAACTCTTTGCTCTTATTGATGATCGTTGTTCTGTTTCCCCATGCAAAGACAGCCGCAAAGAAGCCGGCAATTTCTATATCTTGTTTTTTTGTAAAGAAATGAGGGATCGAGATCGGATCATCTTTAATAAATGCAGGCTGATTATATTCTTTTACTTTACTTTCAAGAAATTCTTTTAGATACTCCCACGTCATTATCCAATTGCTTTATTCAGATCATCGATCAGGTCATCAGAATCTTCAATGCCGATACTTAAACGAATTAACGAATCGCTTAATCCATTTTTAATTCTTTCTTCCCTGGGTATTGAAGCATGTGTCATGGAAGCCGGATGATTAATAAGAGATTCCACTCCGCCAAGACTTTCTGCCAATGAAAAAAGTTTTGTAGATGAAAGAACTCTCATCGCTTCTTCAACACTGTCATTTTTTAAAACAAAGCTGAGCATGCCACCAAAATCCCGCATTTGTTTTTTTGCAACAGCATACCCTGGATGATCTTCAAATCCCGGCCAATATACTTTTCCGATCTTTGGATGCTTTCTTAGCCAATGAGCAATTATTTTTCCATTCTCACAATGAGCTTTCATTCTTACATGCAAAGTTTTTATTCCACGCAATACAAGAAAACAATCCATTGGGCCCGGAACTGCACCGCAACTTTTTTGAATAAAATATAGTTTATCCCGGAGATCAGGACTGTTCATCATTAATGAACCCTGGATAACATCGCTGTGTCCGCCGAGATATTTTGTTACAGAATGCATGACAATATCTGCACCAAGATCGATCGGGTTTTGTAAATACGGTGATGCAAACGTATTATCAACAGCGAGTAAAATATTTTTTGGTTTTGTAACTGCAGCGACAGCAGCAATATCAGTAATGTTCATCAAAGGATTGGTTGGTGTTTCTAACCAAACAAGTTTAGTTTTACTTGTGATAGCTGCAGAAATATTGGAAACATTCGTCGTATCAACATAAATAAATTTGATACCAAATTTTTCAAAAATCTTAGTAAACAAACGATAAGTGCCGCCATACATATCATTTGCGCAGATCACTTCATCACCCGGCTCCAATAGTTTTATGACCGCATCCGTTGCAGCTACACCACTGCTGAATGCCAGCGCATAGTTTGCATTTTCGATTGCTGCAAATGCTCTTTCCAATGCTGTACGTGTCGGGTTTTGACTGCGGGCATATTCATAACCTTTATGTTTTCCCGGAGCTGACTGAACATAAGTGCTTGTTTGGTAGATCGGGGTCATAATTGCACCGGTTGATGGATCTGGCTCTGCACCTGCATGAATATATTTTGTTGCTTCTTTCATGTGTATATTTTATATTTTTTTATTTGGCACATGGAATTCGCCATAAAATTTTCATCGCTGGTTGGTATAATAGCTCGAAAATTTTATGGCTCATTTCATATAAAATTTTAAATGACTGCAAAGATGTGAAATATCAGGCAAATAACTGTTTACCATTCATCATCATCAAAGTTTCACTTAACAAAGGCTTAACTCATGAAATGAGTTTACTTTAATCATGCTTCAGCCAACTGATAGTATTTTTAAACTCTACTTTTTAATGCTTCAGCTGTATTGTGATTTTTTTAATTGCCTTTGCATAATAATTGGTAGTTACCGATAGCAGACAAACTCCTTGCCTTTTGCTTTGATGCTATATAACTTTAATTCAATCAAAAAATTATTAATCAAAAAAGTATAACCATGAAAAAGCTATTTATTTTCTTATGCCTGTTTGCAGCATTAGGCGCTGCAGCATCTGCTCCTCCTGAAGTAAATGAAAAAGTATTAAAAGCATTTAAAGAGACATTTTCAAAAGCAACAGACGTGGTCTGGCATGAAATGCAAAATTCCTTCCAGGCAAGTTTCAAGCAGTCAGCGATCACTACAAGAGCAATGTATGACACCGAAGGCAACTTGCTTCGTACAACCCGTTATTATTCGGAAGAAGATCTTCCTATTCATATACTTTCAAAATTGAAAAAGAAATACTCCGATAAATTAGTGCATGGCGTAACTGAGGTTACCGAAGATGATGAAGTGACATATTTTATAGCTCTGCATGATGAAAAGAACTGGTATATGATTAAGTCTGACAACTGGGGATCTCTTGATGTAACAAAAAAATACAGAAAAGCATAAGCCAGTCATAGTTAGTATTAAATTCCGTGAAAAAAGCAGATGGTCTCGCCTTAGGCGGGACCATTTATTTAAATAAGAACGAAGCTGTGAGATAACGCCAGTCGTAATTAGCTGCTTCATGTGCAGGCTTTGATTCAATATTCTTATTCGCTGTTTCCGGTTTTAGAATTCTTTCATCAATAAGTTTCTGTTTGGCTTCTTTGATCAATTGCTGAACATTGCTGTTTTGCATCCATTGTTGCTGCGGAGGTTCAAAACCGGTTTTATCCCGTCTCCAGGTTATTTCTGCGGGCAGATTATTCTCCATACTTTTTCTAAGCAACCATTTTGTCCAACCATCCCTGATCTTAAAATTTGCCGGCAAAGAAAAAATGAACTCAACTAATTCATGATTTAAAAAAGGCAATCGAACTTCCCTGCTATGCGCCATTGAATTTCTATCAGCATAACGCAGCAACTCTTCAAGCCCATGCATGCATGTATTGAAATATAAAACGCCATTCAGGCTAAAGATCTCAGGTGTGATGTAATAGGCTTCCTTACTTTGAAGCTGGGTGAAATCTTTTGTAAGGTCTTCATGTCTTAAAGCATTTAATAAATATTGTCTCTCCAAAAAAATTGTGGCAAACTCAGGAAATAAAGCAGCAATCCTGTTTTTCCATCCAAAATTTTCAGTTATGCCTGATTCTTTTGCTGCATTCAGTTCATTGCTTGATGATAATTTTCTTTTCCTGAAAAGTTCCTGCCAGTACCATTTATAGTATTTATGATAGCCCGCTAATGTTTCATCAGCGCCCTGTCCATCAAGTAAAACTTTTATCCCTTGTTGTTTTGCCAGCTCATATACTTTATACTGTGCATAAATGCTGGCAGAACTAAATGGTTCTTCCTGGTAGTAAAAAAGTTTTTCAAGATCGTTTTCTAAAGAAGCTGCGCCTGGTGTTGTTGTGAAATGCTGCAAATGATATTTATCCGCTACCAACTTTGCAAATAATGATTCATCTTTTTCAAAACCGGGGAAGACAGAGGAAAAAGCTGTGAGCTGCGAGTTGTGAGCCGTAAGCAATTGCAATGTTGCAATGATGGAAGAGCTATCTAATCCTCCGCTTAAGCTTGTGCCAACTGGTACATCGCTTCTTAATCTTCTTTTAACTGATTGCTGAAAAAGAAAACCGAATTGTTCAATTGCTTCTGCGTCAGTAATTATTTTGTTTTCATTTTCAACTTCAATATCCCAATAATTTTCTATTGAAAGTTGATCATTGGCTGCTGTATATTTTAAAAATGAAGCTGCTGGCAGTTTAGAGATGTTTTCAAAAAAGGTTTCTTCGGGTATGTTGGGGTTATCAACGTAACCGATGGTTAAATAATTAAAAAGCAATTTCAGATTTATTTTTCTTTCGATACCAGCCGCCCACAGTGCTTTCATTTCTGAAGCAAAAATGAATTGTTCCTTATCGGCATAATAAAAGAAAGGTTTTTCGCCAAACCTGTCTCTTGCTGCAAATAATTCTTTCTCTTTTTCATCCCAGATAGCGAATGCAAACATGCCATCAAAATGATCAACACATTCGTCGCCCCAGTGATCATAAGCTGCGGCTATAACTTCAGTATCTGTTTTTGAAAAAAACGAATAACTTTTTTTATGCAGTTCTTCTTTAAGTTCAAGGTAATTATATATCTCGCCGTTATGAATGATCTTATAACGCTGCATATAATGCATTGGCTGATCACCTGCATTACTTAAGTCAATAATAGAAAGACGGCGGTTACCTAAAGCAGTTTCAGTGCTTATCCAATGTCCTTCGGCATCGGGCCCGCGGTGAGCCAATGCATCAGTCATTTTTTTTATTCGCTCTGAAGAGATAAACGAGCTATTATTTGATATTATTCCTGCTATTCCGCACATAAGTGTAAAGTAAGTAAATAAATAGCTGAATAGCGAACAGAACGTACAAGAGTGCCCTTCGCTTCGCTCTGGGTAAACTGTGCAACGGAAGCTGAGCAACAGGCTTAAGCCGGGAGTAAAAATGTGTTCTAAAAACTTACAGGCAATTTTACTTTTACATCATCCCAAAGAAACAGAATCTGAGTGTTTTTGTCAGTGCTTTTTTCAAATGCAATTGTAAAGTATTCAATAGCTGCATTATTTTTTTCTACAGGCACTTCAAATTGCATAATGTCTTTTTGCCTGTTTTGCTGAAGGCCCCAGCTATATAAATTTGAGTTAAGAACAAATGTCCATTTTGTTTCCTGCGGAATGCAGTATAAAATATATCTGCCGGGTTTAATTTTTTTATCCTGAATTGTAGCAGTAGAAAAAAATTCAATTTCAGTAGCTTCATTAGCGCCAAGTCTCCATGGGGAATCATATTTTACAAGGCCATTGAAAATTTTCCTGTTTAGTTTCTGTGGACGGCTATAAATGATTCTCATTAATGGCGGAACCGATGTCTTATCTGTCATTTTTAATAATGGATAGTCGGAAGGGAAATAGATCATATCCATTGGTGAATTATCGGGGATCGTATAATGCGTAATGGGAGGAAGCACTTTTACCGGCGTATCAGCTTTCGAACGGGTATCGTTCACAGCAGGGGTTTTTTCAGGTTCGTTGCAGCTAAAGAATAATGCCAATAGCAATGATGATAAAAGATATTTTTTCATGCTTTCTTTATAAGTTGATTGGCAATGAAACTTTGACTTGTTCCCATGCCATGATTAATGAAAATCCGCCGGCTGTTTTTTCAAACCACATCGACATGCTCTCAACTACATCATTTGTTTTTTCTACCGGCACATCAGTTCGCACTACATCTTTTTTTGAATCGTATTTAAATGCGCCCCATGTGTCGGTGTCTTTATTAACTATCATCGTCCATGTTGATTCATTTACGATAGCATAAAGGGTATAGCGGCCTTTTGAAATTTTCTTTCCACCGATCTTTACATCTTTATAAAACTCTATTTCGGTGGCTTCATTAGCGCCAAACCGCCAAACTTTCCCATACTCCACTAATTCCCCAAAAACTTTTCTTCCTTGTTTTTGCGGACGACTGTAAAGAACCCTTGCAACTAACGGCTCTGTTGCTTTATTCTGAATTTTCAGAACAGGGTAATTGGCCGGATAATAACTAACATCCATGGGTGATTTATCAACTTCAGGAGCTTTGCCTGCCAATTGAGAAAAAGAACATAAATAAGAAATGAATAAAAGAAAAAGAATGGAAGTTTTGCGCATAAACAAGTTTTAAAATGACAAAAATAACAGTTTCATAGTCTATGACGAATTTAAAAGCCGAATCGTTCCCTGCCCGGCTGATTTTATTTTTTGTTTATGTCCAGGCGGGGCTACTCATCAACTTGTTTTAGAAAATTAATAGCCATTGATTTCAAGTCCGGGAAAAATAGCTGGTACAATTTTTTTAATTTATCGTAATGATCAAGAAATAATTGGTAGCCCGTGTCGCTTTCTGTTAAATATTTCGATCTTCTTACCACACCCCCGAGGCTTTTTTGAATCCCCTCACGATACCTGTAATTATATAGCCAGTTATGCGCTTTCATATACGGGTACATCATGGCAAATTTTTCAGGAAAATAATTTGTGTACTGATCAAGCAGGCTATAAGTATTTATTGTAAACAACTTTAAGCTTTCATCCGTAAATTCATTATCATCAAGAGCAAGAAAATGATCATACACTACATCCATTAACGAGCCGCTATAAAGTCTGTAAACAGGCCGAAAAATATCCTTTGCTGCTTTTGTTGCTGAATGTGTATCTGTAAAATGATCTATCTCACGATGAAGCGAAATGCCGCGTTGGATCATTTCGGGATAATCAAATTTTTTCCTGCCTTTTACAAAATCACTGATCATGTTACCAACTAATATGCCGGGCCGATGAAAAGAAAGATATGCATGAGCCAGGTAATTCATAGGCTAAAGATACTTGATAGACGAAAAGATATGTCATTATTAGAGGTATGAAAAACGGTTCTCATTTGTTATAAAAATTTTCACATTTCAACCTCCTGTTTATATACAGGATGAATGGGATCTAATATATGCTGACGGTATTAAAGCCGGATACATGTTCACATTCATATTCTTTCTTTCACCTGAATTAACAATTATACCCGTCAATCACAATTGGCTTGTCGCTGGTTGTAACTAAAAATACCTTTGAATCGTCAAACTAAGACAAAAGCAATTAACTATTAAACCTTAAAAATTCTCTTTACCAATTAAACTTCTGAGATATGAAAAAGATATTATTTGTGTTCGGCTTTTTAGCAATAGTGGGAATAAGTAGTGCGTATCCGAGTGAAAGAGTTTCCCCAAAGGTGCTCTCATCATTTAAATCAGAATTTTCCACCGCAAAAAATGTTGAGTGGGAGACAGGTAAAAATTATTTCAGGGCTACATTTTCGTTGAATGATCAAAGGGTGTTTGCATATTATAGTGTAGATGGAGAATTGATAAGCATAGCAAGATATATCAGCTCTTTCCAGTTGCCGATAAATCTTTTTACTAATCTTAAAAATGATTATAGTAAGTACTGGATAAGCGATCTGTTTGAAGTAAGCAACAGCGAAGGAGTTCATTATTATGTAACACTTGAAACAGCTGATACAAAATTGATGATGCGTTCAAGCAACGGTGGCAGCTGGAGTACATACAGTAAGAATAAGAAAGTATAATAAACAAGTTAGTTTTGGTGTGTGGTAAATTAAGAAAGTCCCCCGGTTAAATCGGGGGGCTTCTTATTTTCAATATCTCTATGAATAACTGTTTTAGTTAATCTCTTTAACACCGAACTCCACCAATCTCCGAATGAGTCCTTTGGACATAATTCAATTGCTTTCGGTGAGTGAGGTCCGTACATTTGATCATCATCCTTCACATTACTTATCCTTCAAATTTTTTTTAAAAAAGTGGACCCTGTCTGCCGACAGGCAGGCATTAAACCTTTGATCATGAAAAAAGCATTAGTTACGTTATTTGTATTTTTTACACTTGGCTTAGCAGCCTCTATTGCAAGTGAAGTTGCGGATGTTGATCCTAGAATTTTATCAGCTTTTAAAAAAGAATTTTCATTTGCACAAAATGTAAAGTGGGACATAAAAGGACCATTTACACAAGTAAATTTTTCTCTGAATGACCAGGGCATTGTAGCCTGGTATAACGCAGAAGCCGAATTAGTGAGCACGGCAAGAAATATTCTTTATATGCAGTTGCCTTTGTCTGTTATCAGATCATTGGAACAAAATTATGCTGATGCAAGTCTTTTTGGTATAGTAGAGATTATTCGCAACGGAGAAACATTTTATCATATTCGTGCAGATAAGAAAAACAAAAAGCTATTACTAAAAGCAACCCCATTTGGAAATATAGAGGTGATAAAAAGAATTAAGTAAACTCAGTTCTTTCATGTGCTGTGGCCCTCCCGATACATCGGGAGGGTTTTTTATGGACGACATTTTTTTTAAATAATATATTTTTGCCACTTGTCTGCCGAAGCGCTTTAATTGCTTTCATCAAAGTAAGCTTATGCGAAGGCAGACTCTTCCGCATTGTCTCACGGTATTGTGATCTGAAGGCGGCGCTAAACTTTTAATCAAAATGAGTAAAGGTCCCGTTTCACAATTCATTCAACATCATTATCGCCATTTTAACGCAGCCGCTTTGGTTGATGCTGCAAAGGGTTATGAAACACATTTATCAGAAGGCGGAAAAATGATGGTAACACTTGCCGGCGCCATGAGTACCGCCGAGCTTGGAATTTCACTTGCAGAAATGATAAGACAGGATAAGATTCATATCATCTCATGCACCGGCGCCAATCTGGAAGAAGATATTATGAATCTTGTTGCACATAGTCATTACAAAAGAGTTCCCAATTATCGTGACCTTACACCACAGGATGAATGGGATCTGTTAGAGAACCATTACAATCGTGTTACTGACACTTGTATTCCTGAAGAAGAGGCATTTCGCCGTATACAGCAACATATTCATAAGCTTTGGAAAGATGCGGATGATAAAGGAGAAAGATATTTTCCGCATGAGTTCATGTATAAAATGTTACTGAGCGGAGTGTTGAAACAACATTATGAGATTGATATTAAGGATAGCTGGATGATGGCTGCAGCGGAAAAAAATCTTCCGATAGTTGTTGGCGGATGGGAAGACAGTACCATGGGAAACATCTTCGCTTCTTATGTAATAAAAAATCAAATGAAAGCCACCACCATGAAAAGCGGGATTGAATACATGGTTTGGCTTGCTGATTGGTACAGGAATAACAGCGGTGGCAAAGGCGTTGGATTTTTCCAGATCGGTGGAGGCATTGCCGGTGATTTTCCAATTTGTGTTGTTCCCATGATGTACCAGGATCTTGAATGGCATGATGTTCCTTTCTGGAGTTATTTCTGCCAGATAAGTGATTCAACAACTTCCTTCGGTTCTTATTCCGGCGCTGTGCCAAACGAAAAGATCACTTGGGGTAAATTAGGAATTGATACTCCTAAATTCATAGTCGAAAGCGATGCAACAATTGTGGTGCCGCTCATATTTTCTTATCTATTGGGATGGTAAAAATTGTTGATAAGAATATTTATGTAACCAGCCGTTGAATTTCGATTTTGCTTCCGTTGCACAGTTTACCCAGAGCGAAGCGAAGGGCACTCTTGTACGACATCAATTCTACTCAACAATAAAACCTTCAGGAAGAATAATCAATGAACGCACTTATTTAAACAAAGAAGTTGAAAAAAATAAGCCCCCGGGTTACCGGGGGTTATTTCATTTATAGAGAAGGTAAGGATTAATGTCTGCGATCACGGCGGTTTTCACGGCGATCTCTAACGTCTTCACGTCTGTCGCGGATGTCTTCTCTGCGATCTCTCACATCTTCTCTCCTGTCACGTACATCTTCAAGACGATCTCTTAAACCACCATCATGTCTCCTGTCAATAACATCTTCCATCCTGTCACGACGATCTTCTCTTCTGTCTCTTACATCTTCACGTCTGTCGCAGAAGTCTTCTCTGCGGTCAAATTTGTTTTCAACCCGGTCAAATCTTCTGCGTGATTGAGCTGAAACATCTGTAAAAACAGATAGTGCCAGCATTAATACAGAACCGATAATTACGGATTTTAGGGCTTGATTAGTTTTCATATTTGTTTTTTTAGGGTTTTCAAATCATTAACGAATATATAGACCAAGCGGTTGCTCTAAGGTTTAATGCAAAAAAAAATCCCGCCTTAGGCGGGACGGAAAAAATATGTAAAAAGAAAAAAGGTCAGGAAAAATGAAGCTCTTTTCTGATTAGTTCAGCTTCCCTGGAGGAGTGAAAACTCGAAACAAGCAATGAAATAATAAATAATTTCTGTATCGAGGTTTCTATCAGCAAATCGCCAATGTTATCGAAAAACACTTCTAACCCCCAAAATCCAATACATATAATCAGTGCAGATAAAATAGAAAAGTATGGTTGTTTGTTGCTGTAAATGGCCAATAAAACTATCACAGCAGCAAGACCGAGATAAACTAAGAAATTCCTTGTTGTAAATGTGGTTTCCGGCATTATCCAAAAAATACCTGCCCCAGCTACAAGTGCTGCTGCACAGATCAATAAAATATTGCGGGTTTTCCGAAGCCGTTTATTTAGTTGTCTCATTTCCTGTGCACGGTAAATCTCGGAATAGTCAACATGATTATCGGCTATTTTTTGGAAAAGGGTCGGATTTTGCTCTGTTTGATTCATTATTTTGGAATGCACATTTAGGACAACGAAATAAATAAAAAATTCTCTCTTTTCTTACTTTTTAATCCGATTATTAAAAAGCCCGTTGACTTTCAAGGGACATATCCCTTTTCAGCATTTCCTCACGGTTTGCCATTTCCATAGCTGTAAAAAATACCAGCTTTGCCCTTTTTTCCATCAGATCGTATTTTATCTTATCGGGAGTATCGGTTGGCCTGTGATAATCCGGGTGAACACCATTAAAATAGAAAATGATCGGAACACCTTTTTGCGCAAAATTGTAATGATCACTGCGATAATAAAAACGATTTGGATCGTTAGGATCATTATATTTTCTGTCAAGCTTCAGTTTTGTATAAGTGCTGTTTACGCTTTCTGTTATTGGTGTAAGATCTGAACTTAGTTTGTTATCACCTATTATATAAATATAATTTGCAGAATCTTTATCCTTCATATAATCATTGCCTATCCGGCCGATCATATCAATATTCAGGTTCACTGTAGTTTTTTCAAGGGGATAAACCGGGTTATTAGAATAATACGCAGAACCCCACAAACCATGTTCTTCACCACTTACTGTCATAAATAAGATACTGCGGCGAGGGCCATTTCCTGCTGCCTTTGCTTTTACAAATGCTTCAGCAAGCTCAAGCACACTTACGGTGCCGCTTCCATCATCATCAGCGCCATAAAAAATGGTAGTGTCATTTCTTTTACCCACATGATCATAATGCGCAGTGATAATTACATACTCATCTTTTTTATCAGTTCCTTCAAGGAGCCCCATCACATTGCTTACATAAGTAGTGATGGTTTTTTTCTGAAAGGAAAGATCAATATTCGCTTTATAGCTTTTTCCTTTTAAAGAACTTGCTGCCATTTTATCAAATACTCCTTTTCCGTCTTCACCCATAATTGACGATGCAATATTTTCAGAAATATAAAATAATTGCGGGCTAAGGGCTGAACGATATCCATTCAAACTCCAATTGCTTTGGGTAATTGCCGGTCTTCTTGGAAATCCTTTCAGGATCATCAGAACAGCAACTGCCCCTTTTTTTGAAGCTGCATCTAATTTGCCAAATGTTCCTGAAGGATTATTTCTTCCTCCTTGTTGTGCCGGTTTATAATCTGCCGGTGTGCCTTCAAGTATAATAACAGCTTTACCGCGAACATCAAGATCTTTATAACTATCCATCTTATCATCTACAATTCCATAACCTGCAAACACTGCTTCTGAAAATGGCAGCTCAGATGTATAGTTACTATTTCCATTCTGATAATCTGTGTTCAATTCATAAGTCTTGCCGTTAACCTTTACTGAAGAGCTTACTACTGAATCACGATACAAAGGATAAGGCAAACGATAGCTGTCACCATTTCCTGGTTTCAATCCAAGCGATCTGAAGTGTTCTTCAATATAATTCCCTGCTTTTTCAAGGCCTGGCGAAGGTGTATCTCTTCCTTCCATATCACCCGAAGCAACGATGTAAAGATGCTTTTTAAGATCAGCAGCCGTAATAGAATTGCCGCTCTTTTCAAGTGTTTTGTTTTTCTTTTGAGCAACGACGGTAAGAAGTGGAAGCAACGCAACCAATAGTAACGTAGTTTTTTTCATTTGTTTATTTTTTATTGTCTTTTGGCCAAATGGAATTCGCCAAAAAATCATCCCGGTTAATGATAACCATTATCATGGCTCATTTCATGTGATGTATTAATTTTTATTTTAACTACATGCCTGCCTGGTGACAGAGCGGTAAATAGTTTGACAAAACTCAAATATAAGCCTGATCGGTTTTAAAGAAATTATAAATGGATGAAAGGTAGTTCAACAACCTTCTGAAATTTTTTCTACCCGGCGTTGATGACGACCACCTTCAAAAGGGGTGTTTATAAACAGCTGCACCATTTTTTCCGCATCACCTTCACGTACAAAACGAGCAGGGATACACAGTATGTTGGCGTTGTTGTGTTCTCTTGCCAGTTTGGCAAGCTCTTCGCCCCAGCAAATGGCAGCACGGATACCTTTATGTTTATTTGCTGTGATAGCAACACCGTTGGCGCTGCCGCAAAGAAGTATTCCAAAAGATGCTTCACCATTTTCAACTGCATTTGCAACAGGATGGGCAAAATCAGGATAATCAACCGAATCTTTTGAATGTGTGCCGTAATCATGATAAGAAAGATCTTTCGCTTCTAAAAAAGAGATCAATTCTTCTTTGAAATCATATCCTGCATGGTCACTACCAATGGCAACGGGTTTACTTAAATCAAATGATGAAGACATAAATGCAATTTTAAAATTTGAAAATCAGAAATTGCATTACAAAGTTAACGGACTCTGAACTCTGAACTCAGAACTTTTTTAACTCCATTCTTCCGCTTCTTCTTTGGCTTTTTCCTTTTGCACTTTTACAGTAAGCCAAATACTTATTTCATACAACAACATAAGTGGAATGGTGCATATTACCTGGCTTATCACATCGGGAGGGGTAATGATGCCCGCCAAAATAAGAATAACAACAATGGCATATTTACGGTTACGACGCAAAAAGCCAGCACTCATCAAACCAACCTTTGCAAGGAAAAACATAACCAGTGGAAGTTGAAACGCTAAACCGGTTCCAAGTATCAATGGAACCAAAGTATCAATATAACTGGTGATCGTCCAGCGGTTTTCAATATTATCATCCAACTGAAAATTGGCAAAGAAGTTTACTGTGTAAGGAGCAATAACAAAGTAGCCAAAAAATATTCCTAAGAAGAATAAGAACGAAACCCAGAAAATAACACCTCTTGTTTTTGATAATTCTTTTTTTGTCAATGCAGGTTTAATAAAACGCCAGAACTCCCAGAATATATAAGGAAATGCGACAATGATGCCGCCAACAAAGATCAACGTGAAATACATGCTGAACTGCCCGCTTACAGAAGTGCTTTGCATTTTCAGATCAATATCTTTCATACACATTGCATCGCCAAGGCCGATCAAATGCCCGATCTTACATAACCATTTATAGGTTGGAAAATCGGCATGTGTTGGTCCCATTATCACTTTACGGACAAAAAATTCATTGTACACAATAAACACAATAGCCCCAACTGCAATGGCAACTACAGAACGAAAGAGATGCCCACGAAGAACTTCAAGATGATCAATAAAAGACATTTCTGCCTTTTCTTCCCCCTTTCTTCTTCCAAATAAACTAAAAGCCATCTTTATTAATTAGAATCGCAAATATAAGTAGCTGTAACCGGCAATTGATAATCCTTTTTACAAATAAAAACCCCGTCACACCTTAGGCGGGACGGGGCTCGTTTTTAAAAACCCATTTTTATTTTACAGCCAAAGCTTTATCTATTAAAAAATTAAGATTAGATCTGTGTGAACGGGTTTGTTCATCTGTTGAAATTGCTGTAGCGAGCATTCCTTTGATCTTCTTCAATGTATTATACATTGCTGCTTTAGATGCATTATCATACGGGCTTGCCGGAGCAGATACAACTGCTGCAAGACCTTTTACATACTCTGTTTGCAAGTTAAGCCTGTATAGATTCACATTTGTTTTCAGATCAGCGTTGAACACTGCATTTGTCAGATCTTTCATCATATCGGCAGAACTATATGTGTTGCCATATAATGAGCTGTTGTTTAGTCTTGTCAATGTATTTGAACTGAGCAAATGGGCAAAGATGCCAACCTGCATTCCCAATATTGTGTTTTGTGGTTTGATGTCTTCACCAACGCCGAAGAAATTAAAACCACGGCGTTGGATCTGCAAATAAGGGAATAATGCAGCATCACTTTTAAAAGCATCAGGAGCAAAAATATATTTTGCCAAAAACGCCATTGCTTTTTTCTGATAAGCTGCAGATACCGGGGTAAATGGTTTTGTGCTTGTTTCCTGGCCAACAAAACTTCTGTCAACCATTACACCGCCAACATAACGGCTTACACCTTGCGCCATGCCTGCACGTTGTCCCATCAGGTTGCCATAACGGCTTCTGAGTTCAGCATAAGATTTACCTGGCTTGCTGTATTTTTCTTTTAGCTTACCCATCAATGAATTTACAAGAGCAAACCTGTCTTCAGCATAAGCAACCATGTCACTACTCATGTCATTTATCATTACTCTTGGGTCAATACCACCGCCGCCCGGGCTGCGCATATCATCGGCATCATTTCCAAAAGTATTTCCGGGCTCAGTGCTCCGGCTAAGAATTTTTTTCACACCTGCTGCTTCTTCTGAAGAGCTGAATGGTGTGTAACCAAATTCAATTGCCCATATATCATAAGGGCCAGCTTTGGTAGTATAATAATCACCTTGTTTGGTGCGATCTGTTGACACATTCACAGCAGGATAATCCATTACCGATCCCTGTAACCCTTTTGTATGCGTTATGTCTTTATTATTTACTTCAGCAGGGCTTAACATCTGGCTTGCTTTCATATTATGGTTCAATCCCATTGTATGCCCCATTTCATGCATGATGAGGTAATATAAAAATTGCTTGTGCAATTCTTTAATTTCAGCTGGTGATGCATCACCTGCTTCCAAAGTTGTAAGACCAGCAGTGAACTGTGCTTTTAATTCTTGTCCTAATGTGCAAGCCATCCATTTTTTCATACCGGGAAAACTTACTTCTTCATCTTTATGAGCATTCAAGAGCAACGAAGGAAGATCAGTGTTCAATGATTTTACATCATACAATTCTTCTGCTATTGGGCTTGAACTTCCACTCATCCATTCAACTGTAATATCTGCGCCAAGTATCTGACCTGTTTTTGGATTTACAAAGCTTGGCCCGATAGCTCCGTAAGGAGGGTAAGGTGAAGAAACCCAACGAATAACATTGTAGCGAATATCAGCAGGATCCCAGTCAGCATTATCAGGCATAATTTTCATAACAACTGCATTTCTGAAACCGGCTTTTTCAAAAGCTTCATTCCATTTCAAACCAGCTTCAACAATTGTCTGGCGAAATTCAACAGGAGTTGTATTCTCAACCCACCAAACAATTGGCTCAACAGGTTCGCTGATCGCAGCAGATGGATCTTTCTTTACTAAACTCCAGCGATTGATCATGTCTTTATAATCTGCTACTTTAATACTTGTAAGATTTTCTACTTCCTGTGTGAAATATCCAACTCTTGGATCATCAAGGCGTGGACGAAAATCGTTACTCGGCATTTCTAAAAAACTATGCTGGAAACGAATACGGTTATAACGGGCATCTGTAATATCTTTTCCACCCTGGTTAAAAGGAGCAGGGTTGTCATAAGCAAGCTCAACAACTACGTCGGTATTGTTTGGATAAGAACGTACTGTTTTGTAACCAGACTTTGTTGTGTTCAACCCACCAAGATTAAATACAAGACCTGCGGCTGGGCCGGGAGCAACAAGTGGTTTTATCGGGTCAAGCTTTTCACTTAAAAACAATCCATCACCAGCTACGATAAACCCGGTTGAATCTTCTCCATCAATTTTTGAAGAATAAAAGACAGCTTCTGTTACATCCACATTCGCTGATTTGCTTACTGCATTCTCCGGGTCGTACCAGAAGTTTGTATTCACTTGCGAGAACTCCAGTTTGTCAAAAACTTTCCTGATCTTAAACACCCATGTTGTACGGATCATGTTTTGATGTAAGAATAGACTGGTAGGTCCCCCCATTGAAAAACTCTGGTAAATGTATTCTTTACCCAATTGGTTTTTCTTTACATACATCTGTACACTTCCGGTAGCAGTATCCTGGTAAATAGTGAAAAGACCTTCTGTTTTTTTGCTGCTCTTCACTTTATCAGCCACCGAAGGTTTCGGAGGGGTAGGTGGTGTTTTTTTAGTTGTGTCTGCTTTTGCTGCCGGGTTGGTGGTCGCAGGATTTTGAGAAAAACTGCAAATACCCACAAACATACCGGCTGCCAATAAAAGCATCACTTTTCTTGCTTGTATCATATTCATTATTTTTTTTTTGGAAAACGAAAGATAAATCTCTGCCGGGATGTAGAAAAAAATAAAATGGATAAACGGATAAAGGTCAGTATAAGCAGGGTGATACCCGGTTCTGCTACTTGAGTTTCTTGATTTTTACCATTTCAATACGGGTGTCACTTACATTCATGATGTCAAATTCATAATCGGCAATGATGATGCGTTCTTTTTGTTTAGGTATCGTTTCATGATAATTGATGATGAAACCGGAAAGAGTTTCCGTTTCATCCACCGGGAAATCAAAACCATATTTTTCATTGATATAATCGAGCTCAAGACGGCCTGAAAGTATATATTCATTTTCTGAGATCTGTTTTTCGACAAACTCTTCTACATCATATTCATCCAGTATCTCACCAAAAATTTCTTCCAGCACATCTTCCATCGTAATAATGCCGGCAGTACCGCCAAATTCATCTACTACCCATGCAATGCTTTTTCTTTCACGGGTAAATTTATTAATAAGGTCAGTTGCACTCATGCTTTCAGGCACAGCGGGTATGGGTAATAAAACAGATTGAATAGAATCCGGCCGTTTGAACATATCCAGTTGGTGAACATAGCCAATGATATGATCAATATTTCCCTCGTAAACAACAATTCTTGATAATTTGGTTTCAATTAAAAGATAGCGTAATGAATCGATGGATTCTTTAATGTCTATACCAACAATCTCTTTCCGTGGCACCAGGCTTTGGCGTATCCTGATCTTTGGGAGCTCAAGGGCATTTTCAAAAAACTCCGTGTTCAGCGGTTGTTTTTCCTCTTCGGTTTCTTTTGCCTGTCGAAAAAGATGTTCAAGATCGCTGCGACCGAAGACTTCTTTCTTTTCATCAATTCTTACATTGAAAACATATTTCAGCAACCAGTTTGCTAATGCAATGCAAGCAGCAGCGATTGGGTAAAACATCTGGTAAAAAATATCTATCAGTTGCGCAAGGCGGCTGAGCAACACATTTGCTCTTGCACGAAAAATTGCACGGGGAATAAATTCTGCAAACACAAGAACAATTATCGTTGATAAAAATATTTCGATCAATATGCGCAAAGAATAAGAACCAACATCAAGCCTTGTCCAAAGAGGCTCCATCACTTTGCTTATTTGCAAACCAAAAAAGACAAGAAAGACATTAAAGCCGATCAGGGTAGTTCCTAAAAAATAAACAGGATGATCGATGAACTGGTCAAGTATCTGCCCGCTGGGCCTCCCTTGTTTCTTTTTCAGTTCAATGCTCATTTTATTGGCGCTGTAAAAAGCCATTTCAATGCCGGCAAAAAAGCCCATCAGCAGGATAGTGAGTATGAACCAGATTATAATGCGGATCTCAAACATTGGACGGTAAAGATAGACAAACTGGTAAGATGTATCAGGTGGTAAATACTAAGTAGTAAATACAGTGAATAAGTATTTAAATGTATATAAGGTATAAAAGTTATTAGCTGGAAGTAAAGAACTGCTCAAATACATAAGATACTTTGTAAACCTTTTATACTTACATCAGTTTTCAATAAAAGTCCTTACAATTTCTTCCGCTTCTTTACAAGCTCTTTCAAGGTTATCGTTTACAATTATTTTATCAAAATGATCTTTAAATGAAAGTTCGTAGGTGGCTTTATTTAAACGGGTGGCAAGACTTTCGGCGGTCTCTGTTCCTCGGCTGCTCAATCTTTTTTTAAGTTCATCAACCGAAGGTGGTTCAATAAAAAGAGAAAGCGTTTGTTCGCGGTGCAGTTGCTGCACATGAACGGCACCCTGGACATCAATATCAAGTAAAGGCGTTTTTTCTTCTTTCCAGATGCGGTGGATCTCTGACTTCAATGTGCCATAATATTTTCCTTCGTACACCATTTCCCATTCTATAAAAGAGTTGCGTTGAATTTTTTCTTTGAATTCATCGACACTCATAAAATGGTAATCAACTCCATCTTTTTCATAATCTCTTTTCTGTCTTGTGGCGGCAGAAATAGAAAAAGTCAGTTTATCCTGAAATGTTTTTAATAAATACCTTGTAATTGAAGTTTTACCGGCGCCTGATGGGGCAGTAATGATGATGATCTTGTGCGATGAAGTCATTGGCAAAGAAAAGCATAAATTTTAAAATAGACTTTTGTGTTAAAGAATTAAAGTTGTTCATTCTTTTTGACTAAAAGATCTACACATTGATAACAATTGAGGTTATTGAAATTGAACAACAAAAAACTATTTTTCAGATTTTATTCTTTTTGATATTTCCATTAGCAAATAAACAACCAATCCAATACCAATTGCTATTGCAATATCTCTTAGCTCATTGATCTTGGAGCTGCTCAATAACCAAAGAGTAATTAATACACCAAGAACAGCAATTATGTTTCCGTATTTTATTTTAAAAAAGCCGGATTGTCCGGGTTTCTTTTTGCGAAGCACTATCAATGTAATACAAACGATGCCATAGATCATTACTCTTGTAATAGCACTGATGGATGCAGCAGACAGGAATGAATAGTTCAATGAGATAATTATTGTTACCGTCATAAACAACAACAGCGACCATGTGGGAGTTTTATATTTCGGGTGAATAAAGGAAAATACTTTAGGAAACTGTTTCTCCTCACTGAAAGCAAAAGGTAATCTTGAGCCAACCAACATGATCGCATTTAATGTTCCTGTTACTGAAAACATGACGCCAAAAGCAATGATGGCTGCACCGGTTTTCCCCATAAACGACCCTGCTGCTTCAGCCAATGGCTTATCAGATGAAGCAAGCGATGGTAATGTGCCAATGCTTACAATTTGTACCAGCATATAAATACTGGCAATGACCAATGCAGCAAGAAGCAATGCGAAAGGAAGATTTTTTTCCGGGTTCTTTACTTCGCCTGAGTTGACAAGCACCGATTCAAAGCCACCGAATGCAAAAACTAATAACAACACAGTAGATGAAAAGGAAGAGAAACCGGGAACATATTTTACTTCATAATTTTCTTGCCGGATGAAAAAAAACCCGACTATAATAAATAATAATAATGGCAGCAATTTGCCAACGGTTAAAAAATTATTTACCCGTGTGCTGTTTTTTACACCCACATGATTTACATACGCCAGGAAAAGAGTGAGTAAAATAATTGTTATGATACGTGAAGATGCCAATGTGAACCAATCAGAAAAAATAGAGAGATAAGGAACCAGCAAATTGATCAGCGCTGCATAAGTAATAACTCTTGTTACTAATAATAACCAGCCGGTAAGAAATGCAGGCAAGGGGCCAAACGAAGAAAGTGCATAGAGATAAGGACCACCCGTTTTATCAAACCGGCTGCTTACTTCTGCAAAACATAAGATGATAACAAAGACTGCAACTGCACAAACGAGAAAAGCTGCGATACTATAAACGCCAACTTCTTTAAAGGTTTTTGAGGGTAACCCGAATATGCCGGAACCGATGACACCATTTATAACAAGCAACACCATTGCCCATTTACTGATACTCCGGTTTAACATTGGCAAAAGATAGGGAAAAATATTTGTGCGACTGAAATTGGAGCAAATGATAAAACTTAAACCCTTTTTATATCTGCACCTAACAACCTCAATCGTTCATCAATATTCTGATAACCTCTGTCAATCTGCTCAATGTTTTGAATAATACTTGTTCCTTCAGCGCTAAGTGCGGCTATCAATAATGCAACGCCGGCACGAATGTCGGGGCTGCTCATTCTTATTCCACGAAGTTTTTGTTTGCGTTCTAACCCAATTACTACGGCACGATGCGGATCGCAAAGAATGATTTGTGCACCCATGTCAATAAGTTTATCGACGAAGAACAAACGGCTTTCAAACATTTTCTGATGGATCAATACACTTCCTTTTGCCTGGATCGCTGTAACTAAAACAATACTTAAAAGATCAGGAGTAAAACCCGGCCAGGGATGATCATAAATGGTAAGCACTCCTCCGTCAAAATAGCGATGCACTTCATAAATATCCTGTTCAGGAATATGAATATCATCGCCGTTGAAATTCATTTGTATGCCCAACTGTAGGAATTTTTCAGGAATGATACCAAGATGCTGAACACCTGCATTCTTAATTGTAATATCACTTTGCGTCATTGCTGCAAGACCAATGAATGAACCTACTTCGATCATATCTGGTAACATCCTATGAGATGTGCCTCCAAGATAAAGTACACCTTCAATTGTCAGCATATTGCTTCCAATACCACTGATCTTTGCTCCCATGCTGTTTAGCATTTTGCATAATTGCTGTATGTATGGTTCGCAGGCAGCATTATAAATAGTGGTTGTTCCTTTAGCCATCACAGCAGCCATCAATATATTGGCCGTTCCTGTTACCGAAGGCTCATCAAGCAACAGATCAGTTCCTTTCAAATTCGGAGCTTCAAGATGAAAAAACCCGTCTTCTTCATGATAAGTGAATTCAGCACCGAGTTTTTCAAAACCGATAATATGTGTGTCGAGTCTTCTTCTTCCTATTTTATCACCACCCGGTTTTGGAATAAATGCTTTTCTGAATCTTGATAGCATTGGCCCGGCAAACATTACCGATCCGCGAAGTCTTCCGCTTTTTTTTCTGAATGTTTCGCTGTGTAAAAAATCTATGTTTACATCATTAGCCTGAAAAACGCAAACATCTTTTTGCGTTCTTTCGACCTTTACATTCATTTCAGTCAGCAGCTCTATTAAAAGATTTACGTCAAGTATATCGGGAATATTACTGATGGTAACTTTTTCAGGAGTAAGCAAAACGGCGCTTATGATTTGCAGCGCTTCGTTCTTTGCACCTTGTGGAATTATTTCTCCCTTTAATCTTTTGCCGCCTTGAACTTCGAAGGAATGCATGAGGAATAGTTGATAAGTTAATTGGGTATTGGTTAATCAGGCAACTTATTATTGCAAAGTAAATACAAACAGAATCTGAACCCTGAAAAAAAATGGTTGACCAGAATTCCCGATCAACCAATTAACTATTTAAGTAATAAACTTAGTATCGTTTCTTTTTATAACCACCACCGCCGCCACCGCGATTATCACGGCTATCATGTCTTCTGCCACCACCATTGCTGCCGCCACGTTGCTGAAATTTTCCTCCTCTTGGTTTTCCATAGCCACCCCTGTCCCTGTCACGCATATCCTGTTGTGGGCGGTATGCTTTTACAAATGGAGTATTCGTAAATGTTAGTTGGCCATCAGTAATGCCCGTCAATTCCTGTTGGATGGCATCATCATGTACAATTTCCTTATGCCAGTTATTATAAGCAAGTTTCATATAATAAGCCACTGCATTTGCAAAGCCAAGTCGCTTATCAGGGTTTTCTTCTTTTAATGCTTTATTTATAACTACTTCAAGATTTTTACCTAGATGTGAGAATTTGGGGTACCGTTTTGGGTAATGCAACGGTTTAGGTTTTGCCTTTAATGTCTCTTTGGTTGGGATCGGGTAGGGTGATTTTACCTCCAGTTTAAAATCAGAGATCAGGAAAAGGTGGTCCCAGAGTTTATGCCTGAAATCCTCAACATTCTTAAGGTGTGGATTTAAAAAGCCCATTAATTCAATAACAGCCTGGGCATTGGCCTGGCGCCGATCAGGGTCTTCAATGCTAACCAAATGTTCGATCATTTTTTGAATATGCCTGCCATATTCCCGCATTACCAACTGGTTTCTTATAGTATTATATTCCATGAAATGTTATTAGTGAAGTAACAAATGTAGAAAAAGAGTACGAGAGTTTGTATTGAAGTCTGTTTTCTGGATGTTTTCGGAAAAAAAGAAGGGGCCCCGAACCAAGGCCCCTTTTACAAGCCACCATCCTCTTCCACCTAAGAGGTCGTTTTAATGATCAGAAGTTGATTGACGACTGGACAGCGGACTCGTTACACTCTTTCAGCTGCACTTTCAATTTCGCTTTGTAACGGTGGCTCTTCATAGGTCAGCACTGCGTCTCAATCTGATCTGCTGCAATTATGTATATAAAAAAGAGCTTTTATAATCTTTTTTCGCTGCTTATAATAACAAATATGATACCAATAATGTTTTATGATTTTGATTTACCGCAATTATTCTTTTAATACTGATAACGGCAACAAAAGAAGAATCATATAACAGAGTTTTGGTAAACATTTTTTTGATACTGAAACAAATGTATAAAGTGTTGTGCTACGCCGCAATTGTAAATATGCCTGTTATTTTAACTGTTGAAAACTCATTCTAAAGAGAAAACTTCCATCAACATTATACGTCATTAAAACGTAAAAAAAATGAATCGTACTGGTACAGCTTTTTTGCTATTTCAATTTTGATTTTTTACAGCCTCTAAATGGGATTTTTCTATGAAAAACTACATCAGTTACCTTTACGCCATATGAAAATTACGGCTTATGCTTCATTACCGGACGGAACCCCAATATTAAATTTTCAGAATTTTATTGTTGAAACATTCTTTTTGCTTTTTCAGCAGCATTCGCATCATTCGTTTATAATAATAACAGATAAAAACCCTGAATATTCTTTCCCTGCCAATACGGAGGTCATAATTAAGCCTCGGCCTGAAAACGGGTTTTTAAAAAAACTCTGGTGGGATGTCAAGCTGCCAGCTTACTTGAAAAAATTAAAAACCAACCTGTTTATCTCTTTCAGTGATGTTTGTTCATTGACTGCTTCAACGCCGCAAATTATTGTAGCTGGTGATGCTGAAAAGATCAAAACTGCCTATTTTAAAAAAGCAAAGCTATTAATTGTAAATAGCGAATCATTAAAGATGCAATTGATCAGCAAGCATAGTTTATCCGGGGAAAAGGTAGCTGTAATTTATCCATCAGCAGATAAGAACTATAGAATAATTAATGCTGAAGAAAAAGAACTTATAAAAAATCAATTTAGTGATGGCAGGGAATATTTCTTATACAATAGTAGTCTGTCTAAAAACGAAGAATTTATAGACCTGCTAAAATCGTTTTCTCATTTTAAAAAAAGACAACAAAGCAGTTTCAAATTATTGTTGTTAACGGAATCAGGTACTTTTTTTGAAAAAAGCCTAAGTGGATATAAATACAGAAGCGATGTAAAATTTATCAGCACAAAAAATAAAAATGATCAGGCAATAATCACTGCTGCATCGTATGCAGTTGTTCTTCCATTTAATGCAAATGATGATCTGATCACTGTATTAAATGCTATGCAGGCAGGTGTTCCAGTCATAGCTTCAAAAAATTCTGTAATTAATGAAGTGGCTGAGGATGCAGCATTATATACCGAAAGCGAAACAACAAAAGATATTGGAGAAAAAATGATTCAGCTATATACCGATGAGGATCATCGTTCATCTCTTATTAAAAAAGGAATTGACAGAGCGGCTAAATTCAGCCAGGAAAAAGCAGCTGAACTCTTATGGCAAGCTATTAACAGCGCCTTAGAATGATTTAAGTATTTTTGCCGCCACTTTACAATTTTTATAAAATGAAGACCTCAACAATTACAGTAAATGTTCAGTTGAACGATGACAAAGTGCCTGAAGCTATCTTATGGAACGCATCGGATTCAACAATTGAGAATGCTCAAAAAGCAAAAGCGATGATGCTGTCTTTTTGGGATGGTGAAGAAAAAACAGCATTACGCATCGATCTTTGGACAAAAGAAATGATGGTGGATGAGATGACAGATTTTTTCTATCAAACATTAATGACAATGGCCGATACTTATAACCGTGCTACACAGCATGAGGAAATAGTAGAAAGCATGAAAAAATTTGCTCATGAATTTTATCATAAGTCAAAAGAAAAACAATTACAGGAAAATAAAGCGTAACCGTTTGGAGTTAGGGGTTTGGTGTTTTTTATTTTGCATCATTCATTACCCCAAATTCCAAACCCCAAACCTTAAATTATATGAGCCTCGAACAAAAAATAATGGGTGAATTAAAAACCGCCATGCTTGCAAAAGACGAAAAAGGATTGCGTAGTTTAAGAGCTATCAAAGCTGCCATCTTATTAGCAAAGACTTCTGAAGGTGCAGGCGGAGAATTAAAAGAAGATGATGAAATAAAGCTTCTTCAAAAACTTGTTAAACAACGTAAAGATTCACTTGAAATCTTTCAGCAACAAAATCGCACTGACCTTGCGCAAAAAGAACAGGAAGAAATTGAGATCATTGAAAAGTTTTTACCAAAGCAGCTTTCTGCTGATGAAATAAAAGCTGAATTATCTGTAATCATCAGTGAAGTAGGTGCAACATCAACTGCTGATATGGGTAAAGTAATGGGAGCAGCTACAAAAAAATTGGCAGGTAAAGCAGATGGTAAAACTATTTCTGCATTGGTAAAAGAACTTTTATCCGACAAATAGTAATAATGATCCTTGATATCATTGTTGTCATCATTTTAATTCTTGCCGTTATCAAAGGATACCGGACAGGATTGATCGTTGCACTTTTTTCTGCTATTGCTTTTATAATTGGCCTTGCAGCCGCCATGAAACTCTCAGTAGTTGTAGCGGGTTATATTGGTCAGGCAGTAAAAATTTCCGATAAATGGTTGCCGATAATTTCTTTTGCAGTCGTTTTTATTATAGTTGTGCTGTTGGTAAGATGGGGTGCTGCCCTTATTCAAAAAAGTGTGGAGTTCGCAATGCTTGGCTGGCTGAATCGGATTGGCGGGATTTTACTATACGCAGGGCTATACATTTTAATTTTCAGTATTTTAATTTTTTATGCTGATCAGTTAGGTTTTATAAAACCTGAAACCAAAGAGCAATCTGTTATTTATTCATATATCCAGCCCTGGGGGCCGAAGCTAATGCAGGGTATCGGGAAAATTATCCCGGCATTCAAAGGAATGTTTCAAGACCTTGAAGACTTTTTTGATAGTGTATCCAAACAAGTACCACCTGCAAACTAATTTTTGAATGATACCATTCAATTAACACTGAACTTTTGCCGTAAATCAACTATTTTAGCAAAAATTAATTGCTGGGAATGCTATGTCTTTCGAGGTAAAAAATAAGGATAAATTTCGCTTTTTGGAAGAAGGTGAAGGCGAACCTCTTGTGCTTTTGCATGGGCTATTTGGTGCTCTGAGCAACTTTGAAAACCTTATTGGATATTTTCGTCAACACAATAAAGTTATTGTACCGATTCTTCCTTTATTTGAACTTGATATTCTTCATTCCACTGTTGGCGGTCTTGCAAAGTTTGTGCATCGGTTTTTAGAATCAAGAGATCTGAAAAATGTACATCTTCTTGGTAATTCACTTGGCGGTCATGTTGCACTTGTTCATGTACTCAAGCATCCCGAAAGGATCAAATCACTGATTTTAACCGGCAGCTCAGGTTTATTTGAAAACGGAATGGGCGACAGTTATCCGAAACGAGGCGACTATGAGTATATTAAAAATAAAACCGAGATGACCTTCTATGATCCTAAAACTGCAACAAAAGAATTGGTGGATGAAGTATATGGGATCGTAAATAACCGGATCAAAGCGATCAAAATAATTTCCCTGGCTAAAAGCGCCATAAGAAATAATCTTGGCGAAGAACTCAATCAAATCAAACAACCTACGTTATTAATATGGGGAAATAATGACAACATTACCCCACCTTTTGTTGCCCGTGAGTTCAATAAGTTGATACCCAACAGTGAATTGCATTTTATAGATAAATGCGGGCATGCTCCGATGATGGAGGTGCCTGATGAATTCAATATCGTCTTGCATAAATTTTTAAAAAAACTGAACGAGCCTGCAACAGTAGTTTAGGAGTTGCTGTCTCTGAATGAAAAGCCACTATTCATGTTAACCCGTGAACTCATATCTCCATCTTTACCTGTTCTTCATTTGCATGATAAGGTTTTTAATGCACTGCAAATGATGAATGATTGCCATGTTTCTCACCTGGCAGTGGATGATGAAGGAAAGTATGTGGGTTTAGTAAATGAAGAAGCTTTAATGCAGGCTACGGATGATACAGTTGAGTTAAAAGAGATAAAGGAAGGGTTCCACTCTTTCTTTATAAATGAAAACGATCATTTTTTGAAAGCGCTGCAATTGGCAGTTGAGAACAGGCTTAGTGTTGTTCCGGTAATTAATGAGAATAAAGAGCTGCTTGGAGTAGTGAGTTATCGTGAAATGCTGAAACAAGCATCTGAATTTATGAATGTGAAAGATCCGGGCGGACTAATTGTATTAGAAATGGAAAGCAATAATTATTCATTTAGTGAAATTAGCAGGCTTGTGGAAACAAACGATGCACAGATCACTCAACTTAATTCTTATACTGATCCGCATACAGGATTAATGCAGGTTACTATAAAGATCAATAAGACTGAAATATCTGATATTGTCGCTACTTTTCAACGCTATGAGTACACTGTAAAATATTATTTTGGCGAGGAAATGTATGAGAATGAACTGAGGAGCAATTATGATAATCTGATGAACTATCTCAAACTCTGATGTGACTTTTCTTCTTCCTTTCAAGCCGTAAAAACGATTACCTTGGAAAACTGGTTTATATAGCAGAGTTTATGGAGCGAACGGCTAAATATCTGATAGTAGCTTTTATCACACTTATGTCTGCAGGGTATGTAAATGCACAACCTGGTATGGCAGATATACATATTGCTGATACTTCCATCAACAATTTCTTAAGACAACAAGGACCCGAAAATGCTTTTACCGTTCGGGAGATCGCTATTTCCGGAAATAAAAAAACAAGAAAGTCTGTAATTCTTCGTGAGCTTCCTTTTAAACACGGAGAAGTATATCCCTTATCAGAATTGGTAAGAAAATTTGAAGATGCCCGCAAGCAATTAATGAATACTGCTTTGTTTCATGAAGTAGTGGTTGCATTAAAAAGTTTTGAAGGCAATAATATTGATATATTAATTGAAGTAAAAGAAAGGTGGTATTTATTCCCTATTCCCTACTTCAAGTTTGTGGACAGGAATATCAATCAATGGCTGGTAGAACAAAATGCAAAACTTAACCGGGTAAATTATGGGATAAAATTTTTGTATAACAATGCTACTGGCCGCAATGATAAATTAAATGTGTACCTGATAAATGGATATACAAAGCAAATAACAGTTAGCTATGACAGGCCCTATATTGATAAGAATATGAAATGGGGTTTAAATCTTGGATTGGCACTTGGTAAAAACCGGGAGGTAAATTATAATACAATTAATAATAAACAGGTATTTTATAAGGATACAAATAATTTTATCCGTTCATTTTTCCGGTCGTATGCGGAGATCACTTATCGTCGTGCTATAAAAACAAGACATCGTTTTGGATTTGCATACACTGTGGAAAGTTTGACAGATACCGTTGTTGCATTGAATCCATCTTATTTTAAAAATGGAAGCGGCAGAGTATCATTTCCTGAATTTTATTACCTGATGAATTATATAGATGTTGATTATAATCCCTATCCATTGAAAGGATATATTGCTGAATTTTATGTTGCAAAAAGAGGTCTTAATAATAAGATAAATATGTGGCAAATGGCTGCTAAAGTACACGGCAGCTGGGAAATAGCTGATCAAACATACTTCAGTGCAAGGTTAGCCGGTTCTATAAAAGTTCCGTTTCGTCAGCCGTATGTTCATCAGCGATTGCTTGGTTATAGCGATTTTTTTATGCAGGGATATGAATATTATGTAGTGGATGGAGTTGCGGGAGGTTATGCTAAAGCAATATTATCAAGAGAGATCGTCAATGTTCTTTTTCATGTAAAAAGGAAAAGGGATGAGGAAATACATAAGATCCCGTTTCGTGCCTATGCAAAAACTTTTGTGAATGCCGGTTATATGTATAATCCTGAACCGGGAACGAATACTCTCAACAATCGGATGTTATATTCCTGGGGAATAGGTCTTGATTTTATAACTCACTATGATTTTACATTTAAGATCGAATGGAGTTTTAACCTGTTAGGGCAAAACGGTATATATTTACACAGGAAGTCCTATTACTGATCCTCATTTATGAAGATTGCAATCTACAGCAGGTTACTGGAAGAAGATAAGCGAAGCGATGTTCAGTTTTTGTTTGATGAATTGAATCGCCAAAAAATTGCAACAGCAGTTTTTTTGCCTTTTTATGAGGATATAAAAGACCGGATCAATCTTCCTGCCGGTACAACTACTTTTTATTTATCCGATGACCTGACAAGTGAAATAGAATTTGTGATCAGTCTTGGCGGTGATGGTACATTGCTTGATACAGTTGGATTGGTAAGAGATAAAGGAATACCGATCATGGGTATCAACTTTGGCCGGCTTGGTTTTTTAGCAAGCATTGGTCGTGAACAATTAGCCGATGCGGTGAAGGCATTAAAGAAACAAACTTATGTTATTGATAAAAGAACGATGATCCACCTGGATGCAAGTATTTCTATGTTTGGCAATGTGCCTTTTGCATTAAATGAATTTTCAATTCATAAAAGAGATACGGCGCCGATGATCAAGATCCACACTTATCTCAACGGTGAATTTTTAAATACATATTGGGCCGATGGACTGATCGTTGCTACTCCAACCGGCTCTACCGGTTATTCGTTAAGCTGTAATGGGCCGATCGTTTTTCCTGATTCAGGGAGTTTCTTAATAACACCGGTTGCGCCACATAATTTAAATGTAAGACCCATCCTGGTGCCGGATGATAATATCATTTCATTTGAAGTAGAAAGCCGTACCGACCAGATCATATGTGCACTCGATAGCCGAAGGGAAATTGTAAGCAAAAACGTACAACTGGCAGTAAAAAAAGAAACCTTTCTCCTTAATCTTCTTAGGCTAACGGAAAACAACTTCCTTCAAACACTGCATAACAAACTTACCTGGGGTCTTGATAAACGTAATTAGAACCCCGATTAACGGATTTTTTTAGGATTTTTCAGTAACACTCATGTATCTCAAAGCCAATATCTCTGGCTTGGCAGCAGCAGACGTTAAATCATTTTAAATCCATGCAATCAGCGATAGTTTTTTTCGTTTTAAGAGACTGAATTCTTATTTTGCAAAATGTTTCGGACACTTTTACTTCTGACGGTTCTCTTTTTATCATCTCTCTTTACTTCTGCACAGTCTGAGGCTGTGATACAGGAAGGTGAGTTTGGTGTAGGTATTGGCGCGGCACATTATTTTGGCGACCTGAATACAAGAGCACATATAAACAGACCAAAAATTGCAGCCACAGCTTTTTTCCGTAAAAATTTCGGGAACTACATCGCAGTACGGGTAGGTGCAAGCTTTGCTCAATTAGGGTATTCTGATATTTACAACGATCATAATGCTTATATGCAGAGCCGCAACCTGAGCTTTAACACGAATGTGTGGGAGCTGGCAGTGCAGGGCGACTTTAATTTCTTCCGCTTTATGCCCGGCGAACCCGGATATAATTTCACGCCTTATGTTACTTTCGGTGTAGGCGTTTTTAATTACGATCCGTTCGCAATGCTGGCTGGTCAAAAACATTTTCTTCGTCCATTAAATACCGAAGGGCAGGGCAGTACATTATATCCTGATCGCAAACCTTATGGATCAATGGCATTCAGCATTCCTTTTGGAGCAGGTGTTAAGTATTGCATCAATGACAGAATAAATATTGGTTTTGAAATTGTGCATCGTGTAACAGGCACTGATTATCTCGATGATGTGAGTACAACTTATGTTGAGTCTTCTTTATTTCCTCCATTGCCGGATGGTAGCCCATCGCCAGCATTCAAACTGTATGATCGGTCTGGTGAATTATTAAGTGAACCGATTGGGACTGTCGTTGGCAGGCAGCGTGGCGTCAGCACACAAAAAGATCAGTTTGCAACTGCCATCTTTTATATTTCATTCAACCTGCAGAGCTATAAATGCCCAACTGCTAACTAAGCGTTTAAAATATTTTTTATAAGGACTACCTGCGGGTAGTTTTTTTATTTTCTTACCTTAGGTTTTAAACTGACATGAATTAATAGAGTCAGAAAATTATTCTATCACCCTGTCTGCCGACAGGCAGGCTTTAACCATCAAATATGAAAAATTTAAGATTACTGTTTGCTGCAATCCCGTTATTGCTGATGAATTTTTCTTTTGCCGATCAAAATATTCAACCCGGCAAGTGGAGATTTATCGCTGATAAAAATGTTCGTTACGGACCTGATCATGATGTGATCATTGTAACCGGAAACGATAATTACCGCCAATTGAGATTAAAAGTTACTGATGCCCCGCTTAAGATTAATGACATGAAAGTTCATTTTGAAAACGGGAGTGTGTTTGATGTATCAATAAGAAGTGAAATACAAAAGGGAGGCCAAAGCCGTGTGATTGATCTGCCTGCCGGAAGCCGCAGCATAAGAAAAGTTGAATTCTGGTATTCAACCATTGGAACACAACAAGGAACATCCCGGGTGGCATTATGGGGTAAAAGATAAAACAAAATAAATTGAGTGACCCGTTTGTTTAACAGCAGGCGGGTTTTTTCTATTGCCGATTGGCACACGGATGACACGGATCAAAAAGATGTACACGGATTTTTGAGAAAAAAGTTTGCTTAGCAAAAAAATCCGTTTTTATCCGTCGCATCTGTGTCATCCGCGTGCTATAAAATATTTATACCTTTAGTTAAATTAAAAAACCATGACACTAATTGAATTCTTAGTTCTTCTCGCAATAGCTGCAATATGCGGTGGCATCGGGCAATCATTAGCTGGTTATGACCTTGGTGGATGTCTGGTATCGATCATCGTTGGTTTTATAGGTGCCTATATCGGTATGTGGGTAGCAAATAAAATGGGACTGCCTGAATTCTTTACTGTTAATATTGGAGGCAAATCTTTTCCTATTATTTGGTCAATCATTGGCTCAGCATTATTTACACTTATTGTGGCACTGCTGCGAAAGACATTTGTTGGGGGTAAAAGGTGACAGAGATTAAAATGATCCCCGTTACTTTTTTAATATTTCTCTGTCTAATTAAAAACTTTTTTATCTATAAATAATTCATATTCCGAACTAGCCATTATAGTGCTTCTATAAGGAACAATTGATTTTGAATTTTCTTCGTCATACGCATCAATAATTTTATGGATTAAATTTCCCTTAATAGTTTTTGAATTCACATCAACAAAATAGTAGATAAATTCTTTTCGTTCGTCATTCTTAAGAATAACCAATGTGCTTTTATTTGACGGCGAATGATAAGTAATAAAATTTTTATCTGTTTCAATAAGTTGAAAAATTCCAGATGAATTAATCTCCTTTTTAACGCAGCCGTATTCGTGAATATTGAATGGTAACTTATTTGGAAAATGAAATGAATCCTTGAACTTAAAATTAAATGTCAAATCTGTTGAATAACAATCCGGGGCAAGACAATCAAAGCCATGCAAATTAAATGGTATCGAAAAAAATAATGTATCATTTTTGAGCCAAACAATATTTTTTATATATGCCTCTTGAAGAATACTGTTTTTAAGAACTTCGTTTTCTTTATTTGACAAAATAACGTTACGAATGGAATCCTGAGACCTCACCCAGTCTTCTAAAGATTTATCGTTTTTGTCTTGTTTTGCTACCACTTCGGTTGTTTTGTCTAATGGTTTAGTATCCCCTGAAAGAGCAGAAGGTATAGAATCTGTAGTAATCGGATGATTATTATTTCTTATACTATTCTTGCAGGCAAAAAATTGGAATCCGAAAAGAAATATTATTACAATTTGCTTTTTCATTTTAGATCAACACTACTATAAAACTACTCGACTTTTATTGCTGGAACCTCATGATTCGGAATAAAAGTTTTCACAAATGAATATCCAATCTTCGGCTTCATTTTTCCTAACTTTGCTCGCTAAAATTTTATTACAACAAAATGTCTGATTTACTTAGCCAAATTGATAAAACTCGTCTTCCCCGCCACATCGCCATCATCATGGATGGTAATGGTCGCTGGGCAAAAGAGCAGGGGCAGGACAGGCTTTTTGGTCACTTTCATGGAGTTGAAAGTGTAAGAAATATTGTAGAAGGTTGTGCTGAACTTGGAGTTGAATATTTAACTCTCTATGCTTTTTCAACAGAAAATTGGGAGAGGCCGGAATATGAAGTGGTCGGTTTAATGGAGCTTCTCGTTTCTACAATTCATAATGAAGTTGAAAGTCTTCATAAGAATAATATCCGACTGCATGTTATCGGCGATATGAATATGCTGCCTGATTATGCAAAGAAGGAATTAGAAGAAGCATTGGTTTATACAAAGAATAATACGGGCTTGAACCTTGTAATGGCTTTAAGTTATAGTGGCAGATGGGAGTTATTGAACGCAGTTAAAAGTATAGCTCATAAAGTAAAAAAGGGAGAATTAGCTGTTGAAGATATTGACCAGGACACCTTGCAGCAGCATCTTGTTACCAGCGGCCTTCCGGATCCTGAGCTGATGATAAGAACCAGCGGCGAATACAGGATCAGTAATTTTCTGTTGTACCAGTTAGCTTACGCAGAATTATATTTTACCCAGGTTCGCTGGCCCGATTTCAGAAAACAACATTTGTACGAAGCCATCATTGATTACCAGGGAAGAGAACGGAGGTTTGGAAAAACGGGAGAACAGGTGAAAACAGAGGAAATTAGTCATTAAGTTCAGTCAAATAAGCAAGATCGATCGCTTAGTCAATGATGTAACTTTTGAAATTGCCTGATTTGTTTCCTTTCTTTAACAAACACTTCAATTTTTTACCGTTAATTTGCCGCCTTTAATGGCCTCCATGCGGGTTTTTCGAAGTCCCGGACCGGCAATATTGACTGAATTGATCAACCAACAATGCAAAGAATTTTAATAAGAACTTGTTTACTGCTTACGGTGGCTTTTACCTCCATCATTAGTGCAAATGCACAAGTGGATACTATACCCAAACCGACGTCCGTTGACCCCAACCTAATAGCATGGCGTGATGCAACCCGTCCAAAAGAATATACAATTACTAATATAAAAGTCTCAGGTGTTTTCTTTCTTGACTCTGCAATTGTTTCCAGCATTTCGGGTTTGCAGGTTGGCGATAAAATCTTACATCCCGGCGGCGATGAATTTCCAAAAGCCATTGCAAACCTTTGGAAACAAAAATTATTTTCCAACGTGGAGATCTTTGTTACAAAAGTTGACGGTGATAATATAGACATTGAATTACATGTAACGGAAAGACCAAGACTTGCAAACTGGGATTTTAAAGGTGAAGGCATTAAAAAAACTGAAGAAGATGAATTAGCCGGAAAGATCGGGCTGGCAAAACAAACCATTGTTACTGAAAATACCCGCCGCACTGCTGATGAGGTTATAAAAAAATATTATGGCGAAAAAGGCTTTCTCAACGTAAAAGTTTTGATACAGGAAAGGGTCGATACAAGCTATGTCAATTCAATTTTCCTCACTTTCATTATCGATAAAGGCGATAAGGTAAAAGTAAATAACATCAATTTCTTTGGGAATGAAACGGTAACCGATCTAAAATTGAAAAAGCAATTGAAGGGAACCAAAGAAGTAAGCCGGTTTACACTTTATCCTAAAAAAGATTCAACACTCTTTGGTGAAAACCCGCGGATCACTTTCAAGCAATACATGCACGATAAAGGATTTCTTTCATTGAGTAAAACAAAGAACTTTCTTGATCCCTGGTTCCGCTTCAAACTTTTTTCTTCAGCTAAGTTCAATGAAAAGAAATTTGAAGAAGACAAAGAAAGAATTATCGAATATTATAACTCCATCGGGTATCGTGATGCGATAATTGAAGAGGTAAAGCCATATCCTGTTTCCAGTGGCAATATCAATATCGATTTTAAAATAAGCGAAGGCCACAAATATTATTTCGGCAATATCACATGGAAAGGGAATTCCAAATACAATGACTCTGTACTCAATGTTATTTTAGGAATTCGTAAGGGCGATGTTTATAATATTGAAACACTTAATCAGCGCCTCGGTAAGCAACTTACTCCGGAAGGTGGTGATATCAGCGGGTTGTATATGGATGACGGTTATCTTTTCTTCCGTGCAGAAGCGGTGGAGACTGCTGTTTATAACGATACCATCGATCATGAAATAAGACTTATTGAAGGCCCACAGGCAAGAATTAAGAATATAAAGATCTTCGGTAATGACAGAACAAAAGAGCATGTGATACGCCGCGAATTAAGAACAGTACCAGGCGAACTTTTCAGCCGCCAGGATCTTATCCGTTCACAAAGAGAGTTAGGCCAGTTAAATTATTTTAACCAGGAAACTATTGGTATCAATCCTATTCCAAATCCTGAAGACGGAACGGTTGATATTCATTATAAGCTTGAAGAAAAATCTTCTGACCAGTTGGAACTTTCTGCCGGCTGGGGTGGTGGAATTGGCTTGACCGGAACACTTGGTGTTTCATTCAATAACTTCTCCATTAAAAATATATTTAATAAAAAAGCCTGGGATCCGTTACCAACAGGTGATGGCCAGAAACTAAGTCTTCGTGTTCAGTCAAACGGAAGAATTTACAGTTCATATAATTTCTCATTTACAGAGCCATGGCTTGGTGGCAAAAAAAGAAACTCACTTACATTCAGCATCTATAAAAGTAAGTTCACAAACGGGTACGATTATCTTACCCAACGCTTCAATAAAGAAAGAGCTGACTCAAGTTATCTGAAAACGCTTGGCGCAAGTATTTCTCTTGGCAAGCAATTGAAATGGCCTGATGATTATTTCAGTCTTATTTACACATTGAATTTTACTCAATACAAACTGCTGAACTATCCGATTTTTGCAGGGCTTGATAGTGGAAACTCTACCAACATCAGTTTCAAAATTGCATTACAAAGAAATTCTGCTGGCCCTAACCCGATATTCCCGACAAGCGGTTCCAATTTCCTTGTAAGTGTGCAGGCAACACCGCCTTATTCATTAATAGATCCAAAACTTGCAAAAGATGGTTCTTACAGGCATCCTGAATATCATAAGTGGAGATTCAATGCAGAGTGGTATGTACCGCTTGGCAAACCAATGGGTGCAGAAAAGAACAGGCAATTTGTTGTGAAGCTCGCAGCCAAGTATGGCTTCATGGGTAAGTATAATAAAAAGCTTGATGTATCACCATTCGAAAGATTCCAACTTGGTGATGCGGGTATGGCAAATAATTTCGGATTGCTTGGGTATGATATCATTGCACATCGCGGTTATCCTATTTATGAAAATTCAAATCCCGGTATAAACCCGACTGATGATCCATCGCAGGCACGAAATTTCTTTACAATATTTAATAAATACCAGTTAGAGCTGCGTTATCCTTTTGCCACTAACCCGCAAAGCACCATTTATGGTCTTGCATTTTTTGAAGCGGCCAACGGCTGGTATAGTTTCAAAGATTATAACCCCTTCCGTTTACGCAGAAGTGCCGGCGTCGGTATGCGATTCTTCCTGCCAATGTTTGGTTTGTTAGGATTTGATTATGGTATCGGTTTTGACCGCATTAAGTCAGGACAGGGATTAAAATCAGCATCCAAGTTTACGTTCATGCTGGGTTATGAACCGGAATAAATTTTTTAACCAAACTTCAGTACAACTTATTTAACTTTCGTTGCGTCGCACTCTTGTACGTTCGGTAATTCTATTCATCAATAAAACATTTCAATATGAAAAAAATATTGCTTGTAGTTTGTAGCTTATGGCTTGCATCATTTGCTGTAAATGCACAGAAATACGCCATCATTGATACCAAGTATATCCTTGATAAAGTGCCTGAGTATAAGGATGCACAAATGAAACTTGATGACATCGCTAAAGGTTGGCAAAAAGAAATTGATGACCAGCAAGCCGACCTTGATAAAATGTACCGCGATTTTGAAGCAGAGCAGGTAATGCTTAGTGATGACCTGAAGAAAAAAAGAGAAGACCAGCTTTTTAATAAGGAGAAAACACTTCGTGAGCTACAACGTAAACGCTTTGGTTTTGAAGGCGATCTGTTCAAGAAAAGGCAGGAGCTTGTATTGCCTATACAGAACAGGGTTTACAATGCAATTCAGAAGATGGCAGTGGCCCGCGGCTATGATTTTATTTTGGATAAAAGTGAAGGAATTACCGTTATCTTTGCCGACCCAAAATTGGACAAGAGCGAAGATGTGCTTCGTGAAATGGGGATCAAATAATCAAAAATCCGGTAGCCATAAAATGTTAAAGATTTCTGAACAGGCAACTTTGGCCTGCAGAAAATACTCATAAAAAAACAATAACGTAAACTAAAATGAAAAAGATCATTGCAATTTTTGTGTTGGCTGCTGGCCTGGTTAGTGGCACTTTACATGCTCAAAACAAATTCGGATTTATAAGGGTTGATGAAATGGTATCCCTGATGCCGGAATTGAAAAAGATAGACACCCTGCTTACAAGCTATCAAAACGATACATTACCGAGAACATACAATTATCTTTTGACGCAATTTCAATATTACGATAGCATTGCGACTGACTCAGTTAAGCAAACAGCAGTAGTACGCCAGCAGGCTGCAACTCAAAGAGCAGAATACCTTTCTGAATTACAGAATTGGCAATCTACAGCTCAACAGCTGGTCGAAGCTAAGCAAAATGCCCTTTTACAGCCAGTATACGACAAAGTTTTAAAAGCTATAGATGATGTGGCAAAAGAAAAAGGATACACTTATGTGTTTAACAGGGAATCATTGCTGATAGGACCACCTGCGGATAATCTGCTGCAACAGGTAGCGGATAAGCTAAAAGTGAAAGTACCGGCACCAACACAATCTACCCAAAAGCCACCTGCCGCAAAAACAGGTAACTAAAACTTCTAAAACAAATAATTGAAAGAGGCTGTTGCTTACAACAGCCTCTTTTACTTTTGCAGTATGTCTTCAACTACGCCTATTGGCATTTTTGATTCCGGTTATGGTGGCTTAACTGTGATGAGAGAAATTGTGAGCAAGCTTCCCCGCTACGATTATATTTATCTTGGTGATAATGCAAGGTCTCCTTATGGCCCACGTTCCTTTGAAACAGTTTATCGTTATACACTGCAATGTGTAAAATGGTTTTTTGATCAGGGATGTCCGTTAGTGGTTCTTGCTTGTAATACAGCCTCTGCAAAAGCATTGCGTACCATTCAGCAAAATGACCTGCCTAAAATTGATCCTGAGAAAAGAGTGTTAGGAGTAATAAGACCAACAACAGAAGTTATTGGCAATTACTCTGACTCAAAGAATATAGGAATACTTGCAACATCAGGCACTGTTAGTTCGAATAGTTATGTAATTGAGATCAAAAATTTTTTTCCTGAGGTAAAAGTCTTTCAGCAGGCATGCCCGATGTGGGTGCCCCTGGTTGAAAATGAAGAATACAACTCACATGGTGCAGATTTTTTTATTAAGAAATATATAAACGAGTTGCTTGATCAATCACCGGTGATTGATACATTTTTACTTGCTTGCACACACTATCCTTTGCTTCATGATAAGATAAGAGAATACACTCCTGCTGATATTAAGATATTATCACAAGGAGAGATCGTAGCCAATAGCCTGGCTGATTACCTGCAGCGCCATCCTGAAATAGAAAAGAAATTAAGCCTGGGGGGAAGCCACCATTTTTTTACTACCGATTCAACCGAGGATTTTGATAAGCATGCTGCCAATTTTTATGGTGCAGAAATAAAGTCTGTTCATGTTGATCTTGAGGCTCAAAAACTTTGATGCTCAGGGAACTGGAAGTATAAGAGTGCGACGCAACGAAAGTTAAATCAGGGTGCAAAAGCTGGCACAATAAAATTCTAATCTCTCCTATAAAATCTTAAATCCGAAACCTAAAATCTGCCCTTCAACCCCTACCTTTGCCGTCCTTTCATATCGCCTTGGGCGAGAGTATTCTTTAAAAGGAAAAAATTAAGATTATGCCAGGTAAAAAAAGAACCTACCAACCTCATAAACGCCGCCGTAAATCGGTGCATGGTTTTCGTAAACGTATGAAAACTGCTGACGGACGTAAAGTATTATCAGCTCGTCGTAGAAAGGGACGTAAGAAACTGACAGTTTCTTCCGAAAGAAAAGCGAAATAAGAAAACCACCAAACCCCCTAAAGGGGGCTTTTGAAGATTCTAATTATTTTGAATAGCCCTTTTAGGGCTATTTTATTTTTGTAGAATGTCAAAGCAATTCACACTTGGAAAAGATGAAAGGCTTAAAAGCCGGAAGCAGATCGGGCAATTGTTTGATAAGGGAAAGAGTTTTGTGGTAACTCCATACAGAGTTTATTATCTCGTCAATCGTCTGTCGTCAGTTGTCAATGTGTTGCAATTTGGAACAGGTGTTTCTGCAAAGAATTTCAAAAGAGCCGTAGATCGTAATAGAATTAAGAGATTGACAAGAGAAGCGTGGCGGCTGCAAAAAAATGAATTAAAGGAAAGGCTAAAGACAAATAATAAACAACTGAATGTATTTTTAATTTACACAGGTAAAGAGCTTCCTGAATTTACAACAGTAAAAGATAAAGTAGCCGTAGCTTTGAAAAAGTTAGCCAATAAAGTTGATGAAAACATTTCTCCGAATTCTTAGTCTTCCTTTTATCGCATTGATAAAAATTTATCAATGGATCATTTCTCCAATACTTGGTCCGAAATGCAGGTATACTCCTACTTGCTCTCACTATGCCGCAGAAGCATTAAAAAAACACGGTGTATTCAAAGGAATGTGGCTGGCGATAAAAAGAATTTCACGTTGTCATCCATGGGGAGGGAGTGGGTATGATCCCGTGCCATAATATTAATGAAGATTAAACTATATTATGAGACTTTGTTGTTCTTGATATAACTGCTGCGGATACGGCTGAGTGATTCAGGAGTAATACCTAAATAGCTGGCGATTTGTTTTAGCGGCAATCGTTTTTCCATATCAGGATATTTATTGATAAATGTGCAGTAGCGTTCGTCGGCCGGCTGACTAAGATTTGCGGTTATTCTCTCCTGCATTGAAACGAATGCATTTTGTAAAAGATGGCGGAAGAATTTTTCAAACTTGGGGACTTTAATATAGAGTTCTTCCAATGCATTTTTTTCAAGGCATAATAATTCTGAATCTTCGATTGCGTCGATAGTATATCGTGCCGCTGTTTGTGTAAGAAAACTGTACATATCACCGGTCCACCAATCTTCAATGGCAAATTGAATGATATGTTCCTGCCCTTTTTCGTCGATCGTATATGTTCGTAAGCAACCTTTGTTTACAAAATATTGATGACGTGTAATGTCTCCTTCCTGCAACAGGTATTGTTTCTTCTTAAGCTTTTTTATTTTAAGTATTAACGTGAAGTATTGCTCTTCTTCAGGAGTAAGGGTTATAAAGCGGGAAATATTTTTAAGGAGGAGGTCGTACATCTATCAAATTTAAAATAAATAACCGCAGAGGCACAGGAATGTATTATTCTTTGCCTCTGCGGTTAAGAAAATATCAATTAGATATTAACTCGCTTTCGCCTTTGGCATTGCCACTTCGTATCTCTCAGCCACTTTTTTCCAATCAACTACGTTCCAGAATGCAGCAAGATATTCTGCACGGCGATTCTGATATTTTAAATAGTAGGCATGTTCCCAAACATCCACAGCAAGGATCGGAGTTCCTTTTACCTCAGCTACATCCATCAACGGATTATCCTGGTTAGGAGTTGATGTGATCTCCAGCTTACCATCTTTAATGATCAGCCATGCCCAGCCACTGCCAAATCTTGTCATACCGGCGTTGGCAAACTTTTCTTTGAATGCTTCAAATGTTCCAAATGCGTCATGTACTGCTTTTGCAAGATCACCTGAAGGTGGACCGCCTGCATTTTCATCAAGACTTTCCCAAAAGAAAGTATGATTCCAATGGCCGCCGCCATTATTACGAACGGCCGGGGAAATTTTTCCTGCACCCTTTACCAATTCTTCCAAACTTTTATTTTCGTGTTCAGTGCCTGCAATTGCTTTATTCAGGTTGTCAACATATGCCTGGTGATGTTTACCATGATGTATTTGCATGGTTTGTGTGTCAATATGCGGTTCCAATGCATCATGTGCATATGGAAGCGGAGCTAATGTAAATGCCATAACTTAAGAATTTTTGATTTAAGATTTACGATTTGAGATTTAATGGGATTACAAATTTACAAATGATAGGTTGTTAATGATCAATCTATTTTTTCGAGATATGGAATAAAATTTTACCCGCTTTTGATTTTTAATGTAACTTTCTTCGCTGTTATTTAAACCACATAAAAAAATGGGAAACGATTCTCGCCGTAAGTTTATTAAAGGAATAGCAGGCACGGCCATTGCCGCCACTGTCCCGCAAATAATAAGGGCTGCAGGTAATGAGAAAACAGAAGAACTGAAACTTCGTAATTATTATAGCGCCAATGATAACATACAGGTTGCGTTGATAGGCGCAGGGGGCATGGGCACTGCCGATGCACAAACTGTAAAAACAGTGCCGGGAGTTAAGATCGTTGCAGCTTGTGATCTTTTTGATCCAAGGCTGGATGAAGCAAAGAAAAATTTTGGCGCTGATATTTTTACAACGAGGGATTATAAAGAAATACTGTTAAGAAAGGAAATTGATGCAGTCATTATTGGCACTCCCGATCATTGGCATAAAGAAATTGCAGTTGATGCTTTGAACAGCGGCAAGCATGTATATGTAGAAAAACCAATGGTGCAGCAAATAACAGAGGGACAAGCTGTGGTGGATGCACAAAAAAGAAGCGGTAAGGTTTTACAAGTAGGCAGCCAGGGAATGAGTTCTGTTGGTAATGAAAAAGCAAAAGAATTGTTTGAAGCAGGAGCTATTGGCCAATTAAATTATGTTGAAGGATTTTGGGCACGCAATACCCCGGGTGGTGCATGGCAATATGATCTGCCAAAGGATGCTTCAGAAAAAAATGTTGACTGGAAAAGGTTTTTAAAAGATAAACCGCAGCTTACCTATGATCCGAAACGTTTTTTCCGCTGGCGTTGTTTTAAAGATTATGGAACCGGTGTTTGCGGTGATCTTTTCGTTCATCTTATTTCAAGCTTGCATTATATCATCAGTTCAAACGGCCCTACAAGGATCATGTCAACCGGTGGTCTTCGTTATTGGAAAGATGGCCGTGATGTACCGGATATCATGCTTGGCATGTTTGATTATCCGCACACTGACAAGCATCCGGCATTCAATTTATCATTGCGTGTAAATTTTGTTGATAGTAATCGTGATGGTTCTTATTTCCGTATGGTAGGCAATGAAGGATCGATGCTTGTTGAATGGAATGATGTGACATTAACTAAGAATTTTTCTTATCCGCCTGATAATTATGCAGAGCTATTGAAAACAAAACAGTATGCACCGGATTATGATCGCAAAAGAATCAAAGAACCTGAAACAACTACGTTTAAAGTGCAGGACGGTTATAAAGGAGCACATTATGATCATCATTATAATTGGGTAAAAGCAATGCGTGATGGAAAGCCGGCTATTGAAGATGCTTTGTTTGGCTATCGTGCTGCTGCGCCTGCATTGCTTTGTAATGACAGTTATTTCCAGGGGAAGCCGATCAAATGGGATCCTGTTAATTTGAAATTGCTTGCTTAAAAAAAATATACAATGAAAAAGAATTTATTATTTATTTCAGTTGTGATGATAACAATGTCATTTATGACAGACAATCAAGAAAAAGATAACACACTTTCTAAAAAAGAGAAGAAAGAAGGTTGGGTATTGTTATTCGATGGTACTACCATGACTGGCTGGCGTTCTTATAAAAACAAAGAACAGGAGGGATGGAGTGTAAAGGATGGCGAACTCTATTGTAAAGCCGAAGGTGTAACAAAGAGAGCTGACCTGATCACAAATAGCAAGTACGAGAATTATGAACTGCAGATAGACTGGAAAATTTCTCCGAAAAAGAATAGTGGCATTATCTACATGGCAACAGAAGAAAATGGCGCCAGTTATGAATCAGGTCCTGAATATCAACTGATTGACGATACCGGTTATCCAGCTAAACTGCAGGACAAACAATTAAGCGGCGCAAACTATGATATGCATGCGCCTTCATCAAAAACTGTAAAGCCTGCAGGCGAATACAATCACACAAAGATCGTCATCAATAAAGGCCATGTTGAGCATTGGCTTAATGGAACTAAAGTAGTGGAGTATGAATTATGGACTCCTGAATGGGAACAGACAAAAGCAAAAAGCAAATGGAAAGATGTAAAACCTTATGGCATGTCAAAGTCCGGTCATATTGCTTTGCAGGACCATGGTGGCGGCATTGCTTTTAAGAATATAAAATTAAAAGCACTATGATCACTTTTTAAGCCGGTTAAATTTCTTTCCCTTTTCAACGAAATTTTCTACAACACCTCTTGTTTCGAGGTCACGCAGAATGGAAATTGTGTACCAGGGAATTGAACCTTTGAACTCAGGCATCTTTTTACGAATAACTTTTACAACATCATCTGTCAAGTCAGTAAATGATTTTCCCTTACTTCCTTTTAAGCTATGCAAAATAGCTACCTTAAAAGGTTCATAAATGGAAGAATCAATTTTTGATTCTCTTCGTGACTCGGGATGAGTTATCACTGTTTTTTTTGAAATTGTTTTTGCCATTATCTTTTCTTTTTAAAAAAATCTTTCATTAATTGAGCACATTCTTCTTTCAGCACACCATAAACAATTTCTGTTTTCTGATGAAAAGGCCAATTGGTCCCCGTAATTCTTTTATGGCCATTCTTTTCATCATCTGCTCCCCAGACTATTTTTCCAAGCTTGCTCCAATACATAGCTCCGGCACACATTAAGCAAGGTTCAATAGTTACATATAATGTTGCTTCCGGTAAATATTTACTCCCAAGTAAATTGAACGCAGATGTCAATGCGATCATTTCCGCATGTGCCGTTGGGTCATTTAGTTTTTCTGTCATGTTATGACCACGGGCAATGATCTTTCCATTTAACACAACAACAGCGCCTATCGGCACTTCATCATCATCAAAAGCTTTTTTTGCTTCTTTCAATGCCTGGGTCATATAATACTCATCAGTCATATTATCTGAGATCAGGATAATAAATTTAAATAAAACACAGGTTAGCAATATAACTTAATATTGATCCGCCGGGTACTTGATTCTTGCTTTATTTCTTATCCCGTCCAGAATTTCCATTAGTAGTAATGTATCTGCATGTGTCATCACCGGGCTTTCTATCAACCCTTTTTTCAAACATTCGTTTACATGTCTTGCTTCATATTGATAACCATACCCTGCTTCTTTGTCAAAAGGAATGACTTCTCTTTCGTAAGGTAGTTTTTTTGATAATTGAATTGTTGTTGATGGCTCATAAAATCTTGTAGTAAGAGTAATGCATCCTTCAGTGCCATTTATTTCAGCCTGCGTAGGCAGATTGGTAACAAATGATGAAAACAATTGCGCCATTGCACCGTTATTATATTTGAAAAGAACAGCTATTTGTTCATCAACGCCTGTCGGAGCTGCTGTCATTGTTGCTGCGATAACATCAGGTTTTCCTAAAATGGACATCGTCATAAAAACATTATAAATCCCAATGTCAAGTAATGTTCCTCCGCCGAGTGAAGGATCAAACAGCCTTTGTGAGGGATTTCCGGCTGTATTGAAACCAAAATTTATCAATACACTTTTTATGTCGCCAAGTATTTTTTGCTGCAAGAGTTCCTCTAATTTTTTATAATGGGGTAAGAATTTTGTCCAAAGAGCTTCCATTAGAAAAACGTTTCTCTCTTTAGCTGTTTTGATCATTTCAGTGGCTTGCTTACTGTTTATGGCAAATGCCTTTTCACACAAAACCGCTTTGTTATGGTTTAAACAAAGCAATGTGTGTTCATAATGATGCGAATGAGGAGTTGCAACATAAATCACATCTACCTCATTATTGGCGGCAAGAGCTTCGTAATTGTTGTGAAGATGTTTACTTGGAAAATCTTTTGCAAATAGTTCCAGGGTTTCTTTATTGCGGCTTGCAATAGCCGATAATTCCGCATCAGCCACAAAACGAAGGTCTGCAGCAAATTTCCGGGCAATCCGTCCGCAGCCGAGTATGCCCCATCTTATTTTAGATTCATTCATGGCATTAAATTAAGGAATGATTGTAAATTACAGCTTATAACTATTTATATGCTCTTGCCTTCTTTACAGAATCTGCGTGACAATTTTAATTCCGGTATCACCAAAGATTATAGCTTCAGAAAAAAACAATTAAAAAAACTAAAAACATCCATATTAAAACATGAGCAGGATCTGTATGATGCATTGTATGCTGATCTGAAAAAAAGCCCGGAAGAAACATGGGTAACAGAAACAGGTTTGGTAATAAGTGAATTGAATGCTGCTATAAAAAATCTTCATTTATGGATGCAGCCGGAAAATGTTGAAACGAATTTGTTGAATCTTCCATCAAGCAGTAAAATTTTGAAAGAGCCGCTCGGTGTAGTGTTAATTATCGGACCATGGAATTATCCATTTCAGCTTTTGATAAATCCATTGATAGGTGCAATTGCTGCCGGCAATTGTGTGGTGCTGAAACCAAGTGAATTTGCAACTGCAACTGATGCTGTGATGAAAAAAATCATTGAAGAAGTTTTTCCAACAGAATATATCTTATATGTACAGGGTGACGGAGCCACGGTGGTTCCTGAGATGATGAACAACTTTGCTTTTGATCATGTGTTTTACACCGGCAGCACTGTGGTTGGTAAAATAATTTATAAAATGGCTGCTGAAAAATTGGTACCAGTTACACTTGAGTTAGGTGGCAAAAGTCCCTGCGTTGTTGAAAGTGATGCAAATATCAAAGTAGCAGCACGCCGGATAGCGATGACAAAATTTTCCAATGCCGGTCAGATGTGTGTAGCTCCCGATTATGTTCTGGTACATGAGTCAATAAAGGAAAAATTTATTTCAGCAATAACAGGGATAGTAAAAGACTTTTTCACTGACAAACCTGAGCAAAGCTATAATTATGGAAAGATCATAAATGAAAAACAGTTTGACCGCATAGCCGGGTATTTATCCTGTGGCAAGATCATTTTCGGCGGACGAACTGATAAACAACAACTATTCATTGAACCGACTTTACTTGATAACGTAAATATCAATGATGCAGTGATGAAAGATGAGATCTTCGGTCCTGTTCTTCCACTTATTTCATTTGAAACAAAAGAAGATGCGATGAAAGTGATAGAGCAACATCCGAATCCTTTGGCGTTTTATGTTTTTACATCAAGCACTGCAAAAGAAAATGAATGGCTCAATAGTGTTGCCTTCGGTGGCGGATGCGTGAACAATGCAAGCTGGCATCTTACAAATCATCATTTGCCATTTGGCGGCCGCGGTTTCAGCGGCACGGGAAATTATCACGGCAAATATTCATTCGATACATTCAGTCATAAAAAAGCGGTGATGAAAACGCCAACATGGTTTGATCCTTCGATAAAGTATCCGCCATTCAAAGGGAAATTGAAATTGTTTAAATTGGTGATACGGTGAGTGGTAAATAGTAATTTGTGAGAAAATTATGTAGCCAGCAATTGTACTACTATCACCTTCTGTTGCGTCGCACTCTTTTACGTTCAGTAATTCTATTCAGCAATTGATGAAGAAAAATAAAATACTAAGGTTTCTTAAAAAGCTGTTCATAGCTTTGCTATTGTTTCTCGTAGCATTCAGCGGCTATGTAGCAGTTGTAACACGAAATGTAAAAGATATGACGATAAGACAAAGAGTTTTAAAAGCAGTTTACCCGGCATTTACATGGCTTGGCAGAATAACTGGTAAGAATAATAAAGTATTCACCAACGAAACACCGGCAACACCACCGCAATCTTTATATGATCTTTCTGTAACAATGAATAATGGAGATTCAATTTCCCTGGCAAATTATAAAGGCAAGAAATTGTTATTGGTAAATACAGCTTCAGATTGTGGTTATACCGATCAGTATGATGATCTGCAAAAACTGTATCAGGAAAATAAAGACAGACTTGTGATCATTGGTTTCCCCGCCAATGATTTTAAAGAGCAGGAAAAAGGAACTGATGAAGAGATAGCACAATTTTGCAGGTTGAATTATGGCGTCACTTTTCCCCTCGCAAAAAAAAGCAGCGTACAACCCGGTCCTGAACAGAATCCAGTCTTCCAATGGCTGACCGATAAAAATAAAAACGGATGGACCAACAAAAAGCCAAGCTGGAATTTTTCAAAGTATCTGATAAATGAAAAAGGAGTGCTCGTTAATTATTTTGATCCCTCTGTTTCTCCCACAGGCAAAGAAGTAATGGATGCCATTAAAAAGTAGTTTTCTTTTCATCTAAATTAATTCTATCATGACCTATAATGATTGGATCGGTACGATCGGTGTTGGACTTGTATTGCTTGCCTACTTTTTGAATACAGTGAAGATGATCCCTGAAAATGGTAAATTCTTTTTTATACTGAATGTAATTGGCGGCGCATTGAGTTGTTATGCTGCTGTATTGATAAACTTTATTCCATTTGTTATACTCGAAGCGATATGGACAATTGTATCAGTTTGGGGATTGATATCTTTTAACCGGTCGGGACGCTGAAAGCGGCCTGGCCGGTACTACAAATAGAACTTTTTAATATAATCATCATCAAAGTCATTTTGCCCGCCACTTATTACATCTTTTATTGTTAAGCCTGTTAAAGAGAAAAACAACTCTTTATCACATAAAGTACCATTCCTAATTCCTGCATAATCCAAATATGATGAATATGGTCATTGACTTAGCTCTTTAACAAGACTACTATTAGCAGGGTTTCTGTGCAGGTAATGAAAACAGTTTACAAGATAATTTTCCTGTTGCTCTCCTGTTCTTTCAACAAGGATCTTTGCCTTGGTTTTTTGCTGGAATATCGAACCGGTTGTTTTATTTTGCTTATTGATGGCTTGTGAGTAGCTGCTGAGTAATATACCAATTCTATACGGAAATTCCTGCATCGGCTTTCCACCAAATGAAGATCTTTCTGTAATGCTTTTTTCCGTAGCCATAATTATAAAATGAAAATGGTTTGGCATCAGACAATACGAAATTATCTTACATACGGGTAAAATTTGAGCCCTGATCTTTTTTAAGAAGAAAAGATAATTATCACCTGAAAAGAAAATCCTTTGTTTGTTATTACCCCTGTTATAAATGTGATAAAACTCGTGAGGAATTAAATTCATAAAAACTTCTTTTTCGTTTAAGGTTCAGGCCGCTTTCAGCGTCCCGACCCTAAGCCGAGCATTTCTCATGATAATTCGGCAGCTCGATAACCATTCTTTCAAATTGGTGATCCGAATAAGTATTTACTATTTCATTCAGTACCTCATCAATCTCTTCTACAGTTTTAAGTGTTACTAATTTATTCCTGTATTCTTTTATATTGGGCATTCCTTTTAAATAGTTTGCATAGTGGCGGCGCATTTCATTTATCCCTACAACCGGATTTTTCCATTGTACAGAACGATATAAATGTTTACGGATCACTTCAATTCTTTGTGCAATAGTTGGAGCTGGCAAATGCTCACCTGTTTTAATAAAATGTTTTATCTCATTAAATATCCATGGATAACCAATAGCGGCACGACCGATCATGATACCATCAACACCATAGCGGTTTTTATATTCCAATGCTTTTTCCGGAGAATCAATATCACCATTTCCAAAAACCGGGATCTGTATTCGCGGATTTTCTTTCACCTTAGCGATCAGCGTCCAGTCAGCTTCGCCTTTATAAAGTTGTGCCCTTGTTCTTCCATGAATTGAGATCGCTTTTATACCAACGTCCTGCAAACGTTCAGCGACTTCTTCAATATTCCTGCTGTTGTCATCCCAACCCAATCTTGTCTTAATTGTTACAGGCAATGAAGTTGATCTTACAACTGCTTCAGTTAATCTTACCATCAGGTCAACGTCTCTTAATACACCGGCGCCGGCTCCTTTACTCACCACTTTTTTTACCGGGCAACCAAAATTTATATCAACTAGGTCTGGGTTTACTGCTTCGCAAATTTTTGCACTCATTGCCATCGCTTCTTCATCGCCGCCAAAAATCTGAATACCGAATGGTCTTTCTTCTTCGCTGAAATCAAGTTTCATTTTACTCTTCATGGCATCACGTATCAAGCCTTCGCTTGAAATGAATTCACTGAACATGAGGTCGGCGCCATTGTCTTTACAAACGGCACGAAAAGGCGGATCGCTTACATCTTCCATAGGGGCAAGAAGTAGCGGGAAAGTCGGTAATTGTATGTTTCCTATTTTAACCATTATAGTTTAAAGCAATTATTCATTATTAATAATTAATTGCAGATTACATTTGCCTGCCTGATATCCGGCGGGAAACGGCAAATTTACCACCGATAATTATCGGTACAAAGCGACAGTAGATAAATTATGTCTTATTTTAAAAAAGTCCATCCTTTTCTTCAATTCCTGATGTTTATTGGGATGGCATTTGGCATTCTTTTGATAATTGGGGCAATTGGGGGTTTGCTGCTTTCTGCAATGACCGGATTTAGTGTGACTACAATTGGTGACCCCAAAAAATGGGATTATGATGATCCTAAAACTTTAATTGTATCAAGAGGGTTAATAATTATTCAATCTGTTGGGTTGTTTCTCATTCCTACGTTTCTTTTTGCAAGATTTTGCGATTCAAAACCGGGTCAATATCTCGGACTTAGATCGGCAACTCCATTATATTTTATTTTAGGAACTGTAGTATTGATAGTGGCATTACCTCTTGTGAATTGGTCTGGTATAATAAATAGTGAATTGATACCTGAGTCGACCGACATCGGCAAATGGATGAAAGCAAGCGAAGAAGCAACGGGCAAACAGATCGAGTTCATGTTAAAAAAACAGGGCATATCAAATCTCCTATTGAATCTTTTATTTGTTGCAGTGTTTGCCGGCGTTGGAGAAGAGTTGTTTTTCCGCGGTGTATTACAACGTTTATTTATGAAAATGTTTAAAAATCCGTGGCCAGGTATTTTACTTGCAGCATTTATTTTTTCAGCTATACATTTTCAATTTTATGGTTTTATACCAAGATTTATGTTAGGCATATTGCTAGGAGCAATTTATTGGTACAGCGGTAGTCTTTGGCCGGCGATAGTTGCCCATATCATATATAATGCCCTTTTGGTGATCATGGTATACTTTAATCCATCAATGTCCGACAGTGAAGACATGAACCTCCCGATCGTTACTTTATCAGTGCTGGCGGCGATCAGTGCCTCGATCATTATTGGTATTATGATAGTAATGAAAAAAAGATCGATGACCACTTATGAAGCAATGTATGCAAGAGATAAGATCGATGAATCAAACCCGTTTGTTTAACTATCAGCTATAAATTATCATCTGTTAGCATGGCATTTAACTGGAAAACATTTCAAACAAGAACGCTGACTGCAATTGTTTTTGCGGCAGTGATGCTTACCGGTTTGCTTTGGAATCAATGGAGTTTTCTTATTTTGTTTTCAATCATACATTTTGGTTGCTGGTGGGAGTATTTCAATTTACTGGAAAAAATACAGAGCACAACTTATCATCGCTATACAAGATTAGGCTTTATACTTACTGGCTATGCGATCATGCTTTGGTTTTGTGGTCGTTCTTTTGAGATAAATGATTATAGTTTGAAAGAAAATTTTTCATTTCCTGTTTCTGTCGCCGGGTTTGTTATGTTGGGAATGGGGATTTTTCAAACGAAGAGCATTAAACTTAAAGCTTTTGGGGCTGCAGCATTAGGACTATTCTATATTTCCTTAAGTTGGGGATTGATGCTGAATTTATATAAGGGTCATGATTTCAAAATTCATGATGAGTTGATCGTTGCAGGCCCTGCCTATATTCCTTTAGTTATTATTGCAAGCATCTGGATAAATGATACAATGGCATACATTGTCGGGTCTCTGATCGGTAAAACCCCACTCTCAAAAGTTTCACCCAAGAAAACGTGGGAAGGAACAATTGGAGGAATTATACTCAGTGCCGTGCTTATGTTCTTCCTTTGGAATTACCTTGTATATTCTATATCTGAATATCTAATAAATATTATGACAGGTATTATTGCTGTTATCGCATCCATAACCGGTACTTTTGGCGATCTTTTAGAATCAAAACTAAAACGAATGGCGGGAGTGAAAGATAGTGGCAGCATCATGCCGGGACATGGTGGTTTCTTGGATAGGTTTGATTCATTATTATTAGCAATTCCTGCTGTTTGGGTATTCATTTATTTTTTTATGGAGTGATTTTACCTCAACCCCAAACTTCAAACCCCAAACCCTCATTTTCTTATATTTGCCTCATGACAATTCATAAGGAAGGCTATAGTAGCATTGCATGGGCAACTATTCTTTTTGGCGCAATCAATATTCTTTCATTTTATTTTATAAGCTATTCATCACCGGCCCTTAGCTGGATCATTTTTATTGGCACATTGGGCTTGTTGATATTTCTTATTTCTTTTTTTCGTATCCCTAAAAGAAAATTAACTGTTCAGGATAACGCCATCGTTGCTCCTGCTGACGGCAAAGTTGTAGTAATTGAAGAAGTAGAGGCCGATGAATATTTTGCTGACAGGCGCATGCAAGTTTCAATTTTTATGAGTCCGCTGAATGTACATGTAAACCGCAATCCTGTAAGCGGCGATGTCTCCTATAGCCAGTATCACAAGGGAAAATATCTTGTTGCATGGCATCCCAAATCTTCCACAGAAAATGAACGGCACACGGTGGTTTATAAGTCAAACGGAAAAGAGCTACTCATTAAACAAATTGCCGGTGCATTGGCAAAACGGATTGTAAATTATTTGCAGGCCGGTCAGCAGGTAAAACAAACGCAGGAAATGGGATTTATCAAATTCGGTTCACGAGTTGATATATTACTTCCATTAAATGTCAAAATACAAGTGAAGATCGATGAAAAAGTAAAAGGCGGTGTTACAGTAGTTGCGTTATGGTAATTGGGTCATTAAAATATTTTTTCCAATTCCTTTAATGATCTCACGGTATAAGTTGGTTTGATATCAATTGCGATATCCAAATGATTAATGAACACCTGGTCAATGCCAGCTTTCATTGCACCGATGATATCGACATCAATACTATCTCCAAGCATAATACTTTCAGCAGGGCTTGCGCCGGTTCTTTTAAAAGCAAAATCAAATATTTCTTTATTTGGTTTCAGGCTGTTACTTCCTTCTGAGGTTATAACTTCTTTAAAATATCCACCAAGTCCCGAATATTTCAACTTGCTATGCTGTGTTTTTTCAAAACCATTTGTGATCAGATGAAGTTCATACTTTTTATCAGTCAAATATTCAAGTATTTCAATGGCGTAGGGAAAAAGAATTGTTCTTGTGGGTAAAAGCTCAAGAAATTGAGTGCTCATATTCTTTGCTAATACCTCATCTGCAATTTTAAAATCAAGTAATGCAAGGCGCATTCTTTTTACTCTTAATTCTTCCTGTTTTATAAAACCATTTCTGTAACGTTCCCAGAGCTTTTCATTATGAGCCAGGTAGTTTTTATGAAAAAGATCAAAATCATCTATACCTCTTTCTTTTAATTGCATAGCTTCATAGAGCCCCAGCAATGTTACCCTTGCATTTGCTTCAAAATCCCAGAGGGTATGATCAAGGTCAAAGAAGAGATGTCTGTATTTGCCCCTATCCCCTAAAGGGGGATTTTTGTTTACCATGTTTGAAGATTAGTTAAGTAATTTGCAATCATAAATCTCAAAAATAGATCATGTCTGATAAAGTAAAGAATATTCCAAACACCCCTTTAGGGGATGGGGGTATGAATGTTATTATAACAGGTGCATCAAGAGGAATAGGCAAAGCAACAGCAGAAATTTTTGCTGCAAACGGGCACGATCTTTTTTTGAGCAGTCGCAACGAAGTTGCTTTGTATAAAGCTATGGAAGAATTACAAACTAAATATCCTTCCGTTTCAATAAAGGCAAAAGCTTTTGACCTATCTGATAAGAAACAGGCAAAAGAATTAGGTAACTGGTGTTTAAAATATGCAGTTCCTGATATTATAATTAATAATGCGGGGTTATTTGAGCCGGGTAGTGTTCACAACGAGCCAGAAGGATTGCTGGAAAATCAACTTGCAACTAATGTAATTAGTGCTTATCATCTTACAAGAGCTTTATTACCAAAAATGATGGAGCGCAGATCAGGGCATGTATTTAATATGTGTTCTATTGCATCTCTTCATGCCTATCATAATGGCGGAGCATACAGTATCAGCAAATATGCATTGCAGGGGTTTAGCAAAAACCTGCGAGAGGAAATGAAACCTTATAATATAAAGGTCACTTCAATTCATCCTGGCGCTGTACTTACTGATTCCTGGGGTGATTACGATAATTCTTCTAAACGAATTATGGAAGCAGAAGATATTGCGAAGATGGTTTATGCATGCACACAACTTTCAATGGCTGCTTGTGTTGAAGATATTGTGATGAGACCACAGTTGGGTGATCTATAAATAAAGAAATCGCAAAAAGCAAATCACAAATTCCAATAAACCGCAGGCTACTGCGTAGAATGGAATTTGGGATTTTTACATTTGGGATTTTGCTCACTCACTATATTTGTATCCAACACCTCTAACTGAATGAAAGTATTTGGGATTCCGGCTGTCCTCTTCAAAATGTTTCCTGAAATTGAGAATGAAATTGTCAATAGTTCTTGTGGTTGGATAAACGTTATAACCCCAAACTACCTGTAATATTTTTTCCCGCGGCACTACTTCATTCTTATTTTCTATCAGCAGTTTTAAAAGCATTCCTTCTTTCTTGCTCAACTGTATTTTTTCGCCACGACAAGTTGTAGCTTCCTGTGCTTTAAAATCGATTACATTATTTCCAAAAGAATAAGTATTGCCAATTGTTTCTTTATCCTGAATCTTTTTATTTTTCTCAATAAGTTTTTGCACTCTTAAAAGAAGTTCTTCAAGATTAAAAGGTTTTGTAAGGTAATCATCAGCCCCTTTTTTTAACCCCAGCACTTTGTCTGCACTGCTATTTTTTGCACTAAGAATAAGTATCGGCACTTCATTATTCCCAAGACGAATGGTTTCCGTTACATTTATTCCATCCATTTCCGGCAACATCACATCAAGTATAATAAGATCGAAGTATTCTGCCTGTACCGCTTTTATAGCAGCGCCTCCATCATAAGCAGAAGAAACTTCATAACCTTCTAACTCAAGATTCAGTTTTAAGGCATCATGAAGATTTTCTTCATCTTCAACTAATAATATCGACGCTTTTGTATTTTCCTTGCTCATGTTATAAATGAAAACGGATGGCGAAATTAGTGCCGGCAGGTATATTGTTTGTCACCGTAATGTCGGCATTATGATCTTCAGCTATCTTACGGCAAAGATAAAGCCCCAATCCTGTGCCCTGTGTTTTGCGGGTGGATTCATTGCCTGTGCGGTAAAATTTTTCAAATATTTTGCTTTTTTCTTCATCTTTCACACCAATACCTTCATCAATTATATTCATTACTGCATCATTGCCGGATCTTTTAAGTCTGCAAGAGATCGGTTTTTCCTTTGGAGAATATTTTACCGCATTCTCAACCAGGTTGCTGATCATTAGTTGAAGTAAAAGCGGATCACCGGCAACTTCAATTTCAGGTTCTATATCTTCTGCAAAAACTCTCTCCGGGTAACGGTTTTTTGCCCCCCTGATACAATCCTTAAAAAGCGATGAGAAATCAAGTTCTTCTTTTGAAAAAATGTACCCCCCACCTTCTAACTGTGATGAAACAAGAATATTATTAATTAATGTGTCGAGTCGTACTGTTTCCTGCAAAGTCATTCGTATCAGTTTTTTTTGTTTCTCCGCATCAAGCTGGTACCTCTGCAGTGTTTCAAGGTTTAATTTGGCAACTGAGATGGGGGTTTTTAATTCGTGAGTGATCGCCATCATAAAATTCTGCTGCTGGTATTGTAATCTGAATTGCCTGCGTACTGCCCGGTAAACAAAAAAAGCGCCGATGAGAATAAGAATAAGGAAAGTGATCCCCTCAGCAATATATTTTGCTGTGTTCCTTTTTGATTCACTATCAATTTTGGATAATTGTTCAGAGAATTGAGTTGTATTTAGCGATTCTTTTTTTGCATACAGGTCTTTGTATCTAAGATCAGTTACATAAACATTCTGTCTTTCCAGACTAACAAACCACCAAACCAGCGCCGCTACTATATATAAAAGCAACAGCCAATAAATAACTGTGATAAATCTGAATCTTTTTCCTGCAGACCTTGGCATATGGAAGAGTTATTTGACTTTTTCAACCCTGATGCCCACATTTAAAACTTGCTGAAGCGGATCTTCACGCATAATATTTTCCAGAATGAATTTATAATTACCTGCTTTTAATTCTCTTGCCGGAATAAGTTTTATCCTATGCTCATAGATATCATCTAAGCCCGTAGCCAGCCATCCTTTTTCATTTGTTGCTAATTGCAGTTCGAATGGTGCTTTATGCAAAGTATCACCTGGCGGTTGGGAATACAGGTTTATCCAGATATTATTATAATTATATTTTTCAGTATGCCTTATTACAAAATAAACCTGGTGAAGAGATGTGGTGTCGTTTATTGTAAAATTGAATTCGGGTTTATAACTGGCTTTCCATTCATGATCCGGAAGAGGAACAGTTTTTTCGTACAGATCGATAGTGGTGCAAGTTGAAAGGCACAAGGCACAAGGCACAAGAAAGAAAATTAATCTTATTAATCCGGTCATTTAACAAAGATATGTAACAGTAAAACTTGTATTTTGAATCTTGTCACTTGTTCCTTTACAGCACATTCAGTATTTGCTCTTTTGCCTTTTCAAGCTCATCTTTCATCATCACTACGCATTTTTGTATGCCTGAATCATACGCTTTGGCACCGGTGGTATTTATTTCCCTGCCAATTTCCTGTAAAATAAACGATAGCTTCTTTCCTTTTGATTCTTCGGTTTCTGCCAGCACTACCCTGAAATAGTCGCAATGATTTCTTAAACGAACCATTTCTTCGCTGATATCTATCTTTTCTATATAATAGATAAGCTCCTGCTCAAGCCTGTTCTTGTCATAGTTTTCTTTACCGGCAAATTCTTCCATCAGTTTAGTGATATCATCCCGGATGACCTGTTTGCGTTGCGGCTCGAACTTTTGCACTTGTTCTAATTGTGCAAGTATATTGTGAACCCGCAACAGCAGATCCTTTTCCAGGGATTTACCTTCATCATCGCGGTGAATATTCAGATCGTCGATCGAAAGTAATATCACTTTTTGGAATTCTTTCCATTCATCATCTGTCAAAGTTTCGCTGGTGGGTGTGATCACCTCTGGTAATTTTACGAGAGTGCTTAATATGTTAGATGGGTCGAGATTCAATTCTCTTGACAGATCAGCCAGCGGTTGGAAATAAGCTTTTGCTAATTCAATATTAATAGTAACAGGTTTTGCGTTGCCTGTATCTTTTAAACTAATGGTACAATCAACGCTGCCACGGCCAAGTTTGGAAGAAAGAATGCGGCGAATATCAAATTCGAATGGTTTTAAAAAAGCAGGGAGCTTCAATTGTAGCTCAAACTGCTTGCCATTGAGAGATTTTATATCAACGAGAAAGGTTTTACCACCAACAGATCTTTCAGCTCTTCCAAAGCCGGTCATCGATTTCAGCATGTAAATTTTTTTGAGTGAAGTAAAGGTATTGGAAAAATTTGATGCTTACGGAGTTAATAAGTTTGAAGTAATTATGAAGATCCTCCAATGAAACTGAATGATAAAATTATTTTTGCAGGTCTAAGTTCTATAAAAAAAATCTCCCCCGAAGATTCGGGGGAGAAATATGTGGATGGGTTAGTAAGTACCGGGAAATAAATTTCCCTTCACAATATTAATAACATTTTTTTCTAACTAAAAAAATTTTTCAATATTTTTTATTAACATTTTGATATTGCTTGTGGATAATAGAACAATATTATCGGCTATTAAAAATAAATACATCTCTTTTCATCAGATCATGCTTGTATCATCATTCAATTGTGTTCAATATATCATTGATTTGATCTTTATCAGACATTCCGGGCATTGCAAAGCTGTTTACCTTTGAACAAATCTTAAGTTATGCGATTGGATAAACCGGTAACAGTACAGTGGATAGCTGAATTTATAGGAGCAGAAATGGCAGGCAACACTGCTGCTACAGCAACTGGAATCAATGAAATTCACAAGGTGGAGAAAGGTGATATCGTTTTTGTAGATCATCCTAAGTATTACGATACCTGCATTAATTCTGCAGCTACAGTTATTATTATCAATAAGAACACGGATTGTCCGGATGGAAAGACCTTGTTGATCGTTACCGATCCGTTTGAAGCATATTTAAAACTGGTAAATCATTTCAGACCGTTTACTCCTACAACCAAAAACATAAGTGACTCAGCTTCTGTTGGACCGAATACAGTAATCATGCCCAATGGTTTTATTGGTAATCATGTTTCAATAGGTAAAGATTGTATCATTCATCCGAACGTTACCATCCTCGATCATTGTATAATTGGGAATAATGTTATTATACAGGCAGGCACGGTGGTCGGTAGTGATGCGTTTTATTACAATAAAAAAACAAACAGGGATATTCATTATAAAAAAATGAATAGCTGCGGCAGAGTAGTGATCGGAGATTTTGTGGAGATCGGGGCTAATTGCACAATTGATCGTGGTGTAAGCGGCGACACTGTGATCGGAGCCGGAACTAAGATCGATAACCTCGTACATATCGGGCATGATACAGAAGTTGGTAAAAATTGTTTGTTTGCCGGACAGGTAGGTATTGCCGGTGCTACAAAAATTGAAGACGATGTAATCCTTTGGGGTCAGGTAGGGGTAAGTAAAACACTTACGATTGGTAAAGGAGCAACTGTATATGCTCAAAGCGGTGTGAAAGACTCAATTGAAGGCGGCAAAGTTTATTTTGGCTCACCGGTTGAAGATGCAAGGGAAAAAATGAAAGAATTCATTTGGATAAAACGTATTCCACAGCTTTGGGAAAAAGTGATGGGGAAGAAGGTTAATTAGGTTATTGGTTAATTGGTTTACCAGGATAATGGAACTTTGTAATTGATTACTTATTAACTAATAAACTGATTAACCTATTAACAAGAATCAATCCGGTACATAATCATTCGGCAACTGGTCTGCCATATTCTTCCAACTCCAATATCCAAAATTTATCCAGTCCCGCTGATCGTAATAATAACCGTTTTGTTTAATGGTTATGACCTCAAGCATATCAATATAAGATATCTGCCTTCCAACATTCATCGGCAGTTTATATTTTTTTAAATATTGATCCTCGGGTACTCTTTTGGTATATGTAATGCTGAATCTTCTTGGAAAATAAATATCGACTTCATTCAAACTGTCGGCTACTGTGTACCATGTTGTATCGTATGGCTCTTCGATCTTATTGAATTTTTTATCATTTTTTTCATCAAGCAAAGCAATTACAAAACCAGCTTCTGTTAACGAACTATCGTAGTAGCTATGCATAAAATGCAAACGACTGCCGAGGTAAGCCTTCTGGCGGTTATCCTTCCAAAGTTTCATGCTGTCTTCACCTGAAGTTCTTTCTTCAAAAAAGGCAAAGCCACGATAGCTGCATATGTCTGTTTTATACATGAAAAGAAATGAATCAAGAGTGTACCTGATATTATATCCAAGTGCATTATTATAAATGATCAATACAGAATCAGCCAGTACTTTCAGTTTCTCAGATTTTCTTAAATAATAGAACTTCAATACTTCAGGGTTTTGCAAAATACATTGTGATGAAAATGGAGTAGTACCGATAAAATTCTCCAGGAAAAATTTTCCATACTTGGTCCAGCCGTCTTTTACTTCGTTGCTGCTGCGTATAACCACTTCTTCAATACTTTTTTCTTCTTTTACCATTTCAACTTCTAACCCGTTTGTTTTTATTTCCGGGCTGATTCGGATCAGTTGCGATCTGTAACCGGTATATGTGATCACCAGGTCATAGCCGCCTTCTTTCAGGTTCAGGTAAAATGAACCTTCCTTATTGGTGGCAGTACCCTGTGTAGTATTCTGGCAAAAAACAGAAGCAAATGCTAAAGGCTCTCTCGTCGCTGAATCGATCACTTTTCCGGAAACTGTAAAGTTTTGGCTGAATCCAAAAGCGAAAGCAAAGATCAAAAGGGTGAACAGGAATATTTTTTTCATAGAATAAACTATTGCTGACTAAAGATAATACAGTTATGGTTTTAGTTGCATGTTGTTTACAGCTTCAACGTAGTTTTTGCAGGCTTTTGTAATGCATTGCTCCAATGGCATAAAGGAAAAACCCGGCAAGGCGTTTAGTATTTTATCGTTTTGCCAATATGTCTTGCTTAAAGCAATTCTTGCCGTTTCTTTTGTTATCAACGGGTTTGTTCCTTTTAATACAGATTTTATTTTTTCAAAACGCCAGGCAATGCCGCTTAAAAACGAAGTAGCCTCCCACGAAGCATGTTTTTGGCCAAAACCATCAGCAATAAGATCAAATAATTTTTTAAACTCCCAGCTTTGATTGCTGATGATAAAACGTTCTTCCGTGATATTGCTTTCCATCAGCAACACTGCGATCTTCGCTACATCTTCCACACCAACAAATCCATTGATGCCTCGTGTGTACCACGGAAATCCTTTGTACAAATTTTTAAAAATAGCGCAACTGCTGTTGTGCCAGTCTCCAAAACCAAGCACCGTACTTGGATTTATGATCACTGCATCCAATCCTTCGCCAATTCCACGCCATATTTCCATTTCAGCTTTGTTCTTACTGATACCATAATGTGAATCCATTTTGCCCGGCGCCCATTTTTTTTCTTCGTTTACATGCTCCCCATCAAATGTTCTTCCTAATGCTGAAATAGAACTGATATGCACCAGTTTTTTTATATTATTTTCAAGAGCAAGATTAACGATGTTGGCTGTTCCATCAACATTGGTGTTATACATCTGTGCTCTTTCTTTTTTTAAAAAAGAAACTACTGCCGCAGAGTGAATAACAGCATCGACACCATTCATTGCTTCATTTAAGGAAATAACATCCAGCACATCGCCGTTTACCCATTCTACTTTATCTAAAATATCGGGAGAAATGAAAAAAGGGAGTTTGTTGCTGCGGCGGATTGCCCGAACACGGTGACCTTTCTCAACAAGTTCTTTGATAATATAAGCGCCGATGAAGCCGGTGCCGCCTGTTAC
>Ga0209797_10000013_pt1 | contig 86714 bp, 83 predicted proteins | sample DOMMetBare3Fresh_2_FD_187472 | JGI IMG/M metagenome (GOLD analysis project Ga0209797, IMG submission 187472) | Wetland sediment microbial communities from St. Louis River estuary, USA, under dissolved organic matter induced mercury methylation -... | ecosystem: Environmental > Aquatic >... | reverse complement strand
ACTAGAATTCTTGAGAAAAATAATTTCATTTTACTTGGCATCGTCAACGATCCTGAAGATGGAGAAGTGTGGGAATGGGAATATATAAAGAAAGTTTAGATGACGACCTGGTATTCACTATACAAATTCACATTTGCTTTTTCTGCAGCTTCAATAGGATTATAATCAGATAATATATCTGCAGCAATTTTTCTTACACAAACATCATGTTCAAAATGAACAGAAGGTTTTCCGTCTTTTGTTCTAACAGTCCATCCATCGCTTTCAGTGTAAACTTCTTTTTTTCCAAGATTGATCATTGGCTCAATTGCAAGCACCATTCCTTCTTTTAGTTTGGCCCCGCTTCCTCTTTTTCCATAGTTAGGCACCTGCGGGTCCTCATGCAGATTTTTCCCCAGGCCATGCCCTACCAATTCTCTTACAACACCATAGCCATATTTTTTTTCCGTATGCTCTTGTATAGCAAAAGAAATATCACCAATTCTATTGCCTGTGATCGCTTTTTCAATACCCTTATACAACGATTCCTTTGTTACTTTAATAAGCTGCGCTGTTTCCTGCCCCGGGTCACCGATAGCAAAAGTATAAGCATGATCGCCATGCCATCCATTTAATATCACACCAATGTCTACTGAAACAATATCGCCTTCCTGCAACTCATTTTTATTGGGGAATCCATGCACCACTACATCATTTACAGAAATGCAGGAATTAAATGGATAGCCGTTATAATTTAAAAAAGAAGGCACAGCATGATGATCGCGGATATATTCTCCGATCAGATTATCAAGAGCAAGTGTTGTGATACCAGGCTTTAGAACACCTGCCACCACCGTAAGTGTTTTACTTACGAGTAATGCACTTTCTCTCATCAATTCTACCTCTGCATGTGTCTTACAAATTATCATTCAGCAAATATCTTTATTTAAAAAGAAAAACCCGGCATCTTATACCGGGTTCAAATTTATCATTAATAAAATTTATACCGACGCTTGTGTAAGTGTTTGTCTTCCCTGTATCCTTCCGCTCTTCATCAAACCATCATATTGACGCATTAACAACTGTGTTTCGATCTGTTGCAATGTATCAAGTACAACACCCACCATGATCAGCAAAGATGTACCTCCAAAGAAGTTTGCAAAGCCTGGTGTTACTCCAAGTCTTTCTGCTATACCTGGTAAAATACCAACAAAGGCAAGCAATACTGCTCCCGGCAATGTTATCTTATCCATCACCGCTCCAATATAATCTGCTGTTGGCTGACCTGGTTTTACACCCGGAATAAACCCGTTATTCTGCTTCAGGTTATCTGCAATTTGTTTTGGATTAAATATTAACGCTGTATATAAAAATGTAAACCCGATAACTACTGTGGCATATACAAGCATATACCAGATGTTCTTATGATCGGCAAATACACGGGCAATTCCTTTTGTGGAATCTGCATAAGAAAATAATGTAGGTAAGAACATGATAGCCTGAGCAAAGATGATTGGCATTACACCAGCGCTGTTTACTTTAATAGGTAAAAATTGTCTTGCACCTGTAAACTGCCTGTTGCCACCAGCTATTTGTTTTGCATAGTTCAATGCAATTTTCCTTGTGCCCTGTATTAATAATATACAGCCAAGAATAATTGCTACAAGAATGAACAATTCAATAATGAAAATTAATATACCTCCGCCTGCGCCTGTTGATTTCGCTGTGAATTCCTGGGCAAAAGATTGTGGTAAACGAGCAAGGATACCAACCATAATGATAAGAGAAGTACCATTACCAAGTCCTTTATCAGTGATTTTTTCACCCAACCACATTACGAATAATGTACCAGCTGTAAGAATGATAACAGTTGTGTACCAGAAATAATCTTCAAAACCGGCAACTCTGCCACCAGACTTTGTCATCTCGTTCAGGTAGGTAACATAAGCGGATGCCTGTACTACAGTTACGGCAACTGTAAGGTAACGTGTCCATTGATTGATCTTTTTTCTGCCGCTGTCACCTTCTTTTTGCAACTTCTGCATTTGAGGAACCAGCACCGTCATCAACTGCATAAAAATTGAAGCAGAGATATATGGCATGATACCTAATGCAAAAATGGATGCTTGTGAGAATGCGCCGCCGGCAAACATATCAATCATACCAAGAATGCCGCCTTTGGATTTCTCCATTGATGCTCCAATCGTATCTGGATCAATACCAGGTAAAACAATATGAGAGCCGACGCGGTAAATAAATATCAACATCAGGGTAAAAAGGATCTTGCTGCGCAATTCCTCGATACTCCAGATATTTTTCAGTGTTTTTATTAATTTCTTCACGGATGCAGAGCGATTTAAATATCTTAAAACAAAAAAGACGCATTTAACATGCGCCATTGCAAGTTACGTAAAATCAACCAAGAATTTCTATTGTGCCGCCTGCCGCTTCGATCGCAGCTTTTGCTTTTTCGCTTACAGCATTTACTTTAAAAGTAAACTTTCCTTTAACTTCCCCATTACCTAATATCTTCACCTTATCAAACTGGGCGATCAATTTATTACTGTAAAGATTCTCTACTGAAAATTCTTTAATACCATACTTTTCTGACAACTGATCAAGTTGTCCAAGATTTAATACTTTGTACTCAATACGATGAATATTGGTGAATCCACGCTTTGGTACACGACGCTGAATAGGCATCTGTCCACCTTCGTGTGCCATTTTTCTTTTATAACCGGCACGGCTTTGTCCGCCCTTATTACCTTTTGTAGATGTGCCTCCATGTCCGGAAGCCTCACCGCGGCCTATCCTTTTTTCTTTTTGTGTTGCACCTTTTGCAGGTCTTAATTCGTGTAGTTTCATTTTGTTTTGATTTTGTACTTGACGGGGAATCACCCCTCGCTTGTTTAATTGATAATTGAATAATTGAAAATGGATAAGTGAACTATAAATTATCCATTAAAAAATTATCCATTAGCTTCTTCCACTTTTACCAGGTGATTCATCTTACGAACCATACCGAGTATTTGCGGAGTAGCTTCTACTTCCCTGGTTGCATTCATCTTATTCAAACCAAGAGCTTTCAGAGTTTTCTTCTGACGCTCCGGCCTGTCGATCGGACTTTTTACTAAAGTGATTTTTATCTTTTTCATTTTATAGAGTTGTAAGTCTTAAGTTATAAGCTGTAAGTTCTTATTACTTACAACTAAGTACCTATAACTTTTTTATCCATTAAAAACTTTCTTCAAACCTATTGTCCTTGTTTTAGCAACTGAAATTGGTTCACGCAACATAGCTAATGCTTTGAAAGTTGCTTTTACCACATTGTGCGGATTAGCCGACCCAAGTGATTTTGCTAACACGTCAGTTACACCAGCAGCTTCAAGTACTGCACGCATACTACCACCGGCAATTACACCTGTACCATGTGCAGCAGGTTTGATCAACACTTTTGCAGCGCCTTCTTTTGCCCACTGATCATGAGGAATAGTGCCATGCATAATCGGAACTTTGATCAAATTCTTTTTTGCATCTTCAATTCCTTTAGTGATGGCTTCCTGTACTTCTTTCGCCTTTCCCAGGCCATGACCAACAACACCATTTTCATTTCCTACAACAACCAATGCAGAAAAACTAAATGAACGGCCACCCTTTGTTGTTTTTACAACACGGTTAATGGCTACCACTTTGTCTTTCAGTTCAAGGTCGCCGGCTTTCACTCTTGTTAAGTTTACTTTTGCCATTTATGTCTGTTTACGATTTTAGATTTATGATCCCGGATTTATAGTTATCAGTTACAGGCCTTAGAATTAAATCTAAAATCTGCAATCTGAAATCTAAAATTTAAGCCCGCCTTCTCTTGCTCCATCAGCTACTGCCTTCACACGACCGTGATACAAATAACCACCACGATCAAAAACAACTTCTGTCAATCCAAGCTCTGTGGCTTTTGCTGCAATTGCGGAACCAACCAGTTTGCTTTTTTCTGACTTATTTACTTTTTGTGCAGCGATGCTTTTTTCTTTTGATGAAGCAGCAGCAAGTGTTTGCCCATTTACATCATCAATCAGTTGAGCATATATCTCAGTATTACTTCTGAAAACAGAGAGACGTGGTTTTGCAGCAGTACCGTTAATTTTTTTACGGATGCCGAAACGTATGTTCTGTCTTCTCGCTGTTTTTGCCTTCGAATTCATATTTATAGACCCCCATCCCCCTAAAGGGGACTTTTTGATGACTCTGGATTTTGCCAGAGATTAATTTTTATTTTTCTAAGAACTTACCTCCTAAGTTTCCCCTTTAGGGGAACAAGGGGTTTATTATTTACCAGCAGCCTTACCTGCTTTCTTACGAACAAATTCACCAACATAACGAACACCTTTTCCTTTGTATGGTTCGGGTTTGCGCAAACCACGGATCTTCGCTGCTACCTGTCCCAATAATTGGTGATCGATACCTTCTAAACTGATCATGGGGTTCTGACCCTTTTCCTGTGATGTTATCACTTTCAATTCTTTTGGAACCTCGAAAATGATATTATGTGAATAACCTAAAGAAAGATCAAGCACATTACCCTGGTTGCTGGCTTTGAAACCAACACCGATCAATTCAAGATTCTTTTTATATCCTTCAGTAACTCCTTTGATCATATTAGAAGTTAATGAACGATATAAACCGTGCAATGCACGGTGACGGATCTGGTCAGTAGGACGAGCAAAACTCACTTCATCATCTTTTACCTCAACCGTGATGTCACGATCGACAGCTTGTTTCAATTCTCCTTTCGGTCCTTTTACAGTGATCACACCATCACTTCCAACGGTGACTGTAACACCTTTCGGTACTGCTACTGGTTTTCTACCTATACGAGACATATCGATTTCCGGTTTTAGATTTTAGATTGCAGATTTATTTGCTACTAAAATCAATTTTAAAATTATGTTGATGACTGACGATTACAATCCGAAATCTACAATCGTCAATCTAAAATTCAATTAATAAACGTAACACAACACTTCTCCACCTACATTCTGCACTTTTGCTTCTTTATCAGTCATCACTCCTTTTGAGGTAGAGACGATAGCAATTCCTAACCCGCTTTTTACACGGCGAAACTCGTCAGGCTTTGAATAAGTACGCAAACCCGGGCGGCTGATCCTTTCTAAACTTTGAATAGCTGGCTGCTTTGTTTGCACATCATACTTCAAAGCGATCTTGATCACGCCTTGTTTGTTATTGTCCTCAAATTTGTATTTGAGAATATAGCCCTGATTGTACAGAATTTCTGTAATCCTCTTTTTTAAGTTGGATGCCGGAATTTCTACAATACGATGTCCCGCCATTTGCGCATTACGGACTCTTGTTAGAAAATCTGCTATAGGATCTGTTACCATAATATTTGCCCCCTGTCCCCCTAAAGGGGGAACTTAGATTGGTTAATACTTTATTTATTTAAAATGTTCTTCATTTGAAATCTTTTCCCTTGCTCTCCGCCTGAGGCGGAGTTGGGGTTTACCAGCTAGCTTTTCTCAGCCCTGGAATTTTTCCATCTAATGCCATGTCACGCAAAGCGATCCTTGAGATACCAAAGTATCTTACAAATCCTTTTGGACGGCCGCTTATTGCACAGCGATTCTTCAATCTTACTTTCGAAGAATTCTTTGGAAGATCATCCAAAGCTTTCCAGTCGCCGGCTTTTTTCAGCTCTTTACGTTTCTCAGCATACTGAGCCACCATTCTTTCTCTTTTTCTCTGCCTGGCTTTTACTGATGTTTTTGCCATTTTATTTTTTAAGTTTTAAAATTCCAAATTCCAATTTTAAATTTCCCCTGGAATTTGGGATTTGTATTTTGTGATTTACTTCTTAATGTCTCTGAAAGGCATTCCTAATTCTTTCAGCAATTCATAAGCCTCCTGATCTGAATCAGCTGTTGTCACAAATGTGATATCAAGTCCGGTAATACGATTTACTTTGTCAATATCGATCTCAGGAAAAATGATCTGCTCTGTTACACCCAATGTATAGTTACCGCGACCATCAAAAGATTTTTCATTTACTCCTTTGAAGTCACGAACACGGGGAAGTGCAACAGCGATCAACCTGTCAAGAAACTCATACATTTTATCGCCGCGAAGAGTAACTCTTGCACCGATCGGCATTGCCTTTCTTAGTTTGAAATTCGAAATGTCTTTCTTTGACATTGTTGATACAGCTTTCTGTCCGCTGATAGTTGATAACTCTTCCAGTGAAATATCAACAAGTTTCTTATCAGTTACAGCGCCATTCACACCGCGGTTAAGGCAAATTTTTTCAAGACGCGGAGCCTGCATCATTGAAGAATAACCAAATTTCTTTACCAGTGCCGGAACAACATCCTTTGTATATTTTGTTGCTAACCTGGGCTTATATGTTTGCGTACTCATAATTCAATTTTTTGCCCCTATCCCCTAAAGGGGGATAGAGAAATTTTACATCAGATCTTTTCACCTGATTTTTTTGAAACACGAACTGTCTTTCCATTCTCTCTTTCTCTTCTCACTTTGGTACCAGCTTTTTCTTTAGAATCATACAGCATTACATTGCTGATATGGATCGGCGCTTCCATTTTCACAATGCCACCTTTGGTGTTTTGTGCAGAAGGTTTGCTGTGTTTTGTAACGATATTTACACCTTCCACGATCACACGGCTTTCATCAACCAGTACTTTTTTTACAATGCGTGCCTTAGTTATGTCTTTATCATCACCTGCGATCACTACAACCTTATCGCCTTTCCTGATGTTAAACTTCGGTTTGAATCTATTTTTCATTTTATCTGCTTTCTCAGTTAAGAGATTTTATTTTTTGTTATCAGCTTTTCAAATTCTATTCAGCATTATTTGTTTCCGTTTTTGTCGGGAGACAAGTCATGCCAGTCTTTACAGTACTTCAGGCGCCAATGAAATGATCTTCATATAGCCTTTATCACGCAATTCTCTTGCTACTGGTCCAAATATCCTTGTACCTCTTGGTTCATCGGATTGATTCAACAACACAACTGCATTATCATCAAAACGGATATAAGAACCATCTTTGCGACGCAGTTTGTTTGTTGTTCTTACAATGACTGCTTTTGTTACTGTTCCTTTTTTAATTCCACCAGCAGGCAATGCATCTTTTACTGTCACTACAATTGTATCGCCTATTCCTGCATAGCGCTGACCACTGTTTCCCAATACACGAATACATAATACCTCGCGGGCACCACTGTTATCGGCTACATTTAATCTGCTTTCTTGCTGAATCATCTTGTTTAGCTTTTAGCTGTTAGCTGTTCGCTGTTAGCCAGCCCCAGCAAATTTGTTTTCTACTTCTTTTATTCGTTGCTAATAGCTAATCGCTAATAGCTAACGTCTTTCTTACTTCACTTTCTCAACTACTTCAACCAGTCTCCAACGCTTTGTTTTACTAAGCGGACGGCTTTCCATGATCTTTACAGTGTCGCCGATGCTGCACTCATTTTTTTCATCGTGTGCATGAAACTTGGTGGTCTTCTTTAAGAATTTTCCATACATAGGGTGCTTTACCTTTCTTTCTACTGCAACTGTAATGGTCTTAGCCATTTTGTTGCTGGTAACCACACCTGTTCTTGTTTTTCTCAAATTTCTTTCTGCCATATTTGTTCAGTTTGTAGTTCTGAGTTAAGAGTTCAGAGTCGCACTCCGAACCATCGACTATGAACTAATTGTTTTCAGATTGCTTTTTCTTTAATTCAGTTTTCAACCTTGCAATATCGCGACGAAGACCACGGATGCTTACCGGATTCTCTAAAGGAGAAATGGAATGAGCAAACTGTATTTTCTTCAAACGCAATTCGTCTTCTTTAATGCGTGCCACAAGGTCGGTCTCATTAAGACCGTGAATACTTTTTACAAAATCTAATTTCTTTGACATCTTATGCCGTTTTAATTCTTTTATAGATTAACCACATCTCTTCTAGCAATAAACTTTGTTTTGATAGGCAACTTACCCGCTGCAAGCGATAAAGATGCTTTAGCTACAGCTTCAGTTACTCCATCCACTTCAAACATTATGCGACCTGGTTTTACCACAGCCGCCCAGAATTCCAGGTTACCTTTACCTTTACCCATCCTTACTTCTGCGGGTTTCCGTGTAATAGGTTTATCAGGAAATATCCGTATCCATACATTACCCTCACGTTTCATTTCACGGGTCAATGCCTGACGGGCAGCTTCGATTTGGCGATCGGTGATCCAATGCTGTTCCAAAGCTTTTAATCCATATGAACCAAATGCAATCGTCGTTCCTCTTTTCGCATTGCCCTTCATACGGCCCTTCTGCATTTTCCTGTGTTTCGTTCTTTTCGGTTGTAACATTTTTTTCAGCTTTGAGCTATGAGCTTCGAGCTTTGAGCTCTATTCTCTATAGCAATTAAACCTTCAATTTTTATTGATACGACTCGTAGCCCATAGCTCGTAGCTCGTAACTTCCTTAATTAATTTCTTCTTCCTCCGCCGCCACCGGTTCTTCCACTACCACCACTTCTTCCACCGCCACCAGGTCCGCCGCTTCTTCCACCTCCGCCGCCGCCTCTTCTATCTCCACCACCGCCACCACCTCGTGGACCGCCACCGCCGCCTCTTCTATCATCACGACGATCACCACCACCTCTTCTGTCATCCATATCTCTTCTTTCTCTTCTATCACTTACATCACTCTTACCACCTACAAAATTTGGATTCAGATCTCTCTTCGCAAGCACTTCACCTTTACATATCCAAACTTTGATACCAATTTTACCATATACAGTCAGTGCAAAAACATTTGCATAATCAATATCCATACGGAAAGTATGCAAAGGAACACGACCTTGTTTGATCTCTTCAGTACGGGCAATCTCAGCGCCGCCTAAACGACCAGCTACTTTTACTTTAATTCCTTCGGCACCCATACGCAATGCAGAAGCGATCGACATTTTAATTGCCCTTTTATAGTTGATACGGTTCTCAATCTGGCGGGCAATTGTGTCAGCAACGATCATGGCATCCAATTCAGGACGACGGATCTCAAGAATGTTGATCTGTACATCTTCTTTATTGGTAAGTTTCTTCAACTCTTCTTTGATCCTGTCAACTTCACCGCCACCTTTACCGATAATGATACCAGGTTTTGAAGTGTGAATGGTAACGATCAACTTACCCAGTGTTCTTTCAATAACAATTTTTGAAATACCACCTTTGTTGATACGGGCATTCAGGTAAGTTCTGATCCTGTTGTCTTCAATCAGTTTACTTGCAAAATCTTTTTTGCTGCCATACCAGTTGGATTCCCAACCGCGGATGATGCCTAACCTGTTACCAATCGGATTTGCTTTCTGACCCATGTTTAATTTTTAAATTCCAAATCTCAAATTCCAAGCATCAATTCAATTGGAATTTGGAATTTGCTTTTTGTTATTTTGATTTCTTTGTTGTCTTTTTTGTTTCACCTTCTTCTTTCGAAGCAGATTTTTTTGTCGCTTTCTTTTTTGGCTTTACTTCAACACCTGAAACCGCTTCCAGTTCACTTGCTATTTCTTCAACTTCTTTTTTGTGTTCTTCGTTGATTACTTCTTTAATTAATTTTTCAGTTATAACCGGTGCGTAATCTACAACTACAGTTACATGGTTGCTTCTTTTACGAACACGATATCCTCTTCCTTGTGGTGCCGGACGCATACGCTTTAAAGTTCTGCCTCCATCCACCATAATTGTTTTTACTGTCAACTCATGTACATCACCCTCTTCATTTTTTTGCCTCCAGTTGTTGATCGCACTGAGTACTAATTTGCGCAAAGGCACAGCCGGATGCTTGGGATGATGTTCAAGTATTGCTAATACTTTATCTACTTTTTTACCACGGATCAAATCAGCCAGCAAACGCATTTTGCGTGGCGACGTGGGATAATTTCTGAGTTTTGCTACTGCTTCCATTTTAAAGTTTTTAGTTCCGAATCCGGAGTTCAGAGTCAGACTCCGAACCACAGACTCATGACTATTTATGCTGACGCTTCTACTTTCTTACTTGAGTGACCTTTGAACTGGCGGGTTGGTGCAAATTCACCAAGCTTATGTCCCACCATAAATTCTGTTATATAAACAGGAATAAATTTATTTCCATTATGCACTGCCAAAGTATGTCCTACAAAATCCGGGGTGATAGTTGAACGCCTGCTCCAGGTTTTGATAACACCTTTTTTAGATTTTCCTTCATTGACAGCAAGGATCTTTTTTTCAAGATGACTTGCTACATAAGGACCTTTTTTAATTGAACGTGCCATTTGTTCTTTTTAATTTTTTATTTACTGCTCCGGATTATTTCCGCAGCTGTTTTATTTCGACAATTTACTGCCGTCCTTTCTTTGAATTATCTGCTTATCGCTTCCTTTGCCCTTCGTTCTCGTCTTTAAACCCCTTGAATACTGACCACTCCTGCTACGAGGCTGACCACCTGAAGCTTTTCCTTCGCCACCACCCATTGGGTGATCAACCGGGTTCATTGCTACACCGCGGTTACGTGGGCGAATACCTCTCCACCTGTTACGACCCGCTTTTCCCATACTCTGCAAAGCATGATCGCTGTTACCAACTACACCAACTGTTGCATAACAATTGATCAATACTTTTCTTAATTCGCCACTGGGCATTTTTAATATTGCGTACTTATCTTCTTTGTTTGTAAGCTGTGCAGATGAACCTGCGCTTCTTGCAATTTTTGCGCCCTGGCCTGGTTGCATTTCAATATTATGAACCATTGTACCAAGAGGCATATTCTTTAACATCAACGCATTTCCAATTTCAGGTGCAACATCATCACCACTTGACACAGTCATTCCTACCTGTAACCCTTGTGGGGCTATTATATATCTTTTTTCACCGTCAGTATATTCAACCAAAGCGATAAAAGATGTACGATTCGGATCATACTCCACAGTTCTTACAGTTGCATCCATTCCTTTTTTATTTCTTTTGAAATCGATGATCCTGTATTTCTTTTTATGACCGCCACCGATGTAGCGCATCGTCATGTGACCTGATGTATTACGACCACCAGTTCTCTTTTTTGTTTCAACCAGGCTTTTTTCAGGAACGTTGGTAGTTACCTCAGCATAAGCATTGCCGATCCTCCATCTTGTTCCTGCTGTTACCGGTTTAAATTTTTTAAGTGCCATTTCTTATTTTTTTATCAGCGAAATTCTCAGCTTCGCCAGCTATAATTTAAATGTTCGAGTACAGATCAATTGATTCACCTGATGCAATTGTTACAAATGCTTTTTTGTAAGATGACTTTTGACCAGCGATAAAGCCTTTTTTTGTATAACGGCTTTTACTTTTAGCAGGCGCCACTACTGTGTTTACATCAGTAACCGTTACACCATAAAAATTTTCAACAGCTCTTTTTATCTCAAGCTTGTTTGCTTTTTTATCAACACGAAAAGCATAACGGCGCAATTTCTCCTGCTGGTTATTTGCTTTTTCGCTTAAGATCGGCTTTATCAATACATCTGAAAGTTTCATTGCCCAGTTTTTAATAATTTATATTATGCTTCGGTTTCAGTTTCTACCTCAGTAAAAATTTTTGCTGCTGCTTCAGTTAATATCAACACATCAGCATTTATTACATCATAAGTATTCATATCACTCAACAATGTTCCTTTTACAAATGGAACATTGCGATAGCTCAGATACACATTATCATTATACTCCGGCATTACAAACAAAGCTTTTTTACCGTACACTTCAAGACTGCTGAGCATATCAGTAAAGCTTTTTGTTTTAGGAGTATCAAGTGTAATATCTTCGATAACCACGATCGCATTATCTTTTGCTTTAAAAGAAAGAGCAGAAATTTTCGCAAGATCTTTTACTTTACGATTCAGTTTGATATCATAACCATGCGGCTTAGGACCGAATACAGTACCACCACCTTTATATAATGGATTACGAATATTTCCTTTACGGCTGCCACCAGTACCTTTCTGACGATGAAGTTTGCGGCTTGCACCTTGTACTTCAGCACGGGTTTTCACTTTATGTGTTCCCTGGCGTTGTGCAGCGAGGTATTGCTTTACGGCAAGATAAACGACATGCTGATTAGGCTCAACACCAAAAATATCTTCTGGTAATTCAACCTTCCTGCCGGTTTTCTTTCCATCTATTTTTAAAACTTCTACTTGCATTGTTTATTTTTTGGGAGACAGGGCATGCCCTGTCTCTACAATTGAAAATTATTTTTGAATCAAAACAATTGAACCGTTATGACCAGGAACTGATCCGCTAACAAGAATATAATTCTTCTCAGCAAAAATTTTAACCACTTTCAGGCCTTTCATTTTTACTCTGTCAGTACCCATACGGCCACCCATTTTCATTCCTTTCATTACACGGCTTGCATCAGAAGAGTTACCGAGAGAACCCGGAGCTCTCTGACGATCGTGCTGACCATGTGATTGCTGGCCTACGCCATGGAATCCGTGACGCTTAACTACGCCCTGAAAACCCTTACCTTTTGTAGTACCAATTACTTCAACCTTGTCACCTTCAGAGAAGATGTCAACAGTTACAGTTTCGCCAATATTTTTTTGAAGAGAAGTGTTGCGGAATTCTTTAGAGAACTTTTTGGGAGAAGTGCTTGCTTTTGCGAAGTGATTTTTTTCAGCAAGAGTAGAATGTTTGTCATTCTTATCGCCAAAAGAGAGCTGGAGGGCTTCATAACCATCGGTTTCTTTTGTTCTTACTTGTGTAACAACACAAGGACCTGCTTCGATGATCGTGCAGGCAGTTTGTTTACCTGAGGGATCGAAAATGCTGGTCATTCCAACTTTTTTCCCAATAATACCTTTCATGTTTGTTCAATTTGTGCCTGCAGGATTATTGGGACATACACTTGTTTCGTGAGACACGAACCAAGGCGTCAATCCCCGTTTGCCACCGACCTTTTTCTTTATGGGAAAGTACCGGCAGTAAACAAACCCTGAATGGCTTGTTTTTATTTTCAACCCCTGACCCTAAAAGGTATCAGAAGTCTTTTGATTGCATTGCTCTTTTTTCCTCCGAAGAGAATTGAGAGATACACTTTTGTTTTATTTATAAGAACTATTCAACCTAAGTTTCCCCGTTAGAGGAATAAGGGGTTGCTACGCTTTAATCTCAACTTCTACGCCACTTGGCAGATCCAACTTACTCAATGCATCAACAGTGCGGCTTGAAGAAGTGTAAATATCCAACAGACGCTTATGCGTTGCGAGTTGGAATTGTTCACGACTTTTTTTGTTTACGTGTGGCGAACGCAACACAGTAAATATTTTTTTGCGAGTAGGTAAAGGAATAGGCCCTGTTACTACAGCACCGGTGCTACGCACTGTCTTTACTATCTTTTCGGCAGATTTATCTACCAGGTTATGATCGTAAGACTGTAATTTGATTCTGATTCTCTGCGACATGAGTAAAAATCCCCATTTGAATTTGGGAGCGCAAAGATAGGGGGATGATGCTTACCCGGCAAAGTTTTGGAAAAGAATTTTTTAGTCAGATTACTTATAAAGTAATCCCCACAAAAAACTGCCAAGCCTGGCTTTTCCATTTGTCCTGGTTATCGATGCCATTGATGTCTGTCAATCCTATTTCATACCGTGTGCCTATATGAAACAGAGGGAGTTGGATCATAACGCCTCCTAAAACAGAAAGCTCACCTTTTTTGAAAATATCTTTAGGAGTTTTAAGACTGTCAACAGCCTCGTTCACCAACATGCCCCATTGAGGTCCGAGTTGAAGCTTTACTCTTTGAGATGGGCCAATATCAATGTTCAATAATCCTGCAAATTTTAAATAATCCAGTTTTGCTTTTTTCTGTGTGCCTTCGAGGAAAAGGTCATCGTATATTACTGTTATGTCGCTTGATTGCTCGGCAGATGTTTGGACAAAATTTATTTCAGGTTGCAAACCAAGCTTTCTTGTGAAGTTTATTTGCATGAAACCACCCAATGAATAATTGTAGTTGAACTCATCTTTGAATGATCTGCCTTCTATCTTGTTTAAATTAAGTCCCCCTTTAAATCCCCAACGAAACAATGATTCTTTTTCTGAAGGATCTTTTTTCTGGGCATTTGCAGTAATAACATTTAGCAATAAAACTAAGAGACCAATACACACTTTCATAAAATAAGATTTATTAATGAAACGAATGAATCAGGGATTTGGTATTTATCATTAAAAGCCACTAACGGTAATACAGTTACCTTTGCCGAAATTTTAAAGTACATGATGACATTCGAAGGATTAGGATTAGATTCAAAATTGATTCAGGCAACCGACGCATTAGGATTTAAAACCCCCACACCGATACAGGAAAAAGCTATCCCCGTTTTATTAAGCGGAACAAAAGACCTTGTTGGTCTTGCACAAACCGGGACCGGCAAAACTGCCGCATTTGGTTTACCACTTCTTCAATTAGTAGAAAGCAAAGACAAATACCCACAAGCTCTTATTGTTTGTCCTACAAGGGAACTATGTATGCAGATTGTTAATGAAATAGAGCTTTTTAAAAAATTTGTTACCGGGATGAATGTTTTGGCAGTTTACGGCGGAACTCCCATTGGCGCACAAATAAGAGAATTAAAAAGAGGAGTTCAGATAGTAGTGGCTACACCCGGCAGATTGATCGATCTGATAGAAAGAAAAGCCATCAACCTGGAAAAAATAAAGTATGTAGTGCTTGATGAAGCAGATGAAATGCTGAACATGGGTTTCCAGGATGACATTGAATTTATTTTACAAAACACCCCGAGACGTGAAAGTACATGGCTATTCAGCGCTACCATGCCGCCGGAAATTAAGAAGGTGAGCAAAAAATATATGAAAACGCCGGTGGAAATCACGGTTGGCAAAATGAACACCGCCAGTAAAAATGTTGACCACCAGTTTTATGTTGCTTCATCACACCATCGCTATGAGGCGTTAAAGCGTTTGATCGATTTCAATCCCGGTATTTATGGACTGATATTTACAAGAACAAAAGCTGATGCACAAAAGATAGCTGAAAAACTGACAAGAGAAGGTTATGATATTGATGCTTTACATGGAGATCTGACGCAAGGGCAACGTGATAAAGTAATGGGTGAGTTTCGTGAAAAGACTTTGCAACTTTTGATAGCAACTGATGTAGCTGCAAGAGGAATAGACGTACAGGGAATAACCCATGTTATCAATTTTGAATTGCCTGACGATATGGAAGTATATACACACCGCAGCGGAAGAACGGGTCGTGCAGGTAAGACAGGAGTTTGTATGAGCATTGTAAGCAGCCGTGAAGTGGGAAGAATAAAACAGATCGAAAGGTTAACGCAGGTTCCGTTTCATAAAGTTGATATACCATCCGGTAAAGATGTTTGCCGAAAACAATTTTCTTCCTGCATGGATAAACTGATGCAGACAGATATAAGTCATGGTGATTATGAAACATATTTACCTGCATTGCAGGAAAAATTTGCAACAGTAACTAAAGAAGAGATCTTGAAAAGAGTTGCAGCCATGGAATTTGACCGTTTTCTTAAGTATTATGAAAATGCTGAAGACCTGAATATGAGAGAAGGCAGAGAAAGAACAAGGGTACCACGAAGTGACGGCGGAACAAGGGAACGAGAAATGCACCGTGATACAAGAGGAAGGAAATTCAGCGGTGGTAACGACTTCACAAAGCTATTTGTGAATCTTGGAACAAAAGATGGATTTTACAAAGCAAGCTTTTTACAATTTATACTTGACTTGAGTGAATTGCAAAAAGAAGTTCTTGGCAGAATTGATATGAAAGAAATGAACAGTTGGATTGAGATCGATAAAAATGCTGCTACCCAAATGATCCGCTCGATCGATGGTAAAAAATTTAAAGGAAGAAAGATCAGAATGAATGAGGCCAATAGCAGGTGAACTGCTAACAGCTTATAAAATTTATAAACCCTTTATACCAGTATGTAAAAAGTATAAAGGGTTTATTTATAAAAGTAGTTAAAGAAAAAACATCTATTTAGTTGGCCATTTCTCCACTTTGTTATTCAATGGCGGTACAGTACGCAGGTAAGCATATATTGCTTTAAGGTCATTATCTTTCATCGTTCCATAAAACGACCAGGGCATTAATGTATTAAACTTTCCGGGCTTAGAGGAAAGGATCTCAGGACTTGAGTTGGCTCTGAATTTCGTAAGAAACATTTCTTCTGTCCACTTGCCTAATCCAGTAGCAGAATCAGGAGTAATATTTGCAACTGTCACTTCGAAAGTAGGAAGCTTGAAATGCTGACCCCCTGAAAGATATTTACTCCTATCAGGCATTTTTTCTTTTGTCAGAGGGGTGTGGCAGTCTGTGCAATGCGCAATGGCAACAAGGTATTCTCCGTACTTCACTTTATCAGCAGTATCAGGCCTTGTATTATTTTTATAATCCACATCAGGCAATGGGCCGAATGCAGTAGCAGGAATAAATAATTCTCTGGCCGGAATATTTTTTTCGATGGGTTTCAAAGAACGTAAATAGGCAATAACAGCTTCCACATCATCCTTTGCCATCCTGCTCAGTCCATGATAAGGCATTAGAGGAAATAAAGTATCACCTTTCTTATTAATACCCTTTGTCATCGCCCTGGCAATTTCATCATCGCTCCAGTCTTTAAGTGCATACGGAGTAATGTTAGGTACCCACATTTTACCAGGAATGTCTGCTGGTAGTAATTCATGAAAAGCAATTCCACCGCCCCCCTCTGTGCCGGGCACTACTGGCGCGGAAAATTTACTGGTATCTAACTGGCTGTGACAATCCACACAATTGACCACGGAATATACCAGGTATTTTCCATGTTCCAGTTGCAGTTTCAGTGAATCTGCTTTACTGATAACAGCTGTTGGTTCTTTTGTATTGTTATTACAAGCAAAAATGATCAGCGTAACAACCGCCATGATTGAAAAAATGAAAATTAACTTTCTCATATTGATCGTTGTTTTGGTTTAGTGTTTCCGTTTCAAAAAGGAGAATCAATGCAGAAAGATAAAAAAATGTAAACAACCTTGCCAAAAAAATTTCATAGCTACAACTTTCGGATTTTCAAACTCAATGTGGCAAAACCGGCAAGCTCAACATGCTCAACCGTAAAACTGTGTTTGCCTTCCAATGAAAGTTTTATTGTTTTATGTGGTGATTCATCAAATTTATATAAAGCAGGATTCCATTCATCAATCATAAGTTTACCATCAACATACACCCTCACTGCATCATCCCATGTAACACCTAATTCATAATCACCTTTTTCAAAAGTTGAAGCGCCGCTTGCAGAAGTTACAAATTGGGGATGATCGCCTTCAGCAGTTTTAATTCCGCCCCACCACGCATATTCAAGCTTAGTTGTCCTCTCTGTTTTTATCGGACGCAATCTTACGTTTGGTGGAATGAGCTGTCCTGTTTTAATAGGATCATGCATTTTAAAATCATAAGAATACCATACAACATCAAAATCTATTGGTTGAAAGAATTTCCTAAATGAAAAATCAGATGGTTTACCCGCAGCAATAGTTTCTCCAAATGTTGTTGTTATTACAGCGCCGATATATTCCAGCTCTATCAAAATATCGGTTCGGTTGTTGGCTGTTTTTACTGCAGTGATGGTTGCAGGAAATGTTCCGCTCATTAATGAAATATCTTTTACCCCTTTTGATCTTTTGATTCTCCATTTTCCTTTTGGACCTATAAGGTCGAATTTCATCACTCCGGTTGTATCAGTTGGGTTCGTGTTCCACATAATGGGGCTGCGAAAATCATAAGGGCCCCATTCTGTGATCATAATATTTTTTCTTCCTGCCAATATTCCTTCACCTTTAAAAGGGTTTTGAGGAGATGGTACATCAAATTTAACTGCTATTGTATCCATATCATATTTCTGAGATATTTCATCATTAAACGTAGTATCCAATCCTCTAACTGTCGAATCTATTTTTAAAAGTGTTCCATGGTCATCATAAACATTATCAAACACATTCAGCGTTTTGGTTCTGCTAATGCTCATCGCAAGAGAATTACTATTAAAATTATTGTTCGTAATAATATAATTCCTGCTCCGGGTATCGCGGTTTTTTACATAACCCCAGTCTGCCGGCTGCTCTTTTCTCCCCCATAATCTTATTGCTTCTTTATTGTCAAAAAAAATGTTATGATGTATTTCATTATCCTGACCATGCTCAATTGCTATTGCAATTCTGTTTAAGCGAAATTGATTTCCCGAGATCATTGTATTATAACTATAACCTCCCCAAATTCCATGATCACATTCAAATATCCTATTCCCTGAAATCACATTTCGACTGAATGTTACTTCAATACCATTGGTTGGCGCAAATGAAAAATCATTTTTGAGCAATACATTATCATTACACCCTCCTTTACCGTTATCCATTGTTGTTTGTCCGGCCCAAAGAAAGAATCCATCACCGCCGTGTGTAACTGAATTTTTATAGAAATAATTACTATTGCTTTGCTCATAGATCAAGATGCCGGCGCTGTCTTGTCCACGATTGTAAACACCATGACTATATCCGCGAACATTAAAGTTTATCTTATTATAAGCAATCTTATTAAAACTACTGCGATACATCCCAATTCCTAATCCGGAATTAAAAGAAAAATCATTATTATAAATTTTTCCATAATTACAATTTGTCATCATCAATGCGTTTTGTCCGCCGGTAACTTTTGTGTTTTTTATAGTCATGGAATCACAATCCCGCAAATACATGGCAGCGCCATACCGAAGCCACTCATCTTTTTCGTTCTGATGATGACTGAGCCAGTCAGATATATCTTCTTTTTCCTGCGTGCTGTTTAAATGCTGGCGGTAGTTGTAGCTAAGATCACAATTGTCAATTGTAAGATTGGAAACACCGCGGGCAAGCAAAGCAACTTTATATCCTTTTACCTTCAGGTTTTTTATAGTGATATTCTTTCCTCCTTTTATTAAAATAGCAACGCCAAAAAATTCATCGGGCTGTTTTTTTGTATTACTGCCTTTTAAAATTGAATTATTAAAATCAACAGTGATATTATTTCCCTCGATCACTATCACAGCTTCCTCCATCGAAATGGATGCATCCAGCTTATACGTTTGCTTTTTTACTTTAATAGATCTGGAGATCTTTAATCCTTTGGTAAGTGTTTTTTCCTGGCCGATACTATAAAAACATGAAGCAATGATCAGCGATAAAAGGATAATTTTTTTTGTCATCATTTTGATTTTACTTGCACCCGGTTTGATAAATCAGAACCTAAAATTATCCAACCTTTTCTGAAACGGAAAAAGAAATGACAGAAGCGGTTATTAAAAAAGATTCGCAAACAATGAAGGTATTGAAGCTGCTGCTGAAAATTGCAGTTACCATCGTTTGCTTCTGGTATATTTCACGAAAAATAGATATTGCAAAAGCCAAAGAGGCGGTGATGCAGGCCGACTGGTGGTGGCTATTCTTATCAATTGCTGCTTTTGCTTTTTCAAAATTTCTTGCTTCATTCCGTCTCAATATTTACTTTAAGAATATCGGCATTAATCTTTCACAGAAACAAAACCTGAAACTCTATTGGCTGGGTATGTTTTACAATTTATTCCTTCCCGGCGCTATCAGCGGCGATGCATATAAAGTTGTATTGCTGACAAGAAAATTTGATGTTGGATATAAGAAGATCACGGCAGCTGTGCTGCTGGATCGTTTCAGTGGTTTACTTGCATTAGGCCTGATACTTTCCGTTTATGGTGTGGTCGTTTTAGATAAACAACTTTATGATGTCATCCTGATAAGCGGCTCTCTTCTGGCAGTAGTTACATTATATCTTGTTGTAAAATATTTATTCAAAGATTTTTTACCCGGCTTCTGGCCAACTTTTCTTTGGGGAATTGCAGTACAGGTTTTCCAGGTGGTTTGTGTTTATTGTATTTTGATGGGGCTTCATCAACCGCTCCATCAAAGTGAATGGATCTTTATATTTCTTGTTGCTGCAGTGATTACAGTAATACCCATTTCTCTCGGCGGAGGTCTTGGCACAAGAGAATTTGTTTTTGTAAAAGGAGCAGAATATTTTTTGCTCGATGTTCATGTAGCGCCGATCATCAGTATTCTTTTTTATCTTTCAAATGCTTTATCGTCTGTTTGGGGTGTTTATTTTATTTATCATGACCCATTGAAAGATGAACCTTGATAGAAGCTCTTAACTTTGCCGTTTTACTTTTTCATGCAAAATAATCAACAAAAATATTTCTGGCTCTTACTTGGTTTATCTGTTTTGTTGTTATTTCCCGGATTGGGCAAAACTCCTTTATGGATATATGACGAAGTTCGCAATGCTGAATGTGCAAGGGAAATGTATGAACGTGGAGATTGGATCGTTCCCACATTCAATGGTGGACTAAGAACATTAAAACCTCCCTTGCATTATTATTTCATGTTTGGAGGGTTTAAGATCTTCGGAGTTACAGAATGGGGCGCAAGATTTTTTTCTGCTGTATTTGGTGTACTTACAATTTTCATTACTTATTTCTTTGTAAAAAAATATTCGTCGCAAAAACAGGCATTCATTACCGCACTTGTATTGCTGGCATCAACTCATTTTCTTTTTGAATTCAGAATGTCTGTACCCGATCCTTATCTTATTTTCTTAAACACAGCTTCAATATTTGCTGCGTATTTATTTTTTAAAGAGAAAGAAAACTATTGGCTTTGGCTTTGTGCAATTACAATGGGTTTAGGAACATTGGCAAAAGGTCCTGTAGCAATTGCATTGCCCGGAGCTGCGATATTGATCTGGTTGATATGGGAAAAGAAGTTGAAAGAAATTTTTTCCTGGAAAATACTTGTTGCCGGAATAATTATGTGTGCCGTTGCTATTCCCTGGTACTTGCTTGTAGATAAAGAAACAAACGGGGCATGGACAAAAGGGTTTTTCCTTCAACACAACTTAGGACGTTTCTCCGAACCAATGGAAGGTCATGGCGGACTTTTTATAATTGTTCCTTTAATTGTTTTGCTGGGTTTGTTACCAGCTACTATTTTTATTGGCGAATCATTCAGGAAATTTAAAACCAACTTCAGCGATCCGTTTTTAAAACTTGCTCTTTCTGTTGTTGCCATCTTCATTGTGTTTTACAGCATTAGCAGTACCAAGCTTCCCAATTATGCAATGCCATGTTATACATTTGTTGCAATACTGCTTGGCAGTTTTATAAACAAGGCATGGAATGAAAACAAAGCCCGCCTCTATCCTTTTGTTATTCTGCTCCTGATAAATCTTGCTTTACCCGTCGCAGCATATTTCGGAATAAAAAAAGAAGTGAATACAAGTGGCATGGAAAACATCGCTGCATTTCTTTTGATACTTACCATCGCAGCGATCATTGCTTTTTATTTTATGCTAAAAAAGAATTTCAGAAAAGCTGTGATCAGCTCTTTTATTCTTTATTTTTTGTTCCACATCATTCTGTTCAACTGGCTTTACCCGACTATTTACAAACAAAACCCTATGTCAAAAACCATTGACATGGTAAAAAAGTATGATCATATCGTTAGTTACCAGATATTTCATCCCTCTTACACTTATTATTTACCCGAACGGGTTACTGTTTTCAAAAACCTTGATTCCTTAAACACATTTATGCAATTGAATAAAGCAGCAGTGATCACCCGTAAAAATTTTGCTGAAGAATTAAAGTCGATTGGGCTTAAAGAAAAAATATCGGTACATGATCTGTTTGAAGGAAATACAACAGTGATATTTGTAAACCCCGAATGATCTGATCAACAATTCCATTTGTTAATTTTTTAAAAATGTGGAGATAAATTTGGTCATCTACGAAATTTCCGTAGTTTTACGGAAATTTCGTAGATATGGAACCCCTTACACATGTTGAAGAAGAAAGTATGCAAGCCGTATGGCGTACAGGCGAAGGCAATGTAAAAGCTTTTATGGAACATCTTGATGAAGCCATCCCCTATACCACGGTAGCTTCTACTATCAAGAATCTTGAAAAGAAAGGCTATCTCAGCAGCCGGCTTGTTGGTAATGCATATTTATACAAGCCAATGGTTACTGAAGCCGATTACAAAAAGAAATTTATGGGCAAAGTGGTGAAGGAATATTTTGATAACTCTTACAAAGAACTGGTGAACTTTTTTGTTGAGCAGAAAAAACTATCAGCAAAAGAATTGAAAGAGATCATTAACATGATCGAAAAAGGCCAGTGAATTCTTTGAGAACTATTAATTAGTTAAAACAAGATCTTATGTCTTTACTTATTCAATACCTGGTAAAATTGTCAATAAGCCTTTCAATAGTATGGCTGTTCTACCAGTTCATATTGCGAAGACTAACGTTTTATAATTCCAATCGCTGGTATTTGTTAGGATATACCCTACTCTCTTTTTTTATTCCATTTATAAATATTTCTTCTTTAATTGGAAACAACAGCGGAGCAGAAAATAATATTATACGGCTTATCCCTTCTGTACATCAATACACCATTGCACTTGAAGAAGCATCTGTTTGTCCAGTACCGATCTGGTCAACCAGCTATGATAAATGGGATTGGACCGCTTTTGTATTAATGATCGGTGCCGCCATATTGTTACTTCGCTTTCTTATCCGCTATGTTTCATTTTTACGCATCCGGAAAAGATCAAAACTGATCTCGGCTGATGGAATAAAAGTTTACCAGGTGGATGAAAGTATCATTCCCTTCTCTTTTGGCAATTCAGTCTTTATTAATTCCAGCCAGCATACCGAAGATGAGCTTCGAGAGATAGTACGACATGAGTTTGTTCATGTAAGACAAAAACATACCATAGATATTATCTGGGCAGAAATGCTTTGTATCATTAACTGGTATAATCCTTTTGCATGGTTATTAAAAAGATCTATTCGCCAGAATCTTGAGTTCATTGCCGATAATAAAGTAGTGGAAAACGGAATAGATAAAAAAGAATATCAATACCTGTTGCTGAAAGTGATCGGCAACAATCAATATAGTATAGCTACCCAATTCAATTTTTCTTCATTAAAAAAACGTATAGCCATGATGAACAAAACAAAAAGCGCAAAAAGACATGCGGGAAGATTCTTATTATTATTCCCCCTGTTTGCAATTATTCTTCTTTCATTCAGAAGAACATTTACTGAACAGCTAAATGTTTCAACTGGAAAAACACCAGCCGTTTTAACCGATACAATTCCTGATGTAACAACCACCAACAGCAAAGGATATTATATCGACATCAAAGATGATAATGGGAATTGTACAGTGGTGATAAAAGACAAAAACAAAAAAGAAGTAAAACGTCTTTTGCTTACGGTATGGAATGAGAAAATAGCCTATTATGAAAACCTTTATGGCGAGATATTAAGTCCATTTTTACCCGAAATAGAAAAATCGATCAAAACTTCAAATCCAGATGTAAGAACTGTAACGGTAAAAGGCGACATTGCCACTGTTACTTTAAAAAATGGCAAGAAGGAAGTTTATACTTTATCGCTTTCTCCGGAGAAAAAAGCTTTTGAAGAAAAATATTGCTTGCCTAATTCTGCTGTGATCCCAACTGAATCTTTACAGAAAGTAAAAGTTGAGGGTGTAGTTGAAAGCCTGGTTGAGATCAGGGAAGAGCCAACAAAAGAAGTGAGGGTTGCTAATCTTGAAGAGATAGAAGTAGTGGAAGAAGCCATAACAGTCGCTGCTGTAAAATCAACGGTTAACCCTGGTACTACAATTACAAGTACAAAACCAGAATTGGCTGAAGTAACTGTGGTTGGTAAAAAATCGATCAGTCCCGGAAAAACAACAACCTCAGTTACCAGCACTAAACCAGAATTAGAAGAAGTAACTGTAGTTGGAAAACCTGCTAAGGCTATTACTGGAAACTTTGTTGAAAAACCTATTGGAGTTGTTCAGGAAAAAAGAATTCTTCGTCTTGGCGGCTTAACTGTTGTAGATGAAGGCCAGTATATTTTGCTGGATGGAAAAGAAGTTGCAAGGGATTCTTTTGAAAAATTAAAAGGCCCTTTCCGGATAACTTTTGTTGATGGAAAAGATGCTGAAAGTAAATACGGCTCAAAAGGAAAGAATGGAGCAATTCTTCTTGACACGATCCGGTAAGTATTACTGTTTTTGAAATAACAAAGGCTGTAAGAATTTGCAGCCTTTTCTTTTTATAGATAATACCAGGGATTCCTTTTAGCAGCCCTAATATATCTTCTCATGTTTCTCCAAAAAGCCAGCACCATATAAATAATAACAGGCGAGCCCATAGTAAGAAAAGATGTATAGATGAAAAACTGGCGAATTTTGCTGGTAGAAATTCCCAACCTTGCGCCTATTGCGGTACAAACGCCAAAAGCGTTCCATTCTATAAAATTCTTAAAACGGTTCATGGTATTGCGAAATTAGATTTTTAAACCAAATCATCCAACACACTGTTATCAACATAGGTTTGATTTCCGTAAATTCGCAACCCATACATATTTTAGATTTCAGATTGCGGATTGCGGATTTACGAACCAGTTCTTCTTGCAATCTACAATCGAAAATCTTAAATCTTAAATCCTTCATCATGGTATTCGATCTTGATCTTATCAAAAAAATTTATTCAGAACTTCCAGCAAAAGTTGAAGCAGCCCGTAAATTAGTTGGTAAGCCTTTAACCCTTTCTGAAAAAATATTATATGCCCATTTATCCGGTACACTACCGGCTACTCCTTATAATCGGGGAAAGCATTATGTTGACTTTGCTCCTGACCGTGTAGCTATGCAAGATGCCACAGCGCAAATGGCATTACTTCAATTTATGACCTGTGGCCGTCAAACAGTTGCTGTTCCATCAACAGTGCATTGTGATCACCTGATACAGGCAAAAGTTGGAGCAAAGCAGGATCTGCAATTAGCGATTGAGACAAACCGCGAGGTTTATGATTTTCTTTCTTCTATTTCTAATAAATATGGGATCGGCTTTTGGAAACCCGGAGCAGGCATCATTCACCAGGTTGTGTTGGAAAATTACGCATTTCCGGGCGGTATGATGATAGGCACAGATAGCCACACTCCTAATGCCGGCGGACTTGGTATGATAGCTATCGGTGTTGGTGGCGCAGATGCGGTTGATGTAATGGCTGGTTTACCATGGGAATTAAAAATGCCAAAACTTATTGGTGTAAAACTTACCGGTAAAATGAGTGGCTGGACATCCGCAAAAGATGTTATTCTTTGGGTGGCGGGACAATTAACTGTAAAAGGCGGAACTGGCGCAATCGTTGAATACTTTGGTCCGGGTGCAGATAGTATGAGTGCAACAGGTAAAGGAACTGTTTGTAATATGGGTGCAGAAATTGGCGCTACATGTTCGTTGTTTGCATATGATGAAAAGATGAGTGATTATCTGAAAGCAACAGGTCGGGAAGAAGTAGCGGCATTGGCCGATTCTGTAAAAGAACATCTTCGTCCGGATGAGGAAGTGATAGCAAATCCAAAAAACTATTACGACCAGGTTCTTGAATTAAATCTTGATACACTTGAGCCTTATGTAAATGGTCCGTTTACCCCGGATCTTGCAACGCCTATTTCAAAAATGAAAGAAGCGGTGGAAAAAAATGGTTGGCCAGCAAAACTTGAAGTAGCATTGATCGGCAGCTGCACCAACTCTTCTTATGAAGATATAAGCCGCAGCGCTTCAATTGTAAAAGATGCAGTAAGCAAAGGAATAAAAACAAAATCTGAATTCACAATTACCCCCGGAAGTGAGTTAGTAAGATTCACTATAGAAAGAGATGGTTTTATAAAAGAATTTGAAGATGCAGGTGGTATAGTGCTTGCAAATGCATGCGGCCCTTGTATCGGTCAGTGGGCAAGACATATTGATGATCCAAACAGGAAGAATACGATCATTACTTCGTTCAATAGAAATTTTGCAAAAAGAAATGATGGTCTTGCCAGCACACATGCTTTTGTTGCTTCACCTGAAATTGTAACTGCATTAGCAATGGCGGGAACAATTGCGTTTAATCCATTAACGGATACACTCACTAATGGTAGCGGTGTTGAAGTATTATTAAAAGAGCCAACAGGTTTTGAATTGCCTCCAAAAGGTTTTGATGTGGGCGATGCCGGTTTCCAGGCGCCTGCTGCCGATGGAAGTGGTCTTGAAGTAAAAGTTTCTCCTGATTCAAAACGTTTACAATTATTAGAAGCTTTTAAACCATGGGAAGGAATTGATCTGAAAGGATTAAAACTTTTGATAAAAGCAAAAGGAAAATGCACTACCGATCATATCAGTATGGCAGGGCCATGGTTAAAATTCCGCGGTCATCTTGATAATATTTCAAACAACATGCTCATCGGCGCTATCAATTTTTATAATGATAAAACTGATTCAGTAAAGAATCAGTTGACCGGTGAGTACGGCCCTGTTCCTGCAACTGCAAGAACTTATAAAGCTGCTGGTACCGGTAGCGTAGTTGTTGGCGATGAAAATTATGGAGAAGGTTCATCAAGAGAACATGCAGCGATGGAGCCCCGTCATCTTGGTGTTCGTGCCATTCTTGTAAGAAGCTTTGCAAGAATTCATGAAACGAATTTGAAGAAGCAAGGAATGCTTGCACTTACATTTGCCAATAAAGAAGATTACGATAAAGTACAGGAAGATGATAGCATTGATATCAATGGACTCACCAGTTTTACACCCGGTGTTGCATTAACTGTTGTATTGAATCATAAAGATGGAAGCAGTGATGCAATCACAGTAAACCATACTTATAATGAACAACAGATAGAATGGTTTAAAGCCGGTGGTGCATTGAATGTGATAAGATCTCAGTTTGCAAATGCATGATCAATAATAATTAAAAATCATACCCGACCTTGACAATAGAAAGTTCCGCTTTAATAGCGGAACTTTCTATTTTACTACCAGGTTAACCAATTATGAAAATTATTTTTTCTTTTTTTGTGAATAGGAATTCAACTACCTTTCTTATCAATTAACCCTCACACCCTGTAATTACTTTCCCGGTATAGTCCACCTGAATTACTATTTATTTTTTTTTCTGGTTAAAGCATTTTAACCGTGGCTTTGATTTTTGAACTAATAATTCATTTTATAACTAAAACCACTACACATGAAACAGATTTCAATTCTTCTGGTTATGGTCATTGCTTTGACAGCCAGTTCGCAACAAGCCACGCAGGTAAAAGACCTGGCAACTGTCAATACTGTAAAACCAAAACCAGGACAGAAGATGGCTTTTGAAGCAGCCTACAAGCTACACGTCGCTAAATTTCACAAGGGTGATAACCAGATCAGTGTTTATGAAATCTTAAGCGGCGAATATGCCGGTTATTATCATCTTGTAGAGGGTAATAAATCTTTTGAAGATTTTGATAAGGCAAGAACTGATGCTGCCGCCCATTCACTTGATCTGGATAAAAATTTCTTTCCATTACTTGAAGATACCCGGAATGGCACCTATCGTTTTATGGATAGCTTAAGCCTGCGGCCCGATGTAGTTGCAGAAAGTTTTATTGTTACAGTCAATCATTTGAAACAAGGTCTTGTTATTGCAGATTACAGGCGGGAATTGGCAAGAGCAGCCAAACTGAACAAAAATGCAAAAGGGGCATTTATTGAAAGTCTGAGTTTATCATATTTTGAACAGTTGTGGGATGGATCAGATCAGACAACTGTTACCATACGTAATCTTAAAGATGGATTTAAATCCCTGCAAGCTGGTTATTATCCCCCTAATCCGGCTGGCACTCCAGCCTTCCGTGATGAATATTCTAAAACATATGGCAATACGGCCTGGGATGATAGAGTAAAATTGCTGGACGGAGCTGTTGCAAAATCTGAACAGTATATTATGAAATTCCGAAAAGACCTCAGTACGCAATAAGAGCAGAATAATAACCCCGGTAACATCCGGGGTTTATTTTCAGTACCTTTCATGAATTAAAAAATATGTTATGGAAGAAAATAAAACAACACAACCAGATGCCCCAAAAAAGGAATCTATTCTTGATAAAGCCGAAGAGATGGCTGAAAAAGTAAGTGACAAAGCAGGCAAGGCATGGGATAAACTGGAAACAGAAGCAGAAGAAGCATGGACCAAAGTAAAGAACAGTGAATATGCTGATAAGGCTAAGAAAAAATTCGAAGCATTGAAAATGGAAGCCAATGAGCTGATGGAAAAAGCAAAAAGTGGCGAGCTGGCTGATAAAGCAAAAGAAAAATTCGAAGCATTGAAAGCAGAAGCAAAAGTGCTTATAGAAAAAGCAAAAAGTGGCGAGTTAGCTGATATGGCACAGGAGAAGTTTGAAACTTTTAAAGAAGAAGCTAAAGAACTATGGGATAAGGTCGTTCACAAATTTGAAGGAGAAGAAAATAAAAAACAACCGCCGCAGGAAGAATCAAAATAGATCAATATGATCCCTGTTGCGATTGATAACTCTGGTTGACAGATGTGGATGATGGAATCGGATTAACAACAATAAAATCTGCAGGTGACCCATGCTGACTTATCAGCTCCTTGTATTTCATTTTTAAATTTCTTTTGAAAGTGCCAAGGTAACCCGGCTTCGATATTCTTTCCCTATCGAGTGAGACAGTTTCAATGTGATCGTTCCCTATGTACATCATTAGCTGCATGGCGGTAAAGTAGAATACAAATCAACCTATTTTTAATATTTATTGCAATACCAACTTGTACTCAATTTTGGGAAGTAAGTTTACGAATAAAACTGCGGTTTATCGGTTTACGTGAAATACTGTTCGTCATCGAATCTTCGTAATTTGGTAAGAATAAATCGCTTATCATGTCAGTCAACAGGAGAAGTTTTCTAAAAGCCTCAGGGCTTACTCTATTACCGGCTGTTTTACCTGCAATGCCTTTATTGGCGAATGATTCAAAAAAGCAATTGACCCCGGCCAGTGAACCTATAGTAAAGTTCTTTGGAGATGGTGAGATTTATGATGGCCTTCCTTATTTAGAACAGTTACAACTTGCAAACAGTAAACAACCGATCAAGGCGGACCGGTACGGGTCAGGCGGTGCAGTTGAAGAACTTGAAAAAAAATTTCAAACAATTACTGGCAAAGAAAAGGCTATCTATATGCCAAGCGGTACGATGGCCAATCAATTTGCAATTGCCATGTTAAGCGGAGAAAATACAAAAGTATTTGTTCAGGATACAAGTCATGTATATCGTGATGAAGCAGATGCGGCACAATCAATTTTTAATAAACGATTGATGCCATTAGCAAAAAATGAAACTTATTTCACAGCAGACCAATTAAAGAACGCAATTGAAAATCTTGACAGCGAAGAAGTGTTTAAAAGCGGCATTGGTTGTGTTTCTATTGAAAATCCTGTTCGTCGTGCAGATGGACGGATGATTCCATTTGATGAAATTAAAAAGATAAGTGAATATTGCCGCAATAAGAATATTAAACTGCATCTTGATGGGGCAAGACTATATATGGCTTCTGCATGGTCTGGTGTTTCTATAAAAGAGTATTCAAGCTATTTTGATACAGTTTATATTTCATTATATAAATATCTCGGCGCAAGTGGTGGTGCCATTCTTTGTGGTGAAAAATCTTTAATTGAAAAAATGCCACACATGATCAAGATACATGGCGGCAATATGTTTGGCAACTGGCTGAATGCAGCAATGGCTTCTTATAAATTAGATGGTATTGAAGGAAATTTGCAGGAAGCAATCAAAAGATCAAAAGAAATTTTTTCAGTGTTAAATCAAATACCGGGGATAAAAATTTATCCATTAGATGGTGGCACCAATATTTACAGCATGAAGTTTCCTGCAGGAATTAATGGACAAAAATTTGGCGAAACGCTTAATAGCTATTTTATCCGGATACCAAGACCAAATGAAAACGGGGAAGCGAAAATTTCAGTAAATGAAACTTTGCTTTACCGTGAACCAAAATATATTATTGATGCCATCAAAGATTCACTGAACAAAGCAAAATAATTTTCCATTACTCAAACCTGTTTATATGAGAAAGATATTCGTTGTCGTAACTCTCTTTTCATCAATCACATTATTTGCGCAGAAAGAGGCTTCTGTTTCTTTTGAAAAATGGATCAGCCTTAAAAATGTTGGCAGCCCGGTAATTTCTCCCGATGGAAAAACAATTGTTTATAGCACAACAAGCACTGATTGGGCAGAGAACACTTATGACAGTGAGCTTTGGATGGTAAAAGAAGGCGAAGCGCCTATTCAATTAACAAGAACAAATAAAGGTAGCAGTGGCAATGTAGCTTTTACTCCTGATGGAAAATACATAAGCTTTGTTGCGGATAGAGGAAATAAAAGACAGATCTACCTGATCTCAGTAGTGGGTGGTGAAGCTATCCAAATAACGAAAGATGATGATGGTATTGGCGGTTATGCATGGAATCCCGATGGAACTAAAATTGTTTATAGTAAAACACAACCGAAAAGTAAAAAGGATAAAACAAAAGAAGAAAGATTTGGCGCATTCGGAGTTGAAGGTGAAGAATACCAACAGACACATTTATGGTTACTGAATTTTAATTATGACTCTGTTATTATGGCGGGGCAACTCCCTTGTTATACTTCAAAAGACAGCAGCAAAACAAATAAAAGTTCAGACTGTGCTTCACTGCCTGTTGCAAAACAGTTGACAGAAGGGGATTTTAATGTGGGTGGTTTTTATTGGAGTCGCGATGGGAAACAGGTTGCATTCAATCGCCAATCTGATCCATTGATCAATTCAGGAATCACATCAGATATTGTGTTAATCGATATTGCCACTAAAAAAATGACAACAGTGATAAGTAATCCTGTTGGAGATTTCTTTAATGTATGGAGCCCTGATGGAAACGCATTTATTTATTCCAGCCTGATTGACGACTCTGTTTCCAACTTTTATAAAAATAACCGGCTTTTCATTTATGATCTTGTAACCAAAATAAGTTTAGAAATAGCAAAAGATATTGATGAAAATAAATCTGTATACGACTGGAACAGATCAGGCTTGTTTGTAGGTGCATTTGAGAAAACAAAATATAAATTATATAGTGTCAATACAAAAACCGGCGCCACTGAAAATGTTCCAATCCCCTTAGATCTACCCGGTGGAATTGCCTTTAGTAAATATTCAGATGCGATTGCATTATCTGGAAGAAATTATACTGGTTTAAATGAAATTTTTTCATGGCGTTTGAAACAACCGTTAAAGCAGATCACAAATAGCACAGCACAAATCAAAGATTGGAATACACCGGTAAATGAAGTGATCCAATGGAAAAGTAAAGATGGCGCAGAGATCGAAGGCGTTTTATTGAAACCAAAAAACTATGATTCAAAAAAGAAATATCCTTTGCTTGTAGTTATTCATGGCGGACCAACAGGTATTGATCTTCCCGAACCAACGCCATCATATGTTTATCCCATTATGCAATGGGTAGAGAAAGGGGCTCTTGTTTTACGAGTTAATTATCGTGGCAGTGCCGGCTATGGTGCAAAGTTCCGTGCACTCAATGTCCGCAACCTGGGTGTTGGAGATATGTGGGATGTTGTAAGCGGTGTAGAATATCTCAACAGTAAAAACATGATCGATACTTCACGTATGGGTTGCATGGGTTGGAGCCAGGGTGGATATATCTCCGCATTTCTTACCACCAATACAAATATGTTCAAAGCAATTTCAGTTGGAGCCGGTATCTCTAATTGGGTAACTTATTATGTAAATACAGATATTACACCATTCACCCGGCAATACCTGCAGGCAACTCCATGGAATGATATGGATGTTTATTTAAAAACATCGCCGATGACGAACATTAATAAAGCAAGTACGCCTACTTTAATTCAGCATGGTGAATTTGACAAAAGAGTTCCTATTCCAAATGCTTATGAACTTTATCGTGGTTTACAAGACAGAAAGATTCCATCAAAATTGATCGTTTACAAAGGTTTCGGACATGGAATAAATAAACCAAAAGAAAGATTAGCGGCCATATGGCATAACTGGCAATGGTTTAATCAATATGTTTTTGGAGAAAAAGAAGAACAGATGGCATTAGATGATAAGTTTTAATATCATCTTTTTATAAAATCGCTATAAACTTTTTGCATAAGAGCTTTTGCAATTCTTTCATGTTCTTTGTTTGATTTTCCTTCTTCAAATACAGTTTTCTTGCCTGCATTATCAAAAAGCAAACGACTGCTATCTGTTACAAAACCAATTCCATCGTTGAAAGTAAAAAAAGCCCAATGCTTCGAAGTAGAATCAAAGACATTTTTACCAAATAGAAAAGGATTTGATTTGAAATGAAGTTGTTGAGTTAAGCTGCCGGCCATGTCAAGTTGATTCACCGTTTTCTCAATAACAACATTTTGTTTTTTTAATACGCCGCCTAACCATAAAATTGGGATCCTGTAATCATCGGCACGTTTTCCTGTTATAGGCAAATAATGACCGTGATCTGCAGAAATAATTACAAGTGTATTCACCCAGGAAGGCAGTTTTTTTAACTCGTTTATAAAATTGTAAACGATGGAATCAGTATAATGAAGTGAGTTAAGAAATTTTGTTTCTTTATCATTTCCATTAAATACAGGCGACATCGGCGTTTCAAAAGGTTCATGACTGCTCAGTGTAAGCCATGTGGTAAAAAATGGCTGTTTGATTTTTGGGACATCATTCAATATCCTCTTCATCACTACATCATCATGTGCTCCCCATTTGGAGTTCATGTCACCATCCTCAAAATTTTCTTTGGTAATGACCTGCTGAAATTTTTGCCCGCTGAGATAGGCTTTGATGTTCATGAATTCCGACTCACCACCATAATAAAATTGAGTGTTATATCCATTCTCTAAAAACAAATTTCCAAGTCCTTGGAGCTTTGCAGTTTTTTCCGGGTAATTTACAATTGACCCTTTCGGTAAAGCTGGATACCCGCTTAATACAGCGCTGATTCCTTTATCAGTTCTATCGCCGGAAGAATAACTGTTGCTGAAATAAATTCCTTCCTTAATAAGCTCAGGAAAATATTTGATCACAGGTTTATCATCAATGTTTTTATTCATAACTTTTTCTGTAAAACTTTCCCAGATAATAAAAATGACATTTGTCTTAACAGAACTGCTATCATTAATTACCTGTTCAATTTTCCCTTCAGTCTCAAACAACGGTTTTACGATTGCTTCCGCTTCATCATCCTTCATATATTCATATAAATTTTTATTCAGTTGGTTCATCTGCAACGCGGAAAACATAAAATTCCATGAAGCGTTAACAGCGGCATTATTTGCGTATTGATTATTGCAGAAGTAGACACTGCTCTGGTTCAGAGGAGACAATTGAAATCCTCCTCGTATAGGAATAATAAGTGCTCCAATGAAAAGGATCAACAACAAAGCTTGCACTAAACGATACTTATTATTTTGCAGTAGAACAATCGATTTTGAAATCGATTTCCGGAATAACCAGAATAATAAAAGATAGATAAAAATAAGACCGGCAAAGATCAATACTAATGGAAGATGAGTGACAGAGGCCCATGCTTCTTTTGGGCTTGATAAAAATTTTAAAGGCGTTGAATCGACCCTGGTTCCCCATGCTTTATAACTTTCCACATCTATAATTATCAAAAGCAGTTGTACAAAAAGAATAAGGCCTGTATAAATAAAATAAATACTTCTTTTCCTGAAAAACGGGATGAATAAGGCAGCGATCACAAAAAGACAAACTAAACTTGTAAGATAAGCAGCCATTGAAAGATCCATCTTTAGCCCATACCATAAACTTTGCAAGACAAGTGAAGACGGCGTTTCTTTTGCATATGGTATTGTGGATAAAAGAAAGAACATACGGGCAACTTCAAAAAAAATTGCCCAGGTAAAAAGATAAACAAGCAGGAACAATAACTTCTTCAGCATCACATAAAATTAAAAAAGCAACCCTAAACCGGATTGCTTTTTTCTATTTAAATCATTTGAGAAAATTAACTGATCTTTTCGACCTGCATATAATTCAATTCCACAGGTGTTGAACGACCAAATATCTTTACGGTTACTTTCAGCTTTTTCTTTTCATCATTCACCTCTTCTATCACACCATTAAAGTCATTAAACGGCCCTTCAATGATCTTGATTGTTTCACCAACAATGAATGGCTCACTCATACTTACACCACCGGCTTCAGCCATTTCATCCATCTTACCCAACATCTTATTTACTTCAGCTTTACGCAAAGCGATGGGGTGTTCCTTTCCAAGAAAATGGATCACATTGGATGTGTTCTTAATGGTATCCCGAAGATCATCGGAAAGTTTTCCATCCTGTATCTCGATCATAACGTAACCTGGATAGTAGTTACGTTCACGCATTACTTTTTTACCATTTTGTACTTTATATACTTTTTCTACTGGTAAAAAAACCTGCTTAACGATCTTATCCCATCCACCACGTGAGACTTCCTTATCAAGGTATTCTTTTACCTTTCTCTCCTTACCGCTTACTACACGAAGTACATACCACTTTGATTCTGCGGCTTGCGGTGTCTCTGTTGTATTAGTTGTTTCCATCTTAGAAAATATTATAGATAAATTTCAGAGCCACATTTGTTACAAAGTCCATTCCTGCTATTAATGCAGTAATTACTAAGGTAGCAGCAATTACGATCATTGTCGATTGTTGCAGTTGTGTCCAGGTAGGCCAGGTCACTTTTTCCATTAGCTCCTTATAGCTCTCTTTGAAATACGTTGCGATCTTGTTCATATTTTTTATGATTGGTTAATCAGTTAATTAGTTAATCTGAAAAGCTCAATTAACTAATTAACCTATAAACTTTTTAACTAACTCAGCACGGGTACTAGGATTCGAACCCAGACTGAAGGTTTTGGAGACCTCTGTACTACCGTTATACTATACCCGTAGAAAGCTAAAAGCTATCTCGTCTTAGGCGAGACAGCTTTTAGAATCTTATGTTACAAAGATAAAAATCTTTCTATTTCAATCAAAGCTAAAAGCTTATAGCTTATAGCTTATTTTTTATTTCAAGATTTCAGTCACCTGGCCCGCACCTACTGTACGACCACCTTCACGGATCGCAAACTTCAAACCTTTCTCCATCGCAATTGGCTGGATAAGTTTTACTGTCAGCGATGTATTATCACCAGGCATAACCATTTCAGTACCTGCTGCTAACTCTACTTCACCAGTTACGTCAGTAGTTCTGAAATAGAACTGAGGACGATATTTCTGGAAGAATGGAGTATGACGTCCACCTTCTTCTTTGCTCAGTACATAAACCTCGCATTTGAAATCAGTGTGCGGAGTGATAGACCCTGGTTTGCAAATAACCATACCACGACGGATTTGGGTTTTTTCAATACCACGTAATAAAAGACCTGCATTATCACCAGCTTCACCTTCATCAAGCAACTTGCGGAACATTTCCACACCTGTTACTGTAGAAGTCAGCGGAGTAGGTATCAATCCTACGATCTCAACACCTTCGCCAACTTTAATCCGACCTCTTTCGATACGGCCAGTAGCAACTGTACCACGGCCTGTAATTGAAAATACGTCTTCTACAGACATAAGGAATGGTTGATCAACCGGACGAGGAGGCAGTGGAATATAGCTGTCAACAGCAGCCATCAATTCATCAATAGCAGCCAGCCATTTTTCTTCACCAGCCAATGCGCCTGTTGCAGAACCCTTAATAATTGGTGTATTATCACCGTCGAAACCGTAGAAAGTCAATAGTTCGCGGATCTCCATTTCTACCAGTTCCAAAAGTTCAGGATCATCAACAAGGTCAACCTTGTTCATGAATACCACCATACGAGGTACACCTACCTGGCGGGCAAGCAGGATGTGCTCTTTGGTTTGCGGCATCGGACCATCAGTAGCAGCTACTACAAGAATAGCTCCGTCCATTTGGGCAGCACCGGTAATCATGTTTTTAACATAGTCAGCGTGACCAGGACAGTCAACGTGAGCATAGTGACGGTTTTTCGTCTGGTACTCTACGTGAGCCGTGTTAATCGTGATACCACGTTCCTTTTCTTCAGGTGCAGCATCAATTTCATCATATTTTTTTGCTGTTGCCAAACCACTTTTTGCAAGAATGGTTGTAATGGCCGCAGTAAGTGTTGTTTTACCGTGGTCAATATGGCCAATGGTACCAACGTTAACGTGAGGTTTATCCCTCTTAAAGGTCTCTTTTGACATGTTATCGGTTTTTAAAGTTGTTTTTTATAATTATGTGCCCAGCTTCAGTGCTACTATTTAGCTTCCGTTGCGTCGCACTCTTCTACTTTCTATTTTCTATTCAGCAGTGATGGTTAGCCGCCAATGATGAGTTAAGACCTATTCACCACTTACTATTCACCATTCACCTTTTGAGCCGTTAAAGGGAATTGAACCCTTGACCTCTTCCTTACCAAGGAAGTGCTCTACCACTGAGCTACAACGGCTGGTATAGCTAACGAGAGCAATTCTTAATTATCGATCATTGTAAAGAACTAAGTCTAAGAGCGGGAGACGAGGCTCGAACTCGCCACCTATAGCTTGGAAGGCTATCGCTCTACCAAATGAGCTACTCCCGCATTTAATTTGAAACTTAAATTTCAAATCTAAAATTGAAAGATCTGTGGGCAGAGAAGGATTCGAACCTCCGTACTCGTGAGAGAACAGATTTACAGTCTGTCGCCTTTAGCCACTCGGCCATCTGCCCATTTTATAATTGACAACCGAAAACATTCAATTGTCAATTAAGCCGAGCCACTTGTCGGAATCGAACCAACGACCTACTGATTACAAATCAGTTGCTCTACCAGCTGAGCTAAAGTGGCATTTAATCATGCCCGCCTTTGCACAGAGCTACGGCGGTCGAAGCAATAAAGAGCTACCCCCCAATTCTTAGGGGAGGCAAAGGTAAGGGAATTTGATATTTGGAAAAATCTTTGGAGCGAATTTTTGTACTGATAATGAGAAAGAAAAGATCCCATCCCGCTTCAGGCGGGATGGGATCTGAATTATTTATGCTGCCTGTTTTTGTTTTTTCTTTTTTATTTGGGTTAACAAAGAGTCAAACGCTTCATCAAATGACTCCTCGAATGATTTACTGGTTGTTTTTGCAAAAAAATAATGCCTGGGTACGTGTACTCTGATCTCTGCGATCTTGTCTTTAATAGTATGAATCACGTTATCGAGTTTCAGAAACACATCTACTTCTACAATGCGGTCGTGGAAAATCTTTAGCTTTTCTAACTTTTGATTAATGTATGCCACGAGCTTTTCGTCCGCATCGAATCGAACTGTTTGAATCTTCACGTTCATAGAATCGCATTTTTTAGGTGAAACAATAAATAAAGAACTTCTTAATAATTCACTAGATTTTTGTTACATAGGCTTGTATTTTGGTTCAATACAAGTTAAACTTAAAATGAGCTTTTTCCAAAAAATTTTACAGAAGATTTATTGCAGTTCTCATGTTAAAATCAGGCTTTGGGATGAGCTTTTTTATACACGTTTTTCAGTTTTTCAATAGTATTGTGTGTATAAACCTGTGTACTCGCAAGGCTGGCGTGCCCGAGTAGTTCTTTAACGGCATCAAGGTTGGCACCATTATTCATCAGGTGGGTTGCAAATGTGTGTCTCAACACATGGGGGCTTTTCTTATCGAGAGTTTTTACTTCTTCAGTTAATATTCCTCTCACCAGATTATATGCATACTTCGGATATAATTTTTTCCCTTTAGAACTTACAAGCAAAACGTCATCAGCTTTCTCAAATACTTTTCTTTTCTCATTTATATAATCTTTTATTACAGCAAGCAATTCCACTCCAGCCGGTATAATTCGTTCCTTATTTCCTTTACCTAAGATTTTTAATTGCTTTCTCGAAAAATCAACTTGCTTTTCTTTAAGGTTTATTAATTCACTTAACCGCATCCCGGTTGAATAAAAAACGGTGATCAGCATTTTTGTATTCAAACCATCCCAGTCTTCAGTGTTTGCGTTAAGTGATCTGGTCAGATCAGCCAGCTCTTTTTCTTTTATAAAAACCGGTAACCGCCTACTCATTTTAGGAGAAATAATATTCCACATCGGTGTATTTTCAATATTGCCTTGCTTTAATTGAAATTTAAAAAAAGACTTTAGCGTAGATATTTTTCTATTGATTGTTCTTGCAGTTATATCAACATCTTTTAAAGATGCGAGCCAACTCCGAATAAAAGTTGAAGAAATTTCCTGAAGTTTTAATGCCCCATAATGTGCATCAAGAAAACCGAAAAACTGCTGGAGGTCATCATGATAAGAGCGGATTGTATGGGCAGAATACCTCTTTTCAAATTTCAGGTAATCAATAAAGGATTGGATCTCCGGTAGCAGGACGTTTTTCATTTCACCACTAAACTACAAAAACAAATAGCTACCCAGATACAAATCGGGATAGCTATTTAAAATTATTTAGCGGGTATATTAACTCTCTATCTTTCCGCTGGCAATTTTTTGCTTATACACAGCTTTCAATACTTGTCCGCGACGTCTTACTGACGGCTTGGTGTATGATTGGCGTTCGCGAAGCTGAAGAAGGACCTTGCTCTTCTCAAACTTCTTTTTGTACTTTTTAAGCGCCTTGTCTATGTTTTCGCAATCTTTTGAATCGATTATCAGCATGGTTAAATATACCTCCTTTGGTATTTTTTTTATTGGGCAGCAAAGATAGGAGGAGAAACTCAAATGAAAAAGCTTTCCGAAAAGGAATTTGGTTTCACCCCAGGCGAGATGGCATTAGTCCGAATGGACTCCTTAGATTTGCCAATATGTTTACAGGGATAGTTGAAACACAGGGGATAATTAAAAAAATCATAGAAAAAGGCTCCAACAAAACCTTTTGGATCAAATCACCCATTTCCTCAAAATTGAAACCCGACCAAAGCGTGGCTCATGACGGTGTATGCCTTACTGTAGAAGAAATAAAAAATAACAGTCACCGGGTAACTGCCATTGACGAAACACTTACCAAAACAACTTTAAGCGACTGGCAGAAAGCCTCCGTAATTAATCTTGAAAGATGCTTAAAAATAAATGATCGCCTCGACGGCCATTTTGTACAGGGCCATGTTGATACAACAGGAATTTGCATTGATAAAAAAGAAAAAGACGGTAGTTGGGAATTCCGTTTTCAGTTTCCGGTTGAATTCGGCTTATTGATAATAGAAAAAGGATCGGTCACTGTAAATGGAATAAGTCTTACTGCTTTCAATGTTGCCAATGAAAGTTTTGATGTTGCTATAATCCCTTATACATACGGGCACACAACTATGAGCATTGTAAATGTTGGACAAAAAGTGAATATCGAATTTGATATGCTTGGGAAATACATCAATCGCAAATTATCTTTGAGTAAATAAACATTTATTACTAACCCCGATTCAATACCTGTAAAACTGACAACTGCTGAACGAACTCACTATCCTGCTCTTGACGGGTTGCGTGGCATTGCCATCTTGCTTGTCATCTGTTATCACAATTTCGGATTTGCTCAATATTTTTTCTTTGGCTGGCTCGGCGTTGATCTCTTTTTTGTTTTATCTGGTTTTTTAATTACAGATATACTTTTAAAAACAGTAAACAAGCCCGGTTATTTTAAAAACTTTTATGCCAAAAGGGTTTTACGCATTTTCCCTTTGTATTATTTGAGCCTGATAATTTTTCTATTACTATTACCGTTGATAAAAGGTTTTCCACTCGACTTTAGTTTCTATATTGATCATCAATGGTGGTTCTGGACTTATTTGCAAAACTGGTTCCTGATATTTCATAATGTCGGAAATACCACAACTGCAATTCAGCATTATTGGTCACTTGCTGTTGAAGAACAATTCTATATCGTATGGCCTTTTGTGATCTTCTTAATAAGAAAGCCAACATTCTTACTGGCAATTGCAGGGGCATTACTGTTAGCCGTAATATGCACCCGGCTTTATATGTGGACAATACAGATCAAAGACCTGAATTATTTTGGACTATATACTTATACCCGCATTGATGGAATTTGCATCGGCAGCATGCTTGCTATTCTTCAGTTCATGAGATCTCCGTTTATAAAAAAATATTTTACCGGACTGGTGTTACTGCTCGCTGCTATGAATTTCATCTTCTACTTTATAAATAAGGAATTCCAGTTCACCTACCCCTATCTGGCAATTGTTGGCTATACAACTTTTGCCATGCTATTTGCAATTATTGTTCATGAGGCAATTCAGGGTGAAAACAAGATCATCAATTTTTTATTAAATATTAAACCACTCAGATTTTTTGGAAAGATTTCTTACGGCTTATATGTATTTCATTGGCCGGTATATCTTATTTTATATAGCTGGGTAGAAGGAAAAGTAAAGACGATCACAAATCTTTCTGAAAGCAATCTTGTAATTGTAGTGTCTGTCTTACTTACGCTTATCGGGATTCTGATCAGCATCATAAGTTTTTACACATTCGAAAGTTATTTTCTAAAAAAGAAAAAGGCCTTTAATTAATTTATAAAATGCTTTCGCTTCTTATTGCACATATTGTTATTACAGTCAGCTGTCTTTGGAGCGGATACTTGTTTTATAGTTTACTCTTAAAGAAAAAAGAGCAACAGCCAATAATCTTTTATGCGATCAGCGGATTGATACTTCTTACAGCTTTTGTACAGATCATCGTTTTATTTTCCCCAATTGGTTATTATGTAAAAATCATGCTTGCAGGAATTCTTTTATTATCCGTATTGGCAAAATGGAAGAGTTTCCTAGAATTTTCTAAAAGAATATTATCCGAATTCTCATCATGGTCAGGCTTGTCATTATTTCTTTATTTTATTGTATGGATCACTATTCTTCTCATCAGCGCCGGCCCAACGATGATGGATGATACCGAGAGCTACCACATTCAATCAATAAAATGGATACAGGAATATGGCTCCGTGCCCGGGCTTGTAAATCTTCACGAAAGATTTGGTTTTAACTCTTCATGGTTCAGTAGTGTGGCGCTATTGGGTTTTTCGCCAGAAACAACAGGCGGATTCACAGCTTTGAACAGCGTTCTGTCAATGTGGCTCTGCTATTGGTTTGTTTCAAAATTCAACCAGTTTCAAAAAGAAAATAATTCACAAGCTGTAATGGCTATCCTGATAACTTTTGTTGGATGCATGGCGATTTGGCCATTAATAAGAGGTAATGCAGCAACAACAAATTATGATTTCATTTCTACCTGCATAGTGCTAATCTTATTTACAGAAATATTTTTTTCATTTCACAAAGAAATTTCGCCTTCTATAGAATGGATCATCTGGCCGTCTTATTTATTTACAGTCAGAATTATCAACTTTCCGTTATTGCTTTTGAGTTTGGTTGCTGTTATCATTTTTATTAAACAAAAACACTTTAAGGCTCTCCTTCTGCCCATTATTTTTTGTCTCTTGTTGATCATTCCTTTTCTTATTCGAAATATAATTATTGCCGGTTATCCGTTTTACCCGGCAATTTTTTTTGATGTGGCGAATGTTGACTGGAAGCCTGATCCGCAAATAACAGACCGGCTTCTTGAATACATTAAATATTATAACAGGGTAAGCACAACCTATCTCGGGATAGAGCAAACAAAGGCATTAGGGTCAGGATGGATACCTGAATGGTTCAAACATCTTTTTCTTTTTGACAAACTATTAGTGATATCAGGTGTAGCTGGAATATTACTAAGTATTGTAAAATCATTTTTTTCAAAAACCAGTTACTCTGAAAAGTCAATGTTGCTGATCTTAGTAATTACATTATGGATTATTTGCTGGCTCTTTATCTCGCCTGATCCAAGGTTTGTTTACGGAATCCTTCTCTTTGGAGTTTTTCTTTTGGCTTATCATTTTCTTTCAGTCATAAAAAATAATTCACTGGTAAAAAGCATTTCAGGTGTTTTAACTATACTTATCATCGCAGGCTTGGGATATTATTTTATTTCAAAACCGTGGAAGCAAAAAGAATATAGAAACTGGATATTACCGGTACAGCTTCCTAAACCACCGGTAAAAGAAATTGTGATCGATAATATTACATTCCGGATACCTGAAGCAATAAATAATAACTGGAATAGTCGTTGTTACAGCACCGATCTGCCATGTTTGTATAAAATTGACCCGGGGTTAAAAGCAAGAGGGAAAAATATCCACAGTGGTTTTCATTTAGAAAAATGAAACCACTGGATTATCTTCACCGTTAATTAGAATAAACTTGAAAAAACTTAGCATCATCATTCCCTGTTATAACGAAGAAAAGCTGATCTCAACAGTGTTGGAAAAAGTTTTACAAACAAAACTTAATTATAACCTGGAAAAACAAGTTATCGTAGTGAATGATGGTTCAACTGATGGTTCTGTAAATGCTATTAATCAGTTTTGCGAAAAAAATCCTTCTGTAATTCCAATCCACCAAACAAAAAACTCAGGAAAAGGCGCTGCCATCAAAGCAGCATTGCAAAAAACTGACGGCGATATGATAATTATCCAGGATGCAGATCTTGAGTATGACCCGAATGATTACAACAAAATGATCCAGCCAATTTTTGATGGACATGCAGATGTTGTATATGGTTCAAGATTTATTGGTGCAGGCCCGCATCGTGTTTTGTTCTTCTTTCATACAATTGGCAATAAATTCCTGACATTCTTATCTAACCTGTTTACCGGTTTGAATCTTACCGATATGGAAACGGGTTATAAAATGTTTAAAGCAGATGTGCTGAAACAAATTCGTCTGAAAGAAAACCGTTTTGGTTTTGAGCCTGAAGTAACAGCCAAAGTAAGCCGGATTAAAAACATACGATTCTACGAAGTTGGCATTGCTTACTATGGCAGAACATACAATGATGGCAAAAAAATAAAATGGACCGATGGTTTTTATGCCGTCTGGTGCATTTTGAAATACAATATCCTTTCACGCAAATGAATTTGAATACAACTGCAACTAAGGATCCGGTTGGTCTCCACACTCTTGAAGTGATAGCAAAAGCTGATCGCTTTAACAGGTGGATGTATGACCAATTCAAACATGAACTAAAAGGCGAAGTTCTCGAAATAGGCAGCGGTATCGGGAATATTTCAAAACTTGTTATCGAAGAAGGTCATTCGATAACCCTTTCCGATTACAATGAAGAATACTGTGAAAGTTTGAAAAAAGATTTCTCGCAAAATAAGAATGTGAGAGAGATAATAAGCATTGACTTGTTACACCCCGGTTTCGAAAACAAATATTCCCTTTATAAAAATAAATTTGACAGTATTTTTCTTTTAAACGTTATTGAACATATTGAAGATGACGGGCTGGCTGTTAAAAACTGCAAGTATCTTTTGAAAACAAACGGGCATCTTATTTTGCTTGCACCAGCTTACTCATGGCTTTACTCTTCATTCGATAAACAATTAGGACATTATCGGAGATACTCATTAAAATCACTAAAGGGCTTATTGAAGAAAGAAAACTTCAGCATCCTGACAGGTTCTTATTTCAACTTTACAGGAATAGGCGGTTGGTTATTATTTGGAAAAATTCTGAATCAAAAGATGCTGAGCAGCGGTGAAATGTCGGCTTTCAATAAAATAGTACCAATAGCAAAAATCATTGATAAATTGCTTGGAAAAAAGACCGGTCTTTCAATCATTGTGACAGGAATAAAAAATTAAATTATGCTCGCTACCCTCCTGGCATGGATATATATTACACTTCTTTGCTGGATGTGGGGAATTTTATTTTTGCAACTAATTAAAAGAATAATAAAAACAGATCTTCAATTTCCGCATTTCAGTATCATTTGCATCACAGGTCTTTCAGTTATAACTGTTGTCGCTGCTATTCTATCATTATTCATTCCGCTGGGTGCCTGGTGGGTACAAATTATTTTTATTGCCCCCTGCTTATTGCTTTTCAGGAAAAATGGGGTTTTTCTTTTTTCTTTGGTAAAAAAGGAATTTTCAAACCTTCATCTTGCTTCATGTATTTTATTATCAGCATTTCTTCTTTTAATATTAGTAATGAGTACGTGGATGATCGTCCATCCTGATACTCTGGGCTATCATGCGCAAACTATTCAATGGATCGAAAAATATAAAGCGGTACCCGGTCTCGTTCATCTTCATGTTCGCTTCGGCTACCAGGGACTTTGGTTTGTTGATTGTGCTTTACTTGGTTTTAGTTTCATGGGCAAAGAAGGGATCACATTCTTAAACTCGGCAGTTCTATTATGGTTTTTTATTTTCATCATTAACAGGATCAATTATAATTTTTTTAAGGATGGAAAAAAATTATTCGGTTTATTATGGATAATTCTATTGTCAGCAAGCATGTGGAGTTATACGCAGGTAAGATTGACCGCTACATCTGCAAGCCCGGATTTTATTGCAACACTTTTCATTTTGGCTATCATCTACCTGCTGCTTGAAAAAAATCAAAAGCATATAGCCGGGTCTGAATGGTTGCTGCTTGCGTTTTTAAGTCTCGTGGCAGTTACGATCAAACTATCAGTAGCTCCTGTACTTTTAATTGCAGTAGCACCGGCTCTTATTGGTTTATTTAAAAGAAAAATAAAATTATTCTTTACCATATTGTTCCTGTCTATAATAACACTTACTCCTTTTATTGCAAGAAATATTATTACTACTGGCTATGTGGTATTTCCTTCAACTTTTATTGATATAACTAATGTTAATTGGAAGTACAGCACAGAGCTTACAGTAAGTGAGAAAGACTACATCACCGCTTATGCTAAAAAACAAGGTGTGGCAGCAAAAGAAGAAATTAATGCGGTAAATGAATTGAGTGCTGCCGAATGGCTGCCAACCTGGTGGCAACAACGTTCAACTGCTGATAAGGCAATCATGTTACTTTTAATGTTATCTTTTGTTGCACTGCTATTATCAATAAGGAAAATAATCCGATCGGGCTTTATTCCACTACTAGTATTGTTTACGCTGTTTTCGGGAATCATTTTCTGGTTTATCAATGCACCCGATCCAAGATTTGGTTTTGGATCGATCATAGGATTCATCGCCGTTACAGCTTATTTAATTTTAAAAGAAAAAGAGATTTTCATTGGTAAAAATGTACTGATTGCAACATTGTTTGTTTTATCAGTAACTTCTTTAGCATATACTGGCCATAGATTTATAAACTTCTTTAGTACAGAACAATTATTAATTCCGTTGGGAATTGAGAAAAGCGACTACAAAACTTTTGGTTGTGATGGAATAAAGTTCAACACACCTGTTGATGGAAAAGATTTTGGCACAACTCCAGTACCCTGCACCGATCTTGATTGTGAAAAGTTTTCTCCGAGAGGAAATGAAATTGCCGATGGCTTCAGGGCTAAATAGAATCTTTAATACTTCTTCCACTCATCGCTTTGCTGATCGCCATATCCATCACCCTCTCTGCATAAGGCCGTGAAATTTCATTTAATGTTTCTGTTTTCTGATGGATCAGGTCTTTATTACCTGAATCAAAAACAGACTTCAGATCATCAATCGCTTTTTGGGTAGCAGCAATTTCTTCCGGCAAAAGAAAATCAATATTCTTATTTAAAAATTTCTGTGTAGTATCTATCAGTTGTTGAGCTTCTGTCCTTGCTTCAACCAATGCTCTTATTTTTATGTCTTCGCTTGCATGTTGAATTGATTCCATCAGCATTTTTTCAACTTCGGCATCCGTTAATCCGTACTGCGGTTTCACTTCAATACTTTGTTCAACAGCACTTCTCAGCTCTTTTGCTTTTACATTTAAAATTCCGTCTGCATTAATTAAGAATGAAACTTCCACTTTTGGCAATCCCGCTGGCATTGCAGGAATTCCTGATAAATTAAATTCAGCCAGCTTACGATTATCCTTTACAAGATCCCTTTCGCCCTGGTAAACAGAAATTCTCATTCCGCTTTGTCCATCTTTCTGTGTTGTGTACTGTCTTCCTGCCTTTGAAGGAATTTTTGAATTACGAGGGATCAAAACATCCATCAAACCTCCCATTGTTTCAATGCCCAGTGAAAGTGGTGTAATATCGAGTAATAAAAAATCTTTATTATTTCCTGCAAGAATATCAGCCTGGATAGCTGCACCCAGTGCAACCACTTCATCAGGATTTAATTCATCATGAACTTTTCTGCCAAAAAACTTACTTATGCTTTCTTTTACCAATGGCACTCTTGTCGAACCACCAACCATTACCACTTCATCAATATCAGTTGTTGCAAGACTTGCGTCTGCCAGCGCATTTTTACAGCATTGAATTGTTTTATCTACAAATGACCTTATTAAATTTTCAAACTCATTTCTGCTTAGCTCCAGCTTCTCACCTCCAGCCACGCCTTTAAAAACCGAGTTGCTGCTTAAATATTTTTTTGCTTCTTCAGCCTTTAATCTTAATTCTTGTGCAAGACTTTTATGAATTACCAGTTCCTCATCTTTTATTCCTGTTTGCCCGATCCAATGTTTTACAATTGCATGATCAAAATCATCACCACCCAAATAAGTATCGCCGTTTGTTGAAAGCACTTCAAAAATTCCGTTGCTGATCCTTAAAACAGAAATATCAAACGTTCCGCCTCCTAAATCATAGACTGCTACAGTCTTTGTTTCATCATTTTTCATTCCTAATCCGTAAGCAAGACTCGCAGCAGTTGGTTCATTCACTATTCTCAACACATCAAGACCGGCAAGTTTGCCAGCATCTCTTGTAGCTTGTCGTTGTGCATCGTTGAAATAAGCAGGCACAGTGATCACCGCTTTGGTCACAGGTGTTTTTAAAATATGTTCTGCTCTTTTTTTTAATTCAATAAGAATGTAAGATGACAACTCAACAGGTGAATAAAACTTCTTGCCCACTTGAATTTTTACCAGGCTCTCTGTATTATCATCGATTACTTTGTATGAGAAAAAAGATGATCTCTCTTTAATATCATTGTAAGATTTACCCATCAATCTTTTTACAGAAAAGATGGTGTTTTGCGGTTCAGTGATAAGATAATTCTTTGCATTATCTCCAACAGTTATGACACCAGTTATATCAAAATGAACGATAGAGGGAACCAATGCATTGCCATCATGTTCTTTCAGCACAACAGGGTTCCTGCTTTCCGGATGAATGATCGCTACCAAACTGTTTGTGGTACCAAGATCAATTCCAACGATCATCTCTTGTTGTTGTAAACTTCCCGTGGCTATATTGATTGCTATTTTACCCATTGTATTTCTAAGTTCAAATAAGTGGCAAAAGTATCAAAGGAAGGTGATTAATCTTTTACGAAGTAGGAAACAAAAAAGCCCCCTGTAAACGGGAGCTTTTGGAATTTGTGATTTGCTCTTTGGAATTTTGTCTTTTAACTTTTATCGCATCAAATACATTTTACCATACCCCTTATTGAAGTATTTATCGGTATTATCATCTTCCGCTTTGTATTTATCCAGCGATCTTCCGTTCAGGTTAGTTATTACACGATAGAGATATATACCATTTGCAAGCTTTTGCCCGTACTGATCGGTTCCATCCCATTTGAACTCGGTGATATTTCTGCCGATATGCAATGGGCCTAATTCATCTTTTGTTATCTCCCTTACGATTTTACCAGTGATGGTCATGATCTGTATCCTGATATTCTGCGGCACCTCAGCGCCTGTAATTGTAAATACAAATGCAGTTGATGTTGTAAATGGATTCGGATAATTCAGCATGTTTGAGATCATCGGTTTGTTGATGACCTGGAAGCCTACTTTATACTCAATACTTCCGGCTGTATTTCCACTCCTGTCCTTGCCTGACACTATTAACTCATAGTCGCCATCAAGCGGGAAATAAGGCAAGAAATCGATCGTAGCTGTATTATCCGGATTCGGCGCATTACCAGCAGCAGTAAACTTCAATGTATCGTTCGTATTGAAGTGGAACGTACGTATTACACCATTCGGATAACGAACCTGAACTTTCGTGCCGGCAGTATCATTTAATAAAAGCCATTTGCTTTCGTCTTTCAATTTTATAGTAATATGTGGTTTTGATGCTACGATATCCCTGTTAAGAATATGTACGCCATCAAATGTTACATCAAGCAATGGATTCACATTATCGGTCTTCACATAAAAATTCCGGTACATGAAATTGTTGAAATGGAATTGTTCAGGTTGATCATTATCTGGGTTAACATCAAGGTAAAAAGTATTTTTTCCAGTTAATCCTGCAGTATTAGTAGGATATCTTACATGCAATGTATCACTGCCGGGCAAGGGTCTGAATCTTGCCGGGTTTATCGGAATTTGCACATTATTACTATTGGTTATTATCATTTTTACCCTCAGACTATCAAAATTGCCGTCGCTGATATTTTTAAATGCAACTTTGAAATCAAGCGGTTCACCTGCTTCTAACGTATCCTTGAATTGCAGGAATACATTTGGTGCAACTGCCCCTTCTGGTATCGGTTCATAAGTAAGTCGCCAGTACCGTAATTGGTAAGGTGTTAGATTTATTGAATCAAGATTCCTGATCTGTATTTTCAGAGAAGGATAAACAGCCGCATTAATTGAAGAAATATCAACATCTTGCTGGGCCGGACTTAAGTTTTGCATTACTCTTACTTCATTCCCCGCAGCAGTAATACCGATAAGATCGACCGTTGGCATATCACCGGCTGTTGCATCAACTGTCGAACCTCTCCATTTTAATTGCTTCCATTTTTTGGCAATACCAAATGCCGGTGAGGTTGTATAACCAAGTGTATCGGGGGTTGGACAAGCAACACTTAATAATATCCTGTCGTAAATATTTTGAGAAAAGGCAATAGAAGGTGTATAAGTAGCCAGGCTGTTCTTTTTATAAACTAAAGCAAAAGCATTCGGGCTATTATATTGGTCAATTGTAGTAAAACCCTGGTTCTTTAAATAATGATATATTGTATTTCCCGGGCCATATTGAGTTTCATCAGCCTGCCATACCGGGGCATAAGTATTGGGCACCCAAGAATAAGGTGAAGTATTACTTCTTATTGCAACATAAGCTCCCTCTGGAACAATGTTCTGAAGGAATTCACGGGCCAATCTCCTGCTTGCAGTGTCACCCATGCTAAAATGGAAATTGTACTCTCTGTTATAAGCCCCTCCCTGGCAGTTATAGCTTCCATACAGTCCGGGTCCGGTAACAGTATTTTGCATCGGTTTGAAGGAAATGGGATCAAAAACATTTATGATTAGTTCATTATATTGACAACCAGGACCAACAATATTTTCACCATTAACAGCAATATAATAGTCAGCTGCGTTAGCAGAACCTGTTGGATAAAGAGCTGTCCTGATAAACAAGTTATTTAATACAGGATGATACTCCCATGTGCGGTTAGAAGAATCTATAAATACTCTTTCGGAGAATGATTTGGTATGCTGGAAGAAATGAGATTGGTTAAATCCAAGATCACTTGCCGGCAAATAAACAAATGAAGCTTCATTCCACTTTGAAGGATTGCCGGAAACATCAAGCGGCGATACTCTCCAGTAATAAACTGTACTGTCAGTAAATGTAAATCCGGGATCGAATTCTAACAACCCGCCTACAGAAGTTTTATTTACTGTGCGTTTAAATGAAGAATTAAAGAAGTCAGTTGTATCAATTTCCATCCTGTATTGCTTTGACGGACTGAATGGATTGGCAGTAGAAGCATACAACTTAATATTCTGCTTGTTGATGATGGCAAAATTCAAAGGATAAACCGGCCTTATATCATCTTCGAAAATGAAGAATTCTTTTGTTATTTTATTATTGTTTTCCCATGATTCATCAACAGCATTATCGACATCAATTGTAACTGTTATTTTATTTAATCCTTTATCAGTTGTTGGATTAATTGGCAACCAGATAGAAAATGAATCCAGATAACGGATCGCCGGGATCGTATCTTTATATACTATACTGGTACCACCGCTTCCTGGTAATTCTCTTTTTACCTCTACTGCTATATTACCTTTTATTGCTCTTCCCTGGTTTATATACCGTGCTTCTACTTTAAAAGCTGTGTCAGCCACAGATATAAAAGTAGGGGAAAGTCTTACCATCGGATCTTCAATTACATAATCTGGCTTCAGGTGATTATTAGGACGTAGTGCAGGATCACCATGAAATGTATTTTGCTCTGTATGCATGCGGGCATAATAATCCAACTGAGATGTTTGAGCAAATACATCAACAATTGATTGTTTTAAAATTTCTCCATAAGTTTTACCATACATTAACCTTGACTCGTTGGTATACGTTTTTGTATTGTAGATATCAAGGTAATGTGGAATACCAAAATGTGAACTGGCAAGAAATGCAATAGCGCCTCTGTCAGGTGTTAACAGCCATCTTTCAGAAAGAGTTTCTTTTGTATAAAACCGGGCAGGGTTATAATTGAAAAAGTTACCGGCCAAACAACCCATTGCAATGAACAAAGGATATTTTCCCGGGTTATTATATTCTTCCGGATTATCAAGATTAAAGTCGAGTACCGTTGCCGATGAGTGTCCGAAATAAGTTATCTGGTTAAGCCCTTCAAAAAAAAGATCTTTTAATTGTTGATCGGCTATCTGCTGTATGACCTCCGTTGTTGATTTTTTAAAAGTAGTAACGTTGCCTCCAAACAAAGTATCTGAAATGATTTGTTTGTATTTGTTCATATAACCACTGAGCTGAGCTACAAGTGGCGGTTCATTTCCTCCAACAACATGTACCACATTTTTCGTCCATGCTTTATCTGCTACCAACGGCGAAGAGGTTGCTTGCATTGATTCATATTCCTGCACTTTTGTCAAATAAGTTGCTACTTCATTGCCATTAATAACTGACAAACGACCAATAGGCGTTTGCGGAATTTGTTGTCTCACATCTGCACTAAGTAAAACATCAGAAGCAGGTGATCCAAAAGTTGGGACGAGATTCAGTTTCTCAATTTCAGGGTCTGATGCAAACTCTGCGTAACGGTATTGATCATAAACCACTGCATGGCCTATAAGAAATGCAAACTTAGGCGCTGCAGAAAAACTGGTTCTTGACCAGCGTAAAAAATTCCTTACTGAGTTTGGATGTTTTTTAATACCAAAAGCAAATTGATCAACCAATTCATCAATTTCATAAACTTTAGCATTATAACCTCCGCCAATTGATGAACTGCGATAAGCCCTGTAATTTTCAATGGAATTCGATCCACCCGGACCAGCATACAACACAGGATGCGTTATTATAAGATAATCTCCCTGGTTTGCACCAAGAGTATAGTTGACAAAATTTCTTGTATTAAAAGTTGTGATAGCAGAAACATTAGAAGCATTTAAACTGATAAGTATAAGTTTCCTGTTAACTAATGACGGCTCTAATGCAAATTTTAATAATGCCGGATTTGAAATATCACCAATATATCTTTTGCCATTAGTTATATCATATAGTATCGGCGCTGTTGAACCATAATTGAAATTTGCTATTTCAAGATAATTTCCGGAAGGGTTTGCCGCTAATTCAAATTCAAAATTTGCCTCGTTACCAAAATTAAAAAGCCGCGGATAAACAAGTTCATATTGCGCCACTACCATCCTGTCATACTGGCCGGTACTTAGATTTGTTATTTCAATAGTATTAGCGCCATTCAATAATGAAGTCATTGGCACACCTGCAGATACCTTTGACTGGTTCAAATAATCCATTTGTACGCCAAGGATACTATCAGCATTTAACTTTACCCTGAATCTTCGCTGGTTGACTCCATTTCCAAATGCATTTATCCTGAAAGTAGCACCTGGACCAGAAGTGTAAGGATAAAGTGTATGAGGCTCAGATAACGATTGTCCTGTGGAAATATCCCATGATACCCAACCTTCGCCTCTATCATAAGAAGAAGAATGTACATACTCACCGGCATCAATATAATAGCCAGAATTCAGATAATCTTTATAATACTTCCCTTCTGTAAACATGAAATATGGCTCAGGAGCAAGAACATTACCTGCCACATTATTTACAGTATTCTGAAGACGCAGATTTCCGCCGGCAGGATTTACTGTAAGAAAAAATGCAGCGGTGTCTGTTTGAAAGCTATACTTTTTATTTAAAATAAAACTTGTATCACGATAAAGAGTGCTGTCAGGAAGGCCATCATTCTTTTCACCCCAGAACTCAATAAAATCGCTGCTGCTTAATATACCTGAAGGCACTGAAGTATATAAAGGAACTTGACGGCCGTTTCTCCAAAGTTGAAATTGCTCTGCCGGAATATTTCCAATACCAACAGATGAAAGAGATGTTTGTGAAATTCTGTAAAGACCGGTTTTACCTACATAAAATTTATAATAGGTTTTGCTGTAATCTATCCACTCGTTGTTATATGGAAATGTCTGAGCCGTTGTAAACAACCCGGAAATGGCAATTAGCAGTATTAGTAAAATTCGTTTCATCGAAATAAGTTTATCGGGGTTGGGATTATTTTTTCTTTTTATTTTTATCACTGACCATATCCAGTTTCAATGAGAACACATGTGTAAATAACGGGTTCGATTGATTGGCAAGATTGGTAAATGCATAATCTATCGTGACATTGGAAATTTTAAAACCGGCGCCTGCACTTGGCTGGTATATCCATACTTTCTTCTGGTTCAAAGTGTCTCCATCAGCCAACGCTTTTTGAAAATTATTTATACCGGCTCTTACATAAAATATGTTGTTGATATTACACTCAAGTCCAAGTTTAGGATCGGCGCTTACAGGATCGGCGCTGATCAATGTATTACGTTTACCATCGAAAGTAAGATCAACATTTGCTTCAGCAAGCAAGCTTACTTTTTTACCTATTTTAAAATCACGGGCAACACCTAATACAAGTCTGGGTGCAGTAAGCTCCGAAGATTTTACCGGGATCTCATTATTTGTTAAGTATAAAATTTCTTTTTCTTTTTCAGAAAATGTGAATGACCATGTGTTAAATGTTGTTGTAATATCCCTTCCGGCAATGCCGAATTTCCATTTGCCCTGGAATATCTGCATACCTGCATCTAATCCAAAGCCCCATGCTTTCGCAAACTTGCCAACACTACGATGGATCACTTTTGCATTTACACCAAAATGAATATTCTTATTGCTGCTTTCTTTTAATTTTTGCGCAAGCGAAAAAATAAAAGCATAATCAGCTGAGGAAAATGCCTGGATGTTATTGTAGTTGATCGAACCATCTGGTTCTACAAGAAACAATGTATTCATGATATCATCTACGGCAAAACGAAGACCCGTGATGGCAAAAGTTCTTTTATTATTTGTGGTAGGAAATGCAGCGCTTACAAAATCATATTTGCCAATACCGGCAAAATATTCAGCATGCATCAAGTTCAATTCAGGATTATTTTTTACTCCAACAAGACCTGCAGGATTCCAATAGCCTGAAGTACCATCTTTTACTGATGCTACTTGTGCACCACCCATAGCCAAGCCTCTTGCGCCGGCGCCTATGTTCAAAAATTCATTGGAATATTTTCTGAACTGAGGGTAGCTTGTCAGAGAAATAAAAGTAATTAATAGGGACAGAAGGACATGTGGTCGTTTCATGGTTCCAATTTTCGGATAAGCACTTTTTTTAGGACGGTTTTTCATTGGGTTCGGTGGTTCTGTAAAATTAGATTTTAAGGGTTGAAATACATAGTAATCAACAAAAAATCCAGACTTTGAAAACGAATTAGTTAGAAAAATATTGCCGTTTCTCCCCTGGTTTCTTTTTACTTTACATTTGTGCCAAATCTTTTAAGATGAAACTCTTAGATGAGCTAAAGTGGAAAGGGATGATCCAGGATATAATGCCCGGAACCGAAGAACAGCTGAATAAGGAAATGACCTCTGGTTATGTTGGGTTTGACCCTACAGCGGACTCCCTTCATATTGGCAGCCTTGTACCCATTTTGCTTTTGGTTCATTTACAAAGGGCAGGGCATAAACCTTTTGCTCTTGTTGGTGGAGCTACTGGTATGGTTGGCGACCCAAGTGGTAAAAATGAAGAACGAAACCTGCTAAGTGAAGAAACTTTAAGGTATAACCAGGAAGCTGTGAAAAAACAACTGATGCAGTTTTTGGATTTTGATCCTTCAAAACCAAACTGCGCAGAAATGGTGAATAATTATGACTGGTTTAAAGAAATGAGTTTCCTGACGTTTATTCGTGATGTTGGTAAGCATATTACCGTAAACTATATGACAAGTAAAGACAGTGTAAAGAAAAGATTAGAAGGTGAAACAGGAATGAGCTTTACTGAGTTTACTTATCAGCTTGTGCAGGGATATGATTTTTACTGGCTGTATAAAAATAAACATGTAAAACTTCAGATGGGTGGCAGTGATCAGTGGGGAAATATTGTAACGGGAACTGAAATGATAAGAAAGAAAGATGGCGGCGAAGCGTTTGCATTTACATGTCCGTTGATTACAAAAACTGATGGAACTAAATTCGGTAAAACAGAAAAAGGAAATATCTGGCTTGATATAAATAAAACTTCGGGTTACGACTTTTACCAGTTTTGGATACGGTCATCAGATGCCGATGCAGAAAAATGGATCAGGATCTTCACGTTTCTTGACAAAGAAACTGTTGACTCTTTGATAGCAGAGCATAAAAAAGATGAGTCAAAAAAAGTTCTGCAGAAAAAGTTGGCCGAAGAGGTTACCAGATTTGTGCATGGTGAGGAAGAATTAAGAAAAGCAATTATTACTACAGAAAAAGTTTTTGAAAATCAACAAGCACCTGCTGAAAGTTTAAGCATTGATGATATTGAAGCAATGGATGGGCTTGAAAAAATTGAATTTTCAAAAGAAAAAATAAACTCTGGAATTGATATAGTTTCCTTTTTAGCAGAAAGTGGAATATTTCCCAGCAAAGGAGAAGCAAGAAAAACAATACAAGGTGGCGGCGTTAGTATTAATAGAAAAAAAATTGATGATATTCAATTCCCGGTAGATAGCAGCTTGCTTCTTCACGAAAAGTATATATTGGTGAAAAAAGGAAAAAAGAATAACTACCTCGTAAACTGCAATTAATTTTTAACATCGTTCTTCATCGCTGAGTTTTATATTATTGATACTTTTGCATCAATAGGCAAAAACAATGAGAGCTATCTTAATTCTTGTTTCGCTATTTCTTTTTACTTCTTGCTTTGCAAGTGACACGACTTACGCTATTAAAATCAATTTTCTTTATGGTTCAAGACCTGCTAAAGGCTATCATCAGCAGGAATCAAAATTATTTGGCGGCATAAAAGGCGGTCATGTAAATATTGAAGCCGGCGGCAGGGTGCTTGATTTTACTCCTGGTAACAATCCACTTTTCCCCAATAATAAAAAGCCGAGTGGCGGTTTCAGCGTAAATCAATCTCTCCACTGGAACAGAAATGATAAATGGAAGACCGTGATCGTTCCTGTTTCTGAAGATCAATACATGGCTTTACAAAAGTTGTTTGATTCAGTTGCTTCAAACACTCCTTACGACTATGCAATTTTTGGCATGCGGTGTGCAGCTGCCAGCTATGATGTGTTGAGTAAGATAGGTTTATTCAAAGAATATCCTGGCAAAAAGAACGTTATCACTCATTTTTACCCAAAACTTTTAAGGAAAAAAGTTTTGAAGTGGGCTGATAAAAATAATTACACTGTTATTTCAAATGAGGGCAGATCATCAAGAAAATGGGAATCTGACAAAGGGATTCTATAAACCCTTTACTATCATTTAGAAGAAAAATATCCCAACAGAAATGCTCAAATAAAAAATCCCAACCCCAAAAATTAATCTTAATCTCAACTTTAATCTATAATCTATTACTCCACATCAACTTTCTTTTTAATAACAGCTCCGTCGGTTACTTCCATTAAGAATTTTCTATCGCTGATAACATAGCCGTTTCCTTTTTCACAAAAATGAACTTTCAGATTTTCGATGGAGATCGGGTTGCCATCAGGAATATCACCAATATTGTTATGTAAAATATCATGGCCATCAATGATCACAACCAAACCACTACCTATAGCTTCCATTTTATTTCCTTCAGTAATCAACATCCCGGTGTCTTCACCAAGACCGATGCCGATACAACTTGGATTAGTTGCAACAGACTGCGCCAGTCTTCCAAACCTTCCCCGTTTTTCAAAATGCGAATCAATAATTACTGAATCAATAAATCCAAGCCCTGTAGTGATCTTTACTTCACCTTTCAAATGAGCTCTTGTAGCATTTCCTTCATAGATCATCGTTTTACTCATCGCCATGGCGCCTGCAGAAGTTCCTGCAATCAAAAAATCTTCATTCATGTACCGTCTCTTCATGATGGCAAGAAATTCCGTTCCGCCGTCCGTTACACTCAGCCGCAATTGATTTCCCCCGCTGAACATTACAGCATCACAAGTCTTGATCCGTTCAAGATAATCTTTATTCAAAGTATCCTGTCTTGTACGAACATGCATGATGTCAACATTCATGCAACCGATCTTTCCGAATGCATTCCGGTAATTTTCGCCGACCTCCATTGGGATCGTAGAAGCAGTAGTGATAATTTCGATTTTCGAATTTACACCACCAGCCTCCTGCACCACACGGCGCAAAATGCCAAGTTCAAAAAAATTAAGATTACTGCGTTGAATTTCCCCGGCTTCAAGATCGGTGCCTTTATCTTCAGCGCCTCCGATTGCAATAAGTTTTCCTTTAGGAATGCTCATTTAAAGGGTTTGATTAGCGACAAATATAATCATGATGACTATAACGTATTTGTTGTTGCCCGCATTTTGTTAATATGTGGAAAATTATGAGCCCAGCTGTATAACTTCTATTAAACTTCCGTTGCGTCGCACTCTTGTGCTGCATCAAGTCTATTCAACTTTAGTGTCTGTAGTTGCATCACCCCGACTTTGTGGAGGTACTTTCGGTAATCCTTTTCAGCATCAATAAAACCTACCTGCACTCAATAGTGCCATGCTGATGCCCCGCACCAAATTCCGGGCTGATAAATGGAATTCCTAAATTCATTCCGCGAAGAATAAGCAATACAGCCATACAAAAAAGCAAAACAGGGACAGCTTTATGTATTTTTTGACGAAGTGATTGATTCAGATAATTTCCCATCAGCACAGTTGCAAACATCATGGGAAAAGTTCCCAGTCCGAAAAACAACATGAACATTCCTCCATTTACCGGGCTGGCAGAAATAATAGAAGAAGTCAACGCAAGATATACAAGACCGCAAGGAAGAAAGCCATTCAATACACCAATAAAAAATAATGAGCTTAGTTTTTTCGACTGAAACAATTTTCCTAATTGTTGCCGTAAAAACATAAATGGTTTACCTAATGAGCTGGCAGTAGAAAAATGAAAATATTTTTTTGGCAAAAGAAGATAAAGAAGGATAATAACACCAAGGGCAATTGATAAACCGCTCTGCCATTTCGTTGCAATGATAAGATTGCCCAACGAACCAAAGATCAAACCCATGCTTGCATAAGAAAGAATGCGGCCGCTGTTATAGATCAATCCGCCGGTTATTCTTGAAAGATTGCTGTTATGTGAAACAGGCAATGACATCGCCAATGGTCCGCACATGCCGATGCAATGGATACTTCCTGCAAGTCCCATAACAAAAGCTGATCCCATCAATTCAGTGCTGACCGGCATACCTAAAAAAATAATTTCTTTTCGAAATAATATTTTACAGCATCAACTTCCCATGATAATTTCAATTCATACATGCCTTTCATATTAGTTGGCAAAGCCTGCGTTAATTCATTTTCATTTAACTCAAATGATCTCCTGAAATCTCTTTTTGCATCTGCGGGATAATAGAGGTAAAAATCAATTACCTTTTTCTTATCCATCATCTCCGAAGGGAAACTGATCTTCAATTCACCATTCGCATTTTCTATTTTAAGCGGAGCAGAAAGCTTTGCTGTATTTGCTGACTGATCGATCACTTGCTGGTATTTTAATTCCTGGTCGTAATAGTCCTTTGTTACGAGGTCAAATTTTTCATTGGCTGCTTTGTAAACCAAAAACCCGATACCGCCAATAAATGCCAGGTATCCGAAAGTGATTATGTATCCCCAAGATAGTTTCATAATATAAGTTTCTAAGTTTAGAAAAAGGTTCAGGCCGCTTTAGCGTCCCGACCCATTTTAAAATCCCGGACCGAGAAATGTTGTTTTAATTGTTTCAATTTTTTTATCCCCCTGGTAAACGCCTAAGACGATCGGTGTCTTTCTTTTTTCTATCAACTGTCTTTCAATTTTTACAAAGAATGATGTTTGGAAATAAGATTCCTTTGGCACTACCATATCTTTTTGAATTATGGTGATCTCCCCTTTCATATTCTCCAGTTTCATCGTTACAGGTATCGTTTTCCTGGTCTTATTCACCAGTTTTATATTATACAGATTGCTCACTCTTCCATCAGGCATTGTTTGAAACATTTGTCCCGATGCTCTTAATACCCTTGCGTCAATATCATCACGGGTCACCAGCATTATTACAAGTGCTGAAGTTAACAGTAATAACACAAATGAATAAGCAGCTATCCGCCAGTTGAATTTTGTTTTCCTGCTGTGTGCAATATTTTCTTCGGATTCATAGCGGATCAAACCACGGGGACGACCCACTTTATCCATGATTGTGTTACATGCATCAATACAGGCGGTGCAATTCACACATTCAAGCTGTGTACCATTCCTGATATCTATACCCGTTGGACAAACTCTTACACATGCGGCACATTCAACACAATCTCCTGTATCCCATACGCCGGCTTTTTCTTTTTTAATTTTTCCTCTTGGCTCTCCACGTACATAATCATATGCAACCACAATCGATTTCTTATCAAGCAGCACCCCCTGCAACCTTCCATAAGGGCAAACAACAATACATACCTGCTCACGAAACCAGTAATACACAAAAAAGAAAACGGCTGAAAATCCAAGCAGTGAAATAAAAGTAACAGGATTTGCAGCAACACCTTCTTTTGCCATTGCAAGCACCTCATCCATTCCAATTATATATGAAAGAAAAAAATTGGCGATAATAAAAGAGATAAAATAAAAAACCGCCATCTTGGTGATCCGTTTACGGATCTTATATGCGGTCCATGGCATTTCTTTCAGCTTGCGCTGTTCATTCATATCACCATCAAGCCAGTATTCAATTTTCCGAAAAACCATTTCCATAAAAATGGTTTGCGGACAGGCCCATCCGCAAAAAACTCTCCCAAATACAACAGTGAAAAAAATGATGAATACCATGAAGGTGAGAAACCCGATAGCGAAAATGAAAAAATCCTGTGGCCAGAAAACTTGTCCGAAGAAAATAAACTTACGCTGTATCACATTGAACATGAACAGCGGCTCTTCATCAACCTTAATAAAGGGAAGAGTAAAGAAAACTACAAGATAAATAATAGAAGTAAGGGTACGGAGGTTGTAGAATTTGCCTTTCGGTTTTTTAGGAAAAATATAATTCCGCTTGCCTTGTTTATCGATTGTCGCAACTGAATCACGGAAGCTTTGATCAAGGAATTCCTTCTTCTCTTCCACTATTTCTGAAAAATCTCTTTCTTCCATGTTTCCGTTTTATCACGATCAAAAGATTTAATTACTTAGGTGTTTTAGTTTCAAGTGAATCTTTTTTAACAGCTGTACTGTCTTTGGCTTTTCCCGGTTCATATAAATTTCCCTGTGCCGCTTTTGCATTTGCTGGGTTTGTTCCCTGCAATGACAAAACAAAACTTGAAAGGTTTCGTATATCTGTTGGTGAAAATGTTTTACCCCAGGCCTGCATCCCTTTATCAGGTATGCCATTAGTTATTGTTTTAAAAACATTTCCTAAAGAACCACCATGTATCCAATATTTATCCGTAAGATTCGGACCAACTGCATTTCCTTCGCCATTGGCTCCATGACAAGGAAGACAAGTGCCTGTAAAAATTTTCTTTCCTTCTGCTGTACCTTTTGCATCGGCCAGCGTTACTGTTGTTTCATCAAAAGCTTCCTTGCTGTTCTTTTTAAAATTTTCCATTTTAGTAGCAGCCACCTTCATTTCGTTGTCATATTCCTCAAGTGGCGTCGGCCCTGTTTTGGTAACATGAAAACGGAACATATAAATGACAGCTGCAACAACTGTAAAATAAAAGCCCCATTTCCACCATGGCGGTAAAGCATTGTCCAATTCTTTGATGCCATCATAGTCATGATCCAAGAGCACATCGGCTTCTTCTTCCAATGGAGCTGCTTTGGTAAAAAACTTTTTGTCAAGATCACTCCACATTTTCATTAAACCAGATGGCTTATATCGTTTACCAGTTTTCAGCTCAGCAACTTTCTGATATTTATTTTTAAGTATTAAAAAATAAATTGCTAAAGAAAGACTACCCAACACAAAAGCAATAGCGCCATAAAGAAAATATTGCATCCCCCCCTTTGGCAAAGACAATCCTTGCGCAAGGGCTGTAATATTGAAGAACAGAATTGTAACAGCCAGTGTAAATATCCTGAATAAGAATTTTGCTCTCATGACTAATTCTATTTTAAATTGTTTTGCGTTAAAGTGTCTTCAAATTGTTCGCAGCTATCAAGTGGTATCCTGCTGATCTCATTTACTTTTGCTTTATCCATTTTCATTACATAATAAAGCAGCACAACAAAGAATAAAAAGAAAATAACAAGGGATATCATCGGGTAAATATTTATTCCGTCAATTGATTCCGCATATTGTTTTACAAACTTGAACATAGTTTAGTTTTTATTTTCTGCGAGTTTATTTTTTTCGGTATCTGTTCCCAGTCTTTGCAGGTAGGCAATGATGGCCAATATCTCTGCATTTTGTTTTACCTTGATACTACCCTCAGTAAGAAGATTGCCCTGGATCTTTGCAGCTTGCGCCATCAGATCTTTATTAGCGATATATTCATATCCTTCAGCATAAGGAACACCCATCGTACGCATAGCTTTGATCTTTGCCGGGGTGCTTGCAGTATCAAGTTCCTTATCCAGCATAAATGAATAAGCTGGCATAATGGTACCCGGTGAGATCGCCTGCGGATCATCCATGTGATTAAAATGCCATGAATCAGATTTTTTCAGATTCATTGTTCCTTCTCTTGCAAGGTCTGGCCCGGTTCTTTTTGAACCCCATTGGAACGGATGGTCATAAACAAACTCACCTGCTTTTGAATACTCACCATAACGCTCCGTTTCAGAACGGAATGGTCGTATCATTTGTGAGTGACATGTGTAACAACCTTCTCTTATGTAAATATCTCTGCCCTGCAACTCAAGCGGAGTGTAAGGTTTGACACTTGCAATAGTTGGAACATTTGATTTAATAAGAAATGTCGGAACCAATTCTATGATACCCCCAATAAGAATTACAACTAAGGTTAAAATAAGAAACGGAATAGGTCTCCTTTCTACACGGCGATGCCAATGCTCGCCGACATGTTGTGTATAATTTTTTTCCAATGCAGGAGCTTCAGCATCTTCATTAGCTACCAGTTTTGCTTTTGCTACAGTTTTAAATAAATTATACATCATAACAATGGCGCCAATAACGAATAATGCACCGCCAAATGCACGAATTGCATAGAAAGGTTTCATGTAAGTAACAGTTTCAATGAACTGGTATTTCAATTGGCCTGCATCTGTAAATTGTTTCCACATAGATGCTTGTTGAAAACCGGCCCAGTACATTGGCACTGCATAAAAAATAATTCCGAGTGTTGCGATCCAGAAATGGAAATTGGCAAGACGTTTTGAAAATAATTCTGTTTTAAAAATTCTTGGTATCAACCAATAAAGTATACCAAATGTCAACATGCCGTTCCAACCTAAACCCCCAACATGTACATGGGCTATTGTCCAGTCAGTAAAATGGCTGATTGCATTTACAGTTTTTAAAGAAAGCATTGGCCCTTCAAATGTTGCCATGCCATAAGCAGTTACGGCTACTACCATAAATTTCAGGATCACATCTTCTCTTACTTTATCCCATGCCCCACGAAGTGTAAGTAAGCCGTTGATCATACCGCCCCAACTTGGGAATATCAATGTGAATGAAAAAACGACGCCGAGTGATTGTGCCCAGTTAGGAAGCGATGTATAAAGTAAGTGGTGTGGTCCTGCCCAGATGTACAGAAATATCAATGCCCAAAAGTGAATGATGGAAAGCTTATAAGAAAACACCGGCCTGTTCGCAGCTTTCGGCATATAATAATACATCAGGCCGAGATAGGGTGTAGTAAGAAAGAAGGCAACAGCATTATGCCCATACCACCATTGTACCAATGCATCCTGTACTCCTGCATACCATGAATAACTATGAAATAAACTAACCGGGAACTCAAATGAATTTACAATATGCAACACGGCAACTGTAACAAACGTTGCGATATAAAACCAGATCGCAACATACAAATGTCTTTCTCTTCTTTTAAGAATTGTTGCAAACATGTTCCAACCAAAAACAACCCAGATAATAGTAATCGCAATATCAATCGGCCATTCAAGTTCTGCATATTCTTTTCCTGTTGTGAATCCAAGTGGAATAGTAAGCGCCGCAGCTACAATAATTAATTGCCACCCCCAGAAATGAATCTTGCAAAGCATATCGCTGGCCATCCTGGTTTTTAATAATCGCTGAAGCGAATAATAATAACCCATGAAGATACCATTACCTACAAATGCGAAGATGACTGCATTGGTATGTAATGGACGAAGCCGACCGAATGTAAGACCAATCGTTTCTTTGCCTGCGCCAATACTGGTATTCCATTGAGGAAACACCATGAGCAATGCAACCCAAAGACCCACTAACATTCCGACAACACCCCAGATGATTGTGGCGTAGGCAAAATTGCGAACGATCTTATTATCATACTGAAACTTTTCCAGTGCTTGCATGAAATTTATTTTTGTTTTGGTATTAAAGAAGAATTTTTTTCTGCAACAGGTTTGTCATCAAATAACATTCTTACTGAAGGGGAATAATCGTCATCGTATTGGCCTTTTTTTACCGACCAGATAAAGGCGATCAAAAATCCGCCAGCAATAAGAATACTAAACGCAATAAGGAGAATTAAAACACTCATCGTGGTTTATCATTTAAGAGGCAAATGTATTTTTCGATCTTCCGGACTGACATGACGATTATCAGTCATTTTTATGAGCATTATCAATTAGCCTAAAGCCCCTTTCTTTTAGCTGAAAATGATGTGGCCAAAGTGACGTATGTTACAATGCTTATTGAACTAACCGGCATTAATATGGCGGCGATCAATGGCGACAATAAACCCTGCACCGCAAAGCTTAACCCAACAATATTGTATAAAATTGAAAGAATAAAGCTCCATGTTATCACTGTTCTTCCTGACCTGGCATATTGAATAAACCGATGAAGCTTAGAGACCTCTTTACTATCCATTATCGCATCACAAGCCGGAGTGAATTGACTTGTGTTCTCACTTACCGCCACACCTACATCACTTTGCTTTAATGCACCGGCATCATTTAATCCGTCTCCAAGCATCAGCACTTTTGTTTTTGAGTTCCTGTTTTTTAACTCATTGATAAAATTTAATTTCTCCTGCGGCGATTGATGAAACAGAATGGTGGCTTGCTTGCCAAAAATCGATTCAAGATTTTTTTTCTCAGCTTCATTATCACCTGAAATAACATGAAGCTTATATTTTTTTGATGAAAGTGATTTGATCATTTCAGAAACCCCATCCCGGTATTGATTGCTGATCTTAAAAACTCCTTTGTTGATTCCATTTATTGAGAACCACACTTCTCCCGTTTGTGAAAGAGATGCTGATAACTCGTTGTTCTCAATAAATTGCTTTGAACCAAGCTTTATTTGCATATCGTTTACAGATGCGATTATTCCTTTTCCTGCTATTTCTTTGAAATTTTTCACTTGTAAAGGCCGAACAATATGAGTAAGAATTAATTCTTGTTTTATAATCCTGCTAAGTGGATGAACAGATTCCTTCACCAATGAATAGATCATATTGATCTCTTCATTCTGCAGCTTTTCTCCTTCAAAGAATACATTGGCTTGTGATGAGTGTGTCAGGGTTCCGGTTTTATCAAAGACAATTGTGTTGATACGGGATAAAGCTTCGATGACCGAAGAGTTTTTCAGGTAAAATTTATTTTTACCAAAATGACGAAGCATGTTGCCAAAAGTAAAAGTGGCTGAAAGAAGTAATGAACATGGACAAGCAACAATCAATGATGCCGTAACTGAAGGCCAGATTTTTGAAGGGTCATTTAATGACCAATACAATGCAGTGCTACCTGCAATTATAAAAAGTATAAGAGTAAAATACCGGCTCCAGGGATGAATAAAAGATCTGTCCTTATTCTTCTGCCGGGTAAACACATCGTTGTTCCAAAGCTGTGTGATATAGCTTTGATCAACAGGGTGTACAACTTCCATTGTTATTGCTCCGCCAAGCTGTTTACCACCTGCATAAACCAACTCAGTTCTTCTTTTTAATAACGGAGTATTTTCGCCGGATACAAAACTGTAATCAATATTTCCTTCGCCGCTTAAAATAATTGCATCTGCAGGTATCATTTCATTCTGACGAACCAATATCTGGTCACCTTTCTTTAATTGGCTTATGGTTGCTGTTTCTTCCTTTCCATTTTTTAATATCGAAACACCAAGAGGAAAATAGGATTTATAATCACGGTCAAATGAAAAGCTATCGTAAGTTTTATCCTGGAACCAACGACCAACAAGCATAAAAAATACAATGCCACTCATTGAATCCAAATAACCGGCGCCTGTTCCACTGATGATCTCATAAATACTTCTTCCAAATGTTACAAGAATCGCCAACGCAATTGGCGCATCAATATTCAGCCATTTTTGCCGAAGGCCTTTCCATGCCGAAATAAAAAACTCATTTGCGCTATAAAAAAATACAGGTAGCGATAAAGCAAGATTCAGGTAAGTAAAAACTTTTTGCAGGTCCGCCTGCCCAATATTCCCTGAAGAAAAATATTCCGGAAAACTCAGCATCATGATATTACTGAAACAAAATCCCGCAACTCCTATCTTAAATATCTTTTTATGATTTACTTTTTTGTTACTTTTTTTCCCGTCCTCGTTTAAACTTATGTAAGGCTCATAACCGATGAAAGCAAGAAGCTCCACAACTTTTCTCAATGAAATTTTTGCAGGATCAAAAGCAATGAAAATTTCCTTACGTTGGAAATTTGTTTTTGAGAAAAAGATACCCTGATCAATTGTGTGCAGGTTTTCAAGCAACCAGATGCAGGATGCGCAATGCATTTGCGGCAGGTAAAAATTTACATGACACTGGCTGCCACCTTCAAACCGTAATAGTTTTTTCTTTACTTCTTCGTTCTCTAAATATGCAAATCTTTGCGAGCTGAATTTTCCTTTTACTTTTATTCCGGGTTTTTCGCTTAATTCATAATAATTGCAAAGCCCGTTTTCCTGCAAAAGCTGGTAAACGAATTTGCATCCGTCGCAACAGAAATATTTTTCATCTGTGGAAACGGAAGTATCGCAGATTTCCCCGCAATGATAGCATTGCACGGCAATTCTTTTCCGTCCGGATGGTTTCGTTTCTTTTACCGAAATATCTTCCAATTATACTTTTTTAGTGTTCACAAAGATTAAAACATAGAAATCGTCTATAAATGAGCAGTGTCAACAGAGACTCTGACTTAAGTCAAAAATGAAGCCCCCCGGTGAGCCGGGGGGCCGTGTAATTGAAACGAAAACCAACGATTGCCCATCCTGTGATGGGAAAGAGATTTACCCTTATAGCATACGAATTAAATGTTCTATGATTCGCTTATTGTCCTTGAAGGACAAAAGTACCTTTAATAAACTTTTAAAGTCATGACATTTATCATCTGTAAAATTGATCTTTATCAGAAACAAAAGCCGTCCCCGAGATTTGGAAACGGCTATGTATACAAGCAATCGACAATTCAAATAAAAATATTCTTAATTCAAAATCCTTGTTTGCAATTCACCGAAAACTTCAATCGCTTTAGGAAACAGGATATTGTTTTCAAGGTGTACATGCTGATGCAGATCCAGTTCAAATGCCTTTAATGCAGCAAAACTCAAACGATAAGTGGTACAAGCATCTTGTGGTGGTGTGTAATCATTGGAGAAAACCCTGATATCGTTCAGTAAACTCCCTGCATGATCATGCTCTTGCTCCATTATCGTGATTGGAGATTGAAGGTAGCCAATACTCAATTGAAGATTAGTATTCTCATTATCCGCTAAATTCTGTAATTCTTTTATTCTTGGAAAAAGAACCAGCTCCTCTTTTCGCATGTGGCCTTCCATTTCTTCTTTTACTGCAGCAAATGTTTGGAATATTTTATAAAGTTCTGGATGCCTTTCCCCATGTTTTGAAGATACCTTTTGCAGGTAAGCATAGATCTGCGGCATTTCATTTTTTACAAAAGCATGATGGGTCTGTAAAATATAATCACAAAGCTGTGCCAAATTCATTTTATCAAAATCGATGATCTCCTGCTTACCGTTATCGGCAAAAACCTTTTCAAGCTCTTCAGTTACCTGCGATACCGGAAGCTGTTGTTCTAAACAAGCCTGTTCAAGTGAACGTTTTCCTTTACAACAAAAATCCAGGTGATATTTTTCAAATACAGAAGCGGCCTGGTGATTACTATTCACTAACTGGGCAAGCGACAAAGAGGTAATAGATTCATTCATAAAAATTCGTTTAAAACAAAATTGCGGATGCCCATTTATAATTCTACTGATAATAATCATTCTTTTAAATAATTAATATCAGACTCCCGGCTCTTTTATGCAATTAAAAGGCTTTCTTCCTGCCTTTTCCATGCATAATTCTTATCATCATCTACCAAAATAAGAACGGCAGCAATTGAAACCGTGATCGAAAAAGGAAATGCGGAGCCGACCATCAATGGCGCAATGCTTAATAGAAAAACAATGCTTCCGATACAAGCCAGTTTAACCCAAACTGCTTTTAACAACATTGCTGCCGCAATAAAAATTTGTCCTACTGCGATCAATGGTATAATAATATAATTGTATTGACTAAACCATCCATTTATGAAATCACGATAAAACGGGATAGCCATGTCTGCATATTCTAAATAGATGTTTGGGTTTGTGATCCCGATATACATATTTGTCACAGAGGCCCAAAAGAAAAGCAAAGCAAACAGCCATCTTGCCCACCTGGTTCTTTTTAATGCAACAATGAGTATGATAACACTTGCAATTTGAGAGATAATGTAAGGGATTATATTTTCTTCAAGCCCAATCATGTGTTAGAATTTTTTCTTTACGCATTTGTGCATCCCGTTCACATATAGTTTTCAAATGTTTCAATTGTGCTTTTTGCATCAGACCATGAATAGGAGCCATCCAAAGAGTTCCTAATATCCATTCTTTTAATGGAGGCTGCAATTTCATTCTTGCTCTTGTGATCAAATGTGTAGCATCTCTTCCAATAGGTTCAAGTATGAAAGCCCAGGTAGAGGAAAACGTTTCTCCTAATCGCTCCGCCTTACCACCAACAACAAAATGTTTGTCTTCTTCTACCTGGTAAACATCGAAGAAGCTATCACCCTTTGGAGTAGCCCATATCTTATCTCCCACATTGCGTGTCTCCCAGCCTTCAACTACATGATCAATGCTTGGTTTTCCATCATTATCCAAAGCATCTATGCTATACCAGCCGGCCCGATCGCAACCTAACTGCATCAGGTAACGCCAAACGAGTGAAAGTGGAGCTTCAATGTCTATTGAATGTGTTGCCTGGTATTTGCAATCAGGCAATCGTTCATCACCCGGCAATGCTCTTTCCTCATCGTCAGCTCTTTTGAATTTTCCCAACAAATTTTCAGCATGATGCATCATAGTGCTCCTTATCAGTTGTGAAGCCACACCGATGATGCTGTAATAACGATTTAATTTTTTCCAACTGATCTCATCGGTGGCGGTAGTTCTTAATTCAAGAGTAATAACGCTGCCTTCTGAGTATGGTTCAACTAATATGCTCCATGATAATTTTCCATAGCCGGGAATATTAAAATCACTGAATTCTTCAGAAGTAACTTCGACAAAGGGAATATTCAAATGCCAGAATTTTCCGACTGCTGCAACAACTATTTCCTGGCTTGGTATTTCCTCTGCAATAAAAAAACCCTTACCATTTTCTGCTATCTGGTCAATTCCGATTCTATTATCAATTCCTTTCGATTTTCCGGTCAACCTTTCGGGCAAAGTCCTGATGCTAAATAACAATTTTACCCATGGCACTTTACCCATATCTAAATGGCGCATTGTTTCCCATGCTTCATGCGGTTTTGTTTTTACAAAAATTCTATGTACTTCGGTATGCCGGGGATTCGGCAGGTATTTTTGAATAAGTCTCATGATAAATACATTTTAACTTACCCTGTAAATTTACCAGAGAGAAATGTTGTATTGAATGATCCGAATCAAAGCGGGTTATGATTCGGAATCAGAGATCTTTCTTTTTAAAGATCCGCAATGCCCACCAAAGAGGAAGAATGATCCAGAGCAACATGATACCTACTGTAAAAAGAATGCCCGAACCGCTACCAAAAAAATCTTTGTACAGAGAACCGGTATAACCCATCAATGCACTCACGTCCATTTTAAGCATTATGGAAATACGGCCAAGATCGATCGGGTTAAACGCAGAAAGAATAAGAGTAGCTTTTTCAAGAGGATAATCGCTAAAGTTAAAAAGAATTAAAAGTATCAATCCATCATAGATCAATGCAAAATAAAACCAAAGCAATAATGCAAAACCAATCCCTCTTGCCTTATCTCTTGCCTTGACAGAAGTAAGAAAAGCCAGCGAGGTAAACACAAGGGTTAAAGAGGTTCCGGTAAACAAAAGTGAAAATCCAACATTGTCAGGAGAATAAAGTAAAACCGGTATCCCGACCCCGATCATAAAGCTGCTCACCAATGAAAGACTTACTCCTCCGTACTCACTCAATAAAATTTTACGACGACTCATTGGTTGCGAAAGCATCAGTTCGATGAACTCATACGAATTATAATAATGAATTGTAGTAAAGATCATACTGATAAGTGGCACCACAATCAGAATAATATTTAATAAACTCAAAATAGCTTTGCTGCTGTTTTCCTCCATATTAAAGAGACTGAAAGAAACAAGGAACAGGAAAGCGGTATAAGCAAGGATCACTTTGCTTCTTATAATATCATAAAGAACATATTTTGATAACTTAAGCATGATGATTTATCATTTGATCAATAAATTTTCTTTTCATCTTTTATCTCTCCCGGAGTGTCCTTAAGGACGAACATACGGTCGATCCATTCATTGTTAAATTTTTCGCCTTTCATTATTCTTGCAATGGCTTTTCCGAGTTTTATTTCGCCGGTCTCTTCACGCAGTTGTTCTATCTCTTTAAAAAACTCCAGCTTCCCTTCCTGCAAATACATGATATGTGTTGTCAATTCATCAAGATCACTTAAAATATGTGATGTGATAAGGATGAGTTTATTTTTTGCTTTTTCTTTAAGTATCTTTTCTTTTAATATTTCTGATGATAATGGGTCAAGTCCCGCGGTTGGCTCATCAAGTATCAACACATCTGGGTCAAAAAGAAAAGCAAGGGCAGCGCTGACTTTTTGCCTTGTACCGCCCGAAAGTGTACGCATCGGCTTTTCAAAAATTTGCTTTAGCCCAAACTTCTCTACCAACTCTTCATCGATTTTATCTTCCGGTACATTTCGGATATTCCTGAGCATTTTAAAAAGCTGGCCCACTTTCATATTATCAGGATAGCGACCGATCTGCGGCATATAGCCGATTTGAGAACGATAAGAAGGATCACCATTAATCGGCTCATTATTAAAAAATATTTTACCACTGCCCGGTTTTACCATGCCAAGTATGGATTTGATCAATGTTGTTTTTCCTGACCCATTTGGTCCTATTAAAGAAATTACCTGGCCCTTTTCAAATTGCGCATTGATATCATTCAGCGCAATTAATTTCTTAAACTTCTTGTTTATATGGTCGATCCTGATCATAATTTATTAGGTTTCATCATTGGTTTATCGTCAATAAGGTTTTCAGGGGTAAGGCTTGGAATCGCTTTCTCGGCTTTATCAAGCAGTGAAACCATAAAACTTCTTAATAGAATAAGAGAATTAGGGTTTTGTTCAACGATCATTGAATACATACTTACAGGATGATAAGGCACATCCCCATACCCGTCTTTATTACGATCATATCCTTCATATTTATCCCAGTAATTAGCAGTAAATTTATTGAGTGATATGCTCCCGTTTGTAGCCACATCAAAACTGTTGCCATAGAAATTATTAAGTGAAAACACATTATCATCACAACTTGCCTGTACATTAATAGCCCATCCATTTTCCTTAAATGTATTTTTAAAAATTTCAATCCGGCTGCTTCCTTCCATATGAATGCCCACTGTGTTTTTGAAAAATTCATTATGAAGAATATGACTATCTGTAATATCTTTTAACAGGATGCCATAAGCCGAAGGCCCCCAGTTTCCTTCAAAACGGTTGTTTTCCATTTTCACATGTTTTGAATACATCACGGCGACACCGGCACCATTATTTTTAAATGTATTACCGGTGTAAGTATCACTGTGGGAAAACATAAAATGTAATCCGTAACGGATATTCTTTTCACTCAAATTGTTTTTAATAATTGTTTCGGTTACAAATTCAAAATAAATGCCATCGCGGTGGCCATTTACCCGGTTGTTTTCAATCAGTGCATTATTGCATTTCCACAAATGAATTCCGTTACCCGTATTTTGTTCTGATGTTGGGTTGCCGCTGACTGCATTGTTGCGTATAGTAAAATAAGAAGAATTTGAAATATGAATACCGAAATAGGAGTAAATGACTTTGTTATTTTCGATAATGCAATTTTTTGTATCAATTAACTTTATAGAGGCAAAATCATTCATAGCGGATTGACCACAATTTTGAAGCAGGAATCCTTTGATGATAATATTATTTCCACTTACTGTAAGTATTTCAAATTTGTTCTCACCATCCAGCACCGGGAAATTTTTCCCAATCAGGGTTATACTTTTAGAGATCAGAATATTGCCTTCTTTATAAATACCCGGTTCAACAAGAATTGTATCTCCGTTTTTTGCCAGTTCGATGGCTTTATGCAGGGTAGTAACAAGCAGCGTTTTACCTACTGAAATTGTACGGGTTACACCTGCGGTGCTAATAAAAATGATTGGTAATATAAAAAGAAACTTTCGCATTAATTCAGCTATTCAATCCGGGTATAAATTTCGTTCCAGGTAAATATTTTTCCGCTTTTGCCGGCAAGGAATTTTGTTGCAGCTTCTTTGTTTGTAAAAGCAGCTGTATTAAAATTCATCGGGCTTCTTATTTCTTCACTCACTGCAAAGGATGCATTATGTATATCTATAAAGTCATTCTTTTTTTCATAATTAATAACAACAGTTTGACCGATTTCTTTTTGATCGGTAACACCGGATTTTAAATAACGGACCAGGCATCCTATATCATCAAATTTAAAAATCTTCCCTTTTTTTGTAATTATTTCATTACCAAATTTTGTATCAACGATTCCCATTTTGCAGGTATAGCAAATATCTGTTCCGTATTTAAACGGTTCCGGCTTTGCGGAACAGGAAACAAGAAAAATAGTTAACAAAGAAGTTACCATACCAGCTGCGGGTTTTAATTTCTTTTTATGATTTTTGTACCATTCATAAAACCAAACAATAAAAAAGATGGATGCTGCTCCAATTATTATCCATCCGCCAATATCCGGAAATGAATAAGCGTCAAAATTTAACATCCGTTTATGCCCGAATATGGGAGGCTGATAAGAAAGACCAGGTACTTTAATAGGAGCTGTTTCATCAAGATTATGTCCATACTCATAACCCCAGCGGTAAAAATCATACAGGGCAAACAATCCGCCGAAGGCAGTAAAGACCAGGTACCAGAAGAGAATTTTTCTATTGCCAATTACAGCTACCGCTAATCCAAGTAAAATATAAAATGCTACTATATAACCAAGAAACTTAAACTCCGGAAACATTTCAGGTTTGATATGCCGCATACCAATGTAGTGATTCAATCCATTGATGATATCAATTTCACCGGTTATGTTATCCAGCCAGATATTCATCATCAGTCCTTCGGGATATTGCGGAGCAAATAAATCAATACGCCAGATAGGAAGAAAATAAGTAGCAATAAGTGAAAGCGAGGCAATCGCAAGTATAACTCTGGATGCTGTACTTAATTTGTTCATGGTTTTCGTTTAATAAGTGGCTGGTATAAAATCCCAACCAGCCCCGGTTCTCAATAGAAAAAGTATCTTTTTATTTTTTGGCAGGTGGCAATAATACTGCATCTACTACATAAATTACTCCGTTTGACGCAGGAATAGTTGCAACAATATTAGCGTTACCATTCACCATTACTTTTCCATCTTTTACACTTAAAGTGATATTGTCAAGATTTGCCATGTTTATTACCTGGCCATCCTGCATATTTTCTGTTTTATATACACCTACTGCCACATGATATTCAAGTATATTTTGTAAGTCTGCTTTTTTATCATCTTTCATCAAGCCTTCAACTGTACCTGCAGGTAGTTTATTAAAAGCATCATTAGTTGGAGCAAAAACTGTAAAGGGCCCGGCGTTGGAAAGATCATCAACATACTCAGCCTGTTTCAAAGCTGCTACTAATGTGGTATGGTCTTTTGAGCCAACTGCAATTTTTACTACATCTTTTTGTGATAAATCATCTTTAACAGCTTCCTGTCCGCCCGCTGTTGATGCTTCAGTAGTTTCAGTTTTGCCTGGTTCAGTATTACTGTTGCAGGCAAAAAATACAAATAGAAAAACAACTGGTAAAATGTTTAATATTTTTTTCATAATGATTTTTTTTAGTTGTTAAATAAACCACTCCCCGCTTACAGGGAGTGGTCAATGAAAACTATTATTTTTCTGTTGCAGTTGTTGCAACTGGTTCTTTTTTACCTGTGCTGAATGATATTGGCACATTGGAACCGGCCGGGCTAACCCTGATATAGCCCTGCATTTCCTGGTGCAGTGCAGAACAAAAATCAGTGCAGTAAATTGGAAATACACCAACTCTTTCAGGCTTCCATGCTAACGTTTGAGTTTCGCCGGGCATAATGAGTAATTCAGCATTGTTTGCACCTTTAACAGCAAAACCGTGTGGTACATCCCAGTCCTGTTCAAGGTTGGTAACATGGAAATAAACCACATCGCCCATTTTTACACCTTCTATATTATCAGGAGTAAAATGTGAGCGGATAGATGTCATATATACATGCACTTCATTTCCTTTACGTTCTACTCTTGCAAAATTATCTCCGAGTGCAGCGTAAGGATTTTTATTATCTTCTATTTTATAAATCTTCTGGCTGTTTTTCACTACTAAATCAGCAGGGATTGCTTCAGCATAATGTGGCTCACCAATAGTGGGGAAGTCAAGAAGGAGTTTCATTTTTTCTCCACTGATATCATATAACTGTGCACTCTGAGCCAGTTCAGGACCTGTGGGCAGATAACGGTCTTTGGTGATTTTGTTATAAGCAATCATGTATTTGCCCCATGGCTTTTTGGTAGGTCCGCCGGGAACACTCAGGTGACCTACAGAATAGAATGTTTTAACACGGTCAACAACTTCAAGAGTTTTTACATTCCACTTTACAACTTCTGATGAAACAAAGAATGAAGTATATGCAAATCCTTTGTCGTCAAACTCTGTATGCAGTGGTCCTAATCCTGGTTTTTTTACTTCGCCATGTAAAACAGCGTCGTATTTCAATACCGGGATACCATCGTATTCTCCATCAAAATTTTTGCTGGCAATTGCCTCTTGCATTTTTGTAAAAGAAAATACCGGGATCATGGCTGCAAGTTTTCCACTGCCTACAATATACTCACCAGTTGGGTCAGTATCGCAGCCGTGCGGAGATTTGGGGCAAGGCATCATGTATACCATATCAGCCAGTTCTTTTGAATCCAGCATGATAACTTCTTTTTCAATTACCGAAGTAGCCATATGTTTTTGTTCATCATAAATATTATGAGCATACTTAACGGGAACCTTTTTTCCTTTACCGGCTTTCACGTATTCTTCAGCTTTTTTCCAGTTTACAGCAATGATAAAATCTTTATCTTTTTGTGAAGCGTTTATTTCTAATAATGTGTTAGCTTTTTCTGAATTATAGCAACTGAAAAACATCCATCCATGTGATTTTCCCTTACCGGCACGGGCCAGGTCAAAATTTATACCCGGCATTTGAATCTGAAATGCAATATTCATATTGCCTGTTGTTTTATCAACAGCAATAAAACTTACCGTTCCTTTAAAATTTGCTTTATATGTATTAATCGCAACATCACCATTACTATTATCCATGGGTACTGAGAAACGGGTTCCTGCTACCACGTATTCTGAGTTTTCAGTAATAAATGGTGAAGAGTGATTACCCGCACTATTGGGAATTTCTATAATCTCGGCGGTTCTGAATGTCTTCAGATCAACCCTTGCAATACGTGGTGTGTTATTGCCGTTGCCAAATGCCCAACGACCATCATGTATGCCATCAGTTTGAGAAAGTGCAATATGATGAAGATCATCCCAGGGTACAAAACCATGAGATGTATTCAGCATGGGTTTAGATTCTTCACTGTAACCATAACCCTTTTCAGGGTCAACAGAAAAAACGGGAATTACGCGGAACAAACGGCCAGATGGAATTCCATAAACAGACATTTGTCCGCTGAAACCGCCAGATACGAAATTGTAAAACTCATCATATTTACCGGGAGCCACATATACTTTTGATGCAGCATCACCGCTTACGGCAGACTGCGTTCCTTTTGGTTTACAACTTTGAAGCCATGGCAGAGCGGAAGCAGCAAATACAAGAAGCAGTAGATTTTTAAAAGAGGGTTTCATATTATTTATTTTAAATGAGAATTATATATTTTAAATGAGAAAACTTATTTATCCCTTTAAGCAATCGTCAGATGTTCGTGAACTTTCGCAGGATAAATAATCTAAGACGTTATTTTTCGCCATCATTACTGCGCATAAATTCCAATATTTTTCTAGCTTCCTCTTTGGTAATATTCTGGTTTGGCATACGCACCATACATTGCTCTAAAAGTTTCTGTGCTTCAGCATCTTTTTCAAGCATCATTTCTACGTTGGTGATCATGTTCATGACCCATACCGGTTGTCTTCTTTTGGTTACATCTTTCCAACCAGGACCAACAAGTTTCTCTTCTGTCAACCGATGACAACTTTGACACTTTAATTCATAAATACTTTTGCCGCCAGTTACCCATTCTTCATTCAGTGGAGTTGTTATCTGTATTTCACTTTCCTTTATTTCAGTGCCATGCGTTTCAGGTTGGCTTTTTTGAAGCGCTTCTATATCAAGGGGCTTTGCATCTTTGTCAACACCGCCGCCACAATTTGCAAAAAAAATTGAGCCGCATATAAACATTACAGCAATCAAGAATTTAGGTTTCATAATTATGAGTTTTTTACTTTAAGTATAAAAGACACCTGCGTCTTTTATGTCACAAAAATATTTGTGCTCTTCCCGGGCTATCATGACATGTGTCAAAAAAGGGAATGATTATAATCACCTTGAAAGGAAGCAGCCGCGGTTAATTTTGAAAAAATCTATTTTTAATGATCTTATCCAAATCATTTGGATATGCGCTAAGGGGTATTCTGTATGTAGCTAAAATGCAGGATGAGCAACGCAAGGTTCAGATCGATGAAATAGCGGGCAGCCTTTCTGTTCCAAAACACTTTTTGGGAAAGATTATGCAGCAAACTGTTAAAGCAGGGCTTTTAAGATCAACGAAAGGTCCTTATGGCGGCTTCACTCTTTCAAATGAAACTCTTACAACACCTCTTATTCGGTTACTTGAAATAACAGACGGAATGGAGCAATTCAGAATTTGTGTTTTGAAATTGAAATATTGTGATGGAACAAACCCTTGTCCGCTTCATTATGAAATGGAAGAAGTAAAAGGAAAATTTCTGTCTGTTTTTAAAGAAACAACCATAGGAGATCTGTTAATGAACAATAAAAGCGATTTTATAAAAAGCCTTTCAACAAATTAAACAAGTTTACTTGCTGATGAAAATCATGATTTCCTGTTTTTCGTTTTTTTAATATTGTCAGTATTAGGTAAGAGATAGAAAAAATATGTTTCGAAACATTTATAAAATAGAGCCTTCGTCTTTTGTTACAGATATTGTAACCCACGATTACAGGACTGCCGAAGTTTTCAGAAAATATGATATAGATTTCTGCTGCGGTGGCAAATGGCCGCTTGATATAGCTTGTCAAAATAAAAGTTTAAATACTGAAGAAATTATTGAGGAGCTAAACAAAATTGTACAACAGTCTGCTTCAAATACTGCCTTAGAGTTTGACAGTTGGGAAGTAGATTTCTTAACTGATTATATACTTAATGTTCATCATCGCTATCTGGAAAAAGCATTGCCCGAAATACACGAACAAACAACAAAATTTCTGGATGGGCACAGGAAAAAATTTCCTGAACTGGAGGAACTGGAGATCATCTTAAAAAAATTCATGAAAGAAATTCCTCCGCACATGAAGCAGGAAGAAGAAATATTTTTCCCTTACATAAAACAAATTCATCATGCATATAAGCATCGTGAATCTTATGCCAGGCTTTTAATAAGAACATTGCGTAAACCCCTGGAAGAAGTAATGCTTAAAGAACATGAAACAACGGGGTCAAATCTGCATCGTTTAAGAACGATCACGGACAACTATACTCCACCGGAAAATGCTTGTTTAACTCATAAAGTAACATTTGCTAAATTAAAAGAACTGGACAAAGACCTTGTACAGCATATCCATCTTGAAAGCAATATTCTTTTTCCAAAAGCAATTGCAATGGAACAGGAATTGTTAAAAGAAAAATAGATACAGCGTATTTTCACTACAGCGTAAATCATCTCACCCGGTGACGCAAATCATTTATAAATCTTGTCTGTAAAAATAGCTTTGCTGAAAAGAGTGTTGAAATGATAGCAAAGCAGAATAAGCCATTGATATTTGCAACTGATCTTCGCTGGTCAGGTGATGGCCGGGGAATTGTGAGCTCACACTCTACTTACCACAGTGTGATCATTACAACCTATCCTGACGCGATAGTTACGGAAAATGAGTGGAGTGCCGAACATTTATTTCTCAGTTCGGTCACTACTTCTTTTTTAAGCACCTACATTGATCTTGTAAAGAAAATGAAATTTGAAAATGCGGGGTTTGAATGTACTGCAACGGGCCAAGTGGAATTAGTAGATGGGAAATTCAAATTCACATTTATCCATATTTATCCAAAAGCCTATGTAATGAGTGTAGCTGATATTGAAAATGCCCAGATTGCATTAGTAAAAGCAAAAAAGACCTGCCCTATTTTTAATTCAATAAATGCTGAGATAGTATTACATCCTGAAGTAGTAGTAACAAAAAATAAAACTGATCCATCAGCTAAAAAACATTAATTATGAAAGGGCTCGTAATTTACAAAGGCAGGTATGGCGCCACCAAGCAATATGCCATGTGGATCGGACAGGAACTGCAATTACCTGTCGCTTCAGCCGATCGTTTTCCCCCGGATGAATTACCAAAATATGATTACTTCATCATTGGTTCAAGTGTCTATATTGGTAAGCTTGAGATAAAAAAGTGGATGAAAAAAAACCTCGCTGTGCTGGTTAATAAAAAAACTTTTCTTTTCCAGGTTGCGAGTACTCCTGCAGATCAAAAAGAAAAAAGGGAAGCGTATAATAAGGCATGTATTGCATCGGAGATATTACAAAAAAGTGAATCTTATTATTTACCAGGAAGAATGAAAATGAGGAATCTTTCCTGGTGGGACAGGTTTATGCTCAAAATGGGAGCAAGACTTACAAAAGACCCTGTTGAGAAAAAGGAGATGGTGACAGATTTCAATAACGTAAAAAAAGAAAATATAAATCCCCTGATCGAATCAGTACGAAAATTTACAGAGATTCGTAAACCAGAAATGGCGTATATATAACCCTTTTATACCCTGGTCAAATTTGAATTCATTTTTTCCTGACATTAGTTTACATTGAGCAATTAAATAAGCACCGCATACTATGTTTGACCAGGCGCACATGACTTCACTATTTGAAAATGTAACAGAAGGAATTATCCTGACTGATAGCCGGGGTTTTATAGTGCTTGTAAATCCTGCGGCAGAAAAAATGTTTGGTTATGCTACAAACGAATTAAATAATCAGCCGGTTGAATTGTTAATTCCCGGAAATTTCAGACCCGGACACAAGGCTTTACGAGAAGGATTTCACAAAAAACCATCAAATCGTTCCATGGGGGCCGGCAGAGACTTGTTTGCATTAAAAAAAAATGGAGAAGAATTCCCTGTTGAAATAAGCCTTAGTCATTATAAAAAAGGCAATGAACTTTTTGTAATTGCCTTCGTTGTTGATATAACATTAAGAAAAGAAATTGAAAATAACCTTGTAAAAAAACAAAATGAGCTGGAAAAGGTGACTTTTGAAATTCGTAAACTGAATACTGAATTGGAACGAAAAGTGGATGAACGTACTCATATTCTTAAAGAGGCACTTGAAAAATTAGAAGAATCACAAACAGAGCTTCACGAAGCATTGGATAAAGAAAAACAACTAAACGAAATAAAAGGTCGCTTTGTATCAATGGCATCACATGAGTTCAGAACACCACTTAGCTCAGTTTTATCATCGGCCGTATTGATCTCGAAATATACAAAGGAAGATGACCAGGAAAAAAGGGATAAACATATCAGCCGTATTAAAGATTCGGTAAAACATCTAAATGACATACTTGAAGATTTTCTTTCTTTAGGAAAGCTTGACGAAGGCCGGATAACTGCAGATCCAAGTGAATTCAATCTTAAAGAAATGATAGATGAAACGCTGGGAGATATGAAAGTTTTAATAAAGCCAGGTCAAAAATTCAATTTCAGCTATGATGGAGAAGAAAAAGTTTACGCTGATAAAAAACTGCTCCGGAATATCTTAATTAATCTTTTAAGTAATGCAATTAAATTTTCAGAAGAAGATTCACCCATTACTATCGCAGCCAAAAGTAATACTGAGAAAAGTATAATAACTGTGACGGACAAAGGGCTTGGTATTTCAGAAAAAGACCAGGAACATTTATTCAATATGTTTTACAGAGCCTCAAACGTAACGAATATACAGGGGACTGGTCTTGGGTTGCATATTGTAAAAAGGTATATCGACCTTATGAATGGCACTGTAAATTTGCAAAGTACATTGGGAAAAGGCACAATGATCACCATAACATTTCCAAACAACACAAATAATAATTCATGAAATCAATTCTTGTAATAGAAGATAACAAAGACATAAGGGAAAACACAGCAGAGATCCTCGACCTTGCGGGCTACAAAACATTTACAGCAGAAAATGGTAAAAAAGGCGTGGACATTGCCATTCGCGAAAAACCCGATGTGATAATTTGTGATATTATGATGCCGGAACTTGATGGCTATGGCGTTCTTCATTTAGTAAGAAAAAATGAGACCACGCAAAGCATACCATTTATTTTTTTAACAGCAAAAACCGAAAGAAGTGATTTTAGAAAAGGAATGGAAATGGGAGCCGATGATTATATTACCAAACCATTTGAAGATATTGAACTGCTGAATGCAATTGAAATAAGATTAAAGAAAGCAGAAATTCTCGGAAACAAGTATGCGTCCTCACAACATGGCCTTTCTCAATTTATAAAAGATGTAAAAGACAGCGGATTGATGAAGCAACTTGCCGACCAGTACAATATTGAGTCTTATAATAAAAAACAATCTCTTTACCAGGAAGGTAAACGGCCAAAACTTTTATACTATGTAGTTAAAGGAAAAGTAAAGGGATTTAAAACACATGAGGATGGTAAAGAATATATCACTGATCTTTTCAGCGAAGGAGATTTTATCGGTTACCCTGCTTTGATAGAAGATAAAAATTATGATGACAGCGCTATTATACTTGAAGATTCAGACATTATGCAGATACCCCGCGAAGATTTTCATAAAATGATTTTTGGTGATCTTAGCATAGCCGCAAAATTTATTCGCATCATTACAAAAAATGTAAAAGACAAAGAAGAAAGACTGCTTAACCTTGCTTACAGCTCATTGCGCAAACGTGTAGCAAAGGCACTTGTTGATATACAGGAAAAATTCAATACCGCCGGGCAGAACAAGCCAATTGAAATTTCAAGAGAAGATATTGCACATTATGTTGGCACTGCAACTGAATCATTGATAAGAACACTGAGTGATTTTAAAGCCGAAAAACTTATTGAAATAAAAGAAGGAAAGATATTGATCGCCAATCTTGATAAACTGAAACATCTTTTATATTAATAACTCAAAAGAGTTTTAATTTTTTCCGACACTTTTCCGGCATTGGGAAGTACTGCATTTTCAAGTCCCACATTTAAAGGAATGGCAGGTATATTTGCTGCTCCCAATACTTCAACCGGGCCATCAAGCCACTTGAAACAATTTTTTGAAATTCTTCCCGCCAATGCTTCTGCAAAAGAATTATTCTGTTGCTCTTCCGAAAGCACTAAACATTTTCCATGTTTTTTTACAGCATCAAATATCATTTCTTCATCTAAAGGAAATAAAGTCCTTAGATCTATAATTTCAATCTGACCCGGAAAATTTTTAGCTGCTGCGTTTGCCCAATATACTCCCATTGCATAAGTGATGATGCAACAGGTTTCACCGTTATCTACTTTACTTTGATCCGCATTCAACACAATATTTGCTTTGCCAAACGGGAGAATATAATCTCTTGATGGTTCAACCGACTTTGCATCCTCTGTTCCCGGCACTTTACTCCAGTATAATCCTTTATGTTCAAGCATCACAACAGGGTTCCCGTCATAATAAGCAGCCTTCATCAACCCTTTCATATCAGCAGCATTTGACGGGTAAGCAATCTTTATTCCTTTAATTGAAAGCAAAGTTGTTTCCACACTGCCACTATGATAAGGACCACCACCACCATAGGCGCCAATCGGAACACGAATAATTGTTGAGACCGGGTATTTACCGCAACTGAGATAACATGATTTGGAAATTTCTGAAACAAGCTGATTAAGCCCCGGGTAAATATAATCGGCAAATTGTACTTCAACGATCGGCTTCACTCCCACCGCACTTAAACCAACTGTGGAGCCAATAATATATGCTTCTTGTATAGCGGTATTAAAAACACGATGATCACCAAATTGCTCAGCAAGTGTTGCTGCTTCCCGAAATACTCCGCCAAGCCTGCGACCGACATCTTGTCCAAAGAAAATGCATTCCGGATGATCTTCCATTAATTCACGAATGGCAAACAATGCCGCATCAACCATCATCACTTTTTCTTTACCAGCCGGGCTTCTTTCTCCTTTTTCTTCTGTAATGTTTGTTGGAACAAAAATATACTCAGTTGTTTTATTAATATCCGGCTCGGCAGAATTCAAAGCCTTCATAAAATCAGAGCTTATTAATCCTGCCATATCGGCTTCATTCTTCTCCAACTCTTTTTCATCTATCCCGTTCTCAAGTAAAAGCTTTCTCAATTTCGGGAACGGATCATCAATTGCATCTTTTGCAAGATCCTCTTCGCTGCGATAAAAATCTTTTCTTACTCCACTTGTATGATGATTGAGCAATGGGACTTTTGCATGAACCAACCATGGTTTCCTGTTTTTTCTCACTTCGTTAATTACATTACCCATTATTTTATAACAATGGATAAAATCAGTTCCGTCAATTTGAATTCTATTTAAACCTTTAAATCCATCCGCATACTCATAAGCATTCATTGCCCTTGTTTCTTCTGCAGTAGCACTTATTCCCCAATCATTATCCTGCACCAAATAAATAATTGGTAGCTGTTTTAACACGGCAAATTGTAATGCTTCACTTACTTCACCTTCTGTTACACTTCCGTCGCCGAGTGAACAGATCACAACAGGAGCCCCCTCGCCTCCCATCTGGTGGATTGTGGAAGATTCTGATAATTGAAAATCTTCATTCTTATTCGGGTCTCCTATAAGCTGGCTTTGTGCTGATGTATTGTCCCTCCTTTGGAGGGATTCAGGGAGGAGTTCAAAATATTGGATACCCTGTGCAACACCCGTTGTTGGTATTGCCTGCATACCGGTAGCACTGCTTTGGTGAATGATCTTTGGTTTATCTTTTTCTCTTGAATTGGGATGAGAATAATATGAACGTCCGCCGGTAAAAGGATCATCAGCTTTTGTAAGCAGCTGCAGCATTAATTCATAAGGAGAATAACCAAGACCAAGTAACATACTTTCATCACGATAGTATGGACTTACATAATCACAATTTTGCAAATGAAAGGCAGTGGCTAGTTGTATCGCTTCATGGCCTCGTGAAGTAGAATGAACATATTTACAAATTTGCCGGTTTTCATCATACACTTCAGCCATTGATTTTGCACAGCACATCAATCGGAAAGCTTTCAGTAAAATTTCTTTTTCAATCATAGTGGCAAGCTAATTCAGCAAAAATAAGCCGAACGACTGTAAGGAAAATAAAAAAGCCACCAGCAATTGCTGATGGCCTACAGTTGATTTTGGTCTGAAAAAAATGTTTCTATTTTACTTCTAATGATAATAAAGAATCATCTTCAATAAACCCTTCCAATTCATCACCGACAACTAACTCTCCTACCCCAGCCGGCGTTCCTGTAAATACGAGATCGCCGATGTTCACAGAAAAATAATTGGAAATATAAGCAACAATACTGTCAAAGTCATGTATCATGAGGTTTGAGTTGCTTTGCTGCACTAATTCTTTGTTTTTATATAAACAAAAATTAATATCCTTTTTATTTTTTATAGCAGTAAATGGTATCCATTTTCCGATCGCAGCAGAGTTATCCCAGGCCTTGGCTTTTTCCCATGGAAGCCCTTTTGCTTTCAGGTCATTTTGAATATCCCTGGCGGTAAAATCAATACCGGTTGTAACTGCATCATAATATTTGCTGGCAAATTTTTCCTGGATATATTTTCCATTTTTACTGATGCGCAATACCAGTTCACATTCATAATGAAGCTCGTTAGTAAACTCTGGGTAATAAAATGGGGTATGAGGCTGAAGCAAGGCACTCTTAGGTTTCATAAATACCACTGGCTCCTCGGGTATCTCATTGCCCAATTCTTTGATATGGGCTACATAGTTACGGCCAATACAAAATATCTTCATAATCAGGCTTGTTTAGTTAAATACATCGGATACAATTCTTCCATGGACTGTTCATCCCATATATTCAGGCTTCATAAAAAACTGGATTTTTTTAATGGTGGAAAATTCGATGGGGCTGCTAAAATAGGTAAAGAGCCGGATATATCATAATGAAAATAAATTTTCTTTGGCTGCTGATAAATGTCTCTGCCTCCGATAATAGTTTTAATTGTCAAACCATTATCTTAGATAAAAGCTTTTTGGTGCCTGATCTTTTTACAAGTATAAAGCAACCCATTTTGTCCCGCCTGGAAGAAGAGCTTGATCCCCGGCTTGGCTATCATAATATTTCACATACCCTGGATGTGCTGGAACAAGCAGAGGAAATAGCAAAACATGAGAATGTTACTGATAAACATGACCTTTTATTGCTGAAGACTGCTGCTGCATATCATGATAGCGGATTTTTATTTGTGTATAAGAACCACGAGGAAAAGGGTTGTGAGATCGCTAAAGAAAATCTTAAAAATGTATTTAGCGAAGCTGATATAAAAAAGATATGTGGAATGATCATGGCCACAAAAATTCCGCAAACACCGCAAACCCTGTTGGAACAAATTATTTGCGATGCTGATCTTGATTATCTTGGTCGTAAGGATTTTGAACCCATCAGCAAACACCTGTACAAAGAGTTTATAACGTTTAAGATCATTCCGGAAGATGCAACCTGGGATCATATTCAAATCAAATTTTTTGAAATGCATCATTATTTTACCAATACATCAATAGGTAAAAGAAATAAGATAAAGATGCAACACCTCGACATTATAAAAGAAAGGAGTAATTGGCCAAAATGAGCAGCAGACCTCTTTTACAAAAATTATTGAATGTAAGACCCTCGGAATGGAAAGTAGTCACCCAACTTTTCTGGCTACAGTTTTTTATGGGTACGGGAGTTGCATTTTTCTTTACGGCTTCATTTACTCATTTTCTCGAAAAATTTTCTGCCTCGCAACTCGCCTGGGTAATGATCATTTCTTCACCACTTTTATTTATCACCGGCTGGGTATTTAATAAGTTTGAACACCGCTTTCATCTTACCAGCGTTGGTACAGCGGTGATCATATTAATGGCTGCCAGCATTTTTATTTTACAGGTAAGCAGCAATTGGATAAAATATGATTGGTTTGATTATCTCATGTTTGCCTGGTATTATGTTTTATACTTAGCAAGTAGCCTATGTTTCTGGAGTATCACATCCACCTTATTTGATGTAAGACAAAGCAAACGATTGTTTGCTGTTATCAGTGCTGGTGATATCCCCGCAAAGTTTATTGGCTATACAATGGCTTACTTTTTTGTAAAAGCAATTGGCCCGCTGAATATGCTATGGCCGGCATTTATTTTTATGCTTGGCGCATTACCTTTTTTATTCCAGCTTTCAAGATCAGGTGTTGTTCATCACCATCATCATATAGATCATTCAGTTGAGTTTATACAAGGAAAAGGATTTAGAGCCTTTGTAAAACGATATACATTAAATACACTTATTCGAAGGTTGGCAGTACTGACTTTTATTATTTCCGCTTGCCTTGCTATTATCAATTACGGATTTTATTTCGAAGTAAAAGAAGCTCATCATGATGATAAAGAATTATCAACTTTTATCATTCTTTTTATGGCTGTTTCTCAAATCATCGCCTTATTGGTAAAAATCATTTTCACTGGCAGGATCGTCTCTTCAATAGGAATAAAAAAATCTTTAATGATAACCCCACTTGTCTTATTGACGCTTCTGATCATTATCATTTCGGCACAATATGCTGCCGGTCTTGAGAAACTTGTTTTTTACACATTCGGAATGGCTGCTATAGCCGTTGAAGTTTTGAGAATAGCAATTACAAATCCGGTTTTCTTAACAGTTATGCAGCCACTTAATCCTAATGCAAGATCAAAGGCGCATGCAATAGTAAAAGGAATAATGGATCCATTTGCATTTTTATTTGCAGGCGTTTTGCTCATTTTTTTAAATATGTATACAGGAAATGAGCTACTGGTGCTTTGTTACATCCTTGCATTCCTTGCTGTTTCGTGGATCGTTTCGGTTTTATTAGTAAATAAGTCATACCATAGTACACTTTTAAAAACGATCAGCAGCCGTTTTTTCAGCCAGGATGAATTCAAATTATCTGATGAAGAAATTCAGCAACAGGTATTGAAAAAAATTAAAACGGGAAACGAAACCGAAATCATAAATATTTTACAAATGCTGAATAGCCAGATCAGCAATGTAAGCAAAGAAATCATCTTTAAACTGCTCGACCATCCTTCCTATAATATAAAAAAGGTCACTTTAATGTTGATTCAAAACCGGAATATCAAAGGCGCTGAAGAGAAGTTGAAACATCTTGCCGACCATGATGAAAATATAGAGATACAGTACCTATCGGCACAATCACTTTGCAAAGAGCAAAATGAACGTAATTATCAAAAACACTACTTACATCATCATGATCCGAGAATAAAAATTGCAGCCATCACAGGAATGATCAAAAGCCCGGCGCAAGAAACCCGGGAACATGCACGGGAGATAATCCAAAATTTAATTCGATCAAATAATGTAAAGGACAAGCAAATGGCATTGCAGATACTTGCTGAAGTAAAAGAGGATTACTGCCATCCTGATCATGCTGAACTCTTTAATATCAACCGGGACTTACGAATAGCAGCATTTAAAGCTATCGGGTCATCTGCAACTATCGTTCTGTTAGAAACAGTAATGACATATTCTAAAGAACACGCCTTGCATGTAGCAAGTGTTTTACATGCTGCTGGCGAACGATCGATACCTATTATTTTAAGAACTCTTTCAAATAACATAAACCAGTCATTAAAAGAAAAATTAATTATTGTGTTGGGGAAAATAGGCGGAAGCGAAGCACATGTAACACTTATTGATCTGCTGGATAAATATCCGGGAGATTCCGGTACTATTGCAAAAGCCTTGCACAGGAGCCGTTACAAAGCAACACCTGAAACACAAAAAAAATTAGAAGAAATATCATTCGCCTATCTTAATTATGGCATTGAGCTTCTTTATATGCAAAACGAACTTGAAGCACATAATGA
>Ga0209797_10000012_pt1 | contig 88340 bp, 83 predicted proteins | sample DOMMetBare3Fresh_2_FD_187472 | JGI IMG/M metagenome (GOLD analysis project Ga0209797, IMG submission 187472) | Wetland sediment microbial communities from St. Louis River estuary, USA, under dissolved organic matter induced mercury methylation -... | ecosystem: Environmental > Aquatic >... | reverse complement strand
ATGAGTAACATTTGGCGTCAGTTTAACGATCACCGGAATGTCCGAAACCTCTTTGACCCACTCGGTGACCATACACGTATATTCCGGAACCTGGCCCATCGCCGCGCCCATGCCGCGTTCGCTCATACCGTGCGGACAGCCAAAATTTAGTTCAAATCCATCGCAGCCAGTGTCCTGGGTCCGCTTTGTTATCTCTTGCCAGGCTTCTTTGTTCGACTCGACCATCAGGCTCGCGATGACCGCGTGATTGGGATACCTCTTCTTACACTCGGCCATCTCTCTGAGATTGACCTCGAGCGGCCGGTCGGTGATCAGCTCGATGTTGTTAAGGCCGATAAGACGGTTCGCGCCGTAATCCAGCCCCGCAAGCCGCGACGAAACGTTTGTGATCGGCTCGCCGAGCGTCTTCCAAACAGCTCCGCCCCACCCGGCGTCAAACGCACGTTCGATCATCGAACCCATATTGGTAGGCGGCGCCGATGCCAGCCAAAAAGGATTAGGAGACTTGATGCCTGCGAAATTTATTCTGATGTCTGCCATATTGATGTGGTCTGCAAAAAATTCACGGAAGCCGTATCTCCGATATCAACTTCCCGTTCTCGTCGTAATTTTTCTGGATCTGCCTCGAACGGTCTTTCGCGATCGTGATCTGCTGCGAGCGATACATTCCCTTTTTTTCGGCGTTGTATTTATAGCTCAGCTGATAGCTCAATTGCTCTCCGGTCGGCGATCTGTCGCTGTAATAATGGTAGGTCATCTGTCCGCCGGAAAACTTTTTGATATCCAGGACAGCCTCGTTGTCGCCGTATGTCGTTATTTTGGTTTCCGCGGACGCGCAATTCTCTTTTTCCTTGTGCTCACCGACCTTTCGGTCCGCGAGAAAAGTACCCTGATACAGCGGCGTGCCGTCGGGACAATACCGGACCATTTCGCCATTCATTTTGGAGTCCTTATAGGTGACGGACATTTTCAGGTCACCATCGTGTTCCGAATGATAGACGGTCTCAAATACGCCGTCCGCCGAATGCTCATTGCTTTTGCGGTCGAGATTTCGCAGGAAACTGATCATCCCGAAAAACAATACCGGCAAGATGATCGGCGAAAACCCAAATGGAACTGCCCCCTGGCCGAGCGGTCCCCGAAACAGCCATGCGACCAGCGGAAACAGAAAAACGGGAAATGCCGCCAAAGCGAAAAATATGACCGACTCGCCCGTGGTCAGGCTGCGGCCGCCGCTGCCCATTATCCATCCGGCCGTCGCGAGCGAGATATTTGCTGCGACGTACCAGCAAAAGAGAGATATCGCGCAACAGCCAAGAAACAGCAGGATAGGGACTATTGCTTTCATAAAACGTCAATAGATTCCTTAAACTCGCAAAAGCGATCTCTCGACTACAGCTCAACGCGAACCGGCAAACGCGACGGTTTCGCCGGTCAGCGAACGATGAATTCCCTGCGCAGCGAGCTTGCCCATTTGCGAAGCGTCAACTGCTTCCTTGCCACCGTTCGCGCAGTCACCGCCGGCAAAGATCACAGGATCGGACGTCTGCATTTGATCATTCACAACTACGCGGCCTTTTTCGTCCACATCGACGCCGGCAACGTCGCTAAAAAAGCCGCGCATCTTTTGCTGGCCGACCGCCTTGATTACCATGTCGCATTTGATCTCAAAAAGTTCGAGCGAGTCGTCGGTTTTCTCGCAGCGGAGGCCGGTCACGTGCTTATTGTCGTCGTCGGCCATTATGCCGACCGGCGCAGCCTGCCAGACAAATTCGATTCCGTCCTTTCTAGCAAGTTCCAGCTCGTAATCGTAGGCCGACGCGTCTTTCTCTGTGCGGCGATAGACCATTGTCACCTTTTCCGCACCGAGACGTTTGGCCTGGGTGACCGCGTCGATGGCCGTGTTTCCCGCGCCGATCACGACAACGGTTTTCCCAAGCGGCACATTCTTCCAGTCGCGGGTTTTTATTTTTTCAATAAAGTGAAGAGCGTCCATCACACCTTCGAGGTCTTCGCCCGGGATGTTGAGCTTGTTCGTTTCCCCAAGGCCGACTCCAATAAATATCGCGTCGTGCCATGACTTGAGATCTTCAAATGAAACGATCTGAGCCGCCGGATCGTCGTGGCTTTTCGTAACAGCGTCGTCATCAGCTTTTGCTTCCGCCTCAATCAATGTCGATTCGGCTTGCGCCGGCGATTCGGCAAGCTTTCCGATCTCGGTATTCAAAAGGAATTTGACGCCTAAGTTTGCAATATGTTCAACCTCACTCAACGACACCGTTTGCGGCATTTTATATTCTGCCATGCCGTATGTATCGAGGCCGCCGGCCTTTTCGCGGCGTTCGTAAACGGCCACGTCGTAGCCAAGCCGTGCTAGGTAAGTCGCACAAGACAAACCCGCCGGTCCCGAACCGACGATGCCCACAGACTTACCGTTAGATTCACCTTTTGTAAAGATCTGTTTGTCGCTAGCCATCGCATGATCAGTCGCGTGTCGCTGCAGGCGGCCAATTTCTATCGGCTTGTTGAGTAAAGTCTTTTCGACGCAAGCACCTTCGCAAAGCACCTCGACAGGACAAACTCGTGCGCAGCTAGCCCCGATCGGATTGGCGTCAAAAATCACACGGGCCGAACCCATTAAATTACCGGTCGCGATTTTCTTGATAAACGAAGGCACGTCAATACCAGTCGGGCACGCCTGAATGCACGGTGCGTCATAACAGAACAAACACCGGTTCGCCTCGTGCATCGCCTCGGCGGCCGAGAACGCCGGATTGATCTCCGAGAAATTTTGCTCGATCTGTGTAATGTCGAGCGGTGAGCAGTAATCGTTAGCCATTTGAAACTTTTAGCATTTTGCGTACAGTCTTTTCCAACTCGGGCACTTTGTTTGTTACGGCGTCCCAAACAATATCGTAGTCAACGCCAAAATACTCATGGATCAACTTGTCACGCATTCCGGCGATCAGCTTCCATTGAATCTTCGGATGACGTGAACGTATATCTTCAGGAATTTGCTTGACCGCTTCACCAATTACCTCGAGGCTTCTCACAAATGCACGTTTAGCGGCCTCATCATTAAAAAACTTTTTTTCATCGAGCGAGGCAAGCTGGCCGCTGAGAAATGTCGTTTCGTCGAGAATATGTTTTAAATATTCGTCAATCGATAATCCCATACTCAACCTCAGCTAATATTTTAGGGCCAATGTGGGGGCTCAACGATTCTGGTGTGACAAGATCGACTTTTCGACCAAGCAAATCTTCAAGAAAGAAGGCCAAATTCATATAGTTGTCAAACGATTTGCGGCCGGGCTCAAATTCGACGAGCAAATCAACGTCGCTTTCGGCATTCTGACTTCCCGTCAAAAAGGATCCGAACAAACCGAATCGATGTACGCCGAAGTTACTGATCGCTCCTTGGTTGTTCTTCAGCTGGCTAAGAATGTCGCTTTTGCTTTGAACCTGCATAAGTAAAAAAATCTAGTCAGCCACTATCGGCCCGTAAGCGTCGGGGCGGCGATCTCTAAAGAATTGCCAAGTGTTACGGACCTCACGGATCTTGTCCATATCGAGGTCGGCGACGACGAGCTCGTCCTGGTCGCGGCTGCCGACGGCGAGCATCTGGCCACGCGGATCGCAGAAATAGCTCTGGCCGTAAAATTCGCCAATGTTCCACGGCGCCTCGGTGCCGACGCGATTTATCGCGCCGACAAAATAGCCGTTCGCGACCGCGTGGGCCGGCTGCTCGAGTTTCCACAGATATTCGCTCAAACCGGCAACCGTCGCCGATGGATTGAATATTATCTCGGCCCCGTTCAATCCCAGACATCTTGCGCCCTCGGGAAAATGCCGGTCATAGCAGATGTAAACGCCGATTCGAGCAAATGCGGTGTCAAAACACGGATAGCCGAGATTGCCCGGACGGAAGTAAAATTTTTCCCAAAATCCGGGTGCCACATGCGGTATGTGGGTTTTGCGATATTTACCGAGGTATTTGCCGTCGGCATCGATAACTGCGGCCGAATTGTAATAAATGCCGGTCTGCTCTTCCTCATAGATCGGCACGATCAGCACCATGCCGTGCTGCTTGGCGACTTCCTGCATCAGTTTGACCGTCGGGCCGTCGGGGATCCGCTCGACAGCCTCATACCAACGCGTCGTCTGCTCGGCACAGAAATAGGGCATTGTGAATATCTCTTGAAAGCAAAGCATTTGCACGCCCTGCTTTGCCGCGTCCTCGACCATCTTCATTTGATGATCGAGATTTGCTTGCCGAATTTCCGAGATCGGCGCATCGGTCGGAGCGACATTGTGCGCCTGTATGAGTCCACATTTGATTATTCTTGACATAGTTTCATTGCCTCTAACTCATCCAATTAACGCCGGCTTCCGGGTTCCATTTCGTAGTTGTCTTTTTTAATTTTGTCCAGAATTCGATCGAGCTTTTGCCCGTGATGTCGTTTGCTCCAAATCGCGAATCATTCCAGCCGCCGAATGAAAACGGTTCACGCGGAACCGGAACGCCGATATTGACGCCGATCATGCCGGCACTTGCGTGCTCCATTACATATCGAGCGAGCCCGCCGCTTTGCGTAAATACCGCCGCAGCGTTGCCATATGGATTGTCGTTCTCGATCTTGATCGCCTCGTCGAGGGTATTTGTACGCATTATCGAAATCACAGGGCCAAATATCTCGTCGGTCGCGACCGACATGTCAGGCGTCACAAAATCGATCACTGTCGGGCCGACGTAAGAGCCGTTTTCCCTGCCCGCGACCGTCGCGCCGCGGCCGTCGACCAGTATCTTTGCTCCGTTGCGTTCCGCTTCGGAAATATATTCTTCGATGCGAGTCTTAGCCGCTTTCGAAATTACTGCACCGAGATTTTGGCCCGGCACGACCTTGCGTGCCTCTACGCAAATCTGGTCGATTATCGGATCTACGTTTCCGACGGCAAGCATTGCGGAGGCGGCCATACAGCGCTGGCCTGCGCATCCTGTCATAGACGCAGTTACGTTCGATGCCGTCATCGAAGGGTTAGCATCCGGCAGCACAAAAAGGTGGTTTTTGGCACCGCCGAGAGCGATGCAGCGTTTCAGAGCATTCGTGCTTTGCTGATAGACGAGCTTCGCGACCTTTGTCGAACCGACAAAGCTGACTGCCTCAATATCCGCGTGCGAACAAATACCTTCGACGGTCGCCTTCCCGCCGTTGATGACGTTAAAAACACCATCGGGCAGTCCAGCGTCCTTGAGAAGCTGCGCCATTCGAAGTACCGACAACGGCACGAGTTCACTCGGCTTCATTATCATCGTGTTGCCGAGCACAAGAGCGTTTGGCATCGTCCAGTTCGGCACCATAAGCGGGAAATTAAACGGAGCGATGGACGCAACGACACCTACTGGAAAGTGCTCAGTCCGGCACTCGACGCCGCGACTGACTTCCAAAACCTCGTTCGACACCAGCTGCGGCATCGAGCACGCAAATTCGGTCAGTTCGATGCTCTTATCGACCTCAGCCTTTGCCTCGTCCCACGTCTTGCCGTTTTCTTCGGAGATCAGGGCCGTCAGCTCGTCGGAATTCTTTTCAAGCAAATTCCGGTATTGAAAAAACACCTGCACGCGTTCTTTGATCGGCTGGTGCCCCCATGATTCGGCGGCATTTTTTGCGGACCGAACCGCGTTGTCTAATTCGTCAGATGTCGACATCGGGACGGTCGAAAGCAAATTACCGTCGAGCGGTGAGATGACATCCAGATCTTCGGACGAGCTGCTGTCGACAAACTCACCGTTGTAAAAATTTTTAACTCTTTGATACTTCATTATTAACTTTCTCTCGCGGTGGAACCGCCGCCATCAATCCCCAGTGCACAAAAAATGCAACGCCAAACCCGACAAACCACGCATAATCATAAAATAGACGGAACATTGGAATTATCAGGCCTATCCACGCAAAAAAGCAACCCAGAAGCGTTGCGACGACCGCACGCCAGTTCCAGCCGCCGTATATTCCATCGCTGCGATAGAGATCGCCAAGATTTAGGCTCTTTCGCCGAACCAGCCAATAGTCCGCGATCAGCACGCCGGCAATCGAGCCGAGTCCACCCGAATAACCGAGCAACCACGAGAAAATATAACCGCTCGGATCGGCAAGCAGCTTCCACGGCTGCATCAGAATCCCGATGATCCCTGTGATCAGGCCGCCCGTGCGGAATGAAATGAGTTTTGGAAACGCGTTGGCAAAATCGTTAGCGGGCGATACAACGTTAGCCGCGATGTTTACCGAAAGCGTTGCAACAACCACTGTGAACATCGAGATCGCCACAACCACCGGCTGAGAGAATTGCGAAACAAGTTTGACCGGATCCCAGGCATCCGCAGGATTCATTTGCGGAAAAACAACAACCGCCGCGGACGTTATCAAAATGCCCATCGCCGCAAAAACGACCATCGTTGTCGGCAAAGCAACTGTCTGGCCGACGACCTGTTCCCGCTGACTCTTTCCAAAACGCGTAAAATCAGGCATGTTGAGTGAAAGCGTTGCCCAGAAACCGATCATCGCAGTAAGGCTCGGAATAAATATCGGCCAGAACTCCCCAAACGTCTGAAATTTGCCAGGTTCGTGCAGCAAAAATCCGATGCCGCCCGCTTGATATAAGATCCACGCGAGCAAGATCGCGGTCATCACAAGCACATACGGCGCGGCCCAATTCTCGACTATTCGCAGCAGGTCCATTCCATTATAGATGATCGCAATGTTGAGACCCCAAAACAGCAGGAATGAGAGCCACTCGGTCGGCGTGTGGCCGCCGATCGGGCCGCCAAACAACGTAGCCCAGCCCGGAATAAACGCCGCGAAAAAAGTCTGTAACGCCTGTCCGCCGATCCACGCCTGAATGCCAAACCATCCGCAGGCGACGATCGCACGCATCAGTGCCGGCAGATTCGAGCCCATCGTTCCATATGCCGCTCGTGCAAATACCGGAAACGGAATTCCGTACTTCGTGCCCGGATGCGAATTGAGCAAAATCGGTGCGAGAACGATTACGTTGCCGAGCAGGATCGTGAACAGGGCCTGCCACCAGTTCATCCCAGCCGAGATCAGCCCCGACGCCATCATATACGTCGGTATGCAGTGCGCCATCGAGATCCACAAGGCCGCGTAGTTATAAGTCGTCCAATTGCGTTTCGCGACCGGCACCGGTGCGAGGTCTTCGTTATAGAGCGAAGATGACCTGATGCTTTCCTCAGCGTCAGCGTTTAACTCGACGCGCCCGTCATTGTGTTGGATAGTTTCGATCATAAGCAATTACTCCGCCAAGCCCTTTTGTTTCAGCAATCCATATTAATTGAAGGCTAAAGTGTGACGTTCAATTCCGGCGCCCACCGTTTCAGCGCGTCTAAAAGCTTTTCCCTGTCCACATCCAGCCGGTCTCCAAAACCGAAACTATTTATGCCAACGATATTAAGGTGTTCCTTTCCCTCAGTATCGGTAAATATCAGCTTTGTAGCGGGCGTGCGATTTGCATGAAGGTATGAACGGACCGCGATGGAGCGCAAGGCAGTCCTTGGAATTACGCAACACTTCTTCTGGTTCCACCTGACGAGAAGCGCCGTCGGGTGAATAAAAAGCCCTATGCGAAGGGTTTGCATACTAATGCCGCTCGCATATATCTGTTTCTTAATCGCCCGCCAGGTCAGAGACACTGCCAGGGTAAAAAGAATTACATAAAAACTTAGAAACAAGAGTACCCATTTCGGCTCGCTTAAAAGCTTGTCATCCAAGTTGGGCATAAACGCGGCGAGGCTAACAACCCAAAACCCAAACACCGGCAAGGCAACGAGCCAATGTCCCCGCGACTTGCTCTCGATGCTGAAAAACTGCGCCCCGGGCGTTTTTTCGGGATCGAGCAGGTCATTGAGTTCCGGTGGCAGCTGATCCGTTGTCAGAAATTTTATTTGCTCCATTTCTACGGATTATTCAGAGATCGTCGAGTCGTCATTGTAGCCCCGTCCACATTCCGTGCATCGTTTCAAGAGTCTTTTATGTCCGATCGTGAACCTCGTACAGCCTGTCGCTTGATCAGCCAAAAGATCGGATAGCTGACAGCTATTGCAAGAATTGCATACAGGCTGTTTGAGAAATTGCTAAAAATATAACCGACAAACAGCAAAACTGCCGCTATCAGCATAGCGAGCGGCGCGTAAGGATACCCAATTGCACGAAACGGCCGAGGCAGATCGGGTTCGCGCCTCCTGAGAACAAACAACGAACCGATGAGCAAGATCGTGTTTGTTACGGCAAAAAACTCAGCAACGGCAACGAGTATTTCGAATGTCCCAACGACCACACAGAAAATTGTCGGCAAGACCGTCGCGGCCAATGCAAATGTCGGTGTACCACCTTTATTTACAGACGCAGCTTTCTGAAAAAAGAGTCCATCGCGTCCGAGGGCAAGCAGCGTTCGCGGCGTCAACATCAGTGTCGCGTTAATAATGCCGATGATAGAGATCACGGCGAGTGCCGTCACAATTTGCCCGCTTCGCTCGCCGAAAATCGCTCTCATCGCGTCGGCACCGGCGAACTTCGATCCCGCAAGTTGATCTATCGGCAAAACATAAAGTAGCGCAAAATTTACGAGGAGGTAAATAGCGATTATCACCGCAATGCCGCCGAATAACGAGCGCGGCATATTTCGAGACGGCGCGACATCCTCTTCTACAAAATATACGTTCGAGAACCAGCCGGAATATGTGCCGAGCACAAGTTGAAACGCAAGTATGAAAGCTATGACGAGTGGAAACCCGCTTTGTGTCGGCGCGGGAGATTGATTAGTGGCCCCTTTCATCTCAGTACCGCCGAACAAAAAACACGCGGCGACAAATGCAAGCAACCCAACCGCTTTCAGAAAGCTCGTGACCTGCTGCGCGCGGCTGCCGGACTGGACGCCAATCCAATTTAGCGCTGTTAGTATCAAAAGCGCAGCGAGCGAGAAAACAACCTGTTCACTGTGCTGCTCATAACCAAACAATGCGGCCGAATATTCGCCGAACACTATGCACATGTAGGACAAACTAAGCGTATTCAACAGCCAGTCTCCCCAGCCGACGACGAAACCACCGTAGTCACCGTAGGCACGATGCGCGAAAACATACGGCCCGCCGGCTTTGGGCACCGAAGTAGCGAGCTCGGCCATGTAGTTTGCTCCGAGCAATGAATAAACTCCGCCAATCACCCAAACAAGTGCGATCAGCCAAACCGAATGTAGTTGTTCGGCAACCGCACCGGGCGAACGCAAAATGCCGACTCCGATCGTCCCGCCGATGATAACGGCAATGCCAAAAGGCACACCGAGGATCCGAAGAAGCTTTCGTCTCTCCTTCAACGCAGCGTCGTGTTTGAGGTCGTTCGAACCCATTGTTTAATGTGTCATCGCCATTCTTTTGGCGCCGCTTGCTCAACGCGAAATCTCGCGAATATCGCTCGCCACTTTCGGATCCTAACTAAGCGGGATGCTTGAACAACTACATCAAGCAACATCGCCGTAGCATGTTCGTCGATCGACGCCGGGCCCTCGAGCAGCGAATTTCCATCGTCGAGACAATACAGCAGCGTATCGTCGTAATAATCGCGTCTACATTCAGGGCATCGTTTCATAGGTCTGTGCGGAAAACTTGAGCACGTTATTCTAACCTATTAACTGCCATTTGGTGCGAGTATAAGCGATGTTAAAACCATTCTTCTGTGCATTTTTTTGAGACTGGCTTCCGGGCGAGGCACCCATAATAGCTAGCGTGCAGCCATTTTCGAAGGCAAATGTTAGGCGTGCTGCGAGCAGCTCGTTTTGTGCCCCTTGATTGCGGCCTTCGGGAATCGTGCTGGCACCGGCCAGTAACGCGACATCACCGTGAAAAAACAACATGCCGGTCGAGATCGGTATGCCGTCAAGCTCAGAGATGTATGGATATGCTCCGGCACATTGAGCGCTGATACGTCCAAAATCAAACATGAAATCGGCGAGACCTTCGTACTCGGTCGCCCAGCCGCTGGCCGAGGTTCTGGCCCACACATCAACCTCGTCAGGCGTAATGAGACGGGTTCTGATCCCCTTGTTTTGCCGTGTTGCGTCGTTACAGCCGTCGATCTCGCGATACATCACGCTCGTCAGTTCGATCGGCTGATAACCGCGTTCGTTCAATAACGGCATCAGCGTCGGATCGGCCATTGGACTGACTTCTTGAAAGACGGGAGCATTTTTTGCGTGAAAGAATGATTCGATCTCATCGAAATGTTCCGCTGTCGTTTCCTCGAAAAGCCCGAGCCCGAACGTCTGCGTACAAGGCGATTCCAGGCCGTCAAACATTGCATACGCCCCGCCTACCTCGATCCACTCGGCACCGCTTTCGGGCCCTAGCCCTGCCCGAGTTTCGACAAAATCAGCATTCGCACGTGCCTCCGCCCGTTCGATCTTTTGCGATAATGCTTTGTCCGAATAGATCAAAATCAATTCCCCTGAGTGCCGATAACAGTTATGGAATATCCCCGCAGGTCATCGGCTTTTACAGAATTATTTGTAAGGAGAATTACCGACTTCACACCGAGATCGACCAGTATTTCTGCCGCCGGACGATAGTCTCGAGCGTCCGCCGCGAAACCCGCCTTAACATAGGCCTCGCCCTGTGTGTGTCCGGCCTTTTTGAATGGGATACTCTTTATCAAAGCAAGATGCCCGTTGCCCTTGCCATCCTTTACACTCTACACTTGATCCTTCGACAACTCGACCTGTTTGATCAATTTAAGATTCGATAGCTGCCTGGGCGGCCGCGAGTCGTGCGATCGGCACGCGGAATGGCGAACAGCTGACATAGTCCATTCCGAGCCTGTGACAGAATTTCACACTGTCGGCGTCACCGCCGTGTTCGCCGCAGATGCCGACCTTTAGCTTCGGTTTTATCTCGCGGCCGCGGACGATGCCCATACGGATCAGTTCGCCAATGCCGTCAGTATCAATGGTCTGAAACGGATCATACGGCAGTATCCCGAGATCGAGATATTTCGGCAAAAATCCGCCAATATCGTCGCGGCTAAACCCAAAGCTCATCTGCGTCAGATCGTTGGTCCCGTAGCTGAAAAAATCGGCCACCTGAGCCATCAATCCGGCCCTGAGCGCTGCTCTCGGGGTTTCGATCATCGTACCGTAGAGATAGGGTATCTTTTTAAGGTTCTGTTTTGCACAGACCTCTTTATACACCTGATCAACGATCACTTTTTGATGCCTCAGTTCGTTGAATGTGCAAGTTACGGGCACCATGATCTCCGGCAGGGCCTTCTTGCCTGATTTGATCAATTCCGCGGTCGCCTCGAGTATCGCGCGGACTTGCATCTCGGTAATCTCGGGATAACTGATCCCGAGACGCACTCCGCGATGGCCGAGCATCGGGTTGTTTTCTGCGAGAGCGATCACCCTACGCTTCAAAACGCTCATACTAATGCCGAGCACCTTGCTCAGCTCCAGCAGCTTTTCCTTATCGTGCGGTACGAATTCGTGCAATGGCGGATCGAGCAGCCTGATCGTTACCGGACGTCCGTTCATTACTTTGAGAGTGGCTTTTACATCTTTTTTGACGAATTTGAACAGTTCATTCAGAGCCTTTCGCCGTTCGGCCTCGTACTTGCTGACGATCATCTTTCTCAACAGGAACAGAGGCTGCTCACCTCCTTCGCCATAGAACATATGCTCAGTCCTGAAAAGTCCGATGCCCTCGGCTCCAAATTTCAGAGCCTGTGACGCGTCCTCAGGGGTTTCCGCATTGGCGCGCACGCCCATTGTTTTGACCTTATCGACCAGCTTCATCAGGTCTTTGTACGACTGATTCTTGTCGAGATCGATATCGACGAGGGCCATACTTCCGGTGTAAACGAGCCCCTTGGTGCCATTCAGGCTCAGCCAATCGCCTTCGTGAATGACCGTCCCGTCCTTCGCTTTGAAGGTCTTCGCATCATGGTTGATCTCGATGTCACCGCAGCCGACGATGCAGCATTTGCCCCATCCGCGGGCGACCAAAGCCGCGTGTGACGTCATACCGCCTTTCGAAGTAAGGATCGCCTCGGCCTTGTGCATTCCGTCAACGTCTTCCGGCGACGTTTCCTCACGAACCAAAAATACCTGCTCGCCTTTTTTGGCCCACGCAACAGCGTCGTGCGAAGAAAATACGACCCGGCCGCGTGCGCCGCCCGGGCCCGCAGGCAGCCCTTTCGCGATCGGTTTTGTTATCAGTTCGACCTTTGGGTCTAGCATCGGCAGCAGCAGTTCGACGAGTTGATTCGGCCCGACACGCATGATCGCTGTATTGATGTCGATCATCTTTTCGGCATGCATCTCAGTCGCCATACGAACGGCCGCGATGCCGTTGCGTTTCCCGACGCGGCACTGCAGCATATAGAGTTTCCCTTTCTCGATCGTGAACTCAATATCCTGCATGTCCTTGTAATGCACCTCGAGCCGCTTTTGATATTCAAACAGCTCGTCGTAAAGCTCCGGCATCAACCCCTCGAGACTCTTGAGTCGTTTACTCTGCGCATTTTTTGAATATTCATTTACCGGAGCCGGCGTGCGGGTGCCGGCGACAACATCCTCGCCCTGTGCATTGACAAGATACTCGCCGTAAAACCTGTTCTCGCCATTACCAGGGTTTCGCGTAAAAGCAACGCCTGTGCAGCTGTCGTTACCCATGTTGCCAAATACCATCGCCTGAACATTTACGGCAGTGCCCCATTTATCGGGAATGTTCTCGATGGCTCGATATTCGACAGCACGCTTACCGTTCCAACTGCTGAACACGGCCCCGACGCCGCCCCACATCTGCTCCCAAGGATCCTCAGGGAAATCCGTGCCGAGCACCTTTTTGACCGTTTTCTTAAAGTCTGCGACGAGAGCTTTCAGTTCCGGCACCGTTAGGTCAGTGTCGCTCGCGTAGCCCTGTTTTACTTTTACAGCGTCGAGCTTTTCGTCAAGCTGTTTGCGGATGCCTTTGCCGCCTTTTGGCTCAATACCCGCACCTTTTTCCATTACCACATCGGCGTACATCATTATCAAACGCCGATAAGCATCGTATGCAAACCGCTCGTCCCCGCTTTGCTCGATGAGGCCTTTGATGGTTTTTTCATTAAGCCCGACATTCAGCACCGTCTCCATCATTCCCGGCATCGAGCGCCTCGCCCCGGAGCGGATCGACACGAGCAGCGGATTCTCTTCGTCGCCAAATTTCTTTCCCGTCAGCTTTTCCATCCGGAGTATCGCCGCCTCGACCTCAGCCTTCAGCGTCTTTGGATAAGTCTTCTTATGAGCGGTCAGATAGGTGCAAACCTCGGTCGTAACGGTAAAACCAGGCGGCACCGGGAGTCTCAGTTTCGGATGACCCGCCATCTCAGCGAGATTGGCCCCTTTGCCTCCCAAGAGATCCTTCATTGATTCATTCCCGTCAGCCTTACCGCCGCCGAAGAAATATACGTATTTGCTGTTCTTTGCAGACGTTCCCATAGATTAAATTTACTCTCCGATGCTAAGAATAAAACCGCACGCCATCGTAAACTAGGACGTAGGTTACAAAACCCCAACCTTTTCAATGAATTATGCCACCAGGCTTTTGATTGCTTGCTATTTTTTAAGCGAGTAGATCTTCAGGTCCTTATATCGTTTTAGTAATTGTCCGTGGGGGCCTTTCCCGCCGTCTTTTTCTTCAACTATCCCGGAGAATTGTTTCTCAGCCACGTTAGTGCGCGTTCGGTATCGGAAAAGAACTTTACACGTACGCCGCGTGACGCGGCGATTCGTTCGAACAACTCGCTTCTTTCGGTCGGCTCAAAATTCAGCAGATGGAACGCGAGCCACATGTGTGGAACAGCAGCGGTTCTAAGACCGGCTTCAACCACATCGCCTGTATCTCGCTCGCCGCTCGGCACAAAGGCCTCGACCAGGACGCGTTGGGAGTTGTGCTCTTCACACAATGATTTGACCTTATTCCAAAACTTCTCCTGCTGGTCGGGTTCAACTGTATAACCCGGGCCAAGCTCAACGTGAATATGGTCTCCGCGAAACTGCACGCTGAAGTCTCTCTCCAAAACGAGCGGAGACAGCCAGAGTGTTGGATCGTGATTCTTTTCGTTCATATCAGTATGGTGCTCGGAAACTGCTCGTTACCGCAAGATCAAATACTCACGCACTCGCCGCGTTTTATGAACTGTCCGTCGCTGGCTTTGCCAAGGTGCTCGCCGTTTTGGATGACGACGCGGTCACGTGAGTATCTCAGAAGACTGCGAAATCTTGTGCCAGTTCTCTGTCGGGCAAGTCATATATTCAACTCTTCTCACAATCACAATGACCCGGTTGCATCTGCAACCGAACCAGTATAATGTTGCGGGTAACATTTTTCTAATGTTTTTGCCCAGAAAAGGGCAAGGATGGGCAACTGACGTTAAATACGAGTGCGGCGCCAGTCAACCCCGGGCCCTTTTTGTTTTTGCATTCAATTGAGATATCAAACGAGGAAATAATCATGAGAAGAAGTTTTGTATTAGTTTTTTCGCTCTTCGTCATTATTCTGACGATGAGCATCGCTGCATCGGCACAGGTCAATCGTCCGTACCACAACGGATCGGTTTGGAGCATCGGTTTCATAGTGATGAAACCGGGCATGGACACGGCTTACCTGAACTACGTCGCTACCGATTGGAAAAAGCAACAGGAAGCCCTGAAAAAGGACGGGCAGATCATTTCTTACATGGTCATTCAAACCGAAGGACATTCCGGAACTGATTGGAATTTGATGCTGATGACCGAGTATAAAGATCTGGCGACGATGGAGGCGAACGACGCCAAGGCAGACACCCTGATGCAAAAAGTTATAGGCGACGATGCCAAACAAATGCAAGGTTATCGCGATCGCCTGCAGATCCGCGAAGTTGTGGGCAACCGTATAGGGCGTCAAATCGTTCTGGAACCGAAACGTTAGGGCGGCAAGAAAGTACTGATTGGGCGGCGGTTTTGGCGGCGAAGATTCCTCGTCAAAACCGTCGCCCTTTCGTTTTACAATTTCAAACACTCGTATCATCAATTCGAATACTAACGGCGTTTCAGCAACTGCTCGTCGGTCACGGTTCCCACGATCTCACCCATACTTCAATAGAATACGTGCCGAAACGTAATTGGCCGCGAATAATGGTCAACTTCGCCAAAACGGTCTGCCAAACATGGGGCACAGAGATGTCAAACTGGTTGGGCCGTTGTAGTGTATAATACAACTCTGAAAACTCAACAAGAAAAAAGGAGGCACTTTTGATGCTTAAAAGAACAATTATCGTCCTCGCGGCGATCACAATATTCATGTCGGTCACCGCCCTTGCGGCGGCGCCAAAGACTGGCTGCAAAAAATTCAACTTTACCGGTACTTTTTTGAGTCCTAGCCAATCCGACGTTTTTGGGAACGGCACTATCGTACATAATTTCGCTTTCCAACTGACCCTGAACGCCGACGGCACTGCGAACCAATACTGGACAGGGCTTCCGGACTACCTAATAAACGCCGGAACCGGCTCACCGCAGATCGGGAGCTGGACGTGCCGCGACGATGGCAAGCTGGTTATCATTCTAATACAGGGAACTTACGTGCCTGTGTACCCAATTGATGATCCTGTAAACCTAACTTCTCAAGATGTTGCTCTGTCGCGACACTTTAGGACGACCTATCTATTTTCGGTCGATGATGACAACACGATAACGCGTATCCAGTCCAGATCGCGGCGCTATACGCCCAGCCAGGATCCCACAGATGCGGCCGGGGGAACACTGGCAGTTGCCAATCCGCTGGTGGTGACTTACAAACGGCTAACAGCAACCGACGCGGACCTCTTGGCACCGTAGATTCATTCCATTCTAGTAAGGAGAAGGCGGCCAAAACGGCCGCCTTATTTAGCTCATCCGCAATTTTGGAAAATTTGAGTAGTTAGGCCTTCACGCACTCGCCTCGTTTGAGGAATTGCCCGTCTCCCGCCTTTCCTTTGTGTTCGCCGTTCTGGATGACTACGCGGCCGCGTGAGAGCACGGTTTCGACCTTGCCTTTTACCTTCCAGCCTTCGTAGGAAGAGTAATCAACGTTCATGTGCTCGGCGTCGACGCCAAAGACGTGTTCTGTATCCGGGTTAAAAATGACGATATCCGCGTCGGAGCCGACAGCGATCGTGCCTTTCTTCGGGAACAGGCCAAACATCTTCGCGGCAGCCGTTGAGGTCAGCTCGACAAAGCGATTGAGCGAGATACGCTGCTCGACCACGCCGCCGTTGTAGATGAGGTTCATTCGGTTCTCAACTCCGGGAGCTCCGTTCGGGATCTTTGAGAAATCGTCTTTGCCAAGTTCCTTTTGCTCCTTCATGCAGAACGGGCAGTGGTCGGTCGAGATGACTTGCAGGTCGTCCATCTTGAGGCCTTTCCAGAGTTCGGCACAGTTGTGCTTTTCACGCAGAGGCGGCGTCATGACGTATTTCGCACCTTCCCAGCCGTCACCGTAATCGTCGATCGAGTGGAAAAGATACTGCGGGCAAGTCTCGGCAAACGCCGCGATGCCGCGATCTCTCGCCTGTCGGACTTGATTGAGAGCATCCGTACACGAAAGGTGAACAATATAAACCGGCGACTCGGCCATCTCTGCAATGGCTATGGCTCGGTGGACACCCTCGGCCTCGGCGATCGTCGGCCGCGTCAACGCGTGATACTTCGGAGCCGTCCGCCCATCAGCGAGGAAGCGTTTTATGATCTCGTTGATGACGATGCCGTTCTCGGCGTGCATGCAGATGAGGCCGCCGCGTTTTCCGGCCGCCGACATTGCACGAAAGATCGTCGCGTCGTCCGCCAAAAACACGCCCGGATACGCCATGAACAGCTTGAACGACGTGACGCCCTCGTCCATCAGCTTGTACATTTCTGTCTCGTCGCCGTCCTCAAACTCGGTCGTGATGAGATGAAACCCATGGTCGATACAGGTCTTACCCTCTGCTTTAGCGTGCCACGCATCGACGCCCGCGGTCATCGATTCGCCCTTCGTCTGAACCGCAAAATCAATGATCGTCGTCGTCCCCCCAAACGCCGCAGCCCGCGTCCCGGTAAAAAAATCGTCCGACGAGTGCGTCCCGCCAAACGGCAGCTCCATATGCGTATGCGGATCGATCCCGCCCGGGATCACCAGCCTCCCCGACGCGTCCAACACAACATCCGCCTCCATATCCAGCCGCTTGCCGATGGTCGTCACCGTCTCGCCGTCAATAAATATATCCGCCCGATAGTCGTCCACCGCAGTAACAACCCGCCCGTTCTTAATAAGCGTTTTCATAAGAAATCATTCCCTAAAAAATCGCTACTCGAGAAAGACGCTTCCGTACATCGAGCGATCGAGTAACGTTCAAACATTTCATCTCCGAGATCAAAACTGCCGAGAACAAGAGATACGTCTTCAACGTAATGACCAAATTGAATTCACTCCATTCATTAAAGTTTGAGGTCTTGAATCGACCAAAATTCAGATCTGTCGTTCCTCCAAAGTCCGTAGCTTACTCCCGCCTGTCGATTTTCTGAACTACCATCCTTAAAAATCAACTTAAAGTAAACAGTCGCTTCTTTTCCGCGATTTACCTCACGAATGTCCTCCTTCAAGATTTCGATGTTTGAAATTGTCCCGTTTCTAGTAAGTTTGTTCCAATTTTCTGCCTGGGTCCCATACCCCAATGCAAGTCCCGTATAGCCCATATATATACTCGGCTGCCCAAGAAACTCTCCTGCCTCCTTATACTTGCCTTCATTTGCAGCTATAAACGCGGCTTTCACTACTTCCGAGGGCTTCTCGACATTACATCCGGTAGTCAAGAGGTTTATGTTAATTACTAGTAGAATTACTAGATAGATTTGTCGTTTCATGTATTTTCTCCAATTTTTATCGTGTTCCGAATAACGCGACAGCAACTTAACCTGCCGGAAACCTAAAAAATCTTAAATAAAATCTGAATCCTTGTGCTCTCCTTGCGTCTGTAGTGAATCCCTTTTTCGCCAAGCCACCATTCAAAAACCCGATCAATTTGTTGACCGAAACGATCGTCGAATTGGGCAACGCGACTAAGGGGTTTTCTTCTCCGCGTTGCTCTTCTATTCGTTCATTTCCTAACGCTCTTAACGCCAAATGTCACGTCTTATTTTTTCTTGTCAAGCCGGATTTCTTCTCGGATTTACGGACAAAGCCCATGGCTCCGTAGAGCGGGCTGTCGTTGCCGTAGGCCGGATCGCCTGCGACGCCGAGACCGACCTTTGAACTACAATTCCTTTCAAATCGAACTCGTTCAACCAATCTCAACGACATCAAATCCTGCATCCTGGGCGGCCGCGGACAATCGTTTATCAGCACAAAAAAAGGGTCGATCGCGTGGACGCTCATTGCACCAGACAAGCGCGGCCGCGAGTTGAAGGGCATCCGCAGCTCGGAGGTTATATGTGTGAGGCATCGAAATGGCCAAACGCAGAAGATCGTCGTCCGGCATTATCCGTCCGGCACGAGTATTCAGTTTCTCCCAATCCAATAATGCCTTTTCCGCTTCCTCGGGGCTCAAAGCACTTTCCATTTGCAATCTGTTCACACTACTGTGCACTTCAACCGGAGTCGCCCACCACACGATAGCTATGTTGAATCGACGGCGGACGTTGTGGGCCGCCTTAGTTGAACTTTGAAAACAAATCAGCGGCACTATCGCACTCGTATCCCAAAAAGCCGGTTCACCTTGCATCGCGATCCTCTCGAATTACTCTTAGTATTGTTTCAAGCGGAACATTGGGACGTTCCTCCTCCCAAAATGACTCGGGCAAAGGTTCACTGGTTTCCGGAGGTCTCAGTCTTCCCTCAGCGATCAATCGCAACTCATGAGTATCGTAATCATCGATATAGTCGAGTGGCACGATCTTGGCGAACGGCACGTTTCGCTCGCTAACAAGCACTTGCCCGCCTCGCTTAACCTCTGCAAGATAGGCACTCAAACCATTTTTCAACTGCGCGATATTGGCTGTTTTCATAACATGGCCATTATAGCCTACTTGGCCTACTTGGTCAAGTATTTCTAACGCAACGCCAACCCAGCATCGAGAGCCTCGATGACTTTGTCGATGGAATCGGTGGTTGAGTTGAGCATGACGCCGGTGCGGATGACGTTGCCGTAGAGGCCGCCTTTTCCCATCGTCGTAACCGTCTTGGCGTCAATAAAGATATCGACGTGGTAGTCGTCGACAGCAGTAACAACCTGGCCATTCTTAATTAAGGTTTTCATATAATAAGAAATTTACCACAGAGATAATGGGAAAATTGAGTCTTTCTCAGCATTCCCTACCCTTGTAGTAAATCAAAAAGTATTTTCATCTCAACTGATCTACGTTATTATATCAGGATGGAAAGTTTAACTTATGAAATGGCCATCGAGCGAAACCCGGCAAAGGTAAGCGGTAAATGGGTTTTCCGGGATACTCGTGTACCGATTTCCGCGTTGTTTGAAAATTTGAAGGACGGCGTTTCCATCGATGAATTTCTCGAATGGTTTCCCGGCGTAAAACGCGAACAAATTCTCGCCATTCTGGATCACGAGATCGAAGAACTCAAAAACGCGGCATGAAGATTTTATTCGATCAGGGAACGCCTGTTCCACTGAGAAAACTTCTACCGGAACATTCGATTATTACTGCTTACGAACTCGGCTGGCAAAGGCTTGAAAATGGAGACCTTATCGCAGCGGCCGAAGCCGATGGCTTCGACATTATCGTCACAACCGACCAAAACCTAAAATATCAACAAAACTTACAAACGCGAAGCATTTCGATAATGGTTCTGTCTTCGACATCATGGCCGCGAATTCGCGAAAACGCTACGGCAATACAAAATGCTCTGGACAGTCTGATGCCGTCGTCATTCATCGAAATAGAAATTAAGTGAACCCCCCTTTTTATGTTCCTTTATCCTGCCGCTTGCCGATAGTCGTCACCAGCTCGCCGCGGGTAAAAATATCCGCCCGATAGTCGTCCACCGCCGTAACAACCCGTCCGTTTTTGATCAGTGTTTTCATAAGAAATTCACCACAGAGTCACAGAGGACACTGAGAAAGACAAATCAAAGTTAACAACAAAACTTTCACCAGCAACAGACCATCGTCTGATTAGATCATTTCTAAAAAAATCTCTGTGGTCTCCGTGCCTCTGTGGTGAATTCTTAGTTTATTCTTCTCTTAATTCCGTTTTTCAATAGAGTTACGTTGAAATTTATCAACAGTCCGAGCTTTTTATTCGCAAGCTTTAAATAAGTTAAGAGTTGAGCCTCGTGAATCGGCAATATGTGCTCGACGGACTTCAATTCGAGAACTACCGTGTCTTCAACCAATATGTCGATGAAATAATCTGCATCTAGCCTAAGGCCTTCGTAAATAACCGGAAGAGCAAGTTGACGTTCGGCTTTCAAACCGGCCTTTCTTAATTCATGGACAAGGCAAACCTCATAAGCACTCTCAAGTAACCCCGGACCAAAAACCCTGTGAACCTTGATCGCACAACCATGATCTTTTCAGTTAAGTCATTCAATTCCATAAGAAGGAGGAAGAATTCACCACAGAGTCACAGAGGACGCGGAGAAAGAAAGTCAATAAATTTGCATAACAATTATTCAACCCCATTCACCATACAACCCTTCTAAAAACCCTCTGTGCCCTCCCGTGCCTCTGTGGTGAATTCTTTCTTTTCTTAACACAACGCCAAGCCAGCATCCAATGCCTCGATGACTTTGTCGATCGAATCGGTGGTTGAATTGAGCATGACGCCGGTGCGGATGACGTTGCCGTAGAGGCCGCCTTTGCCGATGAGGACGCCCCGCGCCCGCGTTTCTTCGAAGACGCGAAGGACGAGGTCGGGGGACGGTTCTTTGGTTTTGCGGTCTTTGACGAGTTCGATGCCCTGCATCAGGCCCATGCCGCGAACATCACCGATGCAGGCGTATTTTTCCTGCAATTTGAGCAGCTCGTTATGAAAATAATCGCCGACGACGCGGGCGTTTGTGCGAAGGTCATCTTCTTCGATCACGTTGATCACCGCGAGGCCGACTGCCGACGAGACGGGATTGCCGCCAAATGTCGAAAACGTCAGCCCCGGGAACGCATCGGCGACCTCAGGCGTCGCAATCGTCCAGCCGATCGGCACACCGTTGCCCATGCCTTTCGCCGAAGTGATGATGTCCGGCTCGACGCCCCAATGCTCAATGCCAAACCACTTGTCGCCCGTGCGACCCCAAGCGGCCTGGACCTCGTCTGAGATAAACAGCCCGCCATGGCTGCGTGCGATCTCGGCGACACGAGGGAAATACTCTTTCGGCGGAATGATAAATCCGCCGACGCCGAGTATCGTCTCGGCCATGAACGCCGCGATATTGCCGGTCGTCGTCGTATTGATCAATTCTTCGACATCATCCGCACAAGCCACGCCGCATGATGGATATTCGAGCTTGAAAGGACAGCGGTAGCAATAGGGTGCGTGAGCATGAACAACGCCCGCAACCTGCGAAGCGATCGGCTTCCAGGTCTTATGCCCGATCGTCGAAAGCGCCGTTGCCGAACGCCCCGCATAACTATGCCGCAGCACAACGATCTCATTATTCCCCGTCGCGATCTTCGCCGCGAGGATTGCCGTATCGTCAGCCTCGGTACCGCTATTGGTAAAAAACGACTTCTTCAAATTCCCCGGCGTGATCTCAGCCAATTTCTCCGCCAGATCGCCCTGCGGCCCGTTCGCATAAAGCGTCGACATATGCGCGATCTTATCGACCTGATCCTTCCACGCCGCATTAACACGCGGATTGGCGTGGCCGACGCTCACCGTCAGCACACCGCCAAAGGCATCGAGATATTTGTTGCCCTGATCGTCCCAGACGTATTCGCCCTCGCCTTTGACGATCGCGATCGGCTCTTGGTAGTAAGTCGCAACCGCCGGAAAAAGAAATTCCTTGTGCTTTTCGACAGCACTCTTCAGAGACGATTTTTGTTCAGCTTGAGTCATAATTTTTCCTCGGAATTCCCAAATAATAGCAGAAACACAAGTATTAGGGAACAAATCCGGAAGGCGCGACGCTTAGAGAACCCGAAATTCGTGCAGAGCGACGCGTTTGACAGCCTCACGAGATTTGCCGAATATGGTCGTATGCTTAATTCCATTGACTATAAACTGCCGGCCGACCTGTCGAAAACGCTCCAGTCTGTGATCGATGAGTGGAAACTCGGGGAAAAAATCGCGCGTATCTGGGCCAGGGACGCATCCGTCTGGACAAACGATGACGAAGCAAAATGGCTCGGTTGGCTCGACATTGTCGATGAAGAATTAACACAGACGCAGACCTATCGAGATCTTCGCACGGATATCGAGAGTGCGGGTTTTACCACTGTTTTGCTGATGGGAATGGGCGGTTCGTCGCTATGCCCAGAGGTTTTGGCCCTAACTTTTGGCAAGACAAATTTTCATATCCTTGACTCAACAGTTCCCGCTCAAGTTCGAGCGGTCGAGGACAAACTTGATCTCGCAAAGACCTTGTTCATCGTCGCCAGCAAATCAGGCTCAACGCTTGAGCCAAACTGTTTCAAGCAGTATTTCTTTGAAAAAGTCGCTGGCATTGTCGGGCGTGAGAAAGCGGGACGACAATTTATCGCAATAACAGATCCCGGCTCGAAAATGGAAAAGGTCGCAAAGGATGACGGCTTTCGACACATCTTTTACGGCAAGCCCGAGATCGGCGGGCGATTTTCGGCCCTGTCGGCCTTCGGTATGACGGCCGCGGCGTCGATGGGCCTCGATGTCGGGGAATTTTTGGCGCAGGCGAACAATATGATTACGGCCTGTCGCGACAGCGATCCGGCCGCAAATCCAGGTGCGCTGCTCGGTATAATCCTCGGCCTCTGCCACAAACACGGTCGCGACAAACTCACCATTTTTACTTCACCAGAGATTCATGATCTCGGCGCATGGATGGAGCAGTTGGTAGCAGAATCAACCGGTAAGATAGGCGTTTCGATCATCCCCGTCGATCGCGAACCTATCCAATCGGCAAATAGATACGGCGAAGATCGCATATTTGCGTTTCTGAGTTTGAAAGGCGATACGTCGTTCGATGATGCCTATAACAAACTAACGTCTGCCGGCCATCCGGCCATGAAGATCGATCTTGGGTCGATCGACGATCTCGGTCAGGAATTTTTCCGCTGGGAATTTGCGACCGCCGTTGCGGGCTCGATAATGCAGATCAACCCGTTCAATCAGCCCGACGTCGAATCGGCAAAGATCGAGGCTCGCAAGATCACAGATGAGTATGAAAAGACGGGTTCGCTGCCTGATGAGCAGCCGTTTTTTAAGGAGGACGGTATCTCGCTGTTTACTAGTGATGGTTACGCACGAGTCCTGACGCAGGCTGCCGGAATATTCTCACTCAGATCATTGATCGATGTTCATTTGTCGCAGATCGAGATGGGCGATTATTTTGCGGTTCTCGGATATGTCGAGATGAACGCTGATACGGAGCGGCTGCTCCAGGCGATCCGCGAAAAGGTTCTGGAACGCACGGGCGTTGCGACGTGTCTTGGTTTTGGGCCGCGATTTTTGCACTCGACCGGCCAGGCATACAAGGGCGGAGCGAATAATGGCGTATTTTTACAGATAACATCCGACGACGCGTTTGATCTCGCCGTCCCGGGCCAAAAATATACCTTCGGCGTGGTCAAAGCTGCTCAGGCTCGGGGCGATTTTCAGGTACTGCTCGATCGGGGCCGTCGAGCTCTCCGTGTCCACCTCGGTGCTGACGTAAAGAGCGGTTTGGAGAAAGTAGCTTCGTTCGTGTGACCTCTCGTACTCGTGAATGACGACGGGTCCACACTTGCCGGTCGTCAACGTCTCGCATTATGCTTCGCAAGTTAGAGCGCATATACTAAAAGTTGACGCCTAGATACGTTTTTACCGATTTTTATGCAAAGCGAGAACGCGTTGGGACCCGATTCACAATACCTCGAAACCCCAGCCTCGAAATCGAGATCGAATAAGACAAATCTGCTGATCTGGGTTCACGCCATAACTTTTCTCCTGGGCCTCGGCCTTCTTATATATGTAATCTACAAGATCGGCTATCAGAGCCTGATAGAATCGGTCACACGAGTCGGATGGGGCATCGTTTTAATAATGGGCCTAAATCTCGTCAGGCATTTGCTGCGAGCATCGACGATGTATCTTGCCGTTGCCCCCGAACATCGAACTTTTAAATATCGAAGCGCGGTTGCCGCACGGTTCGGAGGCGAGGCAGTCAATTTCTTCAGCTTTGCGGGCCCGTTTCTGGGCGATGCGACCAAGGCCGTTTTGCTCAAGAAAAATCTCCCGCTGACACACGGCGCTTCGGCCGTAATAATCGATAACATCCTATATTACGTAACGGTTATTCTGGTCGTTTTGACCGGCGTTGCGATCCTGCTATTTAATTACGGCAGCAGCGGTTCGGCGATGAGCAATGTTCTGCTGGTCATCGTCGTGGCCGCTGTATTGATGTTTACTGGTTTGTCGCTTGCGATCCTTTATCGCGTCACCCCGCTTACGCACGCGATCGATTTTTTTGCAAGGCGGAATATTGCGCCGAAATTCCTTTTGAAAAAGCGTCACAACATCCTCGATGTCGAGAATAATGTCTTTCAGTTTTACCACAACCGTAGGGCCGATTTCTTTATAGTGTTTGGGATCAGCCTAGGAGTTCATACCGTCAGCGTGACAGAGGTCTATTTGGCTCTGAAGTTTTTGGGCTATGACGCACTCGTCTCGACGGCTTTTATAATCGAGAGCCTTACAAAGGTCATAAATGCGACTTTCAGCTTTATTCCGGGGACGATCGGCGTGTATGAGGGCGGAAACGGTTTGATCCTACACACGCTTGGTTATACGACGGCGGTTGGCGTCGCGCTAGCATTGGTGCGCCGCGGAGCGATCCTTTTTTCGACGTTTATAGGATTGGTGATCTTGCTTTGGCGAGGGGCTGAGCGTGGAGCAAAACACCTGGCAAAAAACCGCGATCAAGCCGAATAGTTCATGGTTTTGAGCCGCGCCCGTCCACGGCCGGAACGACGATCTCCTTAACCAAGCGGCCGGGAAACTGACGAAAACCAAGTTCCTTAAGTTCACCGACAGGCCGATTCTCGTTATCGATTTTGCCCATTAAACGCAGAATCGTTGGCATAAAGCTGAGGCCGTCGTACGGCTGCTCGACCGCAAGCCCGCGCGGAATGCCGGTGTTTAGCCCGCCCGCGACCATAAAAGTTGAATTTGTCGAAACGCGAAAAAACGAGCCGTGGTTGCCGCCCGGATTAAAGCCGCGAACGTCGAAATTCCAATGGTCGTTGGCGAGGATCAGCAAATCCGCCTCTGTCAGTCGACGCTGACGCTCGCGAAACCGCCTTATGAGCGTCTCATCCTTCGAAATACTAGCTTCGTCATCAAATAACCGATGGCGGTCAAGCTGTTCGTTCAAACCGATGATCGCGTTTGAGTATGTCGTCTTGTGCGTGGCATTTAGCCATTCGATCTCAGTGTGCCACTCGTTTAGCCAAGCCGAACGGAGCGATGGCGGAATGGCGAAATTGTTGTCTTCGAAATATTTCAACGGCAACCCGGCTGCAAATTCTCTCACCTGAAATGTAACCTTTACATTCGCATCCTGCCGCAAGCCCGAGATCGGCAGATAACGAAAGCTCTGACCTCCATCCTCGTCAATGCGAGAGAGTATGAGGGCCTGCTTGTCAGCACCGCCAAAGAGCCAGACCGGTTCCTCATTCGTCCGGATGTCCGATGGCAGCGATCCGTTCGGGATACGCACCGCGACAAAGTCGATTGGGCGGCTGCTGAGGTCCGCCTGCACATTATTGCGAACCCTTTGCTCGTGCAACAGGTCAAAATAGTTCACCCGCGCAAAGCTTTTTGCGAGGTCGAGATTCTTGTCCTGATCGAGCGTCAGTCCATTTCCCGACAGACCGACGACGTAATTCTGCAGCTGGTAAACTGAGTTGGGCTCGCCCATTGCGCCGGGCGCGATAAGATCTTCGACCCTGATTTTTCGAGCATCTAGGGTCTCACGCTTTAGAGCAAGCAAGTTCCTCAACGTCTTTAGATACTCGCGGTAATCGGCTTCGGCCTGTACGGCAATATTAACTTGCGCCGCAAGCCGCCGGTTTTTTTCGATCGCCCCTCGCATTGCAGGGTCGCGTTCGGACTTCATCGGCAGGGTTTTTATAATTTTTTGTTGAGGCTCGATCCAACGTTGTAATGCATCAAGCTCCGCGCCGAGTTGATCGACAGTTGTTCGCCAATCAGCCCTGTACGAATCGATGATCTTAAATACACTGTCCTTTGCTGCCGCTCTTAGTTCGGATGCGAGGCCGTCCTGCCGAAGCTGTTGTAACAGAATGTGCAGGATGTTTAGATCGCTGTTGCGAAGGTGAATCGACGAGCGTTCGTTCCCGTCAAAATCGACCAATGCGGTCGGATACGATTTGACCTGGCCTTTCAGATAAAACGACTCGTCCGATGCGGTCCTGATCAAGGGAACCAAAGGATAAATTCCCTTTATGGTGTAATCGAGCATTAGTCGCCGCTTCGTGATCGCGTGATGTCCGCCGCCTGCCGCGCTACCGAGAAGTTTTACTAGATTAAATCCCTGGCTGTAAACATTTTCCTCTGAGTTAAATCCGTGATCCGACACCAGAACCAGAGCAGTTTCGTCCGCCCGCGAAGACGCCGTTATCGCGACCCAGATCTTGCCGATCAGCCGATCGAGCTCTTTGAGCCCATTCAATCTCGATGCGGTGTCGTTGTTATGGTGCGAGACGTGGTCAAACGAAACGTCGTAATAATCGTAGTAATCAATCTCAGGCCTTTTGATGAGTTTGCCGGTAATGTCGCGCTCGGCCTGTTTGGTCGTTATTTTGCGAAAGTCGAGGCCGATCGCCCATTCATCAATAAAGTCCTTGGGGTTACCCGGATACAAATGCACAAATCCGCTTGCAAGTACGGCCCAATCATTTCCTCGTTGGTAAAGCTGTTGACTGGTATATCGTTTCTCAAATGGAAATGCGTCACACAGCAACGGAATCTTTAGCTGATCCATCACCTCGACCGCGGGCATATCGGCATTCTTTGCGAACGCATACTTTAGGTAGTACGGAAAAAAGTTTAGGTAATCGTAGGCGTGCAGGGTATAGCGGTCATATTCGACATTGCCCTTGATCTGAAGGTGCTGACCCGTGTCGAGCTGCCCCCACGACGGCCCCGAGAGGCTCATACCTCGCGTATAAAAATTGGTTACACGACTCCCGTTTTTGTAAAAGACCTCGTCGAACCACGGCAAGATCGACTTTCCGGTCTCTGGGTCACGCACTTTTACAAAATGATCGACGTAATAACTGGGCAAACCATCGATCTTAACGATCACAACACGCTTTACGCTCTGACCTGTAACGAAAACGCTTCCGGCAGCGAGAAATAAGAATGCGAGGATGGCGCTTGAGACCCTTGTTCTAATGCTCATTTCTATGTATTTCAATAAATAATGATCAATTTGTGCCGATTCCGGCGATCACCTGAGCATCGCGGTATGAAATGCGCTGACCCTCTACGAGAGCGAGTTTGAGATAACGGGCACAAAGGTCGTGCCAGCGTTCACCGGGCGTTGAATTCTTGTAAATTGCAAGCAGCTCGTTCTTAGCCGACGAATTATTTACCTTGTAAAGAGCGCTCAAACAAAGCGAGCGCATGTCGATATCAGTCGTGATCGCAAAGATCTTTGCTAGGGCGCGCGACGTCTTATCCTCAGCCGCCGCACCGTTCTCGGCAATGAATGAAAGCGAGCGACGCAGCTTAACAACGTCCGAATCGACCTCCGGATTTGCCGACGCATAAGCGACCTCACGCAAATATCGCTCGTGATAATCCAACTGCCGGCGAATATCCAACTGCGCCAGCAATTTGGGCGTTTCTTTTTCTCGATGCGTTATTAACCCGAAGGAAAAAGCGTGTGCGATCGACAGTAACGCGCGATCAACGCCTCCGTGCGTTAACCTGACCATCTCCTCTCGTCGGTCCTGTGTTATCTTTTTTGGCAAACCGTCGGGCCGTTTCGCATAGGCCAAAAGGTTTGCATATTGGGTGTGCGCAAGTCTAGCCTCGGCCTCGAGGCCATTCTGTAACGGATTGAGCGTCGCGGATTCGATTCGTTTGGCGATCTCCGTGCGAAATTCGGGATCGAGCGACGCATCCAGCGACAGCAAAAGCTTTAGCTGAGAATACGAACGCAGGCGCGACGCTTGATTGAGATCGATTCCGCGGCGACCTGTTATAAACGAGTAAATGAGTCGGCCGACAAAAAACGGAAGGCCGCCAAAACGAGTAAGCGGCAGGACGTTGCCGATGATCTCATTCAACAGACGCCTCGACATCTCGCGTATCTTTGGATTGCCGTTATCACGAAAATCGACCAATATTACCGGTATCTTTGGATTATCGAGACCGTAAAGGGCAAGCGGGATCATCAGCCTGGATTTGGCGTTCGGGGTTTCTGGCTCGACCTGGCGATTGTCGGCGTCAAACCAACGCTGCTGTGAATAGCCACTCCATTTTGCGAGTCTGCTGTCGGTCCACGGGTTTTTGATATTCAGAAACCGCGCATCGAACTTTTTACCTTTGTTCGCCTCTATATCCGCGGCATCTACCCAGACTAACGCATGCTGTGCGGCACCGTCCGGCATTTCCAACGGTTCAAAATACAGACCCTGAGCCTCTGAATACTGGCGAAGTAGTTCCCAGTTGTGCCCGCGAAAATCACGGGTTTTTGTAAGCTCCTTATCATAAACCCGGCCAAGGTTTTCGCTCTGTACGTGCCAGCCAAAGGGTTTGTCATTAAGCGACAGTCGAGCCTGAATATCCTTTAACTCAGAATCACTTAGGACCTTTTCGCCCTCGATCTCCTGATATAGCGACAAAACCGTCATCGCCCGCGCAACGGCGGATTGCTGATACTCAAAAGCATTCTGTCGGTAGTGCAAGGTTGACGTTTTCATTCCAAGGCCAACTTCGCTAAGGACGATATTTTTAAAAAGCAGCCAAAATACTTTGTTCCAAACCACCTTATCGGACGACTGGACATCAATGACAGGCGGCGGAGCTTCGGTTCCGACGTTTTTCTTATTGGAGGTTCTGGAATAAAGAATGGGCGCGAATGCCGACAGTTTTTGCACCAGCGACGCTTTTGTATAGTTATGCATCCAGACGTACCGGAGCCTGTCGTTTTCCGGCAGATCATCGCCGAGCGTATCGCGAAGCACGCTGATCATCGGGATCTCAGTTGCGGGACCAAAAGTCGATTCATTCGAGCGCGATTGTTTAGCAAAAATCGTGATCAGTTCCCCGCCGCCTGCAACCGGAACCTTTTCGACCCGAAAACCTGTCTCGGTTTCGGGCTTTTCATTTTTGGCTAGATCGTTCGGGGGTGCGTTGAGTGCGAACGACTCGGCACTCGATTGAGCGGGTACCCGAATAGTGGAAAACACGATGCAATAGACGATTAAAAAGACCGCGCAACTGGGGATTAGTCTTCGATCAGATGTGGTTTTGATCAATTTCATCTCCAAAATTATCGAGCATTTACATCCTTACGTTTGAGGCCATAGCCTCTTTGTCTACATCAGTTAGGAGAAATATTTTAGCGCAATCAGTTTATCAGATGCCGGAAAATCAGAAAAAGTTCGGCGAGCGCGCTATTTTGTGAGTTTTGAGCGGAAAACCGTCACGATTTCGACCATTGCAACGCCAATACCCGTCAATAACAGAAGGTGCACGAACCCGCCCTTGCCGAGAAAAACCAGCAAAAGCCAGATTCCTAATAAAACCCCGGTGATCAATCGTAAAACCACAGCATTTTCGAAACAGTGACAATATTTATCTCCGCCAATGATATCACGCCGGGAAATCGGATTGGCACATTTTGACAGAGCAAACGTCAATCGGATAATCTTCAGATTCAGTTTTCGCAAGCCTGAAACGCCCCGATTAGACTGATATTTTGCGGCTCAAATCCTTTGGGAGAATAAACAAATTGTCAGCCCAGATCCGTCCGCCAATCACCGCCGGCATTTACCCGGAAAAGTTTTCCGACAACCTGTTCTTCTCAAAAAATCGAAAGGTTGCCGCTATTATTTTGGCTATCTTTATGGCCATCGGCTTTGCCTTGCGCGTAAACGACCTAGGTGTCGAGAGCTTTGGCGAGGACGAGCTGAACAAGCTGCAAACCGTCGAGGAATATCGAACTAACGGCCTGTCGGGCAAGAACGGCGAGCATCCGTTTTTGATGAAAGGCCTGCAAACCGCTAGCGTCGTAGCGGCGGAGAGTCTGAACAAAGTCGTATCGCCGCAATATTTCACAATTTCGGATGAGGCGGCTCTGCGGTTTCCCGTAGCCCTATTTGGGACATTTACATCGCTACTTATCTTCTTACTTATTTCTGAGTTATTCGGACGCAGTATAGGGCTTGTGTCAGCGGTTCTCTGGGCGGTTGAGCCGATGGCGATCGGGTTTGACCGGATCGCGAAGGAGGACAGCCTTGTCCTTTTCTTTTTTCTACTCACGAACCTTTTTTGGATACGCAGCCAAACCGCTGCTGAACGCGGTAGCGACAGATGGACCTGGTTTGCGTGGGCGGCCGCGGCGAGTTTTGCTGCGCTAATGGCGTCGAAATATTATCCGTTTTTGCTGGGTATAACCGCTGCATATTACAACATTTTTAAATTTGTGCCGGGAAACAAGTGGAATCTGGAAGGCGCCCGGTGGCTCAAGTTCTTCGTCATAATGGGCTTGGCCTTTCTGATCCTAAACCCAACGATCGTCTTGCCCGATACTTGGCGGGAAATGCTCAAATTCTCAAGCGAAAATCGCATCGGCCATGACAGTTATGAATTTATGGGCGAGCTATTCCCGAACAAGATGACCGCATGGCTCGCAGGCGTGCCTTGGATCTTCTATTACATCTTTATTGCGGTAAAAACGTCGCTGCCGACCCTTTTCCTGTTCATTATCGGGTTGCCCCTGATGTTTCGACGCAACCTCGGTGACGGACGTTTTTTTATTTTCTTTTGGGCATTCATTTGGTTTATGCCCTTCACGGTTTTGGGAGGGAAATTTACACGCTATTTCACGTTTGTGGAGCCTCTGTTGCTGATCACGGCGGCGGTCGCATTTTGCTTCGTGTTAAATTGGGTGTCCGCAAAGTTCTTTCAACAATCGTTGCTCAAGCCAATTCTGCAATCGCTCTCATTCGCGGCACTGGTTGCGGCTCCGCTTTTGAATTCACTCTCGGTCGCTCCGCATTTTAGGATGTTTACCAATGAGATCGGCGGCATGTCAGCCGCAGGCACCTACTTTCCGCATGACGAATTTTACGACGCCGGTTCGCGTGACATTGTGGCGGAGATCTCGGCTCGAGCCGGACACGGGGCAGCTATCGCGTGCGAAACTCCGATGCTGTTCGAGTATTACGCTCGGAAAGTTGGTCGCGATGACCTTACATTTTTGTCTCTGTCAGACAAGTCAAAAGTCAAGGATCTAAAGGTTGGTGATTTTGTTGTGATTACTCGAGGCCGCCGATATTTCAGTAATTCGGCGTACGAAAACTACTTGGGTAAATCGGCGACCGCAAATGTCGTGATCAAGATCGGCAAGGTCGATGCAGCGTGGATCTACCAGTTAGACCAATATACCGCCGCAGACATTCAGGCAATGGCAAAATCGGATATCAATCGTAATTGAGAGCTTCGACGGCGTCGAGACGAGCCGCTCGCAACCCTGGGTACAAGGCTCCGAGCGCGCCGCTAACAAGTCCGACGACTACGATCGTTAGGACGATTTGTGGCTCGATGGAAACCGTAAGTGTTGACCATTTGCCAAGTACCGCTCTCAATGCGTACGTCGCCGCGACGCCAAAAATTATACCGCCGACACTGATCAGCATCGCCTCTTGGACAATCGTCCAGGCAATATTCGTGTTGGACATTCCGAGCGATTTCAATACTCCGATCTGACGGGTGCGTTCCGTAACCGTCGTGTACATCGTAAGCAAAATTATTAGGCCGCTGATCGCCGCGGCAACGCCGATCACCACATCAAGAAAGACGTTAAGGGCCGGAATCCCCTGCATGTAAAGCTCTTCGAGCTCACTCGTGAGGATGATCTGATTATCAGGAAATTTCGCGTGTAGATTGTCGCCCACCGCGGCGGGGGTAGAACCCTCCTTGACCTTTACCAAAAAGGCCGACGCTTTGCCTTCGGCCGCGAGTTGGGCCTGCATCGTAGTGAGCGGAATCTTGATACGCGCCCCGGCGCTCGGCTCGTAGGTTCCGACGATCTCAAAATCGCGGTCGTAGATTTTAAATTTATCGCCGATCTTGAGCTTTCGACGCTCGAGCCAGGCACTGTCCGACATCATCTCGTCGCGGCCATCGACAAACTTCCGTCCCTGCACTATCTGCAGACCGGCCATCGCCGAATATTCGTCATAACTCACGCCGTCAATCAGACGGCTGCCCGTTAATCCGTCGGTCGCGGCGACGCTATTCTGCGCAACCGGTATTACAGCGGCCACGCCCTCGACCTTTTCGATCTCGGTTGATTGTGAAACGGGAAGCCGAAGGGAATCCGACCCGCTCAGCCCGAAACTACCCAACGCTCGAAACATTATTTCCGCTCCGACATTTTTATCGCGGGCAGCGCGCTCGCGCATCGTGCCATTTGCGAGTCCAACCGTAAAAACGATCAGCAAAATGCCGATGCCGATGCCAAAAATACTGACAACGGTCCGTGCCGGGCGGTGGAGCATGTTTGAAAATACAAGGCTGTTCACTTAATACAAAATTCGACGTGCGCAAAGTCTAGTTTCTACCAACGGCTTTTTTGAACGCTTCTTTCGCCAATAATTTGGGCGAATTCATCGTAGCCATGTAAAACGGAACGACGCAGCCGCATTTATCACAATCGGCATTGTCGCCCATCATACATTTGCCTTTCGGATTACCATCTGCCCCGAGCGTAAATGCCTTTTCCCTGAAAAGGCATTTATCTGTTACGCTCCGTGAATTATGCGATCTCATCAGGTCAAGCGTCGAATCCAGCATATTAATAAAGCCGGGATATTTACGTTTGAGGGCGTGAAGATCATCGATGATACGGTCGCGGGTTTTCCAATCGAGCCACAACGATTCGTCGAGCTTATTCACCGGTGTAAAGAAATCGAAAATAATTCCGCCGCGGGCCAATGGCCCCCATTCGACGATCAGGTCTTCGATACATTCCACGGTCAGACTGGTTATAACACAGGAGATCTGGATCTTCAGATCAGGATGACGAAGTACGTTCTCTTTGATCTTTTGATAAATGCCGGGGGCACGCATTTTGGCAAACGCCTCTTCGGTGCCGTCGATCGAGATGACCCAAGTGCAATCGGTCCAGTCGGGCAACTCCATTGTGCCATTCGTAACTATAGTATTGTGCTTGAAATATTTACGGCCAACATCGATCAGCTCTTTGCGCACCATCGGTTCGCCGCCTACCCAGGTGCAAAGCAACATCGGGTCTCCGGCCGCCTTCATCGCCTCAAACTTTTCAACCCATTTATCGACAGTCAGCTCAACCTCTTTGTGCTCCTCCGCAAAGAAATAGCAATGCTCACAACGAAGGTTGCACCGTTTTGTGACGTCGATCGACCCAACGGCGTTCGCAGGCATTCCGAACACCAACATCCGCGTCAGCGCACCTAAATTCTTAACGGTTTTGGCGATCTGCATTACGCAACCCCGACGGGCTCGGCTTCCGTTTCCTCAACTTCCGCGACCAAATACGGCGAGGTTGCGACCGAATCAAGGTCTTCCGAAACGATCTTTGCGATCACCGGCAAACTCAAGCTGCGGGTTTTCGCAATTCCCGGCACTTCGTGACCCTTGGCATATACAGCATGGCGGCCGTGCTCTTTATACCACTCGGAAAGCGACGCGGTCTTGTGCATTTCCTCGATGATCTGACGCCAGCCGACGCCGGTGTTGTAGGCGCAAAAACTGACTTCGCCTTCTTGCGTGCCATACGGGATCACGCACATCTCGGTGCGGCGGAAATCGTAGTTGAATAGGTCCTGAAACCACATTCCCTCAACGCAGAGGACACGCCAATTGTCGTCGCTGTTCGTATCCTGGCCCGCACTTGTCATGCGATCATTGCGGTCGGAATTTGCGTTCGTCGATGACGGTTTGAATAAATTCAGGATCTGCGAGATCGGAAAGCCTTCAGGCGCCCTTCCGGCGTCGAAGTTTCGCATGATCGCCATACCGAGCTGCGCCATCGTGAGTTTCTTGCCACGAGCCGTGTCGGTGATGACGGTGACGTCCTTCATAAACTGCTCATAGTTAAAGAAATCGAACAGCGACGTCATCTGATTCGTGTTCTTATTGACCACGATCAGCGTAAAAATACCGCAGTTCGGGTGGCAGTTGCACGAAGACCAGCCCCACGGAGCGTCCGCGCCTTGCAGCATATCCATCACGCTAGTGAACGCCGAATACGAACTGAGCGGAAACCAATCGCGAAGCGGCTCAAGCACACCGTCAAGCTGCGCTTTAAGATCATGCGTCATTCCTGACAGCGTGTATCGCTGTGCGATGCGGTCCTTGTCCGACACGTCTTCGTCGCGGCCGGTAAACGAAACAGGCTGGAAAGCGATGGTCTGCACCTTATCGATATTCTCAGCAGCAAATTTAACGATGCTGCCTATCCCGGAATTGTTCCATGAATTAACAATGGTCGTGACGAGCGTCACCTTGATGCCAACCGAAGCGAGATTCTCGATGGCTTTGAGCTTTACGTCAAACAGATTGCCGACGCCGCGATGTTTGTTGTCTTCGTCGTTGGTTCCGTCGAACTGTAAATAAACGCCGTGCTGCCCTGCGGCCTTTGCGGCTTTGCAAAATTCGATGTCCTCGGCGTATCGAATGCCGTTCGTCGCGGCAAGGATGCGGTAAAAACCGATCTTCTTCGCGTACGCAACCGATTCGAGAAAGTGCGGTGCGATGGTCGGTTCGCCGCCGGAGAAAAGGATGATGATCTGCCGACGCGGCTTGAACGAAACAGCTCTGTCGAGGATCTCTTTCGTGTCCTCGAACGTCGGTTCGTGCACATAACCGACCTGATTCGCATCCATAAAGCACGGATTGCACATCATGTTGCAGCGGTTTGTCAGATCGACGGTGAGCACCGCCCCGCGGCCAAATTTAATATCCGAAGTGCCATGATGATGAACGTGTTTGTCTTCGGCAGCCTTAAAATCGCGGCCGTAAAACAACGATTCGATGCGTTCGAGAAACTTCGGATCGGTCGCCATCACATCTGTAAACTCGCCGTGCGTCGGGCAGATCTTTTTCATCACAACCTGGCCGTTTTCCTCGACGATCTGAGCCTTGATCTCGCCGGGATGCGAATTCATCAAGATCTCAAGCGGGATCGTTTTATTGATCACGCCCTCGCGAACGCTCTTGACGCACGCCGGGCAAAGCGAATCGGTCTCACGCGGAAAACCAAGTGGCGGCGCCGTGCGCTCGTACGATTTGAGCAGCGGTTCGGCAGCCCATTTCGGCGTAATCGCCTCGCTCTCAGGCAAAGCCTTGTTCACAGCCTGAAAAGTCTTCCAGCCGATATCCGCCGCCGCCGAAGCCATCTTCGACCCTTTCCGTCCTTTCCCGCCTTTTTCCCCACGTCTAAAATTGTCGCTAAACATATAGTTACTCCGTCGAGTAGACACACTACTCCCGCCCGAATTCTAGCAAATTTGGTAAGGGATTACTATTCAGCTTGCCACAAGTGGCTATTACAAACGTAGCCTATCCGGGACCATCCGCAATCCAAACTCTGAGAATCTTCATTTGCCCTAATTCTTTTACAACAGTAAAACGCCATTTTCCCCAAACACCCTTAATTCGGGCTTCCACATCAATAACATTTCTGTATTTTGTGTAAGAGCCGAACAGAATTTCCGGAGATTCGGTGTCGGCGTGAGCTGAGACTCTGTCCTTAAGAATCTTTCGAAGTTGGCTTCCAAACTGAGAGCGAACAACCTTAGCAATGGCGTTATGTATGGCGGTCAGGTCAAACAATTCGGCTTCTGAGGTAGCCGCTTTGCTTGAGTTAGAATCTTTTTCACTCCACAACTTTTTGTAAAGCGTCTTTTGCCGCCGATTCAGCCTTGACATTACCCTTGGCCTAATTGCTGTTTGAAAGACGTCAAAGTCAAGGCGTGTTTTTCGCTCATCATTGGATTCTGAGTAGAAATATACCCAATAGAGCCATTCATCCGTCTGTGACGCCATAAATGCTCGCTCCAGTATCGGCGTGTCGAAGGATTGTAAATGGTCCTCGGTTAACATTTCTGTCAATCCAGCTTCAATCGTTAATCGACGCATTGCTCGATCTTTGACGTACATCGTACCAAAGACGGTTGCAAAATCGAGAGTCGTTCCAAACTGACTCATCGCTCGAATGATAAGTTCTTCGGCATCCCGCAAATCTCGCTGTTCGCCCCAGGTTTGGGGCCTTGGAGGTTGTGCCGCCATAAGACTGGCGAGAAGAAGAAATAAAAATAACGCTCTTGTAAGTCTCATAATTACTTAACCGAAAACTTCAAGATATTTCACGCCGGAGCGGTATTGAAGATGGCAACGGCCCCACCTCAATGCTGCTCTATGAACTGCCGAAACGCACCTTTGTCTCGGTCACGGTAACGAACTGATCTGGCAGTTTGTCAGCGTGGGCCGTGAGAAGTTTTTGTAGAACCTCGATCTTGTTTGCGGCTCTTTCGTCAGTAAGGCGAAAGAAGATTATTCCATGGTGCTCACGGCGTTCGCGATAAATGAGTTCGCCGAAATCTTTGTCGTTGGTAATTAAGATCCAATTCTCAATGACGGCTTTGGCGAGAATGTCGTCGTCCTGTTCGCCCCGTGACTGATCGAATACAGAATAGACCTCGTAACCTTCGGCGGCCAGCCAGGCGGCGACTTTTGGGCCGGTGCATTCGTCAACCAAAAACCGCATCTAAGCTGTCTCCATAACGAGCGGCATAAATTCGGTACGGCTTAGCGATTCTCCGGCGAATAAAAGACAGGCGTGAATGTCTTCGGGCTGGAGGCCTTTGTATTCATCCAATATTTCAGCGGTCGTCGCACCGTGAGCGAGAAGGTTTAGTATGAATTCGACGGTTAGGCGCGTCCCTTTGATGACCGGCTTGCCCGTCATGACCTTTGGATTGAGTGTTATTCGCTCTAGCAATAGCTGATCGTTCATAACTGTGATAATCGCACATTTTCTTTGCTTTCAAAAGAAAATCTTTCTACTCAAACGCTTCGAGATACTTGATGCCGGAGCCGGTGTTGAAGATGACGACGGACTCGTGTTCGTGCACGAGGTTTTGGTCGATCAGTTTTCGTAGAGCGGGGAGGCAGGCGGCGCCTTCGGGAGCGGTGAAGATGCCTGTTAGAGCTCCGATCTCGGCGACGGCGGCGGTGAGTTCGGCGTCGGTGACGGTGACGGCGGTGCCGTTGGACGCACGGATGGCGTCGAGGATCAGAAAATCGCCGATGCACTTTGGCACGCGAAGCCCGGAAGCGACGGTCGTGGCGTTTTCGAACTCGTCGGCAAAGCGTTCGCCCGCGTGAAAAGCACGCACGATCGGAGCGCAAGTCTCGGACTGCACTGACACCATTCGCGGACGTTCAGAACCGATCCAGCCCATCTGCTCCATCTCGTCAAAGGCTTTCCACATCCCGATCAAGCCCGTGCCGCCGCCGGTTGGATAGAGGACGACGTCAGGGAGAGTGACAAGTGACAAGTGACGAGTGACAAGCGAAGAAAACTGCTCGAAGAGTTCGAAGCCCATCGTCTTTTTGCCCTCGACGCGGTAGGGCTCTTTGAGGGTGGAGACGTCGAACCAGCCCATTTCTTCTTTTCGCTTGGCAACGATCGCACCGCAGTCCGTGATGAGGCCGTCGACAAGTGTGACGTTTGCTCCGGTCTGTTGGCATTCGACGATGTTCGCCCGCGGGGTGTCGGCGGGCATAAAGATGTTGGCTTCCATACCGGCGAGTGCCGCGTAGGCGGCCATCGCTCCGGCGGCGTTTCCGGCACTTGGCACGGCGAGTTTTGTCACGCCAAGCTCTTTCGCCATCGAGATCGCGGCGGTCATTCCTCGAGCTTTGAACGACTGCGTCGGATTCTGGCCTTCATCTTTGATGTAGAGGTCGAGTTTGATAGGCAAGGTCGCCGCTAGCCTGTCCGTTCGAAACAAAGGCGTCCAGCCTTCGCCCAAGGTGACAACGTTCGCCGCATCCTCAACCGGCAAAACCTCACGGTAACGCCACAGGTTCGGTTCGCGTGTCTTCAGCGAATCGCGTGTAAATGTCACCGCCGCTTTTTCGAGATCATAGCGAACAAGCAAAGGCTTGCCGCAGGTGATACAGAGATTTTGCAGCGTATTCGCCTCATGCCGCAGGCCGCAGAGGGCGCATTCGAGATGGGTGACGTTCATACAGTCTACTCTCGCAGCATGGGTTTGAGGGCCTTGTAGACATTCTCAGTCATGATCTTTGCGCCGTCTGCATTCGGGTGGATGCCGTCGGGCTGATTGAGCTCTTTTTTTGTCGCTATGTTATCGAGCAAAAAAGGTAGGAATTCGACCTTGTGCTCGCTGGCGAGGTCCGGAAAGGCAAGCATGAAATCCCGCTGATACGCGGCGCCCATAGTCGGCGGCGCGAGCATTCCACAGAGTAGAACTTTGAGGTTTTTTGACTTGGCCTTGCGGATTATTTTATCGAGATTATCCTTCATTTTCGCAACCGGAACGCCGCGAAGCAGGTCATTGGCGCCGAGTTCGAGTATGAGAATCTTGGCATTCTCCTGCTCCAGCACCCAATCGCTTCGTTCAAGCCCACCGAGGCTCGTGTCACCAGAAACTCCGGCGTTAACAACCTCAAAATCATAGCCATCGGCTTTGAGTTTTTCCTGAAGCAAATACGGGTATGATTCCTTTTCCGTTAGGCCAAATCCCGCCGTCAGGCTGTCGCCAAACGCAATTATCTTAGGCCGGCTCGCCATGATCTGCGGTGTTGCAAGCGGCTTATTTGTAGCGGTGACGGTTCCTGATCGGCTGCCGGAACTGCCGCAAGATAAGAGCAATGACGTGAGAAATATGAAACCTACAACTGCCGTTTTTCGAATATGACAACGCATAAATTGACACTTTATTGTACGCTAAAGCGGTACCGAAAGATGCAAATTCTATGATCGAATTAAGGAATGTAACCAAAATCGTCCAATCGGGCACTGAGGACTTGACGATACTCGATGATGTTTCTTTTGAGATACCGGACGGGCAATTCGTCGCCGTTACCGGTGCCTCGGGCAGCGGCAAATCTACGCTCCTCGGCCTAATTGCGGGTCTTGACGCACCGACGACGGGCAGCATCCTGATCGACGACGACGAGATCACAAAGATGGGCGAGGACGGTCTTGCGAGGATCCGCAGCGAGAAGATCGGCTTTGTGTTTCAGTCGTTTCATCTTATCCCAAGCCTGACGGCCCACGAGAACGTCGTTATACCGATGGAGATACTCGGCCTAGCGGATGTGCGCAGCCGTGCCGACCAACTGCTCGAACAAGTCGATCTCACGAATCGTGGACATCACTATCCGGCTGAGCTTTCGGGCGGCGAACAGCAGCGCGTCGCGATCGCACGGGCATTCGCCAATTCACCGAAAATACTGCTCGCGGACGAACCGACCGGAAATCTAGATACAAAAAATGGTCAGCATATTTTTGACCTGATGAAGAACCTGCATAAGCAGAACGACGTGACATTGATCCTGGTAACGCACGACGCGGCGCTCGCTGCGCAGGCTCAGCGGCGAATCGTCTTAACGGACGGGCGTGTTTCGAGCGACGAGTGACGAGAGCTATAGGTAATGAGATTTATCTTTAATTTAACCCGACGCGAGATCCGCTCTTCATGGCGGCGGCTGCTATTTTTCTTTTTATGTATCGCCCTAGGTGTAGGGTCGGTCGTTGCTTTGCGTTCGTTGATTCAGAATCTGACAAAGGTCGTGGGCAATGACGCTCGTGCCCTGATGACCGCAGATGTCGAGGTATCATCGACGAACGATTTTTCGCCGACTGACGTCTCAAAGATCGAGGACGTCGTTGGGCGATCTTCGATTGTAGAGGCGAGAAACGAGACTATCTCGACCGCGTCAATGGCGCGCCCGGCCGACGTATCGAACGAGACCCTCGAATTTGTCGAATTGCGCGGCATTGAGCCGCCCTTTCCGCTGGTCGGCACTTTCACACTTTCGTCGGGCGAGCCATTCGATTTCAAACTGCTTGAAAATAAAGGAGCGGTCGTCGCAAAGATCCTGCTTGAGGAGCTTAAGGTAAAGATTGGCGACAAACTCCGGATCGGCGAGAGTGAATTCGTGATACGCGCCGCATTTGACGAGGAACCTGGCGGGTCGAGCGGATTCCGTCTTGGTCCCCGGGTCTTTGTGGAAAAAAAGGCGTTTGATGATGCCGGCATTACACGAAATTCGAGCCGTGTTCGCCGAAGGATCCTTTATCGTACATCTGAAAATCCAACTGAACTGGTAAAGCAGCTTCGCGATGCTCTTAAGGGAACGACGGTTCAGGTCGGTTCGTATCGCGAGCAGCAGGAAAATCTGAGCGCGCAATTTGAGCGAACCGAGAACTACCTCTCTCTAACCGGTCTCTTAATACTAGTGCTTGGCGGCGTCGGCGTTTGGAATGTGGCTCGTGCCTTTGTCGAACAAAAGCGAAAAACCGTCGCGATCCTCAAATGCCTCGGTGCAAGCGGAACGCGGATAATAACGGTGTATCTGCTGCAGATCCTGACGCTCGGGCTGGTCGGCAGTCTTTTCGGGGTGTTCCTTGCACAATGCGGTTTGTGGCTGGCGCGCTGGCGATTTATTGACGCTCTGCCCGCGAAAATGAGCTATGCCATTAATTTCCCGGCTGCGGCACAAGGAATTGTGTTGGGTGTTCTGATCTCGGTGCTTTTTTCAGCGCTGCCGCTATTGCAGATCCGTACAATAAAACCAAAGCTGTTGCTCCGCGACGAAAATAATGTAAATCTTTCAAAGCTGGATCTGACGAAATGGATATTCGGCTTCGTCTGTCTCGCCGCGTTACTTGGCCTTGCGGTTTGGCAAGCCGGTTCGCTGAAAGTCGGGGTTTTTTTTCTGGGCGGGCTTGCGGCAACCGGATTGGTGCTATATCTATCGGCCGCCGTTCTGACGTGGCTTTTGAAAAAGGTTAAAGGCGTGAGCTCGTTTTCCGTCCGACAGGCTGTCAATTCGCTTTACAGGCCGGGTAATCAAACGCGTATCATACTCCTCGCGGTCGGGCTCGGCGCCTTTGTCGTGATCACCGTTCAGATAATGCAGACCAATCTAGTGCGGGAGTTTGATTTTTCGCGCAATCGGCGGCTTCCAAGCCTTATTTTTGTTGATATTCAAAAGAGTCAGATCGGGGACGTTTCGAAGATGATCGAACAGCGGACAGGCGAAAAACCCGACGAGGTGCCGACCGTACGGGCACGGATAGCTTTTGTTAACGGCGAGCCGATCGATTATCAACAGCGTGAGGTCAAACAGCAGCAGGGACAGATCGGGCGCGAATTCGCCATCAGCTACCGCGACAAAACCGAAGAAAATGAAACCGTCGTTTCCGGCAGTTGGTGGGACGCTGCTCAATCGTCGGATACACCCGAGGTTTCGGTCGAAGAAACGATGGCAAAGACTCTCAACGTCTCACCCGGCGACTCGATGACATTCGACATATCGGGACGCAAGATCACAGCCCGCGTAGCTAATATCAGAAAGATCGATGTACGTAATGCACGAACTGCGTTCGTTTTTGTATTCCGCCCCGGAACGCTCGAAAAAGCTCCGCAGAGTTTCGCGGTGACTATTTTGAACCATGTACCGGCGACCGACCGCCAGCGGCTTCAGCGTGAGGTTCTCGATAAATTCCCCAATGTGCAGATATTTGACGTGGCCGACATAATTGCCGCCGTCAACCGCCTCGTAAATAATTTCGTTATCGCCGTCTCTTTTGTCGGCAGCTTTGTGCTCCTGAGCGGCATTTTGATACTCATCGGTTCGGTCGCGCTCACCAAATCACAGCGAATCTACGAGAATGCGATCCTTAAGACGCTCGGCGCAAATCGACGAACGCTTGCGACAATACTTTTTGCGGAGTACGGCCTCCTTGGATTGCTGGCCGGAACAATAGCAACAGGATTTGCCGTCAGCCTATCGTATATTGTGACGAGATATCTGATGGATATCGATTGGGAATTCGATCCGATTTTGACCGCCGCAGGTGTGATCGTGACCGCATTGCTTGTCACGATTGTTGGCGCTGCGGCAAGTTTCGATGTCCTATTTCGTAAACCGCTGGCGACGCTGCGGTCGCAGTGAAAACTAATCCTTGGGATCAAATGGATCCAATTCCAGAACCGCTCTAAGTTTGACCTGACCGAACAAGGTCTCGAGATATGCCCCGAGGCGATGCAGGATCGGAACGAGGTCCTTGTTTTGCTTAGTCACGAGGATTTCTTCGACAAAACGCTCTACAGTTTCCGTATCTTTGTAAAAAAGGTAATGGACGGTTCCCTTTAAGAACTCACGCAGCTTCTTTTGCATCACGTCAATTTGTCGCTTTTCGGGATTCTTTTCTGCGGCCTGCACGATCTGGACGACTGCCCCAAGCTCATTCCGGAGAACAATTGTCTGCTCGAGTTTTTTGAGAAAATTCGGAAAGAGTCCAAAGACATCCGCCTTAGGATCGAGCATCCGAGCAAACCCAACAAGTATCTGCTGAAAGCCTTCGTTCAAGAGAGAGTGTGCCGTCTCCATTCGGGCATAGATCGACGGTGTCGGCCGCATACGTGCCAAACCCGCCAGCTCTTGCGTATAAACTTTTTTTAGTTCGATCGAGGCTGTGTAAGACGCCGCGTCAAGCGAAGCAAATAGCTCGGCTTCTTGATCCGGAAAACGCACAAGGCGATTATCAATATAGCTGGTTAATTCAAAGATCTGCTCGTTGACCCGAGAAAAGATGAGCAACGCGGGCTTTAACGGCTCATCGGTTTCAAGCATTTTGCCGACAACGCTTAGCCATTTGAGAATTCTTCCAAATCTCGGCAGGACCAAAGCGAGCTCAGCGTGTTCCGCGTTCAAATAGCCTTTACTTTCTGATAATTCTTTTAACTGAACGGGCAGAAATTTCTCACCTGCCTCCTCGGCAAATAAAATGGATTTTGCAAATGCGGGAACGGCGCGAAACTTTTCTGAAAGCAAATTGCTCCAGGACTTCCATTCTCCAAAGCCAAGCGAATCGCATGAGATCAGTCCTTCGCTCATAAGCGTCGCTTCGCGGAGCACCGAGTAAAGGTCGTTCAATTCGCCGGAACTGATCTTTTGAGCCACCGACGCGTCGGCAATCACGTCCGACACGCTCGCGCTCAGCAGCCTCGCATTCAACATCGCACATCGCTGGAGCGTCGAGTGAACAAGCCGAAATTCGCGGGTTGCATCAGGCAGAGCCTTTGCGTCGCGCGAATCCGCGAACGAATGATGCCCCGAGGCGAGGAAACTCTCGAGCCCGGACAACCAAATGCCAAGCTCACACAGGATCTCACCCTCATTTATTGATGGCCGCATTGATTTTCGCTTGTCCACCTTTTGCGACGTATCGCTATCAGGGCGAACTTCTACTTGATTTTCGATCAAAACGGCTTGCAAATTGGTATTTCCTCACAAAGAATTAAGCAAAAGCGTGGGATAGACGCGGAATGGCCGCTCTTCTATTTATACCTTTATTTACATATGTTTGGCAACAAAAAAATAATTCTCGGGATTTCGAGATCGACGGCTAAATCGTCGTGTCCGGTTGCTCGACGAACGGATTAAATTGCTTTGACAGGGCGTACCTACAATGTCACTCCAACTTCGAAAATTGCTGATAGCAACCAATAATCCCGGAAAAGTGGTTGAGCTGACAGGATTTGCCCTCACTCTACCCCTGGAATTGTTTAGCCTGACGGACTTCCCTACTATTTCAGAGGTCGAGGAGACGGGAAACACATTTGATGAAAACGCCAGACTTAAAGCAAGCGGATACGCGATTCAAACCGGCCTGGTCGCGATCGCCGACGATTCAGGCCTCGAGGTTGCGGCACTCGACTTGCGTCCGGGCATCTTGTCGTCGCGATACGGCGGTTTAGACACGGATTTTGCGACCAAGATGTCGAAACTGCTGGCCGAGATTGCAGAAACCGGCGACATTGAGCGTCGGGCACGCTTTGTTTGCTCGATGGCGATCTCAGACAAAAAGGGCGATATTATTTTCAGTGCCAGTGGCATTTGTGAGGGAAAGATCGCGTCCGAACCGCGTGGAAATGGCGGTTTTGGCTACGATCCAATCTTCATTCCGGACGGCTTTGATCGAACGTTTGGCGAGCTGCCAGACGTAGTAAAGCAAAAAATAAGCCATCGCGCACGTGCTTTTAAGCAAATAATCCCATTTTTACGGGATTTTAGCGTGATTTGACTTGACCTTAAAGATTTTCCAGCTTAGAATTCGACACTTGGAATCGTTTCCATAGTGAAACAGACGGGGCGTAGCACAGCCTGGTAGTGCGCACGGTTTGGGACCGTGAGGCCGCAAGTTCGAATCTTGCCGCCCCGACCAGTCAGGAAGTTTGTGATTGGTCATTTTCCCCCTTTTGCCAAAGCGTTTTTGCAGGCAAAGCGATTCACTTAGGATGTATTTATATTCACAAACAAAACTGGAGGCTAACTAAATTATGGCTCGTATGACACAAACAGAAATTATCAGCAAATTGGCGGATTCGACAGGTTGCAAGAAGACCGAGGTTAAAGCAATGTTCGATGCTCTCGCCGCTCTCGCTTCGAAAGAGGTCAAGACAAATGGTGAATTTACCGTTCCCGGATTCGGTAAATTGAAGAAGACACACCGCAAGGCGCGTGATGGTCGTAACCCGGCAACCGGTGCCGTTATCAAGATCCCGGCAAAGACCACTGTCAAGTTCAGCATCGGCAAAGCGATGAAAGACTCGGTTGGCTAGACATACCGTATAATGTGAGATTTATTTCACTAACCGGCAAATCTTGTGGTTTGCCGGTTTTTCTTTTTTTTAGGAGAGCCGCCGTGGTCCAAAAAAAAGTAGTGACATTCAAGATTTTTTTTGTTAACATCTTGTTACAGTTGGAACCGAGGCCGTTAGATTATTTTTTTTCAGCAACTATTTGGCTGAAGATTTCAACTTAGTTTGCCGGGATCGCATTTTGTTTCGTGTTATTCCGGTCGGTATTGTCAGGTATGGCAAGACTGGCTCTCCCGAAAGGGTAGAAAATTTGAAACATAGGAGAATAAAAAGTGGCAGCAGCTAGACCAATGACCTTGCAGGACAGAGTCTTGCAAATTGACCATATCCAGGCACGTCGGTTTTCTAAATTGAATGGCGACGCGGTGGATATCGCGGCAGAAGGCATCATCAGACATCTTCGTGCATGTGCGCGGATGGACGTCAATCCTGATGCATCCGCTGTACGCGAGATCATCGATGATGCCTTGAACGGCAGACGTGTCTTTGCCGAAACTTCAAACGACCTTTTGGCCGCTTAAGTTGTTTTAATATCTAATAGTTATAAAAACTGGACTGTCCGATTGGACGGTCTTTTTTTTGTTAATTTTTACGCAATTTTAATTTATAGAGCACGTATTTGCCATATACCTCGCCCGCATCTCTTTCGTACCATTTGTCGACAACGGCGAAAAAGGGTTCAGTCCTTCCACTAGGAGCAATCAAATAGTTTAGCTGCGTGGCTCCCGCCTGCCCGGCATCGAAAGTCCTGACATATTCGCCGTATTTTCGAACTTCGTCGTCGACCTCAGTAAACGAAAGCGGCTTGTATTCTGAGTTCAAACGGTCGGTGTGCCTGCCCCAACCGAATAGAGCAATGAGCGAAACAACATCGCCCTCCCGTTTTATTCTCTCAGCCAACTGCCGCTCGTTAACGCCGTCGTAGTAAAGCTGTTGATAGTAACGCTCTTTATTCTCCTGCCAGGTTACTCCGGCAAAAACGTGCTGGTGCCGTGCCCATAGAACCGCTTGCGGAGCAATCGTAGGCAGGTCGTCCGCCTCGGCAATACCGAAATGAAGTACAACGCTTCGGTGCGGATCGGGATCGCTTTTCGCGAGTTCCGTTAAGCGGCGTGCAACGGGCAATGCCTCATCGCGAACGACATTTACCTCATCCAAAATTCGCACAGTGTAGTGACATTCGACAAATCCCCAAATGGCCGCGAGCAATGCAACTGTTGCGAAAACAAGCCTTGCGGCTATCGTGTTCCGGCCTCGGGCTGCACGCCAAATGATCCCGGCCGTGACCATCGCCGCCAATCCGGCCACGTAATTACCAATAAAGACCTGATAATGGATAGGCTGGAGCGATTGTCCGGTGATGATCTGTTGGTTAAATACGATGATTGGCACCATGGCCAGTGAAATCGCGAAGAGCGTTCCGCGATCTTTTAACTCGATCGTTTTCAGAAAAATCGCAGCGGCAATTACTATTAGAACACCGAAACTGATTAGTTCTGGCGGGCGTGTCAGGTCGGGTTCGCGTGTGAGGACAAGCATCTGCACGTCGTCCATCGTGTGGGAACGCCTTGAGAGCAGATAAGCGTACGGAGCGAGAAAGATCAGGCAGCCTGCCCCGAGTATCAACAGCCGCTTTAAGTCCGTCCACACGTCTTCAGGCCGCAACAACAGCAATATCAGCACTAGTCCCGTCAGCCACGCCGCCGCTGTTGTCCAAACGTAAAAGTACGAGAATACAGTGTAGCCAAAAGCCACGGCGGAAAGAGAGACGGTTAAAAAAGGAAAAGCGGAAACTTCTGAATTCAAACTGTTGATTCTGGATCTCGAATGAATTTCCTTTTGTTCGCCGGCAAAAACCTTCCAAATCAACGCTACAAAAATGAAGAAAGCCGGGAATGCCACGGCCGGGATGTAACGCCGAAATCCCGGAAAATAAGGGTACGAATACCCCGTACCGAGTATCTCGCCGATAGCTCCTTCGCCTGCAAAAAGCGCACCTCCGGTTAACACGATCAAACTGCCGGCCATCGCAAACAGTGAATCGCCTGTGATCATACCTAATAGCCAAAATATCACCAGCGCAGTCAGAAACGCAGCCACGGCGCCCGAAATGGTCATCGCCCAAGGAGCTCCGATGCCGAGAATTCGAGCTGGAATTGCGATCGTATATGGTGCGGCAAACTGTATCGAAAATAGCGATTCGGGCTGTGGGTTTTCAGGTGAATCGTCGCGTCCGGTGTAGGGGTCATTTTTTCGCGGGCGGCCGTCTATGAGAGCCTTCAAATAAGAGGCATAAGCGACCTCGTCAATGTCGTTGTAAGCATAATGGCCGTTCCACTCGGCCCCGCGAAGATAGAGCGTCTTAAACTGCGGATACAACGAAAAAATCGCCAAGAACAAGCCTACAATAATGCCGAATCGCCAGCGTAACTTCATAATGGACAATTGATATCGGACAATGGACAATAAGGAAAAGATCTTGGCTTCCATTTTCTATTTTCCGTTGTGAATTGTCCATTTTTGACAGTATGAGCTTAAACGACACAATAATTGCCGATCTGACCGCCGCAATGAAAGCGAAGGACGCCGATAAACTCTCGACGCTGCGGATGGTGAAGGCCAATCTGATGAACCGCAAGATCGAAAAGGGTTCTGATTTGACCGATGACGAAGTCACAAAGGCTCTGCAGTCGCTGGTAAAACAGCGGCGCGATTCCATTGAGCAATACGAGAGGGCGAGCCGCAGCGACCTTGCCGCTAAAGAAGCCGTAGAGATCGAGCACATCGAAGCCTACCTGCCGCAGGCCGCTTCGGCCGAAGAAATCGATGCCGCGGTCGACGCCGCCGTCGCCGGGACAGGCGCTTCGTCAATAAAAGATATGGGTGCCGTTATGAAGGCCACGATGGCGAATCTCGCCGGCAGGTCCGCCGATGGTAAGATGGTAAGCGAGGCCGTCAAGGCCCGGCTGAGTTAAAAACTAATGGGGGAAAAATAAAAGTGAAGAGCAGGTTTAATCACCCGTTCTTCACTTTTCACTTTTAGTTATTCACTATCCAAAGATATTACGGACCTTGTCGATAAACGATTCGTCCGAAAAATCGACATCTTCGATCTCAGCGAGCTGTTCAAGGAGTTTCCGCTGCTCTTTTGACAGAGTTTTTGGCGTAACAAGCGTGACGGCGACAAACAAATCACCTTTTCCACGGCCGCCAAGATTCGGCATTCCGTGTCCTTTGACCCGAAATACCGTGCCGGTTTGCGTTCCGGCCGCGATCTTTAGATCTTCTTCGCCGTCGAGCGTCTTGACCTTGATCTCGGCTCCGAGGGCGGCTTGCGCAAATGTCACAGGAACCGCCGTATAGAGGTCGGCTCCCTGGCGTTCGAAATGCTCATGGGCCGCGATGTGCAGGACTATAAACAGGTCGCCTGACGGCCCGCCGTTCACGCCGGCCTCGCCCTCACCGCTTACGCGTAGCCGTGAGCCGGTCTCAACGCCCGCCGGTATTTTGATCTCGATCGTTTTTTCTTTTTCTACACGTCCGGCACCGAGACACGTATTGCACGGTGATTTGATGATCTGACCTCTGCCCTGACAGTTGGCACAAGTCCGCATCACGCTGAAAAAACCTTGCTGATAACGCGTCTGCCCGCTGCCGCCGCAGGTTATACAGGTTTCCGGTTTTGTGCCTTTCTCAGACCCGTTGCCCTCGCATTCGCCGCACATTTCGAGACGCGGGATGCGGAGTTTCTCATCCTTGCCGGTTGCGGCATCCTCAAGCGAAATCTCGAGGTCGTATCGAAGATCAGAGCCGCGCTGGACGGTCGTTCGACGGCCCTGACGCTGGCCAAACATATCGCCGAAGCCGAAAATGTCGAAGATGTCTTCGATGTTTGAAAATCCGGGATCGAATCCGGCACTGCCGGCGCCCACTCCCTGATGCCCAAAGCGGTCATATGCAGCCCGTTTTTGCTTATCCGAGAGAATCGCGTATGCCTCGGCCGCCTCCTTAAATCTATCTTCGGCCGTATGATCGTCCGGATTTTTGTCCGGGTGATGCTGGACAGCCATCGTGCGGTAGGCGCGCTTGATCTCGGCCTCTGTTGCAGTCCGCGGCACGCCAAGTATTTCGTAATAGTCTCGTTTGCTCATACAAAAAGTTCAAAGTTCGACGTTCAAGGTTTCTGACGATAGTAACTTTTGAACCTCGAAGCCTGAACTTAGAAAGCGTCAGCCCAAATAATTTGAACTGACGCTTCTATATTTTGCGACACCGAACCAATTTTCTCAAGTGTCAACGGACGTCGGCCTATGCCATAGACATCATCGAGGCGGTAATGCGGTTTGCGACAGTCTCGACTTTTCCAAAGTGCTCTCGGATATGCATGATGCTATCGGAGGAAAGCGCTTCTTCAGCTTCGTTCAGGACAGCATTTATCTCCTTTTGCTCGTCAAGCTCAAACGATTTACCGATCTCCGACATTACCCGCCTAGAGTTTTCGATAAGCGTGTCGAGCCGGTTTCGTTCTACGATCAGCTCCCTTTCGTTGCGATCCTTTTCGATCGAGGTTTCGGCCTCAAGAATCAGGCGTTCGATCTCGTCCGGCCCAAGGCCCGACGACGGGGTGATCTGTACCGCTTGCTGTAGACCGGTCATCTTGTCCTTAGCCGAAACGCTGACGATGCCGTTAGCGTCGATCTCAAATGAAACGTCGACCTGTGGAACGCCGCGTGGTGCGGGCGGAATACCGACAAGCTCAAATTTTGCCAAACTGCGGTTGGCACTGGCGATCTCGCGCTCACCCTGCAGAATGTGAATCTCCACAGATTGCTGATTATCGACAACGGTCGTAAACGTCATCGTATTTTTAAGCGGGATCGTTGAGTTACGTGAAATGAGTTTTACAAACAGGCCGCCGCGGGTCTCGAGACCCAGGCTAAGCGGCAGAACGTCGAGAAGGACAATATCCTTGACGTCTCCCGTCAAAACGCCGCCCTGGATCGCGGCGCCCATTGCCACAACCTCATCGGGGTTGATCTCTGCCGACGGCTCTTTGCCAAATACTTCGGTAACGGTACGCGTAATAATTGGCGAACGCGTCTGGCCGCCGACCAGAATCACCTTGTCGATATCCGAGGGCTGGAGCTTGGCGTCCCAGAGAGCTTTCTGGCAAGGCTCGACCGACGATTCGACGAGATCTTTTACCAATTCTTCGAACTTGTCCCGAGTGAGCGTAGCGTTGACGTGTTTCGGGCCCGACTCATCGGCGGCTATAAACGGCAGGCTGATAGTCGTTTCGGCAACGCTTGAAAGCTCACATTTTGCACGTTCGGCGGCTTCCTTAAGCCTCTGCAGGGCTAGGCGGTCGCCTTTCAGATCGATGCCGTGTTCTGTTTTAAAGCAGTCAACAAGCCACTCGATTATTCGTTGGTCAAAATCTTCGCCGCCGAGGAAGGTGTTTCCCGATGTCGAAAGGACCTCGAAAACTCCGTCGTTGATCTCGAGGATCGAGATATCAAATGTACCGCCGCCGAGATCGTAAACGGCTATCTTCTCGGTCTTGCTTTTACCGAAACCATACGCAAGAGCGGCCGCAGTAGGCTCATTGATAATACGTTCGACTTCGAGGCCGGCAATCTTTCCGGCATCTCGGGTCGCCTGACGCTGCATATCATCGAAATAGGCCGGAACCGTGATAATAGCCTCGTCGATCTTGTCGCCGAGAAATTCTTCGGCGGCAAGTTTCAAACGTTGGAGCACGATCGCGGAAATCTCAGGTGGGCTGTAAATACGATCGAGAACGCGAATATGCGCGTCGCCATTCGGAGCCTTGACGATCTCAAACGGCACGGTCTCGTTCATTTTTTCGACCTCAGGGGTGTCGAATTTGCGACCGATCAGGCGCTTTACGGCGTAGAGCGTGTTGGCCGCATTCGTCACGGCCTGACGCTTGGCGATCTGACCGACGAGACGTTCGTCTTTGTCGGTAAATCCTACCACTGACGGCGTCGTGCGGCCGCCTTCTTTGTTAGAGATAATCTGCACCGTACCGCCTTCCAAAACGGAAACGCAGCAGTTTGTCGTGCCAAGATCGATACCAATTACTTTGCCCATATCTTTAGGTTCCTTTTGTAAATCGGGGGGTGTTGTGAGGATTATTCGTTTTCATCTGTTGATGTGATCAGCTCGGGTAGGTCGTTTTCAGGAGAGGAGTCGGGAGACAGTTCGGGATTTTCTTGCACGTCAACAACATCGAGGGACGGTTCGGACACGTCCTGTTTGGCATCAGAGTTCGCGGTCGCAACTTTTACCATCGAATGGCGAATCACCCTGTTGCCAATGCGATATCCGCGAAGCATTTCGTCGAGGATCGCATTCGCGGCGAAACCGTCTCGCTCTTCGACCGCAACTGCCTCGTGCAAATTCGGGTCGAACACTTCGCCTTGCGTTGCGATCGGCTGAACGCCCATACCGCCGAGGACCTCTCTGATCTGCTGATTTACCAACACGATGCCGTCATAGAACACTTCAAACTCTGCGCTTCTTTCGGTATCGATCATATCTGCCGAGTCGAGTGCCCGATCGAGGTTGTCGAGAACAGGCAGCAGTTGTGACGCGAGATTGCTGATCTGATCGATAAACGTACCGCGGCGTTCGCGATCCATTCGGTATTTGTAATTACCAAAATCCTTCATCCGCCGATCGCTTTTTTCCTGAATATCGTTGCGTTCAGCCCTGAGATTGGCGATCTTGTCTTTTAAAGCTTTGATCTCACCCTCGAGCTCGTGGACTTTCGCCGGCTCGACCGGCGGGGACGACTTCTTAACGCTAACCTCAGCCTCTACCTTTTCCTTTACCGGAGGCAGTTCCTTGGGAATAAATTCAGAAATATCCTCAGTGTCAAACTCCGATTCCTCCACCTCGATGGTCATATCCGAAGTGATGTGCAGATCCTTTTCTTTTGCTTCGAGTTCCTTGATAAAGTCGTCGACCGACGACGATGATCCGATCGAGGTCTCATCGAGGTCGATCTCCTCGATCGACTCTTCGGGCAAAGGGGTTTGTTGGTTGGATTTCATTTGAATGAAGAAAACTGAGGCACCTGAGGCTCTCTAGTTTTTAGAAATGTCCGTGGACATCATCTTTTCAAGCGTGCGGGCTACATAGCTGACTATCGAGATCATCCTTGCGTATTCCATTCGGGTTGGCCCCAGAACACTCAATGTACCAACTGCCGTGCTGTTGCCGATACGGTATGGAGCCGAGATCAGCGTACAGCTTTGAAACGACGGCGTGCGGTTTTCCGTGCCTATTACGACTTGTACGTCGCCTTTGGCCGTCGCGTCACGCTCGATGCATTCGGTCAGTATCTGCATTAGCCGTGACTTTTCGCCTATAGTGCGTAGGAGTTCACGCAGGCGTTCGAGGTCGGCAAAATCGCCTTTCGTCAGGATATTCGACGTGCCGTCCACGAAAACTTCGCCGAGCCGGTCGTCTTCGTCCTCGATACTCTCAGAACAAAGAATTACGGCTGTTTGAAGCAGCTTGTCAAACAAGGCCTTCTCCTCGTGCATGAGCGTTATTATCTCCGCACGAATCTCGGCCAGGCTCTTTCCGGCAAATTCCGCATTGAGGTAGTTAGCCGTGCGATCAAGTTCCTCTTTGGCAAAGGTCACGTTGAGCCTAATTATCTTGTTATGGACAATATTCGGCGCCGAGACCAAAACGACAAGGATCCGATTGTCGGAAAGGTTGACAAACTCGATATGCTGTAAGCGATCACTCGCCAAAGACGGCGATACCACGATGCCCACATTATTAGAAAGAGCCGATAGCAAATGGGAAGTACGTTCCATCAACCGGTCCGGAGTTTCCTGTGTATTCAACCCGTATTCTTCGCCAATGCGGAAAAGATCGTCGTTTGAAATGCTCAGGACGCCAAGCAGGTTGTCAACGTAAAATCGGTATCCTTTATCAGTCGGAACGCGTCCGGCGGAAGTGTGAGGCTGCTCGAGCATCCCCAGGTCTTCCAGTTCACCCATCACGTTGCGGATCGTTGCCGAGCTAAGACCGCTGAGGTTGGCAAACCTTTCTGCAAGTACTTTCGATCCTACAGGTTCGCCCGTGACGAAGTGTTCGTTGATAATGGCCGTTAAGATCACCTGCCCGCGAGAATCGGGAAAACCGGTATGTTTCTCGTTGTTTGAGCTAACATCGCGGACAGATTTTGAGGGAATTTGATGCATATGGCCGATCGGCTGTATGCTGTTCCCATATAAAGAGATAGCATTTTGGCCGCCACAGTGTCAATAAAAAAAGTTAAAAATCGATAAACATTTTTGTGACCCCAGAACCGGAAAGACTAGAGGAATTATACACTGACGCGTTTCGTTGGTTCGCCCCAAGGCGCTCCGTTCCCCCGATCCACGTTTCATTTTACCCGTATATCGGCATAAATCATACAATTAGAATCCGCGATGGCGAAATTTTTGTAAGAATTGGCGAGATCTGCCGCGAAATGCCGCTCGCTTGCCATAAGGGTTTGGCATACATCCTGACTGGCAAATTGTTGAGAAAAAAGATTCCCGCTGGTGCTCGCGAAGTTTATTCGGCATACATCAAGTCCGAATTTATTCGTAACAAGGCCGCCGTCAGCAAAAAAGAGCGTGGCCGCAAGGTCGTTACGACCTCGAAAGGTGCCGTCTATGATCTCGATGAGATATTTGCCGAGCTAAACGTACAATATTTCGGCAACGCAATCCAGGAACCTGTTTTGACCTGGTCCGCAAACAAAACCTATCGTATTCTTGGCCATCACGATGCGACCCACGAACACATCGCCATCAGCCGATCGCTTGATTCTACCGACGTGCCGCGATACGTCGTCGAGTACGTCGTTTTCCACGAAATGCTCCACATCCATCATCCGACCCGCCACGTCAACGGGAGAAAATACAACCACACCGCGGCGTTCAAACGCGACGAGCGGAAGTTTGCATATTACGAAGAAGCGGAAAAGTGGATCGAGAGGAATGTGAGGAGATTGAAGAAAGAAGCGAAGCGATAAGTATGTCAGTACCACCTGCGGTAGCGGGTGGTTTTACATCACTAATATACAACTCAATCAAACGACGGCAAGTCGCCACCTTGATGATCTCTCACTTAGCTGCATGCTCGAGCAAGACTCTCCTCGGTCCAAATATAACGGTTGCTGCCTTTATCAGACCATGGACTTTTGTCGTCGTTCCATGCCCCCATCGACCGCAACAGTCTCGTGGCATTCGACTTTAGAGCATTTAGCATCTGCTCGGGGTTTCGGCCACCCGCTGATACCACTACGTGAGCGTGATTTGTACGGACATTGATCGCGTAGAGATTCCAACCGCGAAACTCACAGGTCTCGGTAACAGCCTTTTCGACAATGGATCTCATTGTCGCATCAAGGACCACCGGTTCGCGATTCATTCGTTCTCTGTTTGTCGCTATCCAGTTTGGCTCATGTTTGAGTGTTGGCGTTCCATAAGTATTGTGATGTCGGCTCATCGACCCGCGCTTATCTCCGTGCAGCCAAGTGCCATATGTCCTGAATGTGATCAGGTAAGCAATCGGAGTGTCGGTGTCATTCCACTTTGCCATAGTACATTACTGCGCATGTTCAACCACCCGCTACCGCAGGTGGTACTGACCCGTATGTTAATCTTGAGCCAAGTGAGCGATGATCGAGCCGATCAGGCCGAAGTCGGAGGTTGTTCGGCGATCGATGCCGGTTTTTGTGAAGCGAGTTTCGGTGAGGTAGGTCGAGACGGCTTGGGTATCGCCGTGGCCTTCGCGGGCAATAAGATCGATTATGGCAAGGGTCGATGTTTTGTCGGTTCCGTAAGTGATGGCAGCCGCGTTACTATTCCCAGCGAATGTTTGGTAAAAACCCTTATACTGAAGGCTTCCTTCTTTGTTTAGATAACTAAAGTTCGCTTCGCGACATTTTTTAACACTGTCTGAATCGCCCAAGATCAAAAATCTGTTTCCCGATGCTCCGCCGCTTAAGAGAAATGTCGTCTCTTTGTCTTCCGAGGTCCAAAATCCACCACCTAATGCAGCCTCAATCGGTTTACTAAAATCTATTTCGACAACCGAAGTTTTCAATTTCGACAGGTCAGCGTCAGATTTAAAGGGAACTACAACCGTGGATTGTTCGCCCTCGGTGTCAAATCCGACCGTCCATATTTCTGAATCAACAGCGCCTAGAAATGTTTCTGGGTCAGCAATTCCATAAGCTTCAAGCAGACCTTCCGAAAACGCGGTCAATATTTTTGCGTTCAGCGGGTCCATGTTTTTTCCCGTGACGAGCAGCAAACTACGCCAAGCGATTTGCGGATTTTTAAGATTGTAACGGGTCACCGCAATAGCGTCCGGCGGAATAAATGCGATTGTTTTCTTTGGTTCATTCTGGACCCCGGGAACAAGCGTTTCCTTGAGAACCGCAGCCTGCTCCGATGGCATCGTGATCTGATATTTATCCTCAATTCCCTGCTCTGTCTTTACCGCCGTCCAAGTAATATCCGTCACGGAATTTCGGATAAGCTGCGGCAAAATTCCGGCGATGGCGGATTGTACCTCAGAATTTTCGCCAGCTTCACTGGCAAATTTCAGCCCGACGATATTTGCGATCTGGGCGATGCCGTCGGTAGAGACATAGCCGGAGGCAAGGGTTCCGGGGACGGCGGGCAGGATCTTACCGGTTTTGAGAATGCTGTCGGCTTCGCCGCGTTTCACGGCGAGGCATTTGTCGATGGCTGTTTCGTCGTTGCCGAAATAGATCACGGCGTCGATGACGAGGGCGTAGGTTTTGCGGCCGTCTTTGGCAGTCCAGGTAAAATATTTGCCGCCGTTTTTGTCTGTTTTATCGAGAGTCGGCGGGCTGTCATATATTTTTTCGACAAATGAACCGAGCTTCTTTTCGGCAAAACCGACGGCCTGAAAATTCCACGCATGCGTGTCGGCGACGGCGACAAAGCGGGGTTGGACGCGGCCGACGCTTCGTTCGTCGGTGAGTTTTTCTTCGGAGGTTTCAAAGCCTGTGACAGCGACTGCGAGCTGCACACCTTTTAGCGCAGAAAAATCCGGCTTGCTTTTTGCGACTTCAGTGAATGGTTTGCTGTCTACGATCGGCTGAAGCGCGGCGGCAAGGTCATTAGTTTCGAGATAGACGAGCGTCTCGGCCGGCACAAGTGTACGCAGATCGGTCGGCTTCGAACCGCAAGAAAGGTTCACCGCAGAGCCGCAGAGGCACAGAGAAAGCAATAACAGTGATAAAGGAGACATAGTGGATGATCTAGAAGAAAACCTTTGTGATCTGACTACCTTCATTGCCTGCATCGCTTTCATCCCCGTAAAATTTACTTTCTCTGCGTCTCAGCGACTCTGCGATTAACATCCTGTGTTAAAATCCACTAATCATGGACAAAGTATTCAGCAAAGACATTTTACAAGGTAAGGTCGCGTTTGTAACAGGCGGCGGGACTGGTATCACGGGCGGCGTTGCGAGGGCGTTTGCGGAACACGGTGCAAAGCTCGCAATCACGAGCCGCAAGGAAGAGAATCTCGCCGCGATGAAAGCCGAGGTCGAGGACGGCGGCGGCGAGTGTTTTACAGTGGCGGCGGACGTTCGCGATTACGAGGCCGTCGAAAATGCCATCAAACAAACGGTCGAGCACTTCGGCAAAATCGACATTGTCGTAAATGGCGCGGCGGGCAATTTTCTGTGTGCGGCCGACCAGCTTTCGCCAAACGGATTTGGGACGGTCGTCGATATTGATACAAAAGGCACATTCAACGTCTGTCGTGCGGCGTTTGAGACGTTGAAAGAATCACGCGGACAAATCTTGAATATCTCGGCAACGCTCCATTATCTGGCGACGCCGATGCAGATACACGTCTCGGCGGCGAAGGCTGGCGTTGACGCGATAACGCGAAATCTGTCTGTCGAATGGGGACGCCACGGCATTCGTGTCAATGGCATCGCGCCTGGACCGATCGAGGATACCGAAGGAATGAAGCGGCTCTTGATGCCTGAGTTAAAAGAGAAATTGGTCCGCAAGATTCCCGTCGGACGCTTCGGCCGCATCGTGGACATCGAGAGCGCGGCGTTATTTTTGGCGTCGGACGCGGCAAGCTATATCAACGGCGTGACATTGGTCGTCGACGGCGGCAGTTGGCTGTTAGGGACTAGCCTGGCGTAAAACGTGTCAGTAGCCCGCACGTCAGTCAGGGCTCAACACGGGCGAGCTACCGGTTTTTGTCGACATCATTACCGTCAGGGTCGATTCCCGTTTCATCTTTACGTTCGGTTCTCGGCTTGTTATCAAGGACCGCTCGCAGCACCATCATCTTTGCCAAGACCCTGATCTCGGTTCGGTCGAAGACGCTTGTGAGGTTGCGCGTTTTGGTAAAATCGGCGCGGGCCAGTGTTTTCAACGGCCCGGCGGCCATGCCAAGCTCGCGTGTCATTCCGCGAATCATCTCACCGCCAAACATGCCAACCTGCACTTCGCCTTCGTCAACCATCTCTGCGCTCACGTCGATGAATTCTGCGACTTTAATAAACGCTGATATCGTTTCGTTAGCACGGAGGATCGTGTTTTCTAAAATCGGAAACGCCTTATCCGGGTTTGCCTCGGCGTAACCGCTCGCGAGCATCCAGCTGAGCAAAAAGTCCTGATAATTCTTAGGTTCGGGATTTACAAGCCGTTCGGCGTCACGCATTATCTCGTCCGCAAGCTCTTTGTCGCCGGCTTTTGCAACTTGCGCGGCCAGCACGGTGAGAGCCGTGATCTTTTTGTCCTTGCCCGGTGTCTGCGAGATGATCTTGCGCGATTCAGCAATGATCTTTGCACGTTCCTCTTTCGGCAACTCCTTTTTGCCGAGGCTCATTACATCGGCCATCATCTGTTTCTCACGCTTATCACGCTCCTCGCGGGCAATCTGATCAGCGTCGGCGGTTGAATTTGAATTAGCAGCCATCGCGTTTACCGCAACATTAGAGGCAGTATTAGCACCAATTGATGCGACTCGGTTCAGACGCATTTCTTTTACATCACCTTTCTTACGAAACTTAGCTCGAATTTGCTTTCCACGCCCGGGCGCAAATCTCTCTATTTGATCCGTAAAACTCTCTTCCATGCCGGTAACCGGTTCATCCGAGCCATCGAGAATAAATTGTGCGAATTGATCAGCTATGTCCCGCAAATCCGACTGCGTGTAGATCGCTTTTTTGCCGCCAGGTTTTTTTGAGGCATCTAAATTGGAGCTGCCGTACGAAAGCAGACTGCTGTATAGGTACGGGCTGTCAATGCTATTCCTATCGCTTTTCAGACGACTAAGGATGACGGCGCCGAATTCAACGCCCTTGTCCGCGTCCTTTGCATAAATCTTTTTGAGCAGCTCGAGGTGATTGTTGTCGAGTCCGCGTTTTATCGATTCTTTGCCGTAATCGACGGCTTTTGCCGCGTCCGACTCGGCAATTTGGGCGAGCAGGCGGCTTTCGAAATACTTGTCGGATTGTTCCGTCTCCTTTCGAAACGCAGCATTCGTGATGAGGTTAATGCTGTCGTAATAGAAGTTGTACGCCAGGTCGGGAGCGTGTTCGGCGAGGCTGAGCGCGATCTGCTGACGCACCATCATCGCGATGCGGAGTTTGCGTTCGGCTTTTGATTTGCCGTAGCCGCCAAAAAAACCCGGCGACATCAATTCGTCGTTCTCGACTACCGGTATGTTCATCTGAGCGTCGAGCTGGGCAATCAGTTGTTTAAAATCGCTGACAACGCCGCCGTACATCGCCCTGGCTTCCTTTTCGTCGTTAAACCACATCAATGACGCGAGTTCCGCGCTAAAACTGATGCGATTTTCCATCGTTCGCAACCGCCCGACCTCTGCCTGCGTCTCACGGAGAAACTCAACAGCTTCTTTTTTAAGTTTCGCTTCGTTCTCGGCGGCTTTGCCGTCCGAGGTCGTTTGGGCAATGGAAATGCCGGCCAACATCAGTATCAATATGATCAAGAGCAATTTTTGGGACATAGTTTCGACCTCGTTCGGCAGTGTGTTTATGATAGATTGATTACGGAAAATAGTAAATAAGGAACGTGCGTGGCCCGTCCGTCTTGCACTATGTGATCTGATCGAATGTTACTGATTATCGATAATTATGACTCGTTTACGTACAACCTAGTGCAATATCTTGGCGAACTTGGAGCCGAGATGCATATTGTACGCAACGACGAAGTGGCCGTCGATGAGATCGCGAGTGTCATAAAGCCAACGCGGATTCTGATCTCGCCCGGGCCGGGGACGCCCGATAACGCAGGAGTCTCGCTGGCAGTGATCGAGCATTTTGCCGGCAAGGTGCCGATACTTGGGGTTTGTTTAGGTCATCAGGCGATCGGTCAGTTTTTTGGCGGAAAAGTTGTCCGAGCGCCGGAGCCTGTTCACGGAAAGCCGGTAGTGGTCTCGAACGATGGCAAGACAATTTTCACGAATCTTCCCGACAAATTCGAGGCGGGACGATACCATTCGTTGATCGTTGAACGAAACGGTCTGCCGGATTGCCTCGAGGTTTCCGCAACATCGCCCGACGGCCTGATAATGGGCTTACGTCACCGCACGAAAAAGATCGAGGGAGTGCAGTTTCACCCCGAGTCGATCCTGACCCAGCACGGTAGAAAGTTATTGCAAAACTTCCTTGCTGTTTGAGATAGTAATTAAGGGAGTTTTTCTCCGCACACGCGCTTTTCTCTTCATCTTTTTTATGCCGACGCCCAAGACAGACTGGCTGTTATCAGCTCCGGTCACCGCTACGAGCGAGAAAGCCGAGACGCCGATCTTTGCCTTTCTGGCACGACTGATGCGGGGCGAAGACCTGCCTGCGAAGGACGCTGCTCAGTTTTTTCGTTCGTTGATCGATCCGAATATCGGCTCAAATCAGGTCTCGGCGGCACTGACAGCTTTGACCGCAAAGGGTGAGACGCATGAGGAACTCGCGGGCATGGCCGAGGTTATGCGCGCTGTCGCCATAAATATAAAATCGCCAAAGAACGCCATCGATATCGCTGGCACAGGTTCTTCGCATGCGAAAACATTCAACGTCTCGACCGCGGCTGCCCTAGTAGCCGCGGGCGCCGGTGCGATCGTCGCAAAGCAAAGCAATCGCGGCGTCACGAGCAAAACCGGCAGCGCCGACGTTCTCGAATCGCTTGGCGTAAAGCCCTCAAGCGAAGCTCAAATAGCGCAGGCGAGCTTGAGCGGAGCGGGCCTCGCATTCCTTTTTGCACCCAAGTTTCATCCGGCTCTGCGTCGCGTCGCCGATGTTCGCGGGCGGCTCGGCATTCGCACTTGTTTGAATTTACTCGGCCTGCTGGCAAATCCGGCGCAAGTCTCTCGGCATCTGATCGGCGTGTGGCACAAATCGCTGGTAGAGCCGATGGCAAAGGCCCTCGCGCTGTTAAATGCTGAAAATGCGTGGGTCGTTTACGGCAGTGACGGCCTCGATGAGATCACTCTGAGCGGCAAAACATTTGTCGGCGCACTAAAGAACGGCGAAGTTAAGCCATATATGATCTCGCCTTCGGACTTCGGCGTGCGTGCCGCAAAAATCGATCATCTGAAAGCCTCGACGCCAAAAGAAAGCTCCGCGATAATCAGCGACGTGCTCGCCAGCCGACGCCGCGACGAAGCTCGTTCATTGATCGTGCTAAATGCGGCAGCCGCGATCTATCTCGCCGGGCTTGCAAAAGATCCGGTTCAAGCCGCGCGCCTCGCCGAACAATCGATCGACAGCGGCATGGCGCAGGCTCGCCTCGAACGCCTTATTCAAGTCACAAATAAAAAAGTAAGCTAATTGTTAATTGTTAGATGTTAATTAATAATTGACAGCGTGCTGAAATTGTCCGCATTTCTTTACGGAAAAATGATTGAACTGCGAAATGCGCTTTATGACAAAGGCGTACTCGATACGCACGACCTCGGCGCGCGCACCATCAGCATCGGCAATATCACCGCGGGTGGAACCGGTAAGACACCGCTGGTCGCTTATGTTGCTAATATTTTGGCGGAGCGTGGTGAAAGGGTTTGTATCTTAACTCGCGGTTATGGCAGGGAACATCCGAAGCAAAAGGTGCTAGTTTCCGATGGTGCGAATATATACGCTGACGTTCGCGAAGCGGGAGATGAGGCGTTTGAACTGGCTAGGTCGCTCCATGGAAAAGCGTCTGTCATTGCAGATGCCGATCGCGTATCTGGGGCGGAATGGGCGAAACGAACGGCATGTTCAACCGCTTTCGTCCTTGACGATGGATTCCAACATCGCAAGGTAAAACGCGATGTCGATATTGTTTGCATCGATGCGACAAACCCGTTTGGTGGCGGCAAGATGTTGCCTGTCGGGCGTTTGCGAGAGCCGTTACGTTGCCTATTGCGTGCCGACATACTAGTCATTACAAGGTCTGACCTGATTGAGGAAGATCGTCTGTCAAAACTTCGGTCAGATCTCGGACACTTGAATCCGCACGCCTCAGTCTTTCAGGCCTCGACCACCATCGATAGGGTCGTTCGGCTGGCGGAATTTGAGGCCGAGATGACGAGCCTTCATCAGGTCGGTCGTACACTTGCCTTTTGCGGTCTTGGCAATCCACAGAGTTTTTTTTCGCGGTTAACGTTAGACGGTATCGAACTTGTTGGTGAAGAGTCATTTCGCGATCATCACTATTACACACAGCAGGACGCAGAGAAGCTCGATCGCCTAGCCGCAGAACTCGGAGCCGAAAGCCTCATAACAACAGCCAAGGATGCCGTCAAACTCAGTGGATTAGAATTTGCGATTCCGTGCTATGTTGTCGAGATCGAATTGGTGTTAGATAACCCTGACGGATTTGCGGCCATGGTCTAGTGTTTCTTAGTCGGCGGTTCGTTTTTGTCACCCCAGTAAAAGAAACGCACAACCAGCACGTAAACCAAAAGACTCACGAAAACCAGAATAAAAAAGAAAAGGATCAACCAGGCGACGGACGACATTCTAGGCGGTCTCCTCGTGCTTTGACTCGACATCCTCGATCAGGCCCGAGAGCAATCCGCGTCCGCCCTGATGTTCTATTACGTGCCGATAAATGACTGTAGCAACCGCCACGAGCGGTATCGAGATAAAAACGCCCGGAATGCCCGCGACCTGTTCGCCAGCCAGAACAGAAAGAATTATGGCGAGCGGATGTAAATGGATGCCGCCGCGCACGATACGCGGATAGGTCACATAATCGTGGACGATCCTAAGTGCGATAAGAAAAACGGCGACGTACAATGCTTTCCACGGATCGTCAGATGCCGCTGCCGTTCCGATAACGATCAAGCCGATTGTCACCGGGCCGAGAAGCGGGACGAATTCGAATATTCCTGCCAAAATGCCGAGCAGCAGAGCGTATTTGAGTCCCAGAATATAAAAGCCAAGCGTGCAAAGGACCGCGATCAGGATGCACGAGATAAGTTGGGCACGCATATACGCCGCGAGGGTAATGTTGACCTCGGCCATAACGACCTCGGCACGTATTCGCCAACGGCCTGCGGGAAACATTCTCAATATCGTCAGCCGAAACTGATTCACATCCTTCAGGAAGAAAAAGGCAAGGATCGGCACCAGCAGGAACCACGGCAGATATGTGACCGACATCAACACAAAATTCCCGACCGCCGCAGTAATCCCGGTGCCCAGATCGGTCGCCTTTTTATTGAACTCGGCTTGCACCTCATCGGGTATCCGCAGCCGGTCGAAACGGCGGTTGAGATCGCTCGCACGTTCGCGAAAGGCCGCGCCGTAGGACGGCAAATTCGCGCCAAATTCTTTAGCCTGGTCGCCCACACGTGGGGCAATATATGAGATAGCGATGCCCAAAACCGAAAATGCAATAAGGTACGCAATAACGATCGCGAATGACCGCGGCATAAATCGCTCGATGCTGCGCATTTTGAAGGGTCGGCGGATGATCTTAACCAACGGATCGATCAGATAAGCGAAAAATACCGACAGTACAATGAGAAAAAATAGATAAACCAGCGACGAAATAACGGTCTGGACAAATCCCGCGACGAACAACAGCAACAACGTTATAACCACGACACGCAGAATCGATCGAACCGACGGTGACGAAGGATCGAGAATCACGCGTGTCGCAGGCCCCTTTAATTCCGTGGCCGCCTCGGTCATCACTGCATCAACTGCTGGCTGTGTCGTCTTCTCAGGCATAGGCTCTATATTTTACGCTACTTCCTGACGTTCGAGTTTATATTAACAACGGGAATAGCTTGAAACGAATAATTCTCTACCGCAAACCTCTCACCAAGAGAACCGAAATTATCTGGCGGAATCGGCGGGTTAGATCCTATTACAAACGCCTTGTCCTCTTCCACCGAAACGCGTCGGTTTGCAGACGCGGTGTTAGCCTTGATAACGCTGCGATCATCTGCATCCATCGTGCCGCCATCCTTCCGCCGTAAAACAAAAATGAAGTTAAATCCCGCCGTCCGCATTGCATCAATCTCACGCACAACCGAGGATTTTATATCCTCGCCGTTTGAGGGGACAGGTGTTTCTGTTCCGGCTTTGAGGATCCCCTGATTTGCCCCACAGCCCGACGCGACCAATGAAAGGGACAAAAACAGTGAGAGACGAAACGATCCTCTCTCGCCGCACATCTTTACATCTCTTCTAATTTTCCTCATCGATCTCATCGATATTCGCGTTCAAATTTCCGGCATTAATGTCCTCTTCGTCGTCGAGTGTTTTTTTCTCGTCCGGCGACTCGGGCGGGTCGTCCTTTGCCTCATCCGGAGCATCGCCCTTTACTGCGCGGATCTTCAGCAAACGCGCCTCATCATCCTCGTAAACAGTTTCGACCCAACCGCTTTCCAGAGCCTTGGCGATCATATCAATATTCTCTTTGGCGTCGGCAAAGATGTAGTTCGAGCCAAATTTTTCGTGGATCAGCGGCGCCGGATCCTCGATCTTGCCTTCGGTCAGGTCCTTAAGCAATTTATAAAGTTCGGGATTCTCTGTGTAAAGATAGTTTGGGTCGAGGCCATACACATATCGGTGCTTCGTGTCATAAAAAAACAGCTTTGGAAAATCGTCCCATGTGCAGTTAAAGATGATCTCGCCTTTTGGTATATTGTCGGCTCCGGTCTCGTCGAGGCCGGTCGCCCACTCCATCGCCCGTTTATATTTGTCGCCCGGCTCGTTGCTGGCGATACCGTCGATCATGCCCGATTCATCAAATCCCCATTTGTGGATACCGACAAGGTTGTAGACCCAAAAAATGCAAAGGGAAATGCCAATAACCCAAACGGAAGCGGCGCGCGCGGCATCGAACCAAGCCTGCCGTTCGGTTGGTTTTGGGGCGTCGAGATACGGATCGATCTCACGTTTGAAATCCTCTGGTAACTCGACAATTTTAGGAGCCGTTACCGCCTGCCAGGCGAATGCCGCAAATAGTATCGCAAAGGGCGGAAAATACTCGGCAAAACGTTTTGAACGAAACTGCGCCGCAAGTAAAATCGTCGTAAACATCAGGAAAAATGTCGCTTTCTCCGGCAACTTGCCGCCACGTGGTACAAAGAGGATGTATCCGAGTAGCATCGCCAGGAGCGCGATCGGAAAATTCATCAACAGTTCCATTCCAGAGTACGGATACCATTCGCCGCCAACCGCAACGACAAAGTCACTGCCAACTTTGAACTTCGTCCAAAAATGCTCGACGAACAGACCGATGTTCTGCGGAAAGTATGGGTTGATAATGTTGCCCGCGATCATTCCGCCGGTCGTGTAGGCGAGCGGCCGCCATTCGAAGCGGCGTTCGTTCCAAGCGATGATCAACACCCAAATAATGGCAGCAAAAAGAAGAAGCGGAAACAAACTATATGTCCATACAAAGGCGAACATCAGCGGCAAAAGCCAAACGTATTTTCGCTGAAATAACAGGTGGATACCGAGCACCGTGATGATGATCGTAAGCGGCGGCGCCTTTGCCATGTTCATCCGGTAAAAGAAGGCGTTCGAGCATGTCATGATCGCCGCCAACCAAATCAACTGGTGCTTGACTCCGTAGCGAAACAGCAGCCAATTTAGCGAGAAGATGGCGAGCGTGGCGTAAAATACCGTCGATACCTTAGCCGCCGTTACAGGTTCAAAAAACCATAAGAACGGAATCTGAAGCAAATGAAAAAGAAAGTGGTGGTCTGCGTAATCCTTTGCGTTTAGGACGGTTAGCGGCAGCCATTCGAAAGTCGGCAGCCATTTAAACTGTCTGAAATTCTCCCAAAGCAACCCGCTCCATTTAATGTGGTAATAACCATCCCAATCGCCGCAGCAGATCGCATCGGTCCGCGTCTGAAGAAACGTCATTACCATCAGGATCGCGAGGAACCCGAAGATGAGATAAATTACACGGACGGCCTGTTCTGTTTCCAGGTACTCGCGCCAGTTTAGCTTGCTTTCGACCCTCGTTTCGTCAGCTATTTCGGACGTTTCGTTTGTGATTTCTTCCATTAAAGTTTCGACAATTAAAATGAAAAAGTATCACGAAATCACGCCAGTTTGCGAATTCGCATAGCAAAACCTAAAATCACAATTTTGACAATGTATCCAAAAGGCAATCTATTCATTCCCGCATCGCACGGACAGCTGGAGGCAATTCTGAAGGAACCGCATGGTGAGCGGCGCGGCGTCGGGCTTGTCTGCCATCCGCACCCGCTTGGCGGCGGTACGATGCATAACAAGGTCATATTTCGTGCCGCGGCCGGGCTTGTAGATGCTCATCTTGCGACGTTGCGTTTTAATTTTCGCGGCGTTGGCGGGTCGACGGGCACTCACAATGAAATCGAAAGCGGAAAAGAAGACGTCCTCGATGCTCTCGATTATTTGAGCAAGAGTTTTCCGCTAGAAGAAATTACCTTGGCGGGATTTTCATTTGGCTCGCGAACCGGTATGGAGGTCGGAGTGTCTGACGATCGCATCGTGCGATTGATCAGTATCGGAACTCCTGTCGACAAATACGGCGACTACGGTTTTTTGACGTCGGTGACAAAGCCGATACTCTTTTTACACGGCGACAAAGACGAGTTTTGTTCGGTCAAAAGCCTGCGAGAACTGACAGATCAGATTCCCCACGCTGACGTCGTAATTTTCGAGAGCTGCGGCCATTTTTTTGATGAGCATTTAGATGAACTTCGAGACGCTATTTACAATTGGACAAATAGACAGATAAAGCATAGGAGCTAAACACAAAGGTCACAAAGACGAAGACACGAAGCACACAGGAGATGACCGAAAATGAAATTGCAACTAAAGTGATTGGCCTTGCAATTAAGGTTCATCGTGCGCTCGGTCCCGGGCTGCTCGAAAATGCATATGAAGAATGTCTGTTCTACAAGATCAACAACTCAGGTCTCAGAGCAGAAAAGCAAAAGCCCATGCCTCTTGTGTATGAAGGTGTAAAGCTAGAATGCGGGTATAGGATTGATATCGTTGTCGAAAATAAACTGGTTATTGAGGTAAAAAGTGTTGATGCGGTACATCCGATCCATTTGGCCCAAACCCTAACCTATCTAAGACTGGGCGACTATCGGCTTGCACTCTTGATAAACTTTAACGTCGAGATGCTTAGGGACGGCATCAGACGCGTGATCAACGGCGAACTCTGAATTTCTTTGTGCTCTTTGTGTCTTCTGCTTCGTGACCTTTGTGTTTAAAGTGCTTTATTATCATTGAGAAACTCAGCCTATTTCGAATGCGTCGCAAATAGGAGAAAACTATTGCCTATGACAGACAGTAATCAAACAAGAGACGCGGCGATTCGACTCACGATGATGCCGCGCGACACCAATGCACACGGCACCGTTTTTGGCGGCATAATTTTAAGCTATATCGACGTCGCCGGCGGCGTCGAGGCGATCAGGCATACGCGCCACAACCGATTCGTAACCGTTGCGATGAAGGAAGTTATCTTTCACGAACCGGTCTTTATCGGCGATCTGGTCAGCTTTTACGCAAATACGATGCGTGTGGGCAACACGTCGATAACTATTCACGTGGATGTCGAGGCCGAAAGATTTGGCACGCCGGGGGTCGTCGTGAAAGTAACTGAGGCCGAAGTGATATTCGTCGCCGTCGATGAAAAACAACAAAAAGTAAAGATCGGCAGATGATCGGCGGTTTTGCTCAATCGAGCAGAAGATTTAGACTATTAACCTAAGGAGACTTTTAATGCCAAATATTACTGCCGAAACGGCGAATGGTACCGTTTCGTTTGAAACGGAAGAGGGCAAGAAACTCGTTCTTGCGATTGAGGATAATGGGGTCGACATTTTGCATCGCTGCGGCGGAAACGCTCGATGTACGACCTGCCGGGTCGAATTGATCTCGGGCGATGCCGGTGAAAAGACTGAGGACGAGATCGCCATACTTTCTACGAAAGAGGGCATCAACGAGAATACGCGGCTTTCGTGCCAGATTCGTGTTCACGGCGACCTCGAGGTCAAGGTGATTAACCAGGCCAGCGTTATGGGGATCGATCCCGGGACGCGGCCCGAGGATTAGGCTACCAAGTCCGGGCCTTTGCTATAATTTATTTACAAGTTAGTTTCAGGAGATAAAGTAATGGGTTTGAATACGACTTATACGGCAAAAACATTTGATCTAAGCGATCTGACAGGCATCTCAAACGAGACGCTGGCGATGCATTTTAAACTTTACGAGGGTTACGTGACCAACACGAATGTCCTCAACCAACGAATCGCCGATCTGATCGGCGGCGGCACGCTTGACCCTATACAATCGGCCGCATTTAGCGAGCTCAAGCGACGATTTGGCTTTGAGTACAACGGTATGGTTCTGCACGAATATTACTTCGAGAATATGCAGAAACACGGCACCGGCGACCCGACCGATGGCTCGTTTAAGACCGCGGCCGCAGAGAGTTTTGGCAGCTACGAGACGTGGAAGGCGGATTTTGTAAATACCGGCAAGATGCGCGGTGTCGGCTGGGCGGCCTGTTATCAGGACCCGTCAAACGGCGCGATCTCTAACCATTGGATCAACCTTCACGAAACCGGCAACGTCGCCGGATACAAGCCGATCCTCATCATGGACGTTTGGGAGCACGCGTTTATCAAAGATTACGCGCCCGTCGATCGTCCGAAATACATCGAGGCGTTTTTCTCGAATATTAACTGGGCGACGGTCAATTCCCGGCTTGGATAAGCAGGCAGACACGCGGCCACAGATGAACACGGAGAGACACGGATCAGCAAAAGAATCTGTGCGTTTCTGTGTTAATCTGTGGATTCATTGCTTTTATGATCGAAGAAAAAGCCCTCATACAAAAGTTCGTTAAGACTAAACGGGAACGGCTGCCAAAGCCCGACTGGTTAAAGATCAAACTCGGTGACCCTCGTAACCAAAACGCAGTTCTCGATCTCATCAGTGGCCTCGGCTTACACACTGTCTGTCAGGAAGCCAAATGCCCGAATATCTTTGAATGCTGGACGGACAAGACGGCGACCTTTATGCTCGGCGGCGACACATGCACGCGACATTGCGGATTTTGCGCGGTGAATAAGGGCAAGCCGATGGATCTCGACCCGATGGAACCAACGCATGTCGCCGAGGCTGTCAAACATCTCGACCTCGCCCACGCTGTTATCACGTCTGTAAATCGCGACGATCTACCCGACGGAGGAGCCGCGCATTGGGCCGAGACGATACGAAAAGTCCATGAAATGAATCCCAGATGCCGCGTCGAAGTTCTGATCCCGGATTTTCAGGGAAACGAAGAGGCTCTCAACACAGTTTTGGCCGCGCGTCCCGAAGTTTTGAATCATAACACCGAGACGATCGCCCGGCTATATCGCCGCGTTCGCCCCGATGCTAAATACGCACAAACGCTGGAACTGCTTGATCGTTCGGCCCATTACCGCGACACGCAGTTCCCGTCGATGAAGACCAAAAGCGGCATCATGGCCGGTTTAGGCGAAACTTTCGAAGAAGTCGTCGACCTGATGCGTGACCTTCGCTCCGTTTCATGCGATATAATGACCATCGGCCAATACCTGCAGCCCTACGAAAAGCGCCTCCCTGTCGAACGCTACGTAACGCCCGAGGAATTTGCCGAATGGAAAAAGATCGGCGAAGCAATGGGCTTCAAACACGTCGAATCATCGCCGCTGACGCGTTCCTCGTATCACGCAAGGCAGCAGACTGAGTCAGGAGAAAGTAAATGAACGAAACAGACAAACAAAAAGCGATCGAGGTCTTGAATAAGATCCTTGAGTTAGAGTTGGCGGGTGTTGTGCGTTATACCCATTATGCTCTGATGGTATTTGGTTACAACCGTATTCCTATCGTCTCGTGGCTGCAGGGTAATGGCGACGAAAGTCTGGCTCACGCTCGAAAGGCGGGCGAATTTGTAACGATGCTCGGCGGGCATCCGAGCCTGAAAATTGGGCCGCTACTCGAAACTGAAAAGCATGACATCGGCGACATCCTTCGCGAGAGCCTTGAGCAGGAAAGCACAACGCTCGCAGCCTATTACGAACTTATGCGATGTACCGAAGGTAAATCCGTCTCGCTTGAGGAATACGCCCGCGAGATGATCCTGCTCGAAGAAATGCACCTTGACGAGGTAAACAAGATGCTTCGTAAACCGGGCGAGATCGAACCTTATAAGGAATGACAGTGTGAATTTGCTCGAAACCGAACGCCTCGTGATACGAGAGTTAGACTCCGCAGCCGATGCGGAGTTTATTTTTGCGCTGCTGAATTCGCCAAAATTTATTAAATACATCGGCGACCGGGGCGTGAGATCGGTCGAGGAAGCTGCCGCTTTCATCGAGGATCGATACAAACAAAGTTATCGTGATCACGGGTACGGACTATTCACCGTCTGTCAGAAAGCCAGCAATAAGCAGATCGGCATTTGCGGTTTCGTCAAACGCGAGCATTTTGAACACGCTGACATTGGCTTCGCGTTTTTGCCTGAGTTCGAGGGGCGAGGCTATGGATTTGAATCGGCGGATTCGATGCTGCGATACGGCCGCGAAACGCTGGGTTTCACCCACGTGCTCGCGATCACTTCGCAGGACAACGACGTATCGGGTAAACTTCTCACAAAGCTCGGTTTCGCTTTCGGCGGCATTTACCAGACGCCGGACGGCGAGCAGCTGAAACTCTTCGAAAAAGATTTATGAACTACGGCCTTATTGCCGGCAACGGCAGCTTTCCTTTTCTGGTGATCGACGGTGCTCAGCGTCAAGGCGTAACGCTATCGGTTGTAGCGATTAAGGAGGAGACAGATCCGCGCATCGACAAGGTTGCCAAAAATGTGACCTGGGTCGGTATTGGCCAGCTCGGAAAGATGATCTCCTTCCTCAAGGAACATAAGGTTGACAAGGCTATAATGGCCGGGCAGGTCAAGCACATTCAGATTTTTTCGGGAGCAATGCCCGATATGAGAATGGTGAAGATGCTTTGGAATCTGCCGCGCCGAAATACCGACGCCCTCATCGGCGGCGTAGCAGACGAATTGGCCAAGGAAGGCATCGAACTTATTGATTCCACACACTTTATCAAGGACCAGCTTGCTGCCAAGGGCGTTCTGACAAAGCGGAAACCGACAGACATTGAAGCCGAAAATATCGAATACGGTTTGCATATTGCGGGTGAAATCGCCCGGCTCGATCTCGGCCAAACAATTGTCGTTCGTGGCAAAGCCTGCGTCGCCGTTGAGGCGATGGAGGGCACGGACGCGACTGTTCACCGAGCGGGTGAACTCGCAAAAGGTAAACTCACCGTCGTTAAAGTCGCAAAGCCCGGTCAGGATATGCGATTTGACGTTCCGGTCGTCGGTGTTCGTACGATCGAAACGATGGTCTCAGCCGGCGCGACCTGCCTTTCTATAACCGCTGGAAAAACCCTTATTTTCGAACGTGAAGAGGTGATCAGTCTCGCCGACAAGAACAAGATTTGCATCGTCGGGTCCTGAGATCTGAAACAAATCATCCCAACGTCACGTATCTTGATCTTGAACTTTTTTGCCGCATTCGTTATCAGAATCCGCACTAGTAATGTTGATCTGCACTCTCTGTGGCTCAAATTCTTGGAGATAAAATGAAAAGAACTTTTTTTGCGTTTTTGTTATTGGCGGCATTTGTCGTTCAATCGACGGTTTTTGCCCAAACGGCGGTCAAGGTCACGCCTGCTGAAAGGAAGCTCGCCGAGGGCGTCACCGCCAAGCAGTTAAGCGATTATCTGTATTTTGTTGCGTCCGACGAGATGGAAGGCCGCGATACGCCTTCGCGCGGACTCGATACGACGGCCAAATTTATCGGTATGAACCTCTCGAAATGGGGCTTTAAACCGGCCGGCGACAACGGCACTTTTTACCAGAAAATTGCTCTAAAACGCGACATGCCTGACCCGGCGGCGACCTCGCTTGAGATCGGCGGTCAGAAATTTTCCTATGGTGAGGATCTCGTCCGGGCCTCGGGCAACATGACAGGTAAGATGACTGCGAAGATCGTGTTTGCTGGCAATGGGTGGATGGTTAAATCAAAAAATCTTAACCCGTACGCCGGACTCGACGTCAAGGGCAAGATCATCGCCGTATTCGGCGAAGGCCCGATGGGCGGCCGCAATCTGGTGCCGATGCCGGCTGGCATCACGCAGGCCGACCTGACCGGTACACGCGGACAGGATTGGGCAGATGCCGCGACATACGCCCGTGAGAACGGCGCGGCTGGCGTAATGGTGCTCGCGTCAAAGTTCCTTACAAGCAACTGGGGCATGGCGACGCAGATGTTCGGCCGCAGCCGAATGTTTGTCGAAAAATTGGCTCGGCCTCAATCCAATCCTCAGCCAGGCAACGCTTCGAATGTCTTTTTGGCATCCGAAAAATTATCGAACGCAATCTTTGTTGGCGAAGCGGGTAATCCGCTCGCGGGCTACACCAATTCGTTTGAACTAACGAAGGAATTCAATTTCAGCATCGGCACCAAGTCCGAAACCGCCTGGACGCAGAACGTCGTTGCTATTTGGGAGGGCAGCGACCCGGTGCTCAAGAACGAGATGGTCGCGATCGGCGCTCATTACGATCACGTAGGCGTCAACCAGAACGCTCCCGGCCCGGACAAAATATTTAATGGTGCGGACGATGACGGCTCGGGCACGGTTGCCGTGCTCTCGATCGCCGAGGCATTGGCCAAGGCGCCGAAACGCCCTAAGCGTTCGGTGCTGTTTGTTTGGCATTGCGGCGAGGAAAAAGGTCTGTGGGGCAGTGAGTATTTCAACAAATTCCCGACCGTCGATATCAAACAGGTTGTCGCCCAGCTAAACATCGATATGATCGGCCGCAGCAAAAAACCCGGCTACTTGGCGCCGTGTGATACCAATCCGGCTCCCGGCCGCAGGCCTTGCAACGAATCGCTCTCGGGGGAAAACGAGGTCTACGTTATCGGTAAGGATATGATGAGTTCAACGCTCGGCAGCATCGTCAGCGGAGCTAATTCTGGGTATCTAAACCTCAAATACGATACTCGTTACGATGATCCGAAAGACACAAACCAGTTCTTTTTCCGTTCGGACCATTATAATTACGCGGTAAACGGCATTCCGGTCGCTTTCTGGTTCGACGGCGAGCATGAGGACTATCATGGCGCGGGCGATCATCCTGACAAGATCGACTACGCCAAAATGGAAAAAGTTTCGCGAACGATCTTGATCACGCTGCTGAAACTCGCCGATCTCAAGGAACGGCCAAAGGTTGACAAGCAGTTGCCGGCGGAATTGACGCAGCGCTAACAAGTTTCAAAAACGACCGGTCGTCGGGTGACGCCAGATTACGGCACACTCCTTAGGGCTCGTGTTTCTTCATTTCTATCTGCCGGTAAGCCTCGGATTTGCTCAAGCCAAATTCCTTGGCTGCCCGCTTGAGCGCGGCTTTTGCGTCGAGACCTTCTTTTTCGAGTTCCTTTACACGTTTTGAAATTGACTTCGGAGTCGGAGCTTCCCTCTTTGACGGTTTTTCGGCGGCCCGCTCGATAACCAAAACTATCTCGCCTTTAACGGTCTGATTGACGAATCGCAAACACAATTCGCTGAGACTGCCTCGAACCGTTTCTTCGTGGAGTTTTGTTAGCTCGCGCGCAACGCATGCGCGACGGTCGCCGAGGATATCAAGACAATCGGCGAGCGATTTTATGAGGCGATGCGGCGTTTCGTAAAAGATCAGGGTCGCCGGTATATCTCGAGTCTGCTCAAGCCGCCGCTTTCGCTCGCTTTTTTTCGACGGTAAAAAACCTCCAAAAAAGACCGAGTCCGTCGAAAGACCTGATACGATCGCTGCATTCACAAATCCGACAGCCCCTGGTATCGGCACGACGACGGCGCCGATCTCGATCGCACGCCGAACGATACGAAAGCCCGGATCGCAGATTCCCGGTGTTCCGGCATCAGTGACAATCGCAACAGATTCTCCCTGGATTAAGCGGTCGGCAAGCTCCTCGGCCCGCTCCTGTTCATTGTGTTCGTGATAACTGACGGTTCGGTTTGAGATGCGGAAATGATTTAGCAGATTCCGCGTGTGTCGCGTGTCTTCGCAGGCAATGAGATCGACCGAGCGTAGGGTTTCGAGAGCCCTTAGGGTTACATCTTGCAAATTTCCGATCGGTGTCGCTACGAGATAAAGCTTTCCGGGCATAGTGAGACTATATCCAACTCGTGGATAAAAACAAAAAAGCCCGCGACATTTGATCGCAGGCTTATAAAAATGTGGTTTGCCAGAAGTTAGAAGGGCCACCAACTCGGCTTGTTCCAGCCGGGGTTGCCGTATTGACCATTACCTGAACCTCGCCGTTGTCTGTTGCGGTAATTGCCATTGTCGTAACCATAATTACGGCCCACACCGTCCAGATCACGACGAATGGACGACCAAATGCTTTGGCTATTATATCCAATACCGTTACGCGAGATCGAACGTTCGATCTGCGATGCAATGTCGAATACCCGCCTTATTTCGTTATCGCCTCGGTTGTTGCCGTTGCCATACCCGCGATCACCGTATCGGTCGTTTGAGTTATAACCGTTCTTGTCCAGGTCGTTAACGACGTTCTTAAATTGCTTTGCAAGTTGATTGATCTGATCCTCGCGTCGTGTTCCGTTGTACGGGCTATGATCGAGATCGCGATCGACCTGACGCTGAAAATCGCGTGCCTTGCTCTTTAGGCTCCGGATCGTCGAACGCATATCGCCGTAACCAGAGTTCCCGTACTGGCCATATTGACCATTATTGTAACCACCGTTATTGCCGTAACGATCGTCGTCGCGGTCGCGATCGCGGTCTCGATACTGTGCCGAAGCAATCGCCGGTATGCCCAATACCAAAAGCGAAAATATACCGATTGCGACTAAATTCTTTATTCTGTTCATTGTTTTCTCCCTATCCATAATACTTCAGGCAATGATTTGGCCATTGCTAACTGGGAGTAATCGCAATGTGCGTGCCAAAGCTCGTAGAATTTGGCGAGAAAACAATAAACTGTTTGTTTGCAGCAAATAACAAGATAGCCATTCGCTACCGCTCTGTTTTAATTGTCAAATACAAAACCTTTTTTGCTCGAAATCGTCAGGTCAATGTTGCAGATGGTTGAGAATTCCCAAGTTTGTCTTAATGAGAACTTTCCATTAATTCTAACTTCCGGGCGAGTTCCTTAGCTTCGTCTGCCCTTTTCAACATGCGCCGCAGACCTTTTATAACTGCCTCGTAACCTTTTGCATAAAAATCCGTCCCGTCGTAACTATTTGAAACTTGTGCGCCGTAACTCGCCGAGCCCAGTTCAATGGCTTGAATAAAATCGGTGCTGTCCTTATCGACACGAAGCTCCTTTAAACGCTTGACGGCAAGATCGTGACCATTGATGAAGGCTTTGATTTCCTTTGATCTGCCAAGCGAATCAGCACCCCACGTTTTGCCATCAACAAAGAGAACATAATCTAGGGAGATAACAGGCTTTACAGTATTTTCGGGATCTGTTCGAACACTAACTGCCATGTTATGAACCTGGCCGGAAGCAAGTCCTTTCCCGGTCAAAAAGACCATGTAACTAAAGTCGCGTCGCGCACCGCCATTGACATGTAGAACAAAGGCGGTAACCGTGGACGAATTATTATTGGAGATCTTTAACGGAGCCGCGGATATTCGGGAGAACAGCCTAATCCCGATATAAAGCGGACAGTCAGGCTGATTGACTATCTCATAGGATACGGATGGTCTTACGGCTGTAACACCCGTTTGAGTCTGGCCAAAAGAAAATACAGTCGCACCTAAAATAAGAGTGGCGAGAATAATGGAGAACCAAATTCTTTTAATACTAACTCCTTATCAACTAATGATGAGTCACTCTATTCGCCAAAGCGTTTGCGGCGCAGATGCGGCCGCCGCTGACGACCTTGCCGTCGAGCGAGTCGAGCTTATCGGCGGTATTTAGGATACGTTCACGGAGCTTTGCCATAGAGATAGTCGGCTCACTGGCAGTGATCAGAGCCGCGACGCCCGAGACGTATGGCGTTGCCATGGATGTTCCGGACGCTTCGCGATAACCGTCACTCAGCCAGGTCGAGAGAATGTCTTTGCCAGGTGCTGCGATGTGGACCGTCTTAACTCCGTAATTCGAAAACCCGGCGAGGCTGTCTGTGCGGTCGAGCGCGGCAACGCCTATCACGTTTGGAAGGTCGTAGTTCGACGGGTAATGTGCACGACGATCGTTGTTTGAAGCGTCATTGCCGGCGGCCGCGACAAACAAGATCCCGGCGTCACCCGCAGCTCGAATCGTGTCTTCGAGCGCCTTTGAACGTGATGTCGAGCCCCAGCTTGCGCTTATAACGCGGACGTTCACTCCGTTTTTCTTGCGGTCGATGGCGTAATTTATCGCCTCGATCGCATCGTCGGTCGAGCCGAAACCGCCGCGGCCGAGAAACTTCAGCGGCATGATCTTAACCTGCCAATTTATACCCGCAACCCCGACGCCATTGTCGCCCTCGGCGCCGATTATTCCGGCGCAGTGCGTGCCGTGGCCGTTGTCGTCCATCGGGTCGGCGATCTTGTCGGTGCCGTTATAGCCGTTGAGATCGTTAAAAGTACCTAGCTCGTCGTCCGTGTAAGGCGGCACGTTGTCGGGGCGGAGCCACATATTCTCACGCAGATCTTCATGCGTAAAATCGACGCCGCTGTCTAGCACCGCGACAACGACTTCGTCACTGCCGTGCGTGGTTGCCCACGCCTTGAGCGCGTCGATGTCGGCACGCTTTGTGCCGCCGTCCTGACCGAGATTATTGAGCGCCCATTGATCGCCAAACATTGGGTCATTTGGCATTTCAGCCGATCGTTCGCGGAAAACGAGGTCTCTCGTAATTTCCTTTTGGATCGGGTCGTCGAGTTTGATCTGATTATTTACCTCGGCATATAGAACCAAATCCGTCATAGCCGCATATTGATCGGCGACGCTCTGAGGCGTGGCGTTATCAAGATCATCGATTACAGTGAGTCCGCTCACAGATTCGATTTCATCGCTGAGACGATCGTGATTGGTTGAGGCAAGGCTTTTGATCCGTTCGAGTGTGACGCCAGGTTTGAAGCGAACCATTACCTCGGGGGTGTCGGCTATTAACGCATTCTTCTTGATCTCGACGCGTTCTGCGGTTTTCGCCGTTCTGTCCGCAAGCGAGACGTTAAGTGCGCTCTTCCAACGCTCGATTTGCCCTAAAACCGCCGCCATTGTGATCAAAACAGCGGCTATACCGACGTGTATCCAGATATTATTGCGATTCATGGTACTTCTCTCCCAAATACTTACTCTATGACGTGATTGGCACCGTCAAAGTTGTGCAGGCGAAGCTGATATTTGTCGGCACGATATTCGTAATTCTTTCCGCTTGCACCGAGCCTAATCCGCCAGCCGCTCGAGATCATTTGCGCCGACATCTCGCCTTTTTCGGGCGCTCCGAGCGACATATCCGGAAACTCTGCGTCCGAGACCCCTAACTCCCTGATCTCATTCGGTTTGAGTTTCAACCGCTTTGCGAGGTCGTGCTTCGCCTTTTCTACGAGATTTGCTTTTGTAAAACCCATACTAGTTTGGATTCATTAATCTTGCTCTTTCTACGAATCTAAGTCAATAAAAGTTCGGGTGACAGATGTCAGATACGAATTTTCCGCCGAGAGAGATTGCGAGCGATCTCGACCAACGCCGGAACGATAAATATCGCACACGCAACACCCAGAATAAGGCCGGTGATAAGCCGCGAAAGCTGTGTATTCTCCCAAATCCCGAAAATCGTTAGCGACCAATCGATCGTGACGGGGATGAGCGAGAGAAACAGCCAAAATCGCGGCAGCGGCTCGATCTCGCTGATATTTCGCCACAACGGATAAATCACAAAACCCAAGAGCAGGCCGAGATACACCCCAAAACAGCGCGAACAGACCGCAAACTGCTCGCCCTCGACATGAAACGAGCGTTCCGGTTGCTGATGGCAAATAAAACTGAAAAATTGATAGAGTGGCGAGGAAATAGCAGCAAAACCGTTAGCCTTGGCGATCGGAGCGACAAGAATGAGCGAAACCCAAACAAATACTACGGCTAAACCGATCACCCACACCCGCATTGCTTGCTTTCGCATCGTAACGGCAATGTTGTGCGGTACATAATTTTCGGCGGTTTCGGTCACAACAATTAATAGCTATTCGCCGGCGGCGGCTTTGGCGAGAGCCTTTTCGGTCTCGAGAATATGATGTGTGGTTTGAATGACCGTGTCGGGATTGAGAGAGATCGAATTGATGCCTTTTTCGACTAGAAAATCCGCAAATTCGGGATAATCGGATGGCGCCTGTCCGCAAATACCGATCTTTTTCCCGCACCGAATAGCGGCATCAATTGCCATTGCGACCATTTTTTCAACCGCACCGTTTCGCTCGTCGAACAGATGGGCGACCATCTCGCTGTCGCGGTCCAGGCCGAGCGCAAGTTGTGTCAGATCGTTCGATCCGATCGAATAGCCGTCAAAGACCTTCAGAAATTCATCAGCAAACACGACGTTGGCCGGCAACTCGCACATCGCGTAGATCTCAAGATCGTTTTCGCCCTGTTTCAGTCCGTACTCCGCCATTAGTGCGATGACTTTTTCGCCTTCTTCGACGGTGCGGCAAAACGGGATCATCGGTTTGATATTTACAAGGCCCATATCCTCACGGGCACGCAGGAGAGCGAGACACTCAAGCCGAAATCCCGCCTTGTAACGGTCGTCGTAGTAACGCGAAGCCCCGCGAAAACCGATCATCGGATTCTCTTCCACCGGCTCGAATTCCTTACCGCCGATCAACATCGCATACTCGTTCGACTTAAAATCCGACATCCGAACGATCACCGGTTTTGGATAAAATGCAGCGGCGATACGACCGATTCCCTCAGCTAGCGACCGGACAAAAAACTCCTTCGGGTCTTCCTCGTGAATCCGGGTTGAGATCAGTTCGACATCGGCCGGTTTTTTTAGATTGGGGTAATTAATAAGGGCCATCGGGTGGATTCCGATGTGATTATTGATGATAAATTCGAGCCGCGCGAGACCGACGCCGTCATTCGGCAATCGCGACACGGCAAACGCGTGGTCCGGATCGCCGACATTCATCATTACGTGGGTTTTCGGTCGTTCCTTGTCGGTTATCTTTTGCTTTTCGACCTTAAAATCAATCTTGCCGTAATAAATATTGCCGCGTTCTCCCTCAGCACAAGACACCGTGATATCGGTTCCGTTCTTGATCTTTTCGGTTGCATCGCCCGTGCCGACGATACACGGGATACCGAGTTCACGGCTGATGATCGCGCTATGGCACGTACGTCCTCCGCGTTCGGTCACGATCGCAGATGCCCGCTTCATTATCGGCTCCCACGCCGGGTCGGTCATCGACGTTACAAGGATCTCGCCTTCTTTAAAGCTAGTCAGTTTTGCTGAATCAAGCAGGACGTGGGCCGTTCCATGGCCGATCTTTTCACCGACGGCCACGCCCGAAACGAGGGGAGCGCCGTGATCCCCAACAAGCTTGTATTTTTCGATATAATTTTGAGTATTCTGACCGTGGATAGTCTCTGGGCGAGCCTGAAGAATAAATAATTCGCCCGTTATACCGTCCTTCGCCCACTCAATGTCCATCGGCTGGCTTTTGCCGGCGCGTTTTGAGTAATGATCCTCGATCTTGCAGGCCCAATCGGCGAGCTGCAGGACTTCGAAGCCCGCAAGGCAAAAGCGATTGCGTTGAGTTTCGACAACATCGCGAACCTGTGTGCCGGCGCCGTCATCGGCAAAAACCATTTTGACCTCTTTTACGCCTAGTTTGCGGGTGATAACCGGCCGGAAACCGAGCTTCAGCGTCGGCTTGAAGACGATCCACTCGTCGGGCGTTGCCATTCCCTGCACGACTGCTTCGCCCAATCCCCACGCGCCATTAATGACGACCACATCGCGAAATCCGCTCTCAGTGTCGAGCGTGAACATAACGCCCGAAGATGCAATATCCGAACGCACCATAGGCTGGATACCTATCGAAAGGGCCACGTCAAAATGATCAAAGCCTCTCGCGGTGCGGTATGAAATGGCTCGGTCCGTCCAAAGCGACGCGTAACACTCGTGGCAGGCCTTGATCAACGCCGCCTCGCCCCGCACATTGAGGATCGTGTCCTGTTGTCCGGCAAATGAGGCGTCCGGCAAGTCTTCGGCAGTCGCGGACGAGCGGACGGCAACCTCAAACGTCTTTTTCCCGATGCGTTTACCGAGTTCTGAGTGAGCCTTGAAAATCGCCGCTTCGACCTCCTTTGGAAACGGGGTATCGAGCATCAGCCTGCGGGCTTCGCCGCCGACGCGCGCGAGCTCATCGAGGTTGTCGACCTCTAGGCCCTTAAGTAATTTTTGGAGTTTTTTTCGTAGTCCGTCAGTTTCAAGCAGGATTTCGTATGCATGGCTAGTCGTCGTAAATCCGTCCACCGCCCTGACGCCCTGTTGGGTCAGTTCCCGAAAAAGCTCCCCGAGGCTTGAACACTTGCCGCCCACCAGAGCCACGTCACCGGCTCCGACCTCGATCAGATCAAGGACAAATGGCTTTGATGATTCCATTAAATTAAACTGCGACAGATTCGGCCTTCGCGTCCGCCTTAGCCGTAAAGTACTCGTCCGGAAGGTCCCCGTTATCCTCGCGGAGGTATTGCAGCATCTTGGGTTTAAGTGTCGCTAGCAATTCCCTTCTCGACTTAACTTCGATCGGCTTGCCCGTATAGATCTTGCCCATTTTGGCCAGTCTCTTTTCGGAAAATAACCCTGCGAACATCAATAATGGGTAGGTAAAATTCGGTCCGTTGAGCTTACGCAGCTTATAGAGCCACATACCGATCGAGCCAAGCCGCCACGCTGTCGGACCCCACCAGCTATACTGGCCGGGACGCAGATTCATCTTCCAGCATTTCATCATCAACTGCCATTGCAGAGGAGTGAGGTCGCGGGTTTTTGTAACGCCCTTTTCCATCTCCATACGTGTGTCGTGGAGCGGGGTAAAGATCGACGGAATAAGGAATGCGAACAGCCCGCGCCGCTCCATCTCGTAAATGAGATCGAGCGTGGCCATATTATCTTCGTCCGTCTCGTCCGGGTTGCCGACGATCAGTGTCATTGCCGGGAACCAGTTGTTCTCGTTCATTACCCGAAGGCCCTCAAGCACGACACTCTGCCAATGGTCGATCGCAAAAGGTACGCCTTTACTCGCCATCACTTTTTTGGCCATCTTGATCGAACCGGTTTCGAGGCCGATAAGCGGCGCCAGAGCCTTTTTCTCAGGGTGGCTGCTTAAATACGGGAAATGGATCGGGCTTTTTGGCAGCAAGATATTCGATAATTCCTTGATCAAAATCGGGTCGACGACTGCCGGTGCAATGGTAGCGTGGCTAAGCACGTGCTGCTCAACACCGGGTGTATCGACGATCGAGCCGTACAGGTCAAGCAAAGCCTCGCGGTTCGGGAAATAGAACGGTATTTCGGTATGCACCTGTCCCCAGATGAACATATCCTCGGTCGCCAGCGATATCTGCTTGTTTCCCTCTCGGACATTCGCAAGGACGGCGCCCATAATCTTATCCTTCGGCAGATCGATCTGCGGGTTGAGATCAGGAACACAGAATTTGCACCGTCGTCCGCAACCCGTTGTCATCTCGACAACGCCAAAGGTCGTTCGAGTGTCGGGAAACATTATCGAGTCACGGTCGACCGGATGTTTTACGACGATCTCACGCGGAATCTCCTCCTGACGAATCGCTTTAGCAAAAAGGTCGAGCGTATCGGTAGACTCGCTTCGGCCATCGACTACACAGTCTATTCCTAACTCTTCGTAAAGGTCGGTCTGGATGATCTGCCATCCGCCTGACCCGCCGACGATCACCTTGAAATTATCGCGATATTCGCTGCCCTTTATTTTTGCAAAAAGCTCGCGTGAGTAATGCGAGTTGATCGGCATCTTAGACGAGCCGAAAATCGATGTATAAACGCCGGCGGCGAATGTCACGCCGAGCGGATTGTGCGTCGAAACGGCCACCACACGGGTGCGCGGGCCAATAAATTTCTCAAGGTCGTCCGGATAGCACGATACGATATCGTCACTCTCGTACACACGCGAGAGCGATTTTTCGACGAGCCGCACGCCCGCGGGCATATATTTAGCCGAGCCGTCTTTGTAATGCTCGACCTCGCGCCATTTAGGATATTTCCGGTTAATGACGCCTTCCATCCAGATCGGGAGCGATGCCATCGCCATCTGGATAAAATACCCGGCGTGGTCGATCGCTTCTGTGAGCGGGGCCGTTAGAACGATGAGTTTTCCGCCGTCTGCTGATTTATGGTATCCGTTTTTGGAAATCGGCGATTCCGGATTTGGGATCGTATCGTACATATTTTCCTCCAACCTAAATTTCTCAATGTGCGAGGGCAATTTACTGCCCAACTTATCGCGGTAGGCAAAATTATCACATTCCGACCAAATTTATCAATAGCGATCAAAAGCGGATAACAGCATCGGGTCCGCCTTCGACATGAACGGTATCGACAAATCGAATGCTTTTGGAATCGGTTGTCATAACCACGGAATGGGTTCGTTTGCCCGAACCGAAGAATCGCACGCCGCGGAGCAGGGCGCCATCGGTAACGCCAGTTGCGGCAAAGATTATCTTCTTTCCGGGTGCAAGGTCATTGGTGTCATAGATCTTATTCGGGTCTGTAATGCCCATTTCATTGAGACGTTTCATCACAACATCCTCGGGCGGAACCTTGGATTTGTCGACGCCCAATCTTTCAGGATCCCAGACAAGCTTCGCTAAAATCTCGCCGTTGAGGCATTTCATAGCCGCAGCCGTGATCACGCCCTCAGGCGCACCGCCGATGCCCATCAGCGCATGGATGTTGGTCCCTGCGACCGCTGCCGAAATTCCCGCCGAAAGGTCGCCGTCGGAGATGAGGCGGATGCGGGCGCCGGAGGCCCGAACATCGTCAACCAGTTTTTTGTGGCGACCGCGATCCAGACAAATGACGGTCAGATCGTCAACATCGCGTCCCAGCCGCCTGGCGATATTCTTTAAATTCTCTTCGACCGGCGCGTCGATATCGACCGCCCCGCGGCACGACGGGCCGACAACGATCTTGTCCATATAAATGTCGGGAGCGTAGAGCAGGCCGCCGCGCTCGGCCGCCGCGAGTACGGCGATAGCGTTATTCGCACCGAGAGCGCAGAGGTTTGTGCCCTCGAGCGGATCGACCGCAATATCTACTTCAGGAAACTCGCTACGAGCTTCGTCGGAGAATAGCCCGCCGCCGACCTCTTCGCCAATGTAGAGCATTGGCGCCTCGTCGCGTTCGCCCTCGCCGATGACAATTCGCCCGCGCATCGGGACAGTGTCCATCACTTCGCGCATTGCTTCGACCGCAACGTGGTCCGAGTATTTGCGGTCGCCCTGACCCATTGTCTTGGCCGATTCGATCGCTGCGGCCTCAGTCACGCGTAAAAAATCCAGTGATAATTCACGTTCTGCTTTGATGTTTTTCATCTCGTTTCCTTTAAGAAAAATGTCCGGTTTTGCCGTGGGTATCGAAGGCATTTTACCACTTGTGTAACCTGATTTGACAAGTATGGCTTGGGATATTACGGTTTTAATTTGGCTTTTGCTCTTGATAGCGAGGAGAATCTCTAAGTTAATGACCTATATTGTTACCACGCCGTGCATCGATTGTAAATATACTGACTGCGCCGCGGTTTGTCCGGTTGAGGCCTTCCACGAGACGCCCGACCGCCTTTTGATCAACCCTGACACTTGCATCGACTGCGATGCTTGTCTGCCGGAATGTCCGGTTGAGGCAATTTACTCTGACATGTCCTATCCTGAGGAATACGCCGAATGGATGGAGAAAAACGCGGAAGCCGAGAATTTTCCGATTATCAGCGTTAAACAGCCCGCTCTAATGGCCCCGGGCTGCACGGGTCCGCCGGAATAGGTGTTTGCAGTAAAAGTTTTGCAGGAGGATGGCGCGCTTGGCCGTCCTTTTCTTTTGCTTGCGATCCGTTGCGCCAACGTTGACGAGCAGCCAGTCGTTTAAACCCTAAAATACTGCCATCAGAGAACTTCCGCCAGCACTAACCCACAAAAATTCATTGCAAAACGGAAGCAAGGGGTGTTTAATTGTATATAATCACAGGAAAATTCTTGACCTTCGGACAAAAATGCATATGTTCGACAACGTAGCAACAAGTACATCTGCGAAACCGCGCGGCGAAGTAGATTGGCGAATGAAGGTCCTCGTTCTGTTTGGAACGAGGCCCGAGGCGATAAAACTAGCTCCCGTCATCCACGAGCTGCGCAAAAAGTTTTTCCAAACGATCGTTGTTTCGTCGAGCCAGCATAAGCAGCTTTTACAACCATTTCTAGACACTCTTGAAATTGAGATCGATTTTGATCTCGGCGTCATGAGGCGCAATCAAATGCCTAATGGTGTGTGCTCCCGCGTGCTCGCCAAGCTCGACAAGATTCTCGCATCCGAACAACCCGATCTTATTCTTGTGCAAGGAGATACGACCACGACGCTCGCCGGGGCATTAGCGGGGTTCAACCGGAGAATTCCGGTTGGTCATGTCGAGGCGGGGCTTCGGTCTGGAAATGTATCAAGCCCGTTTCCGGAAGAGATGAACCGCCGATTGGTCTCGCAGATCGCGGTGCTGCACTTTGCCGCTACCGAAAAGAATCGTCGTAATCTGTTGGCTGAGGACGTCGCCAGCGAAAAGGTGTTTGTCACCGGAAATCCCGTTGTCGATTCGTTGAAGTACATGCTGAAGAATCTGAATGTCGATCCTGCGATCAACCAGCTTATCAAGCAAACCGAGGGAAAAAAGCGTTTACTTCTTACAACCCATCGCCGTGAGAGTTTTGGACCGGCGATGACGGCAAACCTCAAGGTGATCCGTGATTTTGTCGACAAGCGAAAGGATGTTTGCTTGTTCTTTCCGGTTCACCCAAATCCAAATGTAAAGGCCGCCGCGAAAGAGATCATGGGCAAACACGAACGCATAAATCTACTTGGGCCACTGGATTATTCAGACTTTCTTGCGATTATGAAATCGGCTTGGCTTATCGTCTCCGATTCCGGAGGCGTTCAGGAAGAAGCACCGAGTTTGGGTAAACCTCTGTTGGTTCTCCGTGAAAATACGGAGCGTCCCGAAGCGATACGTTCGGGTGTCTCAAAACTCGTCGGTACCAGCCCGGGCTCGCTAAAAAAACTGCTCGAAGATAATTATTCTGTCGAGACCTGGATCAAATCGGTAAAAGAGGTTGCCAATCCTTTTGGCGACGGCCGCTCGGCCGCTCGGATCGTCAAGATCATCGAGGAACAATTGGCTTCGAAATCAAAACGTGCCTTAGCCGCCCAAGCGACTCTTTTCTAATTTTTTGATAAATACGGCGTCACAAGACAAGCGGCATTTACTCACAATTTTGGTTGAGGACTATTTCCACGTCGGCGCGTTTGAAAACCTGATCCAGCAACGAAATTGGTCGAATTTTGAACCACGTTACGAGCAAAATACCCGGAAGGCACTGGATCTACTCGATCGCCACGATACCAAAGCGACATTTTTCGTCCTCGGCTGGATCGCCGAGCAAAATCCTGGTTTGATTCGCGAAATAGTGGCTCGCGGGCACGAGGTCGCAAGCCGCGGCTTTTATCATCGCAGCCTCGCAAATCTGACTGTCGAGGAATTCAGAGAGGATCTGCGGCGAACGAACCGCGCCATCGAAAATGCTTGTGGGCAAAAGGTGATCGGCTATCGGGCGGCCGAAAAGCTTACTTTTGGCAAGGACGATTGGGTCCTGGAGGTTTTGACGGACGAAGGTTTTGTTTATGACGCTTCGTTTCTGCCATCCACAAACACCGCCAAACACAAACGGGTCGCTCACCAAATTCACATTGGTGGCAAGGTTTTATGGGAATTTCCGTTCCCGACCCGTGATCTCGGGTTCGGAACACTGCCGATCTCGGGCGGTAATTACTTCCGCCAGATTCCGTACACGCTGATGCGTCATGCGGTACGAAGCTGGAACGAACGAATAAACGAGCCGTTCATATTTTATTTCCACGTTTGGGAACTTGATCCCGAACAGCCGCGCATCTCTGCCGCATCACGATTTAATCGCATCCGTCACTACCGCAAGCTCGATAAGATGGAGTGGATCCTGAACGAAAATCTTGAGCTGTATGATTGTGTCAGTGCAGCAGACTTCCTTGGGCTGAACGGTGAGATTCAGACGAATATCGCCGGTCACGTCGTTGATGCCCAACCTCTGGCCGCACAAAGCCCGACAGCAAGGCGACAGACGTCGGTTACCATCGTGATCCCGTGTTACAACGAGGAAGAAGCACTGCCTTACCTGGCAAATACTCTCAGTGCTGTGGAAGCGGGACTTGAAGAAAGTGGTTACAGGCCAAACTTTGTCTTTGTCGACGACCGGAGCAAGGACAACACTTTTGATGTGCTAACGACGCTCTTCGAGAAACAAAAGAACGTCACAATCCTTCGGCACGAGACAAATCTCGGCGTTGCCGCCGGGATCATGACGGGTTTGCGGGCGGCTAAAACCGAGATCGTCTGCTCGATGGATTGCGACTGCACTTACGATCCGCACGAGCTATTGAACATGCTGCCGCTTTTGTCGAAGAATGTCGATCTCGTGACGGCGTCGCCCTATCACAAGGACGGTGGCGTTAGAAATGTGCCGGGCTGGCGTCTATTTCTCTCACGCGGAGCGTCATTCCTCTACCGCCGCGTCCTGCGATCAAAACTCGATACATACACAAGCTGTTTCCGTGTCTATCGACGAAGCTCGATGGTCGGAATGTCGCTCAACGAATCGGGCTTTCTCGGCGTCGCTGAGATGCTCGGACGACTTGATCTGCGTGGCGGCAGGATCGTCGAATTTCCGGCTGTTTTGGAGGTTCGTCTTTTTGGCATCTCCAAAATGAAAACAGCCAAAACAATACTCGGCCACCTCAAATTACTTACCTACCTCATTAAATTGCGTTGGTTTCGGAAATCTGCCGCGATTAAAACTTCTATACCGGCAGAGAAACTAAATACGGTTTCCGAGAATTCGACCGAGTAAAACTATATATATGACACCAGTTACACAACCCGAACGGCTAATGATGCTGCCGTCGGATCAGGATGCGTCCGGCCGGACGTTTGGCGAAGAGGAAATAGAATACGTTACCGAGGCACTTCGAAGCGGAACGCTAACGACGACAAAGGGAAAATTCGGCAAGCTGCTCGAACAGAAGTTTGCGGAGAAATTAGGAGCGAAATACGCTTATGCATGCACGTCGGGCTCGGCGGCAATTCATATTGCGGTCGCGACGGTTAACCCGAATCCGGGCGACGAGATCATTACCACGTCGATCACCGATATGGGTGCTTTGACGCCGCTTATGTATCGCGGCGTGGTGCCCGTATTTGCTGAGGTTGACCCGAGGACGCTAAACGTCACAGCGAAAACAATTAAAGCGAAGATCAGTGAGCGGACCAAGGCGATCATCGTCACTCATCTTTTCGGCAATCCATGTGTAATGGCGCCGATCATGGAGTTGGCAAAAGAGCACAAACTGCCTGTGATCGAGGATTCGGCGCAGACATTTTTGGCAAAATGCGGCGATAAATACGCGGGGACGATCGGCGACATCGGTTGCTTTTCGCTCCAACAGGGCAAGCATATGACCACCGGCGAAGGCGGAATGGTTGTCACCAATGACGAAAAGATCGCCCGTCATATGTTCCTTTATATCAATAAAGCTTGGGGTTATGGGGACGCGAACGCTGACCATTATTTTATGGCTCTGAACTATCGCATCAGCGAGCTTCAGGCAGCGGTCGCGCTCGGACAGCTCGAAAAGCTCGATTCGACCGTCTCAAGCCGCCAAAAGACGGCTGCGATGTTCGAAGAATTACTCAAAGGCATCGACGGTATCGAAACGCCTGTGATTGCCGAGGATTCGACCCACGTTTACTGGAAATATTGCCTAACTGTTGATGACTCGAAGATCGAGGGCGGTTCTGTGGGAATGGCCAACCTTCTCAAGGAAAAGAACATTTTCTCGGCTCCGCGATATATCGTGAAACCGGCGTTCATGTGTCAAGTCTTTCAGGAACAGAACACGCTTGGCGACAGCCATTTCCCGTTCAATCTTGCCCGCGAAGGCGCGATCGATTACGAAATGGCGAATTATCCGGCAACCGCCAAAGC